>ERZ773194.4881-NODE-4881-length-10193-cov-3.742651_pt1 | contig 10193 bp, 9 predicted proteins | sample MGYA00511240_ERZ773194 | MGnify/ENA primary metagenome ERZ773194 (study PRJEB29015, sample SAMEA2737774) | human gut metagenome | biome: human gut; feature: human-associated habitat; material: faeces | place: China | collected 2012 ... | reverse complement strand
CCTCGGTGCCGCTGCGCATATTGCCGATGCACATGGTGCTGGCATAGGCGTGGCCCCGGACCTTGCGGAAGGTCTGCACCTGCATGGCACAGACAAAGGACACAACGGCGTTGGCGAAGGTGTTGGCCTCCTGCGGCAGAAAGCCCACCGCAAACAGCAAAGCGATCTCCGCTAAAATGATCATCTGCCGCCAGTGCACCTTCTCCGTGTACTTGAAATGGCGGTGGATGCACTCCGCCGCGAAGATCCCCAGCAGAAACGACAGCACCGGGACGAGATACCGGGCGCTGTGCCGCCACTGGCCGTCAAACAGATAGGCGCTGCACAGTACGATGTTGCCCGTCTGGGCATTGGCAAACACCTTGCCCCGGCAGAGATAGGTATAGGCGTCCTGCAAGCCGCCGGAGAGAATGATAAATGAGGCGGTCAGCAGGGATTCCGACATCTGGCCGTGATGATTCCGGAGGTTCACAATCAAGACTCCTCTTCAAGTGTTCTCATGGCTCAGCGTCTGCTGTTCCAGTGTTCTTTGGTCCGCAGACGGCTGATGGCCCGGGCCAGCTGGGCCTCCGCGTTCCGGTGCTCCTGCATACTTTTCTTTTGCAGAAGGGCCTCCTTCGCAGCGTCCTCCGCCCGTCTTGCCCGGTTGACGTCAATGTCCTCCGGCCGCTCCGCCGTGGACACCAGAAGCATGACCTCCCCTGCTTCGACCTTCACCAGTCCGGCGGAAACGGCCGCTGTCCGCAGCGGGCCGCCCACCGGCTGAAACCGCAGCTCCCCCGGCACCACAGCCGCGATCATATTGCTGTGGTGGGAGAGGATCCCCATTGCGCCGTCCGTACAGGGCACCACCATGAATTCGCAGTCACCGTCAAAGAACAGAGTGTCCGAGGCCAGGATCTGTGCGTGAAACGCGCTCATCAGACCTCACCTTCCTCGATCTTTTTCGCCTTGGCGACCACATCATCCAGCGTACCCACATTGTAGAAGGCCGCTTCCGGATACTGGTCCATTTCACCGTCCACGATGGCGGCAAAGCCCCGCAGGGTCTCCTTTAGAGGGACATACACGCCGGGGATACCGGTGAATTTTTCAGCTACATGGGTGGGCTGCGCCAGAAAGCGCTGGATGCGGCGGGCGCGGTTCACGGTCTGCCGGTCCTCGTCGCTCAGCTCGTCCATGCCGAGAATGGCGATGATGTCCTGCAATTCCTGATATTTTTGCAGCGTCTCCTGCACCCTCCGGGCGATGCGGTAATGCTCCGCGCCCACAATGTCCGCCTCCAAAATCCGGGAGGAGGATTCCAGCGGGTCCACGGCGGGGTAAATGCCCTGCTCAGAGATCTTCCGGCTCAGCACCGTGGTGGCGTCCAGATGGGCAAAGGTGGTGGCGGTGGCGGGGTCAGTCAAATCGTCGGCGGGCACATAGACCGCCTGTACCGAGGTGACGGAGCCGTCCTTGGTGGAGGTGATGCGCTCCTGCAACTGGCCCATCTCGTTGGCCAGCGTAGGCTGATAGCCCACGGCGGAGGGCATCCGGCCCCGCAGGGTGGAAACCTCGCTGCCTGCCTGCACAAACCGGAAAATGTTGTCGATGAACAGCAGCACGTCCTTGTGCTCCACGTCTCGGAAGTGCTCGGCCATGGTCAGGCCGGACAGCGCCACCCGCATACGGACGCCGGGAGATTCGTTCATCTGGCCGAAGACCAGCGCCGTCTTATCTGCCACGCCGCTCTCCCGCATTTCCCGCCAGAGGTCATTGCCCTCCCGGCTCCGCTCACCTACGCCGGTGAAGATGGAATAGCCGTTGTGCTCCATGGCTACGTTGTGAATCAGCTCCTGGATCAGCACGGTCTTACCCACACCGGCGCCGCCGAACAGGCCGATCTTGCCGCCCTTGGGATACGGCTCCAGCAGGTCGATGACCTTGATGCCGGTCTCCAGAATCTCCACGGCGGGGCTTTGATCCTCAAAGGAGGGCGGATCCCGGTAAATGCTCTTGCGGGGCGTTTCCGCCGGGAGCGGCTCTCCGCCGTCGATGGGCTGGCCCAGCACGTTGAACATCCGGCCCAGCGTCTGCTCTCCTACCGGGACCTCAATGGTCTTGCCGGGAGCGGTTACCTTCATGCTCCGGGCCAGACCCTCGCTGCCCGCCAGCATGATGCAGCGGACGATCCGCTCGCTCATGTGCTGGGCTACCTCCATCACGCGGGTCTGGCCGTTCAGCTCCACGGACAGCGCTTCCTTGATCTTAGGCAGATGTCCGGCTTCAAACTCCACATCTACCACAGGGCCGGATACCTGCGTGATCGTTCCGATTTTCATTGTTATCCCTCGCTTCCAAAGGTTCTCCGCTGTGCTGCCGCGCCGGCGGAAATTTCTGTGATCTCCTGAGTGATGGCCGCCTGCCGCACGCGGTTGTATTGCAGCCGCAGAGCGCTCAACAGCTCCTCCGCGTTCTGGTTGGCGGCGTCCATAGCGGTCATGCGGGCGTTCTGTTCACTGCAGAAGCTATCCAGCAGGGCGCTGTACAGGAAGCCGGAGACATAGCTGGGGATCATGCTGTTCAGCACCGCCCCCACGGACGGATAGAATTCAAAGGGCTCCTGCACGGCCTTTTCCTTGGCAGGCGGCGCAAACTGCGTCCGGTGGAAAGGCAGCAGCCGGGTGGACTTGGCCTCGGAGAGCAGACTGCTCTCCATATCGGTGTAGACCACGAAGATCTCCTTCAGCGTTCCCGCCAAGAAACCGTCTAACAGCAGAGCGCTGATCTCCCGCGCCCGGTCCAGCGTGGGATTCTGGGCGGTGTAGAGAAAGCTGTGCTCAATGGGGATCTTGTGCTGGTCAAAGTACCGGCGGCCATACTCCCCCACTACATACAGCTTGGTGTCCGGGTGCTGGGCAAGGAGCTTTTCAGCCTCCTTGATGACGTTCTGGTTGTAGGCTCCTGCAAGGCCCTTGTCCGCCGTGATGACCAGACACCCATAGGTGCCCTCCAGCGGTGTGTTATTGTCCGGTGGATAGAAATAGGGACTGTCCACATCCCCTGCCGTGCGAAAGACCCGCTTGATCTCGCCCCGCAGCGCGTCAAAATACGGCCGGGTGTTGGCCAGATCGTTCCGTGCCTTCCGCAGCTTGGTGGAGGCGATGAGGTACATGGCGTTGGTGATCTTCCGGGTCTGCTGTACGCTTTCGATCCGGTTTTTGATCTCACGGGTATTGGCCATCTCACTCACCGCTCTTTTCCGCAGCTTCCGTCTGGAACCGCGTCAGAAATTCTCTGGACAGCTTCAGGATCGTCTCCCGGTCCTCATCACTTAACTGACCGCTCTCATCGATCCGGCGGCACAGGGCCTGGTCCTGGGCCTCGATATAGGTCAGGAGCCCGGTGCGAAAATCATCCATCCGCACAAGGGGCACCGTCTGCATCACATGATCCAGCGCCGCCACCAGCAAAATCACCTGCTGGTGCTGCTGGTAGGGGTGGTTCTGGGGCTGGCGCAGCAGGCGCATCAGGCCTTGCCCGTAAATCAGCTGCCGCTTGGTGGTCTCGTCCAGATCGCTGGAAAACTGGGTAAAGACCTCCATTTCCCGGTACTGGGCCAGATCCAGACGCAGGGCGCCAGCCGCCTTTTTCATGGCCTTCGTCTGAGCGTCGCCGCCCACACGGGACACCGACAAGCCCACGTTGACCGCGGGCCGCTGGCCGGAGAAGAACAGACTGCTCTCCAGAAAGATCTGGCCGTCAGTGATGGAAATGATGTTGGTGGGGATGTAGGCGGACACGTCGCCGGCCTGGGTCTCCACGATGGGCAGCGCCGTCATGCTGCCGCCGCCCAATTCCTCCGAGAGGTGGGCGGACCGCTCCAGCAGACGGGAGTGCAGATAGAACACATCGCCGGGGTAGGCCTCCCGTCCGGGAGACCGCTCCAGCAGCAGGCTCAGAGTCCGGTAGGCCACGGCGTGCTTGGAGAGATCGTCATAGACGATCAGAACGTCCCGGCCCTTCCGCATGAAGTACTCGCCCAGTGCTGTTCCGGCATAGGGAGCAATGTACTGCAAGGACGCCGACGCGCTGGCGGGCGCGTTCACCACGATGGTATAGTCCATAGCGCCCTTGTGCTTCAGATTCTCTACCAGTTGAGCAACGGAGCTGGATTTCTGCCCGATGGCGACATAGATGCACACCACGCCCTTTCCCTTCTGATTCAGAACGGTGTCCAGGGCGATGGCGGTCTTGCCGGTCTGCCGGTCGCCGATGATCAGCTCCCGCTGTCCCCGTCCGATGGGGAACATGGAATCGATGGCGAGCAGGCCCGTCTCCATAGGCGCGTTTACCGGCTGGCGGTCAATGATGCCGGGGGCCGGGGACTCAATGGGCAGATAGCCCTCCGACGGAATGTCGCCCTGCCCGTCAATGGGCATACCCAGCGCGTCCACCACCCGGCCCAGAAAGCCGTCCCCTACCGGGATACCGGCGGTCTTACCTGTGCGGCGGACGATGCTGCCGGATTCAATGGCCTCACTGCCGCCGAACAGGATGCAGCCTACACGATCCGGCCGCAGATCCTGTACCATGCCCTTCACACCGGAGGAAAATTGCAGAATTTCTCCGTAGGCCGCGTGCTCCAGTCCGCTGACGGTGGCGATCTCGTCACCCACCGTCAGAACGCTGCCGACCTCCTCCGGCGCGGTATCCGGCTGCCAGTTGCGGACGGCCTCCCGCATCAGGGGGATAACGGAGACCCCGGCGGGGTTCAGCTGCTCCAGCCGTTCCCGGAACTGCCGCAGACGGCCTTCCAGACTCCAGTCATACAGGTCGGCGCCCACTTCCATCCGAAAGCCCTTTTCCAGCGCGGGGTCCTGTTCCCAACGCAGGGGAACCTCCTGCCCGTACTGCTTTTTCAAAAAGGCCGCAAAACGGTTCCGCTGCACCTCACTGGGGGCGTCCGCGCTGCGCAGGACCGCTTCCAGTACCGTTTCACGCATGGGACTCCCCCCTCTCCGCCGCGTCCAAAAACTGATCGAACGCATCGCCGTCGGATTGCAGCACCAGCTTTTCCGTGGCTGTCACTGCCAGATCCTTCAGCTCCTTCTGCGCGTCGGACAGCAGCTTGTCATGCTCCCGCTGGGCAGCGGCATGGGCGTCCGCCAGAATTTGCTCCGCCTGTGCCCGTGCGTCGGACAGCTGCCGCTGCATGGCGGCGTCCGCCGACTTCTGGGCGGCGGCGAGCTTTGCCGCAGCTTCGGCGTCGGCATTTTTCAACTGCTGACGGACCTCTGCCGCTGTTTTCTCCGCGTCTGCCAGCGTCTTTGCCGCTTTCGCGTCCTGCTCCTGATAGTATTGCTGCCGCTTCTCCATAAACGTCTTGACGGGCTTATAGAGCAGCAGGTACAGCCCGCCTGCCAGAATCACAAAATTCAGCAGGTGCAGCAAAATTTGCTGCCAATCAATATTCAACGGGATATTCACGGATTCCCACCTGCCTTACTTATAGGACGAAGATGATCAGAATGACAACCAGCAGCGCATAAATGATAGTGGTTTCGATAAAGACCAGTCCCAGCATCAGCGTGGTACGGATCTTGCCCTCCGCCTCCGGCTGACGGGCGATCCCCTCCGCAGACTTGCTGACGGCAACGCCCATGGCCACGGCGCCGCCTGCGGCGGCAAGGCCGATTGCAATACCCGCAGCGATGGACTTGGACCCCGTGGCGTCGCTCTGGGTCTGGGCGGTTTCCGCCGCAGCGGGTGCGGCAGCGGTATCCGTGGAAGAAGCGGCCAGTGCGGGGACTGTCAGGGACAGCACCACCAGCAGGATCAGGAACAGCGCGGGGACCTTTTTCTTAAGCAGTTTCATATTGATTACCTCCAAAATGATTCGATCCGTAAATGATTGGGACGGTCATGCCCGCCCGGACGCCGGTTCGGGACGCTCCGACACCTCGCCGTAGAACAACGCTGTGAGCATGGTCAGAACATAGGCCTGGATCAACGCGTGAAGCAGGGTGAACAGAACGCCCACCAGCACTGGCAGCACATAGCTCAGCTGCACATAGTAATAAACCAGCTCCGTTACCAGCAGGCCGCTGAGCAGCGCGCCGAACAGACGGAAGCTCATGGAAATGGGCAGAGAGAACTCCTTCAGGGTCTTGCCCACGCCCTTCAGACCGTTGCCCGCGATCCCGCCGGAGAGGATCACAAGATAGGATAAGCAGCCAAGGGCGATGGCACCGTTTACGTCCGACAGCGGCGCGGGAAGGGTCACGGAGCGGCCCGTGGTGGTGACAGTCTGCATGCCAAGAAGCTCAAACAGCGTCCCCACGAAGATATACGCGCCCGCGCCGAAGATGTAGGCCCCCAGAAATCCGTTTCGCTGAGGACTGCTGGTTTTGGCCATGCCGTCAAACAGGCTTACGGCCTGCTCCAGCAGCAGCTGGAACCGCCCCGGCACCAGCTTGAATTTCGGGATGACAAACACGCGGATACACGCCGCCGCTATCAGCAGGATAGCGGATACCGTCATGGCGGAGATCAGTCCCGGATTGACGTTTTTCCAGCCGAACAGGCTGATCTGATTTTCCTCATGCAGGACCGCGTCCCGCATGGCGGTCTGAATGGTCTCCGTTTTTCCAGGCGGCGCCGTCAACAGACTGCCCGCGAACAGGACCGCGATGAGCAGGACCCATAGGATCATAAATTTCTTTTTGTTTTTCATGCTGATAGCCGGTCTCCTTTCCACACCGGAATACAGGCGCTGCGGTCTGCCCTGACCGTGTCCCATTTTCCGGCGTGACCGTTAAAGGACTTGTCTTCTAAGAACGCCCGTATTATACTGTTCTAACAGAAAGATGTAAAAAGTATATTTGATATGTTGGACATATCTGAATGATATGGCACGGAGGCAAAAAAAGTGGCTGTTCCCTACGATTATTACCGCATTTTTTACTATGTTGCCCAACACAAGAGCTTTACCAAGGCCGCCGAAGCTTTGGGCAATAACCAGCCCAACATTACCCGCTGCATGAACAACCTGGAGCAGGATCTGGGCTGCAAGCTGTTTGTCCGCACCAACCATGGCGTCTCCCTGACCCCGGAAGGTCAACGGCTTTACAGCCGCGCTGCTGTGGCCTTTGAACAGCTGCGCCTTGGCGAAAGCGAACTCCGGTCAGATTGCAGTCTGCGGACCGGCAGCATTTCCATTGCCGCCAGCGAAGCCGCGCTCCATCTGACCCTTCTGAACCGCCTTGACGCGTTTCACCGGCGGTATCCGGGGATCCACCTGCGGATCACCAACGATTCCACCCCCCGCGCCATGGAAGGGCTGCTGCGGGGACAGGTGGACTGCGCGGCGGTCACCACGCCCTGTCCGGTGAGAAAGTCCCTGCAGGAAACCGCGCTGGTCTCCTTCCGGGAGATCCTGATCTGCGGTTCGGATTTTCATGATCTGGCCGCAGAAACGCAGAGTCTGCGGGATCTGGAAAACATCCCCTTTGTGTGCATGAGCAGAGGAACCAGTACATATACCTTTTATCAGCAGATGTTTTTAAAGCACAATCTGGCTTTTCATGTGGAAATGGAAGCCGGCACCATGGATCAGGTCCTCGCGATGGTGCAGAGCAATCTGGGCGTCGGTTTCTACCCGGAGTCCATGGCCGCTTCCGCCCTTGCCGCCGGGACGGTGTTCCAGATCCGCCTTGCGGAGCCGATCCCGGAACGGTTCGTCAACCTGATCGAGGATACATCCCGCCCCCAAAGCGTTGCCATGAAAGCCTTTAAGAAAATGCTGCTGGCCCCGGAGGAAGAGTAGAACACCGGAGAGGAAATTGCTTCCTCTCCGGTGTTTTTTGGGATGGTCCTTTGGATGGCCTCGCGTCTGCCGGTTTGGGGCTTCCGGGCCGTCAGTCGCCCAGCGCCTGCTTCAGATCGGCGATGATGTCATCCGGATCCTCCAGACCAACGGACATCCGGATCATGCCGTCGGTAATGCCGGCGGCCTCCCGGATCTCCTTGGGGATCATGGTGTGGGTCATGGCGGCAGCCTGCTCCACCAGCGTTTCCGTATCGCCCAGAGAGACGGCCAGCGTGCAGAGCTTCAGGCTGTTGATGAACTTCTTACCGGCCTCCAGACCGCCGGCCACGTCAAAGGAGATCATGCCGCCTCCGCCCTTCATCTGCTTCTTGGCAATGGCGTACTGGGGATTGGATTCCAGGAAGGGATAGCGGACCGTTTCGATCTTCGGATTGGCCTCCAGCCACTTGGCGATCTTCAGAGCGCTTTCATTGTACTGCTTCATGCGGACACCCAACGTCTTGAGACCGCGGCACACCAGAAACGCGGTGAAGGGCGCCATGACGGAGCCAAAGTGCATGAGGGTACCCAGACGGCACTCCCGCAGGAACTGCTCATCGTTGGAGATCACCGCGCCGCCCAGCAGGTCACCGTGGCCGCCGATGTACTTGGTGAGGCTGTGGATGACTGCATCCACGCCCAGATCCAGCGGGGTGGTATTGTAGGGCGTGGCAAAGGTGTTGTCGATAAAGACCTTGATGCCGTGCTTATGGGCGATCTCCACCACGGCGGCAATATCCACCAGCACCATGGTGGGGTTGGCGGGAGACTCCACATAGATCAGTTTGGTGTTGGGCTTGATCAGGCCTTCCAGCTGGCTGAGATCGGCGGCGTCAAAGGTATCGTGGGCGATCCCGAAGCGGGGTAGCCAGTCGCTGGTCACGTCCTCCGTGCCGGAATACTTGGCCTTGGTAAAAATGGCATGATCACCGCTTTTCAGCAGTGCGAAAATCGCGCCGGAGACAGCGCCCATGCCGGACGCATAGGCCACGGCCTCCTTGCCGTGTTCCAGCGCCGCCAGCTTCTGCTCCAGATAATCCACAGAGGGATTGGTGATCCGGCTGTATGCAAAGCTCTCGGCATAGTCATCGCAGGCCTTCACCGCATCGTCCGTGGAATCAAAATAGAATGTGGACGTCTGATAAATGGGCGGGATCAGGGCACCGTACATATCCCGCGGCTCGCCGGCGTGGACCTCTACCGTGTTGAATTTCAGATCTTCATGCTTCAAATCAGGGTGCTTCAAAACTAACTGGCTCATTTAAAATACCTCCCGTCGGTTGTGTGACTGCGCAAATGAATGCCTACTAACTTACTTGGTTGCATTGAGCATAGCACAAACACCCATGGAAACGGAAATATCCGAATGTTATCACTGGCAATAACATTCGGATATTCAGCTTTTGAGTTTTGCCGCACGGTGGAAATGCGTCTGGGACCTAAAGTCCCGGAAGCACCATCCTTAGCGTTTGCGCTTGGGTGGTGGAGTTCACGTTGAGGCTGTGGCTGTCTTCATGACAGAATATATTTTCAAAATATCGTATAAAAGCGTGATTATTAAGCATAAAACGCCAATAAAAATGTGAGAAGCGATTCTGCGGAGCGATTTATCTCAAAAAAATGCTGACTTGGAAGAATTTTCCCTACCGCAAGCCCTTGATCTTGAAGGGCGTACGTCAGGTGGGTAAGACTTGGATTCTGAAAGAGTTCGGCAGACGCTGTTATGAAAATACAGCCTACTTTAACTTCGACGAAAATGAAGAATATAAGCAATTTTTTGAAACAACCAAGGATGTGGACCGGATTCTACAAAACCTTATGCTGGCAAGCGGTCAAAAGATATTGCCAGAAAAGACCCTCATCATCTTTGACGAGGTACAGGACTGCCCGAAAGTCATTAACTCCATGAAATATTTCTGCGAGAACGCACCGCAGTACCATGTTGCCTGCGCCGGTTCTCTGTTAGGTATCGCCTTGGCGAAGCCTTCCTCTTTTCCAGTAGGCAAGGTCAACTTCATGCAGATTGACCCAATGACCTTCGCTGAGTTTCTACTTGCCAACGGTGATGAAAATCTGGCGCAGTATCTGGAACAGGTGGATACCCTTGAACCTATCCCTGACGCCTTCTTTAATCCGCTGTATGAGAAGCTGAAGATGTACTATGTCACCGGTGGTATGCCGGAGTCGGTATTGATGTGGACGGAGGCACGGGATGTTTCTGCCATGCAGGAAGCATTGTCCGGAATCATTGGAGCCTATGAGCGTGATTTTGCCAAGCATCCTAATCTCAGCGAGTTCCCGAAAATCTCAATGATTTGGAAGTCTGTTCCTTCTCAACTGG
>ERZ773194.4879-NODE-4879-length-10201-cov-2.954071_pt1 | contig 10201 bp, 10 predicted proteins | sample MGYA00511240_ERZ773194 | MGnify/ENA primary metagenome ERZ773194 (study PRJEB29015, sample SAMEA2737774) | human gut metagenome | biome: human gut; feature: human-associated habitat; material: faeces | place: China | collected 2012 ... | reverse complement strand
CATTTTATCTAATATTTTTTCTTTTTCCATAAAAACTTCTCCTTTTTTTCAAAAAATTGCCATCCAAACCCGGAACCGTGGCAATTTATTGCCATTTAAACCCGGAACTATGGCAATTTTGCTATTAAGTCATAGTCGTTTATATTGGTTATTTCGCATTTAATAAATTTATTTAAGTAATCTTTGGCTTCTAAATTTTTGTCATTTTCTATGTATACAATTCCATCTATTTCTGGTACATCCTGCATTGTTCTACCAATAAAATATTTGTTGTCAAATGATATGTCTTCTATTAAAACTTCTTCTATTTTTCCTATTCTTTTTTGCAAATTGTTCCTTGATATTTGTTGCTGCTTTTGCATTAGTTTATTGTATCTTGCTTTTTTTGTATTACCATGGATTTGATCTGGTAGTTTTGCGGCTGGTGTTCCTTCTTCTTTTGAATATGGAAAAGCTCCTAATTTATCAAATTTTGCATATTCTATAAATTCTAATAATTGCTCAAAATCCTCTTTTGTCTCACCTGGAAAACCAACTATAATGCTTGTCCTTAAAACTACATTTGGTATATTTTCTTTTATATTTTTTATTAGTTTTTCAATGTTTTCTTTGCTTGTTTTTCTGTTCATTCTTTTTAAAACTTTATTTGATATATGCTGTATTGGTATGTCAAAATATTTTGCAATTTTATCGTTTTTTCTTACCTCTTGTATTAGTTCTTCATTTATTCCTTCTGGATATGAATATAAAAATCTTATCCATTTTATTCCTTCTATTTTACTAATTTCATGAAGTAATTCTGCAAGTCTTGCCTTTTTATATAAATCAATACCATATTTTGTAGTGTCTTGTGCAATTACAATTATCTCTTGAATTCCTTGTTTTGCAAGCATTTTTGCTTCTTCAACAATATCTTCAAATGGTCTACTTTTAAATGCTCCTCTAATATATGGAATAGCACAATATGTACAATTATTGCTACATCCTTCTCCTATTTTTAAATATGCATAATTTTTTCCTGTTGTAACAACTCTTTCTAAAAATTCGTCTGGGTCTAAAAGTGGCAATTGTTTTATATCTGTTACTTTTTCAAAATATTTATTTTTAGATTTTACAACAACATCTCTTTTTAATAAATCCTCAATTTTTTCCCATAAATTGTTATATTCATCTATTCTTATAAATAAATCTACTTCTGGAAGTGCCTTTATTAACTCATCATAATATCTTTGAACTAAACATCCCATAGCAATTAGGTATTTGCATCTACCTTCTTCTTTGTATTTTGCCATTTCAAGTATTGTGTTTATTGCCTCTTCTTTAGCACTTTCTATAAATCCACATGTATTTATAATTAAAATATCTGCTTTTTGTGGATCATTTACAATTGTATATTTATTTTTTTTAAATAGCCCTATTGTAACTTCTGTATCTATTAAATTTTTGCTACATCCGAAGTGATATAAATCCTACATTCATTTTTTTAATCCTTTCTATTTTTATTACCCCTTATGACTACATATGTGCTTTCTTGTTAATTCCATTAAATCTAATTTTGTAAATCCTTCTACTTGTGTTTTTGCTCTGTCTTCTTTTAATTCTTGTTTTAATAAATTTTCTATTTTTTCTTTGTCCCCTTCTCTTAGCATGTCTATATAATCTATTATTATTATTCCACCTACATCTCTTAGTCTTATTTGTTTTGCAATTTCTATTGTTGCTTCTGAATTTACTTTATATATAACATCAGATAAATTTTTTCCTGTTGTAAATTTTCCAGTATTAACATCTATTGCAGTTAATGCTTCTGTTTTATCTATTGTTATAAATCCTCCACATTTAAGCCAAACTTTTCTATGTTCTGATTTTTCTATCTGTTTTTTTAAGTCATACGTTTCTAATATATCGCTATTACTAAATTCTAATTTTAAATTATCAAACTCTTTATTTTGCATTATATATTTTTTTATTTTTTCTAATTCTTCTTTATCGTCAAATACAACTTTTTCAAGTTTTTTACATGATAGATCTATTAATATTTTTTCTACAATTCCATCTGTTTTATAAATTAATTTTGGTTTATTTGATTTTTCTTTTTTATAAGTTTCATTTATACTGTTCCATTTTTTTTCTATATTTTTTATGTCTTCAATTATCTCTTCTGTTTTTCCATTTGCAGATGTCCTAATTACTGCTCCATTATTTGGGCTTAAATTATCTTTTACTAATTTTATTAGTCTTTCTTGTTCTTTTTTATCAGTTATTTTTTGTGATACTGTGATTATACTTGTGTTTGGCATTAGTACAATATATTTGCTTGGTAATTTTATGTGTGTAGATATTCTTGCGCCTTTTTGTTCATTACTATCTTTTTGAACCTGAACCAACAATTTATCATTTATTTTAATAATATCTTCTATTTTTTCTTTTATTTGTAAATCTTTATTGTTCTTTTCATCTACTTTAGGCAAAATGTCTTTTACATATATATAACTATTTTTTTCTGTTCCAATATCTACAAATGCAGCTTCCATACCTTTTAATACATCTTTTACTTTACCTAAAAAAATATTTCCTTCATTTCTTCTTTCGCCTTTTTCTTCTTCATATCTTTCTATTAATTTTCCGTTGTTTACAAGCAATATTTGTTTAATATTGTCTTTTTTACTTACAAATAATTCTAGCATTTTTATTCCTCTTTCTACCTTGTTTTAGCATTAAATTTATTCATTGATGAATTTACATCATTTTTTATTATTTCAATTGTTGCATCTTTTGCAAGACTAGTTCCTTCTTCCAATATTTTGTATTCATCCTCACTAACATGTCCTATTACATAATTTATCATATCTGATTTATTTTCTGGTTTTCCAATTCCAACTCTTACACGTACAAAATCTTCAGAATTTATGTTTGAAACTACTGACTTCATTCCATTATGACTTCCTGGTCCACCTTTTATTCTTACTTTAATATTTCCAGGGTCTAAGTCCATATCATCATATATTACTATTAAATCTTCTAATTTTAATTTGTAAAAATCCATGCACTGTTTTATAGATTCACCACTTAAATTCATAAATGTTTGTGGTTTTAATAATATTACTTTTTTTCCTTCTATTATTCCTGTTCCATACTCTGCTTTAAATTTATTTTTATTTATATCTATATTATAAGACGAAGCTATTTTGTTTATTGTATCAAATCCCATGTTGTGTCTTGTTTTACTATATTGATTCTCTGGATTTCCAAGTCCAACTATTAAATACATTTTTGTACCTCTCTTTTTTATTTTACCTTTTATATTTTACATTGTTTTTAGCTTTTTTTCAAGTATTTAGCGCCCTTTTTTGAATTTTAGATATTTTTTAAGCAAACAAAAAAGCACTTTTAAAAAAGTGCTTTTTTTTTATCTTATTCTGCTGATTCTTCTGTTTCTGGAGCTTCATAAGCTTCTAAAATAGCTTTTTGAATTTTATCTCTAGTCTCAGCATTGATTGGATGAGCTATATCTTTGAATTCTCCGTTTGGAGTTTTTCTACTAGGCATAGCTATAAATAATCCGTTTTGGCTTTCGATAACTTTTATATCGTGTACTGCGAATTCGTTATCGAATGTTACAGAAGCAACAGCTTTCATTCTGTTCTCTGAATTAACTTTTCTTAAACGTACGTCTGTGATTTGCATTTAAGTGCACCTACCTTCCTTAAGTTTATAAATATTTTGTACATATTAGCTTAATCTTATGTACAATTATTATATTCTTCAAAAAGAAACTTTTTCCTTCTTTTTTTTACAAAAATTTTTTATTTTTTTTGTAACACTTTTTTTAGTTATTAATATTATATAAAAATAAGGCAAAAAGCTTGAATTTTTTGTTCTATAAGTATATAATTTATCTGTTTTAAAAAAGGAGTGTTTTTATGCCAAATATAGATATTTTAACAAAATATAAAAATATACATATGATTGGAATTGGTGGAGTTAGTATGAGTGGTATTGCTGCCATTTTAAAAAACTTTGGTTTTCATGTTACTGGCTCAGATGCAAATGATTCTGATTCAATAAAATTATTAAAAGATAAGGGTATTAAAGTTACAGTAGGTCATAATTTAGAAGATATTTCTAAAGCAGACGTAGTTGTTTATTCTGCTGCAATAAAACAAGATGACCCTGAAATGTTAGAAGCAAAAAAATTAAACATTGAAACAATAGAAAGAGCCGATTTTTTAGGTATTCTTACAAGATGCTTTAAAGATACAATTTGCATATCTGGTACTCATGGAAAAACAACAACAACTTCAATGGTATCTTTATGTTTTATTGAAGCACTAAAAGATCCAAGCATACAAGTAGGTGCATTTTTAAAAGCAATAAATGGCAACTATAAAGTTGGAAATAGTGAACATTTTATTATTGAAGCATGTGAATATGTTGAAAGTTTTTTAAAATTTAGTCCAAAAGCAGAAATTATATTAAATATAGATAATGATCATTTAGACTATTTTAAAAACTTTGAAAATATAAAAAATGCTTTTATAAAATATGTAAAATTGCTACCACCTGAAGGATTATTAATTGTAAATGGTGATGATGTAAATTGTTTAGAACTTCCAAAATATACTAATGCAAAATGTCTTTCATATGGAATTACCAATAAAAAAACAGACTTTTTTGCCGTTAATATTACTTTTGATGATTGTGGTTTTCCAGAATTTGATGTTTATAGCCATAACGAGTTTTTCGATAGAATAAAACTTAATGTCCCTGGAATGCACAATGTATTAAATGCTTTAGCTTGTATTGCATTATGTACAGAATATGGTATTGAAAAAAGTGCAATTAAAAGTGCTTTGTTAAAATTTACTGGTGCAAACAGAAGATTTGAATTTAAAGGTAAAGTAAATGGTGCAAATATTTTTGATGATTATGGACATCATCCAACAGAAATTATAGCAACAGCCAAATCTTTAATGAATAAAAAATACAATAAATCATGGGTTGTTTTCCAACCTCATACATATAGTAGAACCAAAACATTGCTTGATGATTTTGCAAAAGCTCTTTTAAATTTTGACAATATTATTGTTCTAGATATTTATGCAGCTCGTGAGACAAACACATTTGGAATTTCTTCTAAAGATTTAGTTAATAAAATTATTTCTTTAGGCAAGGATGCAAAATATATTCCAGACTTTGAAGAATGCGTAAATTATTTAAAAAATAATGTTTCTGAAAATGATATAATTATGACATTAGGCGCTGGTACAGTTACAAAAATAGGTCCAATGCTTGCTGATTAATATTATAAAAACACATACTAATTAATAAAAAGTATGTGTTTTCTTATTTACTGTACTTCTCTTATTTGTTTTAACATAATGTCTCCAAAAACAGCATAGCCTTCTTCTGGATTATTTACCAATACATGTGTTACAGCTCCTACAAATTTACCGATTTTGTATTACCGGAGAACCACTCATTCCCTGAATTATTCCTCCTGTTTTTTCAAGTAATTGCTTATCTGTTACTTTTATTTTCATGCTTTTATTGTCATAATTATTTTCTTTATATATCTTTTCTATTTGTATTTCATATTCTTTTGGGCTTTTTCCATCTAAACTACATAATATTGTTGCTTTCCCCTCTTTTATTTCTTCTCTTAAAGCAACTTCCATTTCTTTTGATGAATCTATATTTAAAGCTGATATATTATCAACTTTTCCATATATTCCAAATTTAGTATTTTTATATATTTTTCCTATATTTTTTTGATTTTCAACAGTTCCTTGTATTTTCCCTGGATTTCCCACTTCTCCTTTTGTTATATTCAAAATTTTTGTTGTAACAAATTCTCCACTTTCAATATTTATAAGCTTTTCTGTGTCAATGTCTGTTATTCCATGTCCTAATGCTCCAAATGTTTGGCTTCCTAAATCATAAAATGTAACTGTTCCAACACCAGCAGCACTATCTCGCACCCATAATCCTAATTTATAATCACTACTTGAAGTTTTTACTGGTGTTATACTACATGATAATGTGGAATTTTCATGAATATATTCAATTTTTATATCATTTCCATTTGACTTATTTACATTTTGTATTAGTTCTTTTGTTGATGAAATTTTATTATCATTTACTGAAATTATTGTATCTCCTTCTTCTATTCCTGTATTTTCATATGGTTTATATTTTTTATTGTCTGTGCCTTCAATCTCTGACATTCCAACTACTAAAACTCCACTAGTATATAATTTTACTCCGGCAACACTTCCTACTGGAATTACTTTTGTCCTTGGTAGCACATCTACTTCCATATCTTTTACGAATATTTTATCAAATAAGCTTACCTTTACTGTGGTTTTGCCAACATCATTTAATGTTTTACTACTTGTACTTGATGTTTCTACTGTTTCATCATTTATTTTAAATCCCATAAATTGGTTTACTGCTATATTCTCACCTTGAAATATTATTATATTATCTGGTAAATTTTGTATTGTTATTACATATGAATAAATTATAATTAATGCTAATAATATAAATAAGATTTTAATTTTCTTTGTCATATTTTTTTTACATAATCAATTTTATAGAAATAATCTATTTAATTGATTAATCCCTTTCTTTTAATTTTTCTCCTTTGTTGCTTCTTATTTTATTATTAACTTTTTATTTGTGTGATATACAAATTAAAAAAAATTGAGATAATTTTCATCTCAATTTTTATATTATTTTAATTTTGATAATTTTTTAATAAGTCCTGTACATTTCTATTTACTTTATACATACTGTATCTTTCTCTTCCAAGTGCTGTATAATATACAGTTGCAAGATTTTCTTTATCACTTAAATATTCATATATATTGCCATCATTTTTATAATCTAAACTATCTTTCATTACAACACTTTCATAGTCCGCAAGAGATTTTTTAGGGAAATAATAATCTGTTCCTGTATCACTTATTAATGATTTTCTTTGTAAATCATTATAAAAAATTCCAACAGAATTTTGATTTATGTCTTTATTTAAATCTTTTTTTCTTACATTACAATATGTACTATTAGAATCAGTATAATTATTGGTTACAATATATATAGAATCTTCTGTTACAACTTCTTCATTTGTATTATTTGTAACAATACTATAACCATTATATATTTTTCCTCCTATGCTTAATCCTTGCATAAAACTTATAAGAGAAACATTGTTTAGAATCTTGTCCCATTCATCTTCTTTTAATTTTGGCATTCTAAAATCAGTTGTGGTTGTTGAATAATTATTAAAGTTTGCAATAGCAGTTGATAAATTACTTTCTATTGAATTTCTAATTACTGCTAATCTATGTTCATTAAATTTAGAATTAGGTTCTTCTATATTTTCTTTATCAAATATTGCCGTATCTCCATATGTATTTTTGTAGCTAGCATCTTTCGCATTAGATGTTTTTAACTCTCCTAAGTTATAATCATTAAAAACTCTTTTTGTAAAGTCTGCAGCTTCTTTATAATAATAATAAGCTGAACTATCATTTCCACTTGATAAATCAATATTTGTATATACCTGTTTACCATTTAATAAATAAAACCATTTCCCATTATCCTTATCATAATAATATTTAACTCCATTTATTTTTAGATAGCTATATAATTTTTGTCCAACATATTCCTCCATTAATGATTGGTTTTTATTTATGTTACATTTTCTATATGTTATTGTAGAATCATCATAAGTAATTCCACTTATTAAATAGCCAGCATCATTTACCCAATTGCCTGATATATAGCCTTGTATTGTTATATAATTATCTAAAGAATATGTAATTACAAAATTATCATTTCCTCGAGTATATTCACAACTATAATATATGTATGGTTTTAAGCCATATAATTTTTCTTCATCTTTATATGTTGAATTATCGTTACTTTCATTGTTTTTTAATGTATTTGTATATGGTGAATAAATATAATAACCATCATATAATGTGTATACTAAAGCTGGAACATAATCTTGAAGAGTACTTGCATTATAACCTTGCACATTAAAGTTTGTTGCAACTGATGTAAAAAAAGCATTAACAGAAGCTTCTAAATCTCTCATTTTGGAGTTTGCTAAGTCAGACGTACTACTATTTATAGTATTTAATTGAAATGCCTTTATTGCATCATATGTTGAATCTTTTAATTTAGAATCATATGAAATTTGTAAATTTAGTGTATCTATTTGACTTTGAGTATAAACTTGCAATACCAATGATATTGGCAATACTATAATTATAAAAATTACAGCTAAACTTTGTAAATTCATCATAATATTTTATCTTTCCTTTTGTAAGATTTTTAAATAGCTTGTAATATGGATTACAAGCTATCTTTTTGTATATTATTAATTTCCATTAGCAGTTACAATGCCTGATGCCTCTCCTGCAATTGTTCCAGTTAATTGTGTAGAAGTTCCTCCACTTAATTGTTGAGACATTGTTGTATTTGTATTTTTAACACTTACAGATACAATATCTCCTTCTTTTAAGTTATATGCATTATTATTTTTTAATGTATTTTCAATTTGTGTTGTATATATTGAATAATAAACATCTTCTCCTATTTTTTTGCTATTTGCTTGAGTTGTTTTCTTTCCTGGATTTTCATCTCTAACTTTTACTTCAATTTCAACATCATAAGTGTTTCCAGTTGAATGAATATTTTCTACAAATTTATTATATTTATCTGAAGTAATTTTTCCTGTAGTTCTAACATCATCTACAAATTGTGTTGTTAAAGATTGAACAGACAATTGAGATACATCGTCAGCCCTATTAGACATTGTCATTAGTGGAAATACAAACATTAATGTTGCTGCTAAAACTATTGCAACTACTGTTATTAGTGTATCACCCATTTTATTCCTCCTTCTAATACTTATAATGTTAAATTAAGTATTTTTATTATAAACTTTTATATGTTATTACTCTTTTTTTAGTTTTGTTTGCATCTGGCGTATTACTTTGGTTTCCATCTATTTCTTCTTGATAATAAACTCCTAAAGATTCTGTAAATTGCTTGCCTTTAATTTGATTATATAAACCATTATTTTTTATATCATAAGAATTTTCAAATTTATATTGACTATTATTTATTTCTTTTCCTGTAACTATATATTTTATAAATTCCTCTTTTGCTGTATCATTCCCCACATTTTGTTTTTCTAGGTCAATATAGTTTATTTGCTCTTTTGTATTTTTGTTTTCATAAAAGTACATTGGAGTACCATCATTATTTAAAAATATTATTTTATAATTTTCTTTATATGCGCGGTAAATTGCAGGAATAATTGTTTCATAGCCTACTTTTCTTTCAGTACTTCCCTGTTCAACATAATCTGTATAATATTCGTTGTCATTATACGATATTAATATATCGGTTGTTTGCCTTGCCATTCCAAATGCATTAATAATTATGGATAATGCTACAACAAATATTAAGACCCAAGCGGCCATTTTTAATGCATCTGCTGCATTTTCCATAATTACCATCCTTTCATTTCATAATCTATTTAACTTTGCTAATTGTTATAGTATTAATATATCCTGCGGTTCCATAATCAACAGTTACTTTATATATTGTTCCAGATTTTGCTCTAGTTGTAACACCACTAACATAAGTTATAGCAGATGCTGTTGAAGTTTTTAAAGTAATATCTGTTCCATTTGCTACTGTTATATTTATTAATTTATTAACTTCACCATCACGATTAGAAACTGTATTACTAGAAATAACAGCATTTATTAAAGTGTTAACTCTACTTCCTGTAACACTATCTCCCTCATATTGTGTGAACTGTGAATTAAATGATGATATTGCTTGTGCATCCATATTACTGCTATTTACGACTTCTTGTCCTTGTCCTAAAATTACAACTCCTAAAGTAATTAATACTATTGAGATTAGTATAGCTCCTGCTATAATTAATGCTTTTGACGCATTTTCCATAATAATTTCCTCCTTTGTTTTACTTTTGTTTTTTATATTCTTTATCAAATGTATATTGATAATATTAATAACATATTTATTTAGTTGTTTGTTCAAACAACATATATTTTATTCTTCCTGTCTTTTTATGATAATCAATATTTGTACATTTAAATTTTATATTTCCATAATATTGTGTAAATGTACTTATTCCACCATTAAATATTCT
>ERZ773194.4871-NODE-4871-length-10217-cov-3.318835_pt1 | contig 10217 bp, 6 predicted proteins | sample MGYA00511240_ERZ773194 | MGnify/ENA primary metagenome ERZ773194 (study PRJEB29015, sample SAMEA2737774) | human gut metagenome | biome: human gut; feature: human-associated habitat; material: faeces | place: China | collected 2012 ... | reverse complement strand
CAATAGCACGTTACTGCAATAAAATAGGGCTTGAATACTTAACCGTTTACGCTTTTTCAACCGAGAATTGGAAGCGCCCGAAGGAAGAAGTAGACGGCATTATGAACCTTTTGCGCGACTATTTGAAGGACGCGGAAAATTTTAAGGATGAGAACATAAAGGTGCGCTTTTTGGGCGACCGAACGCCCCTTGCCGATGATATTAAGGCGCTTATGCTTAAAAATGAGGACGGCTCAAAGGACGCAACAGGCTTAAACCTCAATATTGCCATAAATTACGGCGGACGGGACGAAATAGTACACGCGGTTAAAAAAATTATTGCCGCCGGAATACACGAAAGCGAAATTACAGAGCAGCTTATATCGGATAATTTATACACCGCGGGTATGCCCGACCCCGATTTTATTATAAGACCGAGCGGAGAATACAGAACCTCAAACTACCTTTTGTGGCAATCGGCTTATGCGGAATACTGGTTTTCGGATATTCTGTGGCCCGATTTTACCCCGAAGCAGCTTGAAAAAGCGATAGAGGACTTTAATCACCGTAACCGCCGATTCGGCGGTGTGTAAAAGGAGCGTAGAAATTTATGAAGACCCGAATTATTTCAGGCGCGGTTATGATAATTATAGCGGCGGCGGTGATAACCTTAGGTATGACGGTAAACCCGCTTTTTATAACCGCCTGCATTGCGTTTATTGCCGCGGTTGGAATTTACGAGCTTTTGCATAACGCCGCGAAAATTGAGTCTAAAGCGGCAATAATCGGCGCCTGCACCTATGTGGTGCTTATGGTGTTCGCAATAGACGGGAGCACGGGCGCCAGGCTGCAGCAGGCATTTGACGGCACGCACAGGGCGTATATAAAGCTTACATTCACACTGGCGTTAAGCGTTATTTATTTTATATATTCCGCTGCGGTGACGCTTAAGAATCACAAGACCTTTGAGCTTTCGCATATTGCCTTTCTTTGCGGTATGCCGATACCTATCGCCTTTGCGTTCAGTTCGCTCGGCGTGGTAATAAACCACGAGCACGGGCTTTATTACCTGTTTATGCTGCTTAACTTTTCAAGCGTATGCGATGCAGGCGCTTATTTTGTGGGCAGCACGCTGGGCAGGCATAAGCTTTGCCCGAATATAAGCCCGCATAAAACGGTTGAGGGAGCAATAGGCGGAATAGTTTCAAGCGTTATTGTGACATATATTTTGGGCTTTTCATTCTCGTTTGAAAAAAATCTTGCAAACGCGGCGCTTTTAACCGTTCCGTTCTGCATTTTGGGCATGATAGGCGACCTTTTCGCCTCTGCCATAAAGCGTGCTGCGGGAATTAAGGATTACGGAAATTTAATACCCGGTCACGGCGGAATACTTGACAGGTTTGACAGCATAATTATGACCGCCCCGCTTTTGTATTTGTTTATAGCTTTAGGGGTAATATAATGAAAAGACTTACGGTTTTAGGCTCTACCGGCTCTATCGGTACGCAGGCGCTTGAGGTCGCAGAAAAAACCAATTGGCAGATAACGGCGCTGGCGGCGGGCCGGAATGTAAGACTTGCCGAAGCGCAGGCAAGAAGGTTTAAGCCGCAATTTGTTGCAATGTTCGATAAGGACGCCGCAGCCGAGCTTAAAATAAAGCTTGCCGATACGGATATTAAGGTGTGTTCGGGCGAAGCGGGCGTTATTGCCGCGGCAGAGAGCGATTGCGATACCGTGCTTAATTCCATTGTGGGTATTGCGGGACTGAAGTCCACGCTTGCGGCGATAAATAAGGGTACAACGGTAGCCCTTGCGAATAAGGAAACGCTTGTAACGGGTGGGGAAATCGTTAACCGCAGGCTTAAAGAAACCGGTGTAAGGCTTTTGCCGGTGGACAGCGAGCACTCAGCAATTTTTCAGTCGCTTCAGGGTGCACCCGAAAATTCACTGAAAAAAATATTGCTTACAGCCTCGGGCGGGCCGTTTTACGGCAGAAAACGAAAAGACCTTGAAAACGTAACGGTTAAGGACGCGCTTAATCACCCCAACTGGTCGATGGGCGCTAAAATAACCGTTGACTCCGCAAGCCTTATGAACAAGGGGCTTGAGGTCATTGAGGCGGTGCATTTATTCGGCGTTACGGCGGATAAAATTGAGGTTTTGGTGCACAGGCAGAGCATTTTACATTCGGCGGTTGAACTGTGCGACGGTGCGGTCATAGCGCAGTTAGGCACACCCGATATGCGCCTGCCGATACAGTATGCGCTGACCTATCCCAACCGCGCAGACAATGCGTTTGAGCACTTAAGCCTTACGGATATCGGCACGCTTACCTTTGGAAAGCCCGACACCGAAACATTTAAATGCCTGCCGATTTGCATTGAGGCAATAAACGAGGGCGGGCTGGCGCCAACCGCGGTAAACGGTGCTAATGAAGAAGCGGTCGCGCTGTTTTTACAGGGCAAAATTAAATTTCTGCAGATAGCCGATTTGGTTGAAAAGGCACTTGCGGAGGTTAAAAATAAAAGGGATTATACGGTTGAGGATATTTTTGAGACGGATAAAGCGGCAAGAAAACTTGTAAGGGAAAGTATTTTTTAGAATCGGGTGGTTATTATTTCGGCTTTACTTAATGTTTGGAGCAATGTGTGGCCGTATCTTGTGGCTATAGCTCTGTTTTTGATCTTAATTGTGATTCATGAGTTCGGGCATTTTATTGCCGCAAAGCTTTTGGGTGTTCGCGTCAACGAATTTGCCGTGGGCTTCGGTCCCAAGCTTTTCTCAAAGCAGGGTAAGGAGACAAAATACTCTGTAAACCTTGTGCCCTTGGGCGGCTATTGCGCCATGGAGGGCGAGGACGAGGACAGCGGCGACGAGCGCGCTTTTTGCAATAAAAAACCGTGGCGGCGCTTTATTATAGTGGCAATGGGTGCCACCTTTAACCTGATTTTAGGGCTTATAATCGTAGCCGTAACTTTAGCCCCGCAAAAGGCGTTTAATTCCACCGTTGTGGCGGAGTTTAAGGAAAACGCGGTAAGTGAGCAATCGGGACTGAAAGCAGACGATAAAATAATTGAGGTGGACGGCAGAAAAATTTTCTCCACCTATGATTTAAGCTACGCCTTTACAAATGTCAAGGGCGGCAAAGTTGATATGACCGTAAAGCGCGACGGTGAAAAGATTGAGCTTAAAGATGTTAAGTTTGATTCTTCCGAAGAAAACGGAATAAGCTATTTAAATGTGGATTTTTATGTTTACGGCATAAGAAAAACCTTAGGCTCATATATCAAGCAGACCTTTGCCACAGCCGCATCATACTGTGCTGTTGTGTGGCGGTCGCTTATAGATCTGATAAGCGGAAAATACGGAATAAGCGCGGTTTCGGGGCCTGTGGGCGTTACCGCGGCGATAGGCTCTGCCGCAAAGCAAAGCCTTGAAAATCTGCTGCCTATTATGGCGCTTATAACAATAAATCTGGGTATATTCAATTTATTGCCAATACCCGCGCTTGACGGCGGCAGACTGCTCTTTATTTTAATAGAAATGATCTTCAGAAAGCCCGTTCCGCAAAAGTACGAGGCGATAGTTCACGCCGTGGGCTTTGCGCTGCTGATAGGCTTTATGCTGCTTATAACCGCAAAGGATATTTGGACGCTGATTGCAGGGTGACTTTAAATGCAGGAATATAAGACAAAAAAGGTATTTGCAGGCGGGGTAGCAATCGGAGGCGGCGCGCCTGTTACGGTGCAGTCGATGCTTAATATACCCGCGCACGATATTGCGGGGAATGTTAAGCAGGCAAAAGCGCTTGAAAAGGCGGGGTGCGATATTATACGCATATCCGTGCCCGATAAAGAGAGCGTTAAAACGCTGGCGGCTCTTAAAAGCAATATATCAATACCCGTTGTAGCCGATATTCATTTTGATTACAGGCTGGCGCTTGAAAGCGTGGCGGCGGGAGCGGATAAAATAAGAATAAACCCCGGTAATATAGGTGCGGACGATAGGGTAAAAGCCGTTGCGAACGCCTGCAAGGCGGCGGGCGTGCCTATAAGAATTGGGGTAAATTCAGGCTCGCTTGAAAAAAATATTTTGGCAAAATACGGCTCGCCCACACCCCGCGCTATGGTGGAAAGCGGGCTTTACCATATATCACTGCTTGAAAAATTTGATTTTGACGATATTGTGCTTTCCCTTAAAAGTTCAACCGTTGCCACAATGTATAACGCATATGTTTTGGCGGCGGAAAAATGCCGCTATCCGCTGCATTTGGGCGTAACCGAGGCAGGCACCGCGGCAAACGGCACGGTAAAATCCGCCGCTGGTATAGGCGGGCTGCTGCTGCGCGGAATAGGCGATACGATTCGCGTTTCCTTAACAGACGACCCCGTGCGCGAGGTTGAAACGGGCAAGCGGCTTTTAAAGGCGCTGGGGCTTCGCACAGGCGGTGTTAAATTCGTTTCCTGCCCTACCTGCGGCAGAACGAAAATTGACCTTATAAAAATTGCCGACGAGGCAGAAAAACGCCTTGAGAACTGCGAAAAAAATATAACCGTTGCTATAATGGGCTGCGTTGTAAACGGTCCGGGCGAGGCAAGAGAAGCCGATATAGGCATTGCCGGGGGAGATGGCTGCGGTGTGCTTTTCAAAAACGGCGAAATAATAAAAAAGGTGCCCGAAAGCGCGCTGCTTGACGAGCTTTTGGCGGAAATAGAAAAGTTATAAACGGAGTGTAAAAAAAGTGGGCAAGGCAAAATTTTCTCAAATATTTGATACAGGGCTGTCGGCCGATATTTCAGAAATATTCGGCAGCACCGTTATAGAAAAATGCTCGCTTGATACCGACGAACGCGCCTTAAATGCAGAACTAAAGGCAGAAAAATACATAACAGCCGAAAGCCGAAACGAGCTGGTAAATCAGCTTAAAAACGCGCTCAAATTAAATGAATGTCATATTTTCTGCATTTTTTCAGAAGACGCTTTAATTCCCGTCGCCTGCGCTGATATTACGGCGGAATTAAGGCTTAAAAACGCCGCGCTTAACGGCTATTTCAACGGTGCGGAATTTAACCTTAATGATAACAACGTTAATATTACGCTTAAATTCGGCGGATATGACACCATAACCGACTGTGGCTTTGAAAACGCCTTTAAGCGCATTATAAAGGAACGTTTCGGGCGGGATATTACCGTTTCGTTTGACGGTCAGCTTGAAAAGGTGGAAATTGACCTGCCGCCTGCAGAGCCTGCACAGCCTGTCAGAAGACCCGAAAGGCAGGCATCCGAGCCGAGGCAGGGCGCGCCCGCGCGCCCCGCTGCGCCGAAAAAGGAAATTAAATTTGAAAAGAGAGAGGGCAGACCCGATAACGGCATAGTCTACCTTGATAATCCGCAGCAGTTTTACGGCAGGGGCGGCATTTCGAATCGCACCCGCGATATGATAAGCATTACGGGGGACGACACCGAAATTGCCTGCTGGGGTGAAGTTTTCGGGCTTGAGACCCGCGATATTAAGACAAAGCGCGGAACGGATATGACAATAGTCAACTTCTCGTTCAGCGACCATACAAATTCGCTTAACGCGTCGCTGTTTATCGATACACACCGTATGGGAGATATTGCCCCATTAAAGGACGGCGCGTTTATACTTGTAAACGGTTCTTATGAATTTGATAATTACAAAAAGGATTTTGTGGTAAAGCCGCGCGCTATGGCGCTTTTGCAGAAATACACCGAAAAGGATGAGCACGAGGGCGAAAAGCGCGTTGAGCTGCACTGCCACACCAATATGTCTGCAAAGGACGCGGTTTCCTCTGCCGACGCTATTGTAAGGCAAGCCTACGAATGGGGTCACAAGGCAATAGCCATTACCGACCACGGCGTTGTTCAGGCATACCCCGCCGCCGCAGGCGCGGTTAAGGCAATACGCAAATCGGGCGGCGATTTTAAGGTTATTTACGGCGTTGAGTCTTACTTTGTGGACGACGTTAATAACGACGTAAAGGATTTAAACGCAAAGCAGACGGCAAAATTCCGCTACCACCAAATTATACTTGTTAAAAATCTCACGGGGCTTAAAAACCTTTATAAATTAGTGTCCGAGGCGCATTTGCACGATTTTCGCGGCAAGCCGCTCACAATGCGCAGTAAACTTGATAAGCTGCGCGAGGGGCTTATTTTGGGCAGCGCCTGCGAGCAGGGCGAGCTATACCGCGCGATAATCGATGAAAAGCCCGAGGAGGAGCTTTTAAGAATTGCCGATTACTACGATTATCTCGAAATTCAGCCCCTCGGCAACAACGCGTTTATGGTGCGCGAGTCATCATACCCCGATAAAAAGGATAAGAAGACGGGAGCGGTTATACCCAACCGCTTTAAAAAGGTTACCGATTTTGAGGTTATAAAAAACTTTAACCGCAAGGTCGTTGAACTGGCGGACAAGCTGGGCAAGCCCGTTGTAGCCACTGGCGACGTGCATTTTCTTAAAAAGAGCGATGATATAATCCGTAAAATACTTATGGCGGGGCAGGGCTTTGAAGATTTTGACAATCAGGCGCCGCTGTACCTTAAAACGACCGACGAAATGCTTGCCGATTTCGATTATTTCGGCGAGCGCGCACGCGAATTTGTAATCGATAACCCGAATAAGATAGCCGATATGGTAGACGGCGATGTTATCCCTGTGCCCGACGGCAACTATCCCCCTGTAATTGAGGGGTCGGACGAGCTGCTGCACGATATCTGCTGGGATACCGCCCATAAAACCTACGGCGAAAATCTGCCAGAGGTGGTTGAAAAGCGCCTTGAAAAGGAGCTTAACTCCATTATCAACAACGGGTTTTCAATAATGTATATTTCGGCGCAAAAGCTTGTGGCATACAGCGAGGAAAACGGATATTTAGTTGGCTCGCGTGGTTCTGTAGGCTCTTCCTTTGCCGCTACCATGGCGGGTATTTCCGAGGTTAATCCGCTGCCGCCGCACTATGTTTGCCCCGAGTGCCGGTATAGCGAGTTTTTCCTAAAGGGCGAGGTAGGCTCGGGCTTTGACCTGCCCGAAAAAAAGTGCCCCAAGTGCGGCGCGCAGCTTAACCGCAACGGGCACGATATTCCGTTTGAAACCTTTTTGGGCTTTAAGGGCGATAAGGTGCCTGATATAGACCTTAACTTTTCGGATGAATTTCAAAACTCGGTACAGAAATACACAGAAACGCTGTTCGGCAGTGAAAACGTGTTTAAGGCAGGCACTATTTCAACGGTTGCCGAAAAGACCGCTTACGGCTTTGCAAAGGCTTATGCCGAGAAAAAGGGCATAACTTTAAGCAACGCGGAGTTAAACCGTTTGGCGTCGCTTGTTGAAAAGGCGCAGATAAAGCAGACTACGGGTCAGCACCCGGCGGGTATGATAATTGTGCCCAAAACCAACACAATTTACGATTTCTGCCCTATACAGCACCCGGCGGACGACGTTAATTCCGATATTATAACCACGCATTTCGATTTCCACTCAATTCACGATACCATTTTAAAGCTTGACGAATTGGGTCACGTTGTGCCTACTACATATAAATATCTTGAGGAATATACAGGTATACCCGTAAACGACGTATCAATGAGCGACCCCGAGGTTTACAGCCTGTTCACCTCAACAAAGGCGCTGGGCGTTGAGCCGGACGAAATAGATTCAAGAACCGGCACCTACTGTCTGCCCGAGTTCGGCACAAAATTCGTGCGCGAAATGCTTATCGACTGCCAGCCCAAAAACTTTTCCGATTTATTGCAGATTTCGGGTCTTTCCCACGGTACGGATGTATGGCTCGGCAACGCAAAGGACCTTATTGATAACGGCACCTGCACGATTTCCGAGGTTATAGGAACGCGTGATAACATAATGGTGTACCTGATTCATAAGGGGCTTGAAGAGGGCAGAGCCTTTAAAATAACCGAGACCGTGCGTAAGGGTCTTGTGGCAAAGGGTAAGGTTTCGGCAGAGGACTGGAGCGCTATGGAGGACGATATGCGCTCGCACGGCGTGCCCGAGTGGTACATTGAAAGCTGCCACAAAATAAAGTATATGTTCCCTAAGGCTCACGCGGCGGCTTATGTTATTTCGGCACTGCGCCTTGCCTGGTACAAGGTGCACCGCCCGCTTGAATTTTACTGCGCTTACTTTACCGCCCGCCCCGAGGATGTGGACGTGCCCACCATAATGCAGGGTAAACAGGCGGTAAGGCAGTATTTGCAGAATATTAAGGCAAAGGGCAAGGAAGCCAGCAAAAAAGAGCTTGACGTTTACAATAATATGCTTATATTCAACGAGATGATGTCCCGCGGAATAGAAGTTTTGCCTATTGATATAAAGCATTCGCACGCTATGAAATATCTGCCTGAAAACGGAAAGATGAGACTGCCCTTCGGCGCGCTTTCGGGCGTGGGCGAAAAGGCGGCATACTCTATCTACGAGGCGGCGCAAAAGGGCGACTTTGTATCGCGCGAGGACTTCCAGATAGAGGCGGGCGTTTCCAAAACCATTATTCAGAATTTGGCGGACTTAGGCGCTATGAACGAATTGCCCGATACCAACCAGATTTCTATGTTTTAATTTTACTTAATCGGCGGTGATTTATTATTATGAAGCAAGGAATAAGCCTTAAAAAAACATCATATGCGGCGTATGCCGTTGCTGCGGTTTTGTTTGTTATATTCTCTGTTTATATGCTTTGCTTTGAAAAAACCGACGTATTCAGTCCGCGCGAAAATTCCACATTTAAAGAAATAACCGATTACACAAAAACCGATATTTCCGCGCCCGACGCACCTATAGGAATAAAAAAGGAATACCGCTTTAAAACAGGCAAGGTAAACTCGGGAGATACAAGCCTTATGTTTTACGTCGGGCACAGCTATGTTGACGTAAGGTTTGACAATACGCTGATTTACAGCACAAGCGCGGCAAAGAGCAACCGCATAGGCGCATCTCCCACAAGCTATTGGGTGGTTATACCGCTTTCACGGCTTGATAATGACAAAGCGGTTACCGTTACCGTAACCCCCGTATTTAAAAGCGTTGAAAACAGAAAAATCAGCTTTATGCTGGGCTCAAGGTATGCGCTGTTTATGAAACAGCTTAAAGCCGACCTGCCGCAGCTGATTCTTTCGGCGCTTTGTATGGTTATGGGCGTTTTGCTTATTGTAGTTCAGCTTTACCTTATATTAAGAAAACGCACCGCCGTGTGGAATATATTTTTCCTGGGTAATTTTTCGCTGCTGCTCGGTATATGGCGCATAACCGATACGCGTTTTTCCGCCTTGATGTTTAAAAACTATACTATGCCCGTAGGGTATATAACGCTGGCGGCGCTTTTTACATTGGCAGCCCCCGTATTGCTGTATACCGATAAGCAATACAAGGAAAAGAGCTATATTGTGCTTGATATTGCCGCAATTGCAAGCTCTGTCATCTGTGCCGTCGCGCTTATTTGCCAGTTCCTTTCAATTGTTGAGCTGCGCCGAATTCTTATTGTCTGCCATATAATACTTATTGTGGATATTCTCGTTATAATTTCCTCGGCGGTGTTTTACAACATCGGCGGAAAAAGAGACTTAGAGACTGTTATTTTTACAGCACTTCTTATGACGGGCGGCATTTTGGATATAATAATTTTTTATCTTAAAGGCTCATCCTCGGGTATAATAATTACAATGGTGGCTTTTTTAATTTACTCGGTATACGAGTTTGTTGTAAGCCTTTTAAACATAAATAAAAAAGCATATATTGATTCAAAAACAAAACTTTTCAATAAGGCGTATTGGGAGGATCTGGTTAGGGACGTCTTCTCTGCCGAAGAACAAACCGCTATGATAATGTTTGACCTTAACGGTCTTAAACACACAAACGATACGCTGGGTCACAATGCCGGCGATAAAATGATATCTGAATTTTCTTCAATTCTTAAAAAGGAGATAGGCTCAAAGGAACTTTTATGCCGCTGGGGCGGCGATGAATTTGCGGCGTTTGTGCGAAACGTGAAAAAACAGATGAATATATTTCGGCTGTAAACAGCGCGGTTGCCGCCTATAACAGCTCGGTGCAGATACCCGAAATTCATTTTGCCTGCGGCTGTGCGCTCTCGTGCGATTTCCCGAACCTTTCGTGGAGCGAGCTGCTTGCTAAGGCAGACGAATATATGTATATAAATAAGAAAAGCTGGTACGCTGAAAAAGCGGATAAAAAGCACTAA
>ERZ773194.4868-NODE-4868-length-10218-cov-3.573650_pt1 | contig 10218 bp, 9 predicted proteins | sample MGYA00511240_ERZ773194 | MGnify/ENA primary metagenome ERZ773194 (study PRJEB29015, sample SAMEA2737774) | human gut metagenome | biome: human gut; feature: human-associated habitat; material: faeces | place: China | collected 2012 ... | reverse complement strand
GTACTTCCAGCTCAAAGAGCCGCTTGACGAGACCGGGGTGGGTGCGGGAGATGAGCACCTGCGGGCCGCGGGTGGACTTGCGCACCTCGACGACATAGACCTTGATGCGGTCGCCCTCGGTGAGCTCTTCGCCCTTGATGCGCTCGGTGGCGGAGAGCATGGCCTCGGTGAATTCGCTGTTGGAGCTGATCTTGATGGACACGGCGCCGGTGCGCGGATCGATGCGCGTGACGACACCGGTGAGGATCTCGTGCTCCTTGGAGGTGAACTCGTCATAGATGATGCCGCGTTCCGCCTCGCGGATGCCCTGGATGATGACCTGCTTTGCCGCCTGTGCCGCGATGCGGCCGAATTTCTTCGTTTCGACCGGGATGCGGACGGTGTCGCCGATGCCGGCCTTCTTATCATAGTGACGCGCCTCGTCGAGCAGGATCTGCGTGGCGTCGTTCACATATTCGCTCTCCTCCACGATGGTCTTGAGAACGAACATGCTGATGGTCTTCTTGTTCTCGTCCATGATGACCTCGACATTATCCTCGCAGTCGGGGTTGTCGCGCTTGAAGGCGGTCAGCAGGGCCTGCTGGATCTTCTCCTGCATGTATCCGCGGGGGATGCCCTTTTCCTTTTCGATCTGCTCGATGGCGTCAAAAAATTCGGCGTTCATTGCACTCATCTATTTTTGCTCCTTACGTTATATCACGTTGTGATTTTTTACAGCACGCGCAGCCGTACCTGCGCGATCTGGGCCTTTTCAAAGGTGGTCTCTTTTCCGGCGATCGTCAGGGTAACGTCGCCGTCGCGGTATCCGGAGAGCGTTCCGACAAAGGACTTGCTGCCGTTCACCGGCTTATAGAGCCGCACCTCCGCGCCGCTGCCCATAAAGCGCGCAAAGTCGCCGGGGCGCTTGAGCTCGCGCTCGGCGCCGGCGGAGCTGACCTCAAAAACGTAGCTGTCCGGAATGGGGTCTGCCTCGTCCAGCACGGGATCGAGCGCGCGGGAGAGCGCCTCGCAGTCGTTGATGGAAACGCCGCCGTCCTTGTCGATGTACACGCGCAGAAACCACTGTCCGGCCTCGCGGATGTATTCCACATCCCAAAGCTCCAGACCCAGCGTTTCGGCGACGGGCGCGGCCAGCGCGGTCACGGTCTCGGTGACTTTACTCATAAAAAATCCTCAATTTCCAGTTTCTGACAAAATCTTTTAAATCAACAAAAAGAGTGGGTTTTGCCCACTCTTCCTGTTTCTTACGTTCGTACGAGGGGATTATACCCCCCCCCGCGCGCGATTGCAAGTGATTTCATTAAATTAATATAGAGTATACGGGAAATTTTCACCCGTTTACCCGTTCATTGCGGTGAGGACGTTGCCGTAGTCCACCTGATAGTTCGCGCCCTCGTAGGTGCCGTTGAGCATGGACATGGCGCGGTTCCATGCGTCGCCGCCCTCGGTATAGGGCTGGGGCTGGTAATTGTTCAGCGTGTTCGGCCCGAGCACGGTGCTGTCGGGGCCGACGGTGCTGCTCAGCGAGCAGGGGATGAAGGAATAGCTGTCGAGCGTTACCTCGCCGCCGACGCGCTTGAGCGTGAGCTGCGCGATGCCGGTGTCGTAAGCGCCGGGATCGGTGCCGTTGCCGGGGTTGGTGTGGCCGCCGAAGATGAAGTTGCCGAGACCGTAGAAGATAACGCCGCCGTTATAATCCTCCGCCGGCTGGAGCCGGTGGGCGTGCGTGCAGTACACGGCGTTGAAGCCGGCGTCCACGGTGTAGCGGCAGAGCTCGGTCTGCACGTCGGTGGGTTCATAGTACCCCTCGCGGCCCATGTGCAGGCACGCGATGGTGAAGTCCGCGCCCGCCTCCTCAAGCGATTTGAGCCCCGCGGCGATCTTGTCGCGCGACGCCGCGACGAGCTTTTCCTGCGCCTGCGCGGAGAGAATGCTCATGGCGTTGTAGGTGAGCTGGTTATAAAGGCAGTAAATGCCGACCTTCACGCCGCCGTCCTTTTCGTAGATATACGTCTCGTCCTCGCCCGCGTAGGCAACGCCCACGGCGTCGAGCGCGGCGGCCGTGTCGTCATAGGCGCTCTGGCCGAAGTCCATCGTGTGGTTGTTTGCCAGCGTCACGAACTCCACGCTGCCCGCGGTGAGGATGTTCGCGTAATCCGCCGGGGCGAGAAACACGAACTGCTCAATGGAATCGTAATACTTGTCCGAGAGGTTGCACTCAAGATTGGCGATCGTGAGATAGTCTTTTTCAAAGTACTGCACGGTTTTGGCGAAGGGATAGTCGTAGTTTTTCCCGACGACGGTCTGCAGCGCCGTGCCCCACCCGCGGCGGGTCTTAGCCTCGGCGAGCGTGCAGTCGCCCACCATGGAAACGGTGAAGTATTCGGGGCTCGGCTCCGGCGTGGGCTCGGGCGTCGCGGTAGGCTCCGCGGTGGGCGCAGCCGACGGTTCGGGCGTGAGCTCGGGGCCGGAGGTCGGCGGCACGGGCGTTTCGCTCGCCGCCGGCGCGAGCGTCTCGGCGCTCTCCGCGTTGTTTACCGAAACGGCGCGCACGGCAACGAGCACAACGAGCGCGAGCGCGAGCAGACAGAAAACGATCAGCGCCGGAACGGATACCCGGCGGGAAGGACGGTGTTGCATGGCGTATCTCCCGTGTTATTCGGTGAAATGGATGTGGTTGTTGATGTGATCCTGACAGAAGCAGTGATACCCCGCGCAGCGCGAGCAGTAACGGAACTCCAGCTCCGGATGGTCCGCGTCGGTGCGGCCGCACACGGCGCATTTGTAGCGATACGGGGCGCTCTGCTGCTCGCGGCGGATGCGCTGCGCCTCGCGCTTGAAGTTCACGGTCTTGCGGATCTGCCCGGGCCGCCGGAAGTGTACGGAGCCGAAGAGCATATCCCCGCAGAAGAGCAGATAGTTGAGCGTCGCCACGACCGGCAGAAGATTGAGCGGGAAGCGGAGCGCGAAGATCTCATAGACAAAGTACGCCGCGTTCGCCACGGCGAGCCACTTGATCTTGATCGGGATGATGTACATGAACAGCACCCGCTGGTCGGGATAGTACGTTGCGAACGAGAAGAACATCGAAAGATAGATAAACTCCGCGCCGATACTCATCGTGATACCGCCGAACAGATAGACAAGGAAGGCGTACAGGATCGTGAACACCATGCCGGTGAGGAAATACATATTGAACTTGGCCTGTCCCCACTCACGTTCCATCGAGGTGCCGATGAAATAATAAAAGTAGAGGAACAGCAGCCCCCAGATGCCGCCGGTGTCCGGAATGAGCACGAAGGTCACCAGCCGCCAGATCTGCCCGCGCAAGATCATCTGCGGATTGAGAGCGAGAAAATAGCGCACCGTGCCGGTGCGGTCCATCAGCGTCAGCAGCCAGACGACGGCGTTGCCGATGATGAGATAGCGCATGAGATTTTCCACGCCGAAACGCGGATGGCGGACGCAGTAGCGCTCGACCCAACGCATGAATGCTTTCAAATCAAAACTCCTTTCCAGAGGAAAACTGTAACGGAATACTTAATTATACCACATCCGGACGAAATTTCAATCCGGGAATTGCCCGCCTTACGAATGCGGTTATTGTGAGGGTTCTGACGGAAGAGAGAAAGATATCCAATATCGTATAACACTCGAGGGAAGAGAAGCGCGTGACGGTCACCGCGGGCGTTAATATAATATGGTTAGCTGTTAACTGCGCCAGAGTCGGCCTTTGCTCGAGGATAGCAGTATAAAACGCTGTAAAATTTATTGTTGAATTTTACAGCAGAACGGCGTATACTATTCGCAAAGGAGTTGATCACTATGCCGAACATCAAGCCGATCTCCGATCTGCGGAATTACACGGAAGTATTGCAGGATGTAGCGGCGGGTGCGCCCGTTTTCCTGACGAAGAACGGCCGCGGCCGGTACGCCATTGTGGACATTCAGGATTTCGAAAAAGCGCAGGCCACGCTGAAGCTTATGAGTGAGCTCGCAAAGGGCCGCCGATCCGGTGAGACCGAAGGCTATCTGACCCCGGAGGACATGAGAGCGCACTTCCGCGCCAGAGCGAATAATGAAGAATAACATCCATTATTCAGTGGAGTCCCGCCGTGATCTGGACGATATATGGGACTATATAGTGTCGGAGCTTCAAAACCGTGTGGCGGCGGAGCGCGTGGTGGATCGCATTCTGGACGCGGTTGAACGCTTGAAAGATTTTGCGGAAATGGGCGCTCTGCTGTCCTCCGTCGCCGACGTCGGCGGGGACTATCGGTTTCTTGTGAGCGGGAACTATATGGTTTTCTATCGTGTGAACGGAAGAGATGTTTTTATCGACCGAGTTTTATATGGCCGTCGTGATTATCTTCGGGTTCTTTTTCGGGATATGAGCATGAAGCAGGACGATTAAAAGTAACCGCAGCGGTTCCAATTTTGGAGCCGCTGCGGTTTTCCTATCATATGCTCAATCCATCGGGAGCGGGATGGGCTTTTTTAGCTCCAGACGGCCGTAGCAGACGAGCCCGGCCGCTTTGTCCGGCGGGATCATGCGGTCGTCTTCGGCGTGGGCGCGGTTCACGGCGAAGAGATACACCGTGCCGCGGCTGTCGGCGCAGAACTGCCGGAAGACGATCCCTCCGTCCGTTTCAAAAAGCCCGATGTCGCCGTCGTAAAGCTCGGTGCGCCGCCGGAGATATGCCGTGCCGCCCTTTTTGATCCACGGCGCGAGCGAATCGTCCGTGACCGCAACGGCAAAATCGGCGTCCGTGCCCTTCGGCACGGGGATGGAGTCCCAGAGCATGCGCTCACCGCCTTTCGCTTGATCTTTCCTTCAGCATACCGATTCCGGACGGAAAGGTCAAGACGGCAGAAAAAAGAAAAAGCAAAAGTGGCGCTTTCCGTTGCAGATGGCGGGATCGTGTGGTAAAATATATTATCTATACCTATGCGCAATATCAATATGGAAATATAAAGAAGGAATTTAACGATATGGAAAACCGTGAACAGGAGATCCGTCAGGACAGGGAAGACCTGATCGAGGGGCGCAACGCCGTTGCCGAGGCGATCCGCGCCGGGCGGACGATCGATAAAATTTTCGTTGCCCGCGGCGACACCGACCGCACCCTTGCGCGCATTCTCGCCAAGGCGCGGGAAAACGGCATCGTCGTCACCGAGTGCGACCGGCGCAAGCTCGATTCTCTCAGCGCCACGGGCGCGCACCAGGGCATCATCGCGCAGGCGGCAATGCGCGAGTACGCCTCCATCGAGGATATTCTGGAGCGTGCCGCCGAGCGGGGCGAGGATCCGTTCATCGTCGTGTGCGACGAGATCGCCGATCCGCACAATCTCGGCGCGATTTTGCGCACCGCCGAGTGCGCGGGCGTCCACGGCGTCATCATCCCCAAGCGGCGCGCCGCCGGGCTCACCGCCGTGGTGGACAAGGCGAGCGCGGGCGCGGCGGAGCATATGCTCGTCTCGCGCGTGACGAACATCCCCGCGGCGCTCGGTGAGCTGAAGAAAAAGGGTCTCTGGGTCTACGGCACGGCGGCGGACGCTCCCGCCGATCTGTGGCAGACGAAAATGACGGGCCCCGCGGCGCTCGTCATCGGGTCGGAGGGCTTCGGCATGGGCCGCCTCGTTTCGGAGCAGTGCGACTTCACCGTGGGCATCCCCCTGCTCGGCAAGATCACATCGCTCAACGCCTCCGCGGCGGCGGCGATCCTTATGTATGAGGTCGTCCGCCAGCGCAGAGATTCCTGAGACGGAGGGAGCTATGGCAAAACGCGATACAGGCGGCGTTCCCCGGAACTTCGGCGTGCCGGGCTTCTCGCTCGAGAGCATTCTCGAGGAGTGCCGGGACAAGGCGCCGGAGGAGACCGCCGCGCCGGAAACGGCGGAAACGGAATACCTGCCGGAGACGGAGGGCTGTTCCTCCGAGCAGGCGGATTACCCGGCAGAGACGGAGTACGAGGCCGAATATCCGGACGAAGAAGCGGAATACCCCGAATACGAAGAATTTGATACCGGCGAGCCGGAGTATGAGACCGAGCCGGACACCGCGCCGGACGAGCCGGAGGAGACCGGGGAACCGGACGGGCGGTACTATGAGGACGCGCCGGAGCCGGAAGAGGCCGCCGAGGGCGAAATATACGACGAGGGCTTCGAGGACGACGCGGACTTTTATGCCCCGCCCCTTGAAGCGCCGGACGAAGGCGAAGAGCCGGACGAGCCGGAGAAAAAAAGCAGAAAGAAAAAGGGCCTTGGCAGCGTATCCCGCCGCGGGCGGGGCCGCGCGCCGGGGCCTTGGGGCAAGCTCGTGGGGCTTCTCGCCGCGGCGTCGATCCGCCGGGCGAACGATCTCTCCCAGCCCGACCCGGAGCCGGAGGACGTAACGCTTGAAATGCCGCCGCAGCGCGCGGCGAAGCATTATGCCGCGCAGATGCCGAGTCTGCGCCTGCGCTTCTTTGCGGCGGCGGCAGTCTGCGTGCTGCTCGCGTGGATCACTCTTTCGTATGACTTCGGCCTGCCGCTGCCCGGCAGTCTCGGCACGAACGCGAGAGCAACGTCGCTCGTGTGTCTCATCGGGATGCTCTCGGTGATGCTCATCGGACTGGACGTTGTGACGGCGGGCGTCATGGGTCTCATCCGCGGCCGCGCCGGGGCGGAATCCATGATCGTTCTCGCCGCGATCGCCGCGGCGGCGGACGTAATCTATATCGCCGCGAGCGGCGACGGCTCGCACGGCGTCACCTTCGCGGTGATCCCCGCGGCGGCGGTCATGTTCGCGCTGCGCGGCGCGTGGTACAGCTGCCGGGCGTACGCCGATTCCTTCCTTGCCCTGCATCACGCCAAGGACGCCTATGCCGTTACCTCCGAGGTGCTGCCGGGGAAGAAGGAGCGCATCCTCATCAAGTCACGCCGCTCGTCGGACGGTCTTGTCCGCCGCAGCGAGGAGCCGAGCGGCGCGGAAGCGCTCGCCATGGAGGCGTTTGTGCCGATGGCTGTCGGCTCGCTCGCGCTGGCGCTGGCGCTCTCGCTCGGCGCGCAGGATATGAAGGCGTTTTTCCATCTCTTCTCGCTTATGACGGCGCTTTGCGTTTCCTTCAACTGGACGCTCTCGTTCCCGATCCTTTTCTCCCGCACGGCGCGCCATCTCATGATGCGCGGCAGCGCTCTGGCCGGATGGTCCGGCGCGCGGGATGTCGGCCGGTCGCGCCGGCTCGTGCTCACCGATACCGACATTTTCCCCGAGGACGCCATCGAGATCACGGGCGTGCGCTTTATGGACAAGAGCCGCGCCGCGCAGGTGCTCGGCATCACCGGCAGCATGCTCGATGCGGCAGGGACGGGGCTTGCCGCGCCCTTTGCCGAGCTGATGCGCCGGAAAAACGCCGCCATGCAGACCGTGGAGGATTTCTCCGTCGGCGAGGGCGGCGCGAAGGGTATGGTGCAGGGCGAGGAGGTCCGCATCGGCACGCTCGCGTATATGCATCTGAGCGGCGTGAAGATCCCCGACAAGATCAAGGAGGAAAACGCGCTCTATACCGCCGTATCCGGCGAGCTGGCGGCGGTGTTCCCGCTGCGCTACCGCCCGATGGCGAGCGTGCAGCGCGCCCTAGCCGCCCTGCGCCGCGAGCATCGCAAGCCGATCTTCGCCGTGCGCGACTTTAATCTTGACCCTCTTCTTCTGCAGAAAACGTTCGGCGTATCCGCCGAGGGCTTCCAGTTCCCGTCCTCCGCCGAGCGGTACCGCATTTCCGGCATCCCCGCCTCGGCGGGCAGCCCTGCCGCCGGTGTGATGGCGCAGGACGGTCTCGACACGCTCGTGGACTTTGCCGAATGCGGCACGAAGCTGCATTCCTATGGCCGCGTGTGCGCGTGGTGCTGCGTCATCTGCGCCGCGCTCGGCGCGATCCTTGCGGTGGTCCCGGCGTGGCAGGGACTGTGGACGGCGATCGGCGCGGGGCGTGTGCTGCTCTATATGCTCGCGTGGATCATCGTGCCGCTGGCGCTGCGGACGCTGCTGCAAAAATAATTATTGCCAAAAAAACTGTCATAGTGTATAATTTATCCTCGTGGCGCTCCCTTGTTTTTTCGGAAGAATGACAAGGCCGATTCACAGGACAATGAATTAAAGTTTTTTAAGATAACTATAAGGAGAGGACAACCCATGAGCTACACAACCAAGGACATCCGCAATGTCTGCCTGCTCGGTCACGGCGGCAGCGGCAAGACCACCCTTACCGAGAACATGCTCTACCTGACCGGTGCCATCGACCGTCAGGGCAAGGTCAACGACGGCAACACCGTCTGCGACTACGACGCGGAAGAGATCAAGCGTCAGGTAACGATCTCCGCGGCTATCGCTCCCATTTCCTTCGGCGGCAAGAAGATCAACGTGATCGACTGCCCGGGCTTCCAGGACTTCGCCGGTGAAGTCGCCGCCGCGCTGCGCGCGGTCGAGGCGGGCATCATCTTCTGCACCGCGAAGGACGGCCTTTCCGTCGGCGCGGAGCGCAACTGGAAGCTGCTCAAGGCCGCCGGCAAGCCGGTCGCCTTCTACGTCTCCAAGCTCGATGAGGAGCACGGTGATTACTTCGGCGTGCTCGAAGCGCTGCAGGCCAAGTACGGCAGCATCGTCTGCCCCGTGACGATCCCCGCCTCCGACGGTACCGGCGTCATCGATCTCGTGCACAACATCGCGTATGAGACCAACGGCAGCAAGACCGCGAAGGTCGCCGTCCCCGCCGCCGACGCCGGCAAGGCCGAGGAGCTGCGCGAGGCTCTTATGGAGACCGCCGCGGGCGCTACCGAGGAGCTCATGGAGAAGTATTTCGAGGAAATGACCCTCTCCGAGGAAGAGCTTGTCACCGGCATCAAGGCCGGTCTGAAGGACCGCAGCGTCGTTCCCGTGTTCTGCGGCGTCGGTACGACCGGCGTCGGCACGCAGGCTCTGCTGCAGGCCATTCTGGACTATGTCCCCGCGCCCGACGAGGTCGAGGGCATCGATCCCAACGGCCCGACCGCCGGTCTCGTGTTCAAGACCGTGTCCGACCAGTTCGGCAAGTACAACTTCATCAAGCTCGTCAGCGGCAAGCTGACCGCCGATATGTCTCTGCGCAATTCGCGCACCGGCAACACCGATAAGCTCGGCCGTCTGTACACCATGTGCGGCAAGAAGACCACCGAGGTCAAGGACGCCTGCTGCGGCGACATCGTCGCCATCGGCAAGATGGATTGGAAGACCGGCGACACCGTGTGCGACCCGAAGGCCGAGATCGAGCTTCCCGCCATCGAGATCGCGGAGCCCTGCTACTCCATGTGCATCTCCCCCAAGACGAAGGGCCAGGACGACAAGATCGCCAACGGTCTCGCCCGTCTGAACGAGGAGGACATCTCCTTCACGGTCGTCAACAACGCCGAGACCCACCAGATGGTCCTCTCCGGCGCCGGCGATATCCAGCTCGACGTCCTCTGCGCCAAGCTGAAGAGCCGCTTCGGTGTCGAGAGCGAGCTCAAGCCCGCCCGCGTGCCTTACCGCGAGAAGATCAAGGCGAAGGTCGAAGCCCACGGCCGCCACAAGAAGCAGACCGGCGGCAGCGGTCAGTTCGGCGATGTCTGGATCCGCTTCGAGCCCCAGGAGGAGTCTGAGGAAATGATCTTCGCCGAGGAAGTGTTCGGCGGCAGCGTGCCCAAGAACTTCTTCCCCGCGGTCGAAAAGGGCCTGCGCGACGCCGTGCAGAAGGGTGTCCTCGCCGGCTACCCGCTCGTCAACCTCAAGGCTACGCTGTACGACGGCTCCTACCACCCCGTTGACTCCAACGAAATGGCGTTCAAGACGGCGGCGCAGCTCGCCTACAAGGACGGCATCCCCCGCGCGAAGCCGACCATTCTCGAGCCCATCGGCCTGCTGAAGGTCACCATTCCCGACGCGAACCTCGGCGATATCATGTCCGATATCTCCTCCAAGCGCCGCGGCACGGTGCTCGGCATGACTGCCGAGGACGGCATGCAGATCGTTGAGGCCGAGGTCCCCATGGCCGAGATGAGCTCCTACACGATCGACCTGCGCTCCATGACGCAGGGCCGCGGCTCCTTCACCTGCAAGTTCGTGCGCTACGAAGAGGCCCCCGGCAACGTCCAGCAGAAGGTCATCGAGGAAGCCAAGGCTCTCGCCGACGCCGAGTAATTCCCCAATCCAACACAAAAAGAGGC
>ERZ773194.4865-NODE-4865-length-10226-cov-11.279029_pt1 | contig 10226 bp, 3 predicted proteins | sample MGYA00511240_ERZ773194 | MGnify/ENA primary metagenome ERZ773194 (study PRJEB29015, sample SAMEA2737774) | human gut metagenome | biome: human gut; feature: human-associated habitat; material: faeces | place: China | collected 2012 ... | reverse complement strand
GACTGCGAACACTGCGAGCATTGCGAGTAAGCCTATGATTGTATCGACCAAAGGACGCTATGCCCTGCGGGTGATGGTAGCTCTGGCACAGCGGGGCGGGGAAGACTACCTCCCTATTAAAGAAGTTGCTGAGCAGGAGGAGATCTCCTTGAAGTATCTGGAGTCCATTATGACCATCCTTTCCAAGGGCGGCCTGGTGGACGCGCTCCACGGCAAAGGCGGCGGCTATCGCCTGAACCGGCCTCCGGAAAAATACACCGTGGGCAGCATCCTCAAGCTCACAGAGGGCGGCCTTTCTGCCGTATCCTGCACTGCTGAAGGACCCTCTGCCTGCGCCCGCAGCTCCTGCTGCGAGACAAGGCCCATGTGGGATAAGCTGGATGCCATGATCGATGATTTCTTTGAGGGAATCACCCTGGCAGACCTGCTGAAAGAAAAGTAAAAGACGGTTTTATAGGAACCGCCGCTGTGATTGCTTGCAGCGGCGGTTCCTTTTGTAATATCTGTGTAAAAAAGAAATGCGGCTTTGTGGATTCGTGACAAAACGGAAAGGGTATGCACCGAGCATATTGTTTTGCGGCGCGGAAAGGTGTATCATAGCATCACTATGAGAAAAAGGAGCAGAACTATGAGAAAGCTTTTCGCGTTGTTCATGGCCGCTGCATTGGCGGCCCAGATGCTTGTTCCCGCGTGGGCAGAGGGATTTCCAGTAGATCCGGATTCTGCCGGGGAGCCTACAGAAGAGATCGTCTATGATGAACCTACAGAAGATCTGGACGCTGTGGGGGATCCGGACCCTGCCGGGGCGCTGGCAGAAGAGACTGTTTATGAGGAACCCGTAGATGATCCGAGCATTGCGGAGGTTCCGGACCCTGCCGGGGCGGAGAAATCCGAAGAGATCCCTGACGCCAATGGAGAAAATGTGAAAGAAGAGGAGCCTGCGGGTGAAAGTGGTGCGGAAGCTGCACCGCAGCCGATCCGGGTGGCGTTCCACTGCACGCCGGAGGACATGATCCTGGAGGTATTCCCGGCAGACGGCGATGCAGACCAGATGATCGAACCGGAGGAGGCGGGGAGCTATCTGCTCCTGCCGGGGGAATACAGCTACCTTGCGGCAGCGGAAGGATATGAGACTGCTGCGGGCAGCTTCACCGTGGAGTCAGGGCTGAACGAGCCCATAGAAATCAACCTGATTTTGGAGCAAACGGACGAAGCGGAGGAAATAGAGCTGTTTGCCGCCAATTCCAACAGCTGCGGAGAAGGCTTGACCTGGAAACTAAGCAACGGAACGCTGACGATTTCGGGAACCGGATGGATGGAGGATTTCTCTGGGTTCGCACCGTGGTATAGCCAGTGCGCGCAAATCAAGAAGATTACTATTTCTGAAGGCGTAACCTCCATCAGCCAACACGCATTTGAGGATTGCATAAATGTGACCAGCATTTCCATTCCGGACAGTATGAGGGAATTGAATGCGTATTGCTTTCTTGCCTGCAAGTCCATGAAAAGTATTACGATTCCCCAAAGTGTGACAAGAATTGGTAATGGTGTCTTTGATGCCTGCGAGAAGCTGACGGATATTTACTATGGCGGAACGGATGCCAGCTGGAAGAATATTACAACCGATTTTACAGGCCTTGGGGACAACGTGAAGATCCACAGCACCGGTGTTTTTACCGGAAAGTGTGGGGATAATTTGACATGGACGATCGGCAACGACGAAGTGCTGACGATCTCCGGAACCGGAAGAATTCCCGATTATAACACATCGTACGGTGAAAAAAATACGGCACCCTGGTATGGATATGCCTACCAGATAAAAAAGGTGGTTCTCGGCTCGGGTGTTCAAAATATAGGAAATAATGCGTTTGCCGGCTGCTATGGCATGACGGATATCACGATACCGGATGGCGTGACGAGTATCGGCGACAGTGCTTTTGATTGGTGTTCTGCGCTGACGGAGATCAGCATTCCCGGTACTGTGAGCAGCATTGGAGACAGTGTTTTTTCTGGGTGTTCTGCGCTGACGGAGATCAGCATTCCCGATACCGTGAGCAGCATTGGAGACAGTGCTTTTTCTAGGTGTTCTGCGCTGACGGAGATCAGCATTCCCAGCACCGTGAGCAGCATTGGCAGCTATGCGTTTTCCGGCTGCGCTCTGCGTGAAGTGGAAATCCCTCAAGGCATAACAAGCATTCAAACCAGAACATTCCAGTATTGTACCCAGTTGACCAAGATTACAATTCCAGATAGTGTAACGAGTGTTGAAATATGTGCCTTTGATAATTGCCCTGTTCTGAAAAACGTGTACTACGGTGGAACAGAGGCACAGTGGGAAGGGATGTATGTTGACAATTATGCAGGCAACAACAGCGCACTTCTGGATGCAACGCTTTACTTCGAGATGCAGTATCAACGCATCGCAGCGGGGAGCTGCGGAGGTAACCTGAGATGGTCCCTGATGGAGGATGGCGTGCTGAAAATTACCGGCAGCGGTGCAATGCCGGATTACAGCAGCGCCAGCGATGCCCCATGGTATCGGTACGGCAGTAGAATAAAAGAGGTTCGCGTTGGGGCAAATGTTACGAAAATTGGGGAAAATGCCTTTCGGCGTACGGGCGTGCAAAAGGTCGTTTTCTGTGCAAAGGAAACCGGATCGACGGATGCACCGCTTGTTCTTGGGGACTATTGTTTTGCCTATTGTGATTCTCTAAACGAGATACAGTTCGGAAATCGGGTGATCGTACCTGGCGACTCCGTCTTTGTGAGCTGCAGCGGATTGACCGGGGTCACTGTTCCCGGCACGGTAAAGCTGGACAAGAGCTTCAACGGGGAAGGCTGCGGCTACGGTATGTTCAGCCAATGCCCCAATTTGACAAAAGCGACAGTGGAATGCAGCTATGTTGGTCCCTATTTCTTTGAAGGCTGCTACAAGCTGACCGAAGTGCGGTTCACGGACCCCAACGTCCAATTCTATTCCTTGGATAATGACAATTATGGACATCCGTTTCACGCAAATTACCCCAGACAGATGAACGTTACCGTGTATGGCTATACGTGCTCTAAGGTGCACACACTTTTGCAGGCCAATGGAGCCGGTGTCAACCTGACCTTCCAGTCTCTGCCCGGGGACAGCACCGAGCATACAATTGTTGTCCAACCTGCAGTGGAGGCCACCTGTACCAGCACCGGTTTGACAGCGGGCAAATACTGCTCGAAGTGCCAATATGTTTTTACAGTCCGGCAGAAAACGCCGAAGAAGGCGCACAGTATCGTCCCGGTTTCGGAGAAGCAGGCAACCTGTGAGGAAGTGGGCAATCGGGAATACTGGAAATGCAGCTCCTGCGGGGAGCTCTTCGCCAATGCGGAGGGAACGGTAACCACCACACTGGATAAGGTTTCCATTCCGGCGCTGGGACACTCCCCGGAAAAGGTGGAGGCCAAGGAACCTACCCATACAGAACCCGGTAACCATGAATATTATGTCTGCGCCCGCTGCAACAGAGCGTTCAAGGATGCGGACTGCAGCCAGCCCACAACTGCAGAGAAGGAAACAATCCCCGCCGAGGGGCACAAGGTGGTCATTGACCCGGCAGTGAAGCCGACCTGCACGAAGCCGGGGCTGACCGAGGGCAAGCATTGCTCTGTCTGCAAGGAAGTGCTGGTGGCACAAAAGGAGATTCCCGCCAGTGGCCATAAGGAAGTGGTTGACCAGGCGGTGAAACCGACCTGTACAAAGCCAGGTCTGACCGAGGGCAAGCATTGCTCTGTCTGCCAGGAAGTGCTGGTAGCACAAAAGGAGATTCCCGCCAGTGGTCACAAGGAAGTGGTTGACCCGGCGGTGAAACCGACCTGTACAAAGCCGGGCCTGACCGAAGGTAAGCATTGCTCTGTCTGCCAGGAAGTGCTGGTGGCCCGGCAGACCATTCCTGCTGCGGGCCATTCCATGGAGAAAACAGAGGCCAGGGAAGCAACCTGCACAGAGGACGGCAACCGTGCTTACTATACATGCAAGACCTGCGGCAAGATCTATGCGGATTCCGAGGGAACCCAGGAAACCAGCGTGCCGGATCAGACCGTGAAGGCGCTGGACCATGACTTTGGCGGCTGGACGAGGACGCAGGAGCCTGCACCCGGAAAAGCGGGGAAGGAAAGACGAACCTGTTCCCGCTGCACGGCATTTGAGGAGCGGGATGTGCCATATACAGGCAGCGCTCTGAATATCACCGGTACAGAACTGGAGGGGGAGAGCCAGGTAACGCTGGACGGCGTGGCCTATCCGATTCAGAAGGATGGAGAAGGAAATGCCTATGTAGACCTGCCTGTGGCGGAGTCCTATCTTCTGACGGCATACAGCTACAATGATGCAGCGGATGCCCACAGCAGATACCCCATCGGAATGCGGTGCTATCGTTTGACAAAGAACGGGGCTGCCGTTCAGGTAGAGCGCCTGTCCGCCTTTGACAACCTTCTCCGCTATGCCGGTACATCGATCCGGCTCACCGGCAAAAAGGGAATCCGGATGATCACCTCGGTGGACGGCGCTCTGAAAAGCGCGCTGATCAAGGAAGGCGTGTATGGGCTGTCCCTGGTGGAGTATGGAACCGTGCTGGCACGGGCAAGTGCGATTGGCGGCGGAGACCTTACGCTGCAGAACGGAAAATCCAATTACGCCTATAAGCGGGGCGTAGCGGACCCGGTGTTTGCTTATGCCGGCAGCCTGGTGCAGTATACCAATGTCCTGGTTGGCTTTTCCAATGAGGACTGCAAAGAGGATATTGCCATGCGGCCCTATATGATCCTGCAGGACGCTGCGGGAACCAGCTATACGCTCTACGGCGGAACAGTATACCGCAGCATTGGCTATGTGGCATACCAGAACCGGAACAGCTTCCGGCCGGGGACGGCGGCCTATGACTATGTATGGGAGATTATCCACTATGTCTACGGCAGTGAATACGACAGTGAATACAAGGGGTAAAATCGCATGAAAAAAGGGATCGCATATCTATTGCTGCTTATGATGTTATTCATGTCCGGCTGCGGTCAAAAGCAGCCGGAGCCCGGGACAACGGCAGCGCCTCCTGAGACGGTGGCTCCCGAGACTACGGAGGCCGAGACAACGGCGCCGGAAACCGAGCCCAAGCTGGAGAGCGCCTGGATCCAGGGAGAGGGCGTGCCGGAGGTACTGTTGCTGCTGCACAGGGGAGACCGGGTCGAGGTCCTCAGCTGGATCGACGAGACCCACGCCTGGGTGAAAGTCGGGGAGCGGGAGGGAAGCGTGGAAAAGCAGCTTCTGCAGATGGCAAATGAAGAGGACTATGCCCAGTGGACAGGGTATTCCATGTACAGTGCCCAGTGCTTCGCCAATTACTTCCTGACAGGGCAGGCAGAGACTCTGCCGACAAATACCAAACTCAATGTATTGGAGGAGCTGGACAGCTGCTATCTGGTGGCGTTTGAGGACGGGACCACGGGATTTGTATCCAAGACAAAGGTCAGCCGCTATATGACGGGGATCGGTGGCGGCGGCAATTCGTCCCCTGCGGATGGCGGCAGCTCCGGCGGTTCCGGCGGCTCTGGCAGCTCCGGCGGCGGAGGCGGCCAGGACGGCGGGGATATCACGCTGATGGTTCCAGGCAGGCTTTCCCTGCTGGCCGATGTGCGCCTGACCGGCGACGCTGTGGTCAAGGCTGACGGCGCAGAGCTGGTGCTGACGTTCTTGTCGCGGGGCACGGAATTGGACCTCATTGCAGAGGAAGGCTTCGCACCTGACCTGGAAGGCTATGCCACGGTATACCTTGGCAAAGAAAAGGGGGCTGCCTATGTGCCGGAGCAGTGGATCCGGAAACAGGGGGAGGACGCATTCGAAGCCTGGGACGGCTATGCAGGCTACAACTGCCAGCTCTTCGATAATATCCGGCTCCGGGGCATGGCAATGAAAAAACTCTATGCAAATTCGCCTGTGAAGGTTTTGTGGGAGGCGGAGAATGTGCTGCTGGTGCAGGCCGGGGAAGAGCTTGGCTATGTGACAGCGGAAACGGTCCGCACTACCCCTATCGTTGCTGCGCCCAGCGGAGGGGACTCCGGTGGTTCCGGCGGCAGTTCCGGCAGCGGTTCCGGCGGAGAATGGACGCCGCCAATGCTGTAAAGCCGACTGGCGGGCAACCGGGCAAGGACGGCCCGGAAGGAACCGTATCAATAGCAAAAGGGCTTGCTGCCTGCATTCTGCGGGCGGCAGGCCCTTCGGCTTTGTGCGGGAAGGATTGCAGGAGCGAGCACGCTTCAGGAATGACGGGAAAATGCATCCCCATCCTGGGAAAATTGTAGGGCAGCATGGATGTATTCCAGTCAAATACACATCCGGGTACGTGAAGGGGAAGCGCATTTCCGCAGGAGAAAGACGCGGACCGGAGAAATACTTTCAAGGCATAGGATAAATGCACACAAATATAGCTGCTTTGTGTACTATATGGGGGAGCGTATTCCAAACGTAGACGAACAAAAAGTAAAATATAACCAATTTGTAAAAAATGGATTGAAATATTGTTATATCTGTGGTAAAATAGAGATGCTTTTCCGAAAAGTACAAATGTCCGTGAGAAAAATGAAATTTTTTCAAGGGCATCCTGCAAAAGAAAAGCAAAGACAGCGTCTATGATACGGAGACATCCGTTTTTATAGAAATTTTATTGGAGGTAATGAAATGAAAAGAACACTTGCACTGCTTCTGGCTGTGCTGATGGTCGTTTCCGTGTTCGCCGGCTGCTCCAACAAGGGCACCGAGACCACCGCGACCACTGCCGCAACCGAAGCACCCGCAGCAGATTCGACGTATACCTATAAGGCTTCCGTTCCTCTGCTGGCCGCCAACTGGAATCCCCACACCTACCAGACCAATGACGATGCCTATCTGAAGGATTTCATTGAGGTCGGCTTCTACACCTTCATCTTCAACGACGAGCTGAATCCCGTTGAGGACACCGAGGGCAACGTGAAGGCCCCCTTCACCGGCTACAAGTTCGTGCCTGAGATGGCCGCCAGCGAGCCTGTGGATGTGACCGAGCAGGTCAAGAAGGATCATCCCGAGTTCGGCATTCCCGAGAGCGCGACCGCCGGTTACGCCTACACCATCGACCTGAACCCCAACGCCTGCTGGGAAGACGGCACACCCATCACCGCCGACGACTACGTGGAATCCATGAAGCGTCTGCTGGATCCGGAGATGCTGAACTACCGTGCTTCCGACTACTATGCGCAGAGCCTGTGCATTGCCAACGCCGAGAGCTACGCCAAGGGCGGCACCACCACCTATGAGGCCAATGCCGACGCCATCGCCGACCTGACCAAGGGTGAGGACGGCCAGTATGTGGACACCAACGGCAAGAAGGTCTATGTTGCTCTGGGCGTTGGCTGCGAGCAGCTGGGCGGCGAAGTCCTGAAGGACTACGTTGACAACTACGGCGACCAGTACTTCGATGTTTCCAAGTACGAGACCCTGACCGCCAACGAGACCGCTGACGGCGTTGTCCCCCTGACCGACGAGACCCTGGACGCCCTGACCACTCTGGTCACCGGCAACGAAGCCTGGGGCGAGACCGATGGCTCCACCCTGCCTATGTACCTGGTCTACGCTGAGGAGTGGGCTGAGGTTCCCTTTGAGAACGTTGGCCTGTACAAGTCCGGCGACAACCAGATCACCATGGTTCTGTCTAAGAGCCTGGCCGGCTTCAACCTGCTGTACTCTCTGACCTCCAACTGGCTGGTCAAGACCGACCTGTACGATAAGTGCCTGAACAAGGATCAGAAGACCTCTACCTACAATACCAGCGTAGAGACCACCTGCTCCTACGGCCCCTACAAGCTGGTCTCCTTCCAGTCCGGCAAGGCTCTGCGCCTGGAGAAGAATGAGAACTGGTACGGCTGGAACGACGGCAAGCACGTCTATGTTGACCCCACCGACGGCCAGACCTATCCCATGTACCAGACCACTGCCATCGACTGCCAGCAGATCGAAGAGGCATCCACTAACAAGATGATGTTCCTGAAGGGCGAGCTGATGGGCTACGGCCTGACTGCTGACGACTTCGCCACCTACCGCAACTCCGAGTTCTGCCACCGCACCCCCAAGGAGACCCTGTTCTTCCTGATCCTGAACGGCAACAAGAGCGTGCTGGATGAGCGTGAGGCCGCCGCCGACTTCGATACTGCCACCAAGGACCTGCAGACCATGACGCTGACTTCCTTCCGGAAGGCTGTCGCCGTCACCTACGACAAGGAGCTGTTCGCCAGCACCATTTCTCCCGCCCGTTCCGGCGGCTACGGCATCATCGGCAACACCTATATCTACAACCCTGAGACCGGTGACACCTACCGCAGCTCCGAGCAGGCCAAGCAGGTCCTGTGCGACTTCTACTCCGTGGATACCTCCAAGTATGCCAACCTGGATGAGGCTGTTGCTTCCATCACCGGTTACGATCCCGAGGCTGCCAAGGAGCTGTTCACCGAGGCCTTCAACGAGGCTCTGGAGAAGGGCTACATCACCGACAAGGACGGCGACGGCGTCTCCGACCAGGTTGTGACCATCGAGTACTGCATGTCCGCAGACAACGACTTCCTGACCAAGACCATTGACTACCTCAATGAGAAGATGAACGAAGTCACCGAGGGCACTCCCTTCGCCGGCAAGGTTCAGTTCGTGAAGTCCGCGCCTTACGGCAACGACTGGTCCAACAAGATCAAGTCCGGTCTGTCCGACACCGTTCTGGCTGGCTGGACCGGTTCCAAGATGAACCCCTTCTCCCTGTCTGACCTGTACGTCAACCCCGCCTATCAGTATGACGCTGGCTGGTTCGATGCCACCACTGTGGATCTGACCCTGACCATCGACGGCAAGGAGCTGACCATGAACCTGCGTCAGTGGTCCGATGCCCTGAACGGCTCTACCGTCACCGTGAACGGCACCGACTACAACTTCGGCGAAGGCATTGCCGAGACCGAGACCCGTCTGACCATCCTGGCCGGTATCGAGGGCAAGGTCCTGGAGACCTACGACTACCTGCCCATGCTGCAGGATTCCAGCATGGCTCTGCTGAGCCAGCAGGTCTACTACGTGACCGAGGATTACAACCCCGTCATGGAGTACGGCGGAATCGCTTACCTGAAGTACAACTACACCGACGCTGAGTGGACTGCTTACATTGCTGAGCAGGGCGGCCAGTTGACTTACTAAGATTTATTTCCACTTATAACCCAGGCACTGCTGTAATGGGGGCTTCGGCCCCCATTACAGTCGATTTTCTGTATATGGGGAATGGACTGAGCCCTCCCGAAAACGGAAAGGCTGAGCCCATTCCCTGTTGTAACAGGGTAATAAAACAGGATTGCTCCAGAGGAGTATCCAAAAAATAAAAACAGGGAGGAAGGCAAATGCTAAAATACAGTCTCCAAAGAATTGTCTACATGGTGATCGTCTTTTTGATCATTACCTGTATGTGCTTCGTGCTGATCCGGATGCTTCCGCCGGCACAGCTGCCCGCAGGTGACCCCCATACCATCGTCATTGAGGCCCGCCGGGAGGCGGCAGGCTATAATAAGCCCTATATGGTCCAGTTCGGAATATTCCTGAAGGATATTATCACGGACTTTAACTGGGGCGTCAGCGATAAGCTGTTCTTCGGCCAGGATGTCGTAACTCTGTTCGCCCAGAGAATGCCCGCAACCGTCATCGTCAACCTCTATTCCGTGATTTTCAGTATCCCTCTGGGCATTGCCCTGGGTATTTTTGCGGCACTGAAAAAGAACACCTGGGTGGACTACACCATTTCCACTCTGACCATGGTGGTCATCTCCGTGCCCAACTTTGTATACGCCTTTATCATTCAGTATGTATTCAGCTATAAGCTGGGCTGGCTGCCGTTTTTGATGAAGTCCGGCACCGATTGGTTCAGCCCTGCCATGTTCGTCAGTATGATTCCCGCCATCATGTCTCTGGGCTTCGGCACCATCGCCGCCTTCACCCGGACCACCCGGGCGGAGCTGACGGAGGTGTTGACCAGCGAATTCATGCTGCTGGCCCGCACCAAGGGCCTGACCCGTGCCCAGGCCACCGTGCGCCACGCATTGCGGAACTGCTTCGTGGTTGTCGTCCCCGCCATTATCGGCGAGTTCGTCAGCATCCTGGGCGGCAGCCTGATCATTGAGAAGATCTTCTCCATCCCCGGCGT
>ERZ773194.4858-NODE-4858-length-10240-cov-3.161708_pt1 | contig 10240 bp, 6 predicted proteins | sample MGYA00511240_ERZ773194 | MGnify/ENA primary metagenome ERZ773194 (study PRJEB29015, sample SAMEA2737774) | human gut metagenome | biome: human gut; feature: human-associated habitat; material: faeces | place: China | collected 2012 ... | reverse complement strand
AATGTGTGTATGAAATAACGAAATACAGATTTTTCAATTAAGACCCCTCCGGGATTTGATTTCTTTTGTTCATAAAACAAACCGGCTTAATTACAATAGTATCATAAATTAAGCCGGCCGTCACGGAAAAATATTTTTAAATTATTTAATTCCCAGTATAACCTTGCGAAGCTCTGCCAGATCCGTTGCGTCAACCTTTTCGTTTCCGTTAATATCCGCCGCGTATACCACGTTTTCTTCGGCATGCGCCGTGCAGGCTTTTTTGCTCTTTATAAGATCGAGCAGATCGGTCTTTCCGTCGCCGTTCAGATCCCCTTTTCTGCTTGTTGCAGAGGTTATGCGGTAGCTGTCGGTATAAACGGTGGTCTGATAGCCCGCATTGCCCGTGCGGAACAGCATGAATTTTATATCCGACAGATCGGGGGCGCCGATTACTGTCGAGCTTCCGAAATTAAGGATTATTTCATTCCAGCCGTTGCCGACTATCTGCTTCTCAATGCCGCCCCATACAAATACGTTTTTATCCCAACCCTCGCCAAGCTGCAGCTGCGAACCGTTCCAGTTTGAAACCGAAGCCGCGTCTTCAACATAGAGCCAGAATCTTAAAGCGCCGGATTTTCCGTTTCCGGTAACGGCGGAAATATCCACGCCGTCAAACGACTGTCTTATTATCCAATAATCATGCCCGTTCACACCGGTGGTCGCCTTGTGGGCGTAATCGCCCGCTTTTACCTGCTCTGCGGAAATTTCATCGCAAAATCCGCCGCTCACCCCGTTTTCTTCGTCAATCAGGTTAAGCGTTACGTTTTCGGAGTAATTTCTCGTGACCTTAATATCGTCAATATAAAGCAGCTGTTCATAAGCGGTGTTTCCCGTGCGGATATTAAGGTAAGTAATATTTGTAAGGTCGGGCGTGCCGCCAACCTTGGCTGCGCTTGCAATCGGTAAGAAAATCTCGTTCCAGCCGTTTCTTACTATCTGACTGTGCATATCGCTCCATACAAAAACGTTGCGGTCCCAGCCCGCGCCCAGCTGCACCTGCGAGCCGTTCCAGTTTTCAACCGTGCTTTTATCCTCTATCCATACCCAGAAATGCAGTGCGCCGGCAGTTCCGTTTCCGGTAACCCCGCTTATATCTATCGCATTCGGAAGATTGCGGTCTGTTCTGAATATCCAGTAATCGCGCCCCGATACCGCCGTGCGCGCCTCATAGGATGTTTTTCCTACCTTACTGTGCCCGTCGGTTGCAAGAACGGCGCCAACAATTCCGTCGCACTGCCCCGCCTCGTCGTCTATAACCGTAACGTCGGCATGCGAGCCAGCGTCGGCGGTGATGCGCATATCGTCAATATAAAAGGTTTCCTCGGCATATTCCGCGCCCTCTGTTTTGGGGTAATAAATAATATTCAGGTAATTTACCGCGGAAAGATCCGGAATTCCTATTTTGCCGGTATCGCTGCCGAACGGCAGAATTATTTCATTCCAGCCGTTTTTGGTAACCATGTTGTTTATGCCCCAGGCATATACGTTTGTATCCCAGCCCGCGCCCAGCTGCAAAACCGCGTTACCCTTGGAAACAAAGGCTTCGCAGTCTTCCGTATAAAGCCAAAAACGCAATGCGCCTTTCGTTCCGTTTTCGGTTGCACGCCTTATGTCAAGCGTGTTCCCAAGACCTCTGTCGGTTCGTATGCACCAGCGCCAGTGACCGTCCTGCCCGGGCATGCACTTATACGAGGAAAGCCCCGCATAGCTTTTTACGGCGGCGGCATATATTCCGTCCGAATAGCTTTCGTCGTTCAGCACACGTATATTATCCGACGGCGCGGTATCGGCGGTAATTTTAATGCTGTCAAAATAAACCGTCGCCTTATATCCCGCGTTTGCGGTACGGGTGTTTAAATATGTAATATTCGTGTAATCGGGGTCTCCGCCTACATGCTCCGCTGCCGAAAATGGTAAAATAATTTCGTTCCAGCCGTTATTTTTGATCTGACTCAACCAATTCCAATGGTAAACCTTCCTGTCCCATCCGGCGCCGAGCTGGGTTATGGCGCCTTTCCAGTTGGAAACGGCCGAAGCGTCCTCAACATAGACCCAGAACCTCAGAGCGCCCTTTGTACCGTTCTCCGTTAAAGCAGCTATGTTTAGAGCGGAGGGCAGCGAATCGCGGCGTATCATCCAATAATCATGGTTTTCCCAGCCGGGGGTCGCTTTAAAGGAATAGCTTCCCTCCTTGACTATCTCGCTCGACTGCAAAGCGCACCAGCCGGCATTGCCGCAGGTTTCATCGTCGATTACCGTTATATCGGTATCGGTAATACCCGCAGCCTGCGCCGTGCCCAACCCAGCAAAGACCGAAGCCGCCATGGCAAAAGAGAGAATTGCTGCGCTGATTTTTTTAAAAACTAAGCTTTTCACAATTTTAACCTCCGTATTATGTATTTGTTGTTGACAAAATCAATAATTTTTTCACGATTAATTGATTTTATGTATTGATTTTATCATATAAAATATGTGCTTTCAATGGAACTATGTCACTAATATATGTCTTGATTTCTCTTGTTTCAGCCCTGCTTTTTCCACGGAAAAAATTCGGTCTTCCCGTTCACCCGCCACCTCTGCGGCGTTCTTTCTCCGTTCAGCCAGTCAACAGGCTCTATGTCCGTTTCCTGAACCGAGGCAATTCTGAACGCTTTCTTCAGGTCCTCGGTAACCGCGTCCGTACAGGCGTCGCGCGAAGCAGAGACAAAAAACGGCGTTCCGCTTTCCGAGAGCAGCCTCAGCCAGCGACGGTTTTGCGCCCACGGAATACGCCTTGTTATTCCTATGCAATCGGCGTCCGCCTCATAAAACGTTTTGTGCTGACAAAGCCTGAAAGCAAGGCTGTTTACACCCATTTTCCTTGTTCTTGAAAACTTTTTCCCGCTTATGTCGTCGCCTATTCTGTTAATGTGAACATACCCCGCGGCAAGGTGCCCTATGCAGTTGCAGCCGATCAGGTAAGCTCCGTTTGAATTTTCAAATATGGTTTTGTAAAGCCCTTTTATTATCTCGGCGGAAGTTTTCGTCCTGTCGCGAAAATGCCAGCCGTGCGCCGTAACGTCCCGCTTCATTTTAAAACCCCAGCGGCCGAAAATGTCATATGTCGGAAAATCGTACTTTATAAGCTGATAGCCCCATACGGAAAATCTTTTCACGTCTTCGGCTATAATTTTAAGCGATTCCGGAACCGACGGGTCTATAATATCCTTTTTCCGCATAAGCCGGCGTTTATCGGGTATGGCGGCGTCTCTGTTCCATAAAGGTCTGTACCATATGCCGGGACGGACGTTCAGCGCCTTAATTTCGTCAGCCAATCCTTTCATATCGGGAAAATCGCCGTTCCCCCTGTCCCATGGGCCGCCTATGTAATCGTCGGTGCGGCAAACCTGCCAGCAATCGTCCACCACCATAAACGGGCGGTTTTCAAGCCCTGCGCAAAGGCCGGCAATCAGCTCCGCGTCTTTAACTATCTGTTTATGGCTGCTTTTACCGTAAGCGTAATACCAGTTGTTTCCGCCGTACACAGGCTCTGCGGGCAGTATGGGGTTCGGGCACATTTTACGGCAGAAATCTTTCATTCCGTTCCATATGCCGCTTAACGGGTAGCTTTCGCAAATAACCGATGCGGCGGAAATACGCCTGTTTTTCAGAATTACACCATTGGCGCCGCAGCGCAGATCGGCTTTTAACACAATGCCGTTTTTCCTGCGTTTCCAGAAACAAAGCGAATTGCAGCCCGTCATAACCCCGTAAGCGGTCATCTGTGATGAATCCCGTTCAAAAAAGTACCACGGCAGCCATGCGTTTGCGGGCTTTTTCCAGGAAAGGTCGCCGTAGGCGCGCTCGAAAGCGTCACCCAGTACTCTTTCGGTTCTTCCGCATTTCCACTCCGCCTCAATGCCGCAAAGGGGCGTTGAATCCGCCGTCACCGATATTTCAAGCGAGCGCTCATCACCCGCAAAGGAAACAGTTATATCGTTATAAAAATACATATTTCCGTTTTTTTTCGGTGTAAACCTGCCGGTTTCGGTAATTATATAAATTTTCTCCGGTTGCAATAATTTCAATTTTCAAACCACCTGTTTTCCGAATTTCCATTCGGTTCTCTTATTTTTCACTGTTGCCGGACATCTCGGGAAAAGCATTGTCTTTCACCATTATTCCCTGATTTTTCCCGTCGTCCGCCGGATAAATTCCGTTTAAAATGTCTGTCGGAGTCAAACGGTATACCTTCTTGAACATTTTGGAAAATGCCAAAGGATCGCTGTATCCCACAGAGTTTGCCACTTCATTTACGCTTAAACTTTTTCGGTTTTTAAGCAGCTCCAGCGCATATACCATTCTTATCTGAATAATATACTGCTGCGGAGACATACCCGTGTTCTTTTTGAAAAGTTTACTGAAATATCTGCGGTCAATATTAAGATATTTCGCTATACTGTTTACGGAAAGCCTTTGAGAATAGTTTTTAATTATATATTCTATCGCAAGGTCGGTCTTGCTTTTTTCCGTATTGCTCGGACACTTGTTCTGTATGGCAAAAAAGCGGTACAGCACCGACAGCACATAACAGTTGACCCCCGTTTTCATTTTCCCCGCGGTTTCATAATAGCTGTTTATATCAAATATATCGGAAAAATCAAATATCGGGTTCTCGGGGCTTATATTGCACTGCCCCAAAAGTTCATTCGCCTTTTCGCCGGTAAAGCCCAGCCATATATAGCACCAGGGATTTTTTTCGTCAGCTTTATAGTAAACGCATTCGCCCGGAACAAATAAAAAGCCCTGACCCTTGCCGACATGAAACTTATTATACGAATTTTTAAATTCTCCCTCGCCCTCTGTCACAAAGTGAAGATGATAGGCGTTCCTTATACCGGGTCCCCAGGTATGGTTTTCAAGGCATTTTTCCTTGCCGAAAAATTCGGGATTCAGATCGCTGAAACCCTGATTGATAATTTTGACCTCGCTTAATTCTCTTTTTTCTTCCTGCACCGTAATTCACCCCACCGATTTTATTTTTAGCGCGTTATCCCACAATACCGCTTCTTTCTATGCCCTGCACCAGCGCCTTTTGCCCGAAACAGTAAACGGCAAACAGGGGTATCAGCATCATAACCACCGCGGTATTCATCATTACGCCCGACATTGAATTGTTTACCGCCCCTATTGCGTTTATAACGCTTACCTTTGTTACAAGGCTTGAAAACATGGGGGTATTTCTCATAAATACGCCCGCGTAAAAATTATCCGACCAGAGCCACGCAAACGAAAGCAGAAACACCGCCGTCATAACCGCGCGCACCTGCGGAAGATTGATTCTGAAAAACGTAAGAACCGCGCCCGCGCCGTCCACCTTTGCCGCCTCGGAAAGCTCCTTGGGCAGAGAATTAAACTGTTGCAGCATAACAAGTATGAACAACCCGCATTTAAGCCCCAGCCCCGTAACCGAAAGCAGAATCATTGCCGAAAAGCTGTCCTGCAAATTAAGCACGGGCAGACCGGCTTTCTGCAGAATCCCGAACCAGTCGAAAAATCTGAATTTAACATACATCGGTCCGTAAAGCGTTTGAAGCGGGATTATAAGCGTAAGCAGCACCGCCGCAATAACGGCTTTTCTTCCCTTAAATTTATAATGAGATATTCCGTAAGCGATAAACGTTGTGCTGAACGCCTGCAGCAGCCCGTTCACTACGCTGAAAATCACGTTGTTTTTAAGCACGTTCCAAAAATCACCGTATTTCACCACGTTTTTAATATTTACAAGCGTAGGAGTTCTGGGTATAAGCCATACGGTAGGATCCCTTAAATCTGCAGCCGACATAAATACCGACGTAACCTTTGATATAAGCGGATAAATGATAACGTAGCTCAGCGCCGCTAAAAACAGCATGCAAACGGCGGTGGTAAGGCGTTTTTTAAGCGTATTGCCGGGTTTTAATTTTCTTTGCGTCATAACGCCGAAACCACCTTTCTGCCTATAACAAAAATCACGCCGAGCACCGCGGACGTAAGAACGAAAAACGACCACGCCATTGCACCTGCCGGTCCGTAGCCCGAATTATCGGTCGTGCTTTGAATAAGCTGCATTATCTGATTGGTTGAAACCGACAGAAGATCGATAACCGTGTAAACCGCGCAGACCAGTATGACGGGCGCGATCATGGGAATTGTAATTTTCCAGAACGTTTCCCACCCGGTAGCGCCCTCAACCTCCGCCGCCTCGTAAACCGACGGAGAAATTGACTGAAGCGAAGCCAGAAACAAAATTATCTGCACGCCGGAGCTTGTCACCACAGAATAAATATTGTCAATAAATTTAACAATATACTCTACCGAATCGGTTTTTAACGACATTGAGGTTAAAACGCTCTCTATGTTTGAAAGGTCAAACGAGCTGCCTGTTGAAGCTCCGCCGCCCAGTCCCTCCGCCGGCATTATGCTTTGCACCAGAGCCGACGTATCGGTTTTTGCAATTATTCCGGTCATAAGAATTACGGGAATAAAGAAAACCGCGCGGAAAAAGGTTTTGCCCGGCATATCCCTGTTAAGCAGAACCGCAACGAACAGGCTGAATATAAGCACAACGGGAACGGTTGAAAACATTTCCCCGAACGAAGAAACCAGTGTGGGAACATAATCCGGATTTACCGTAAAGATATTTTTGTAGTTTTCAAGCCCTACCGGAATAACCGAAAAGGAACTGCCGTTGAATTTCAGCTCGCTGAAGCTGTAAACCACCGAATATACGATCATATCGGAATAAATGAATATAAAGCCTATAATAAACGGGAGCGTAAAGAAATATCCGAATTTGTTTTCCTGCCCGGTCAGGCTTTTTTTGCGTTTCAAAATATCAGTACCCCCCAATTATGAAGTAATAAGCCTTGCGCTGCCTGCCTCAACGGTGCAGCCCTTGTATTCAAACGGCTTATCGCCGTAATTTACAATAATCTCCGCCCCCGACTCATATACGGTAGCGGTAACCTTATCGGAAAGCAGCATGTGACCGGTTATTATCTCATCCGACACCCTGCCGAGCGTTTCCGTATACAAATTGTAATACTGAATAACCGTTTCTTTAAGCGCGGCATAATTCACATTGCAGTAATCGCTGTAATCGGAAACGGAAAGATATTCCGTATTTTTTTCAGCCAGCGTAAAGGAAAGCACCTCGCCGTTTTCAATCGCCCTCAGCGCCGCAGTTTTCATGTCACCCGAAAGATTAAGCGGACTTCCGCTGTATTTCACGGCGCCGTGCAGCAGCATTTGCAAAAACGGAACGCTGCGCGTGCAATTACCGTAATTTGATGACTCCGACGGCAATTCCTTAATAAACGAAGCATATTTCCACGCATATGCGTTTCCGCCCTCAACCATCAGCTTTCCTCTGCCCGAAAAATCTTTCAGTATGCCGCAAACGCGCTCCATACTCTCCGTCCTGCTGCCGCTGCGCGCCGAATTTCCCGAGGAAAGCGTTTTTGCAAGGTATGCCGCCGAAAGCCCCGTACCGTAATTGTAGCTTTTTAAAAGCCTGTCAGCGAATTTCCGCGCCGAAATATCGGAAACACAGAAATACGCTCTGTCGTAATAGCCCATTCCCGAGCCTGCGTTATAGCGGTAGGTTCTTGAATATGTGTGGTCAAGCTGCCGTGATGCGTCTCTTCTCAGAATAAAGCCGTCAAACAAGCTATTGTTTCTTATTACCGAAATGTCAACCGCCGCAAAAAGCTCCGTACCGCTCTTACCCGCCGTATTTACAAGTTTTGAAAATCCTTTGCGCCCGCCTAAAATTCCCAGCGGCTTTGCTTTATCAAACACCGTGTAATTCAATCCGCCGTTAGCCCAGCCGATAAGCTCCGCGCTAACGCCGCTAACGCCGTTTTCCGAAAGCTGCGCAACAATATCGGCAACATCGGAGTAGGTTGTGAGCGCATACAGCTTTTTGTCGGTAAACAATCCGTTATACTCTGCGTCCGCCGCACCGAGAAAAGAAAGCAGTATTTCGGTTTCCGCGGTATTTTTTCTTTTCAGCATGCCGTCTTTATACAGCTTTTCGCGGTATACCCCAGCCATATTGCCGTAGGCTGCGTCGTCAAGAAATATATATCTTACCGTGTAATTGCCGCTGTACGCACCCTCTGCATAACGCAGGTAGCGTTCAAGCGTTGCGTTTTCGCTATGGGTGTATTCATCGTACGCCACCGCTCCGCACTTAAAATGGGCGTATCTCAGGCGAGAGGTTCCCTCATCGCATACCGCCCTGACGGATAACTGCGCGTCGCCCTCATCGGCAATCGCCGCAAAGCCGCTGCCTCCGCGGCATACGCCGAATATCGGAGCCGAAGCGGTCTTAACATTATGCTTTGCGGGGTCGTACCTTAAAACAGTATCGTACCCGTAAAGCGGAATTTCCGCTGGCACTCCGCTGCTGGTCTCGTCCTTATTAAACTCCATAAGCGCTCCCGAGCCGTCGGGCAGCAGGAAAAATCCGCTGCTTTCGCTGTCGGACGCACCGAAATATTTAAGCACCGAAATGCTGAGCAAGGTATATTTTTCCTTATCATACTCAATTTTGCCTATCGGAACCGAAACGCTGAGTTCACCGTTTTCAAGCGTATATGTCAGCTCCAGTTTAAACACGGCAGATGAGCTGTCTGTCGGTTCGCTGCCTGTCGCTTCCTTTATGTAAGCGGTGCGGTCTGCGGCGGTGAAGCCTGCCGATATAAGTATACCGTTCAGCCTTTCGGTTACGGCTTTTGAGGTATTTTCTCTCAAAACATAAACGTTTTGGCTTTCCAGCGCGGGATATTTCTTTAAAATATCCGGGTCAGATTTCATCTTTTCTTTTGTATATTTGTTGTAGCTTTGTTTTAAGTATTTGTAATCGGCGGCAGACAGTTTTTTCTCAAAAGCGTTCATACGCTCCTCGGTGAGGGCATCAGGTACGTTCGTGCTCCCCGCGTTTCCGACGGTCATTACAGAGGTTATGCGGTTTTTCCCGCATGAGGAAACAATCTGTCCGTATTCGGCGCAATCCCTGAAAGACAAAAGCTCCTTTTCCGTAAGCGATGAATCCGTATAGGTCAGTATGACCGGAGAAAAAACTCTTTTCTGCTCGTCGGGCGTAATATCCGCTATACAGGGGCTTACGGGCGCCGACGTCCATATCTCTCCGGTGGACTTTTTAAGGTAAGCGATATTCGCGGTATTTTTATCAAAATAAACTGTTGCAATATCGTCTTCAAGCGCCGGTTCAAGCGTTTCAATATACTGCTTTACATCGGTATATACCGTAAGAACGGCTTTTTCCCCGTTATATTCCGTATTGCCGGCGCTTTGCGCGCCTGCGGGCGATACGCATAAAGACTGAAGCGCCGTAAGAAGAGCCGCAGCGAATGAAATATATTTTATTTTCTTCATCATGTAAGGACTCTCCCCTTTCACCTGAGCCTCAGCTCGGTTATAATACTGTCGGCAAAGTTAAATATTCTTCCCAGCAAATTAATAAGCAGGAAAATGAGAAAAACAATTACCGCCATACCTATGACCGTAAGCAGCATTGAGCAGATATTTTTGAAAAAACCGTATTGATGAACGGTAAGTATTCCCGAAAACAGCAGAAATACCGTCCATATGTATCCGAAATAAAGCAAAACGGTTATTATTCCCGATTCGTTTCCCGAGAGAAAAGCCGAAAGAAGTGTTGCCGCCGACGACGTTAATATTATCGGTATAACCGAATACCCCGCAACCGTAAAAATATCGGCAAAGCTCCCCTTTCCGTCCGAAAGGGACGTTATGCAGCGGTTTGATATGCAGAAGACCGCCAGCGCCCCCAGAAATACCGCCGCAATAAGTAGGAAGCTCACATATTTGCCCGTGCCCGAAACCATTCCCGAAATCTTTATCTGAAAGGCGGTGCACAATGCCGCCGCCAGCATGAAAATTCCTGCCGCAAGCGGGCTGCCGCGGTTTTCGCGGCGGGCGTCCCAAAAGCCGTCGAACGGGTGAAATATAATATACTGCCCGTAAGCCAGTTCGCTCAGCGTGCCCGTTCTTTTTGCGGCATTATACCTTGCGAGCCGCCCGAAAAGAAATACCAGGGCAGACAGCAGGGCTGCCGCCGCTATGGGAATAAGAATAAACATTCGGTTTAAAAACGCGGTTCTTTGTTTTGAAAACGCAACGGAGTAGT
>ERZ773194.4851-NODE-4851-length-10252-cov-5.031382_pt1 | contig 10252 bp, 5 predicted proteins | sample MGYA00511240_ERZ773194 | MGnify/ENA primary metagenome ERZ773194 (study PRJEB29015, sample SAMEA2737774) | human gut metagenome | biome: human gut; feature: human-associated habitat; material: faeces | place: China | collected 2012 ... | reverse complement strand
TTGCTTGCTTGCTTGCTTGCTTGCTTGCTTGCTTGCTTGCTTGCTTGCTTGCTTGGAAAGTTTAGCTTGCCTCTCCATGGCCTGTCAACCTCCATCGGCATACCGCTGCCCCTTTGACAAAAAGGGAGACTTATGCAGAAAAACAGCATAAGTCTCCACCCGAAATGACACTCACTGCACTTTTGCTTATGATACCACGTATCCCCATGGAGTGCAAGGAAAAAATGTAATTTCGCCCCATGTTTCTGCGGTAGCTCCGGCCATAAAAAAGGCGGCTTACGCCGCCTTTTTTCGTCTTTTATTCATAGTCCCACAGCAGGAACATGGGCTTAATGGCCACTACCTCGTCATATTCCTCCTGCTCTACCTGCACGGAGGCGTTCAGGGCCTTCAGATCCTTTTTCATGATGTTCAGGGCCTCCCCCACGCTCTGGGCACGCCCCTCCCGCAGCACCCGGATCATCCGCTGCAGCACCACAGGGTGGGCGTACCGGGCCGGCACCGGGAAGTCCTCCGGCAGCAGGGCCGCCACGTCGGAGATGGAGCGCTCCCACTCCTGGGCGATGGCTTTCTTGTTGTTCTTGGCGGTAGGCAGCACATGGGCGCCGGAAAAGAAGAAGATGGCCGCCAGACCGAACAGGGCGAAGTACACGCCCACATTCTCGCCACGGATCAGGGCCATAATGCCGTACACCACGGCGGCGATGCCCGCCACAATAATAGCCAGCGCCACCCAGCGATAGGCGGGATTGCTGCGGTCATTGACCCGCTTGGCCTTAGCCGCCGTGGACAGCTTCGCCGTCTGCTCCGGGTACTCCTCCAGCAGCTGCTGGGCCTGCTCCAGTGTCTCCCGGGCGGCCTGCGCCTGCGGCGTCAGCTGCTTGAGATAGCGCTTGGCCTCCCGCTCGGCCTTCTCCCGCAGACGGCGCTCCGCCTCCACACTGTGGCGGGGGATATCCGGGCAGACCCGTGCCATGTGGGCCAGCAGAAGGTCCACGTCCTCCTCGTGCTTGAAGTTGCACTGCTTCTGGCTGCCGTCGTCCAGCTCCACCACCAGATAGGGGATGGAGCCGAAGGCCCCCTTGCCGGTGAAGCCGCCCTTGCTCATGGCCACCCGCTTAAAGACACGGCGCACGGACTCCAGTGCCACATAGTACCGCCGGTCGATGAAGAAGCTGTTGAGATACAGCGCCTGCTCCCCCACACCGCAGGGGCCGTAGCGCTTGCAGGACTTCTTGTCTGCCTTCAGCACCTCCGGCGGCAGAGTGGTGTTGCCCAGTTTCACAGGTGTAAACATCGTGTGTCCCTCCAAAGTGCGAAAAGCAGTGGGAGAGCGTGCCCCCCCACTGCTTTGCATGAAAAGTTACTTGCCCAGCGTCTCATAGTGAGGCTGCGTATGGCGCTTTTTGATGGTATACAGGAAGATACCCAAGAACAGCGCTGCCACAGCGATACCAACGGGATACGCCACAGCGGTATTGTAGATGATGGTGCCGTCAGCGCCCTTGTGGTTGATAAGCTGGCCCAAGCACTCGTTGCCCAGCAAGAAGTAGGTGGCGGACACGGCGCTCATGAAGGTAGCGGGGACAGCCGTCAGCCAGTAGTTCTTCTTATCGTAGAACAGGTACATGGAGGCGGCCCACAGCACGATCATAGCCAAAGTCTGGTTGGTCCAGCTGAAGTAACGCCAGATGATGGTGTAGTCGATGGCACCCAGAGCATTACCCACGCCCAAAATAGCGCCGACACCCAGCACGGGCACACACAGCAACAGACGGTTCTTCCACTTCTTCTGGTCCAGCTTGAACCAGTCGGCCAGCACCAGACGGGCGCTGCGGAAGGCCGTATCGCCGGAGGTGATGGGGCAGGCGATCACGCCCAGCATGGCCAGAGCCACGCCGACCTTACCCATGGTCTTGATGCACACATCGTAAATGGCGGCAGACTGACCGTTGGCCAGAATCTCGGCCAGACCGGTATTCAGGCCACCGGTGACCTCATACAGGGCGCAGCCGGCAGCGGCCCACACCAGCGCAATGATACCCTCGGAAACCATGGCGCCGTAGAACACGAAGTGACCCTGCTTCTCGCTCTTCATGCAGCGAGCCATCAGGGGGCTCTGCGTGGAATGGAAGCCGGAGATAGCACCGCAGGCCACGGTGATGAACATGAAACTCCACACGGGCGTTCCCTTGGGATGCATGGAGCGGAAGTTGTCCCACAGCTCAGGAATGGTATACTCAGGCTTGACAAAGATACCGATGATCACGCCCGCTGCCATAACGATCAGGCAGATACCAAACACGGGATAAATCTTGCCGATGATCTTGTCGATGGACAGGAAGGTGGCGATGAAGTAATAGACCAGCACGATAATCAGCCAGAACAGCGTGGTGGTGACGATACCGTTGGAGCCGCCGTTCTTGAACAGGGTGACGATCAGGCCGGCAGGGCCAACAGCAAACACCGTACCCACCATAATCAGCAGCACCACGCTGAACACACGCATGACGTTCTTCATGAAGCCGCCCAGATAGATGCCGGAGATCTCGGAGATGGAGGCACCGTTGTTGCGCTCGCTCATCATACCGGAGAAATAGTCGTGGACGCCGCCAGCGAAGATGGTGCCGAAGGTGATCCACAGGAACACGATGGGGCCCCACAGAGCACCCTGCAAAGCGCCGAAGATAGGACCGAGGCCCGCAATGTTCAGCAGCTGGATCATGAACAGCTTCCACTGGGGCAGAACCACATAGTCCACGCCGTCGTTGATCTTTACGGCAGGCGTTTCACGGTCGTCGGGGCCGAAGGTGTTCTCCACGACCTTGCCGTACAGGAAGTAGCCGCCGATCAGCAAAGCAAGACAGATCAGAAAACTAATCATATTGTCTCCTCCTTACACAATGACACAAAAGGTTTTCCCGGCTGCAGTCCGGGTGCGGCACGGGGGAACTCCCGCTCCGCAGGTACATTTTTTCGCACAAATATAACGGCCATTACTGACAGAAAACGTTTCCGCCTCCGCCATACGACATTATCATATCTCTTTTGTGAAAAAAGTCAACAATCAGAATCGACAAAATCATCACAAAATTTTTTTGCAATTTTCACAGAAAATTCACACTTTGCTCATTGCCGGTAACGATACCGAAAACTCAGAAATCACTGTTTCCCTTGAAATATGGTACTTTTTGGCTACCTTGGTTTTCCCTGACACGTTATTTCGTTTCGTTGAATGAAATTATTTAAATTCCGTCATATGCTCTGCCGTTCGGAATAACCGACGTCTGTTCGCAGATTTTTCAGGGATATGCCAGGATGCAGAGGGTCTTCCGGATGGTACAGCTCTTGCTCCCATCAGGGGTCTTTTCGTTGTGTGCTTCTGTTCAGCAAGGCGGGAAGTATGATAACAATTTGAAATATATGCATCGAATTATACGGCTTGTTGTCGCAGTACGGCAACTCATGCAAAGGTAATACGGATTCCCACGGTCGGTCTGCGGACTGGTCGTGGGAATGACAGTGCTATATTTATGTTGATAGCCTTCAGCAGCCTATGATGCTTTTCGCTTTTGTTGTCTCCTGCGGGTAACTTCGACGGGAACGTGCCTCCGGCGGCCCGCTTTTCCCAGCAGCCGGAAAAGCGGGCTATCGGAGACAAGGGAAAAATCTTCTGAGCAAAACAGCCTCCCCGCAGCAAAAGAGGGACACGCCCGCCAGCGTGTCCCCCTTTTGTCCCTTCCATCGAGATCTTCTATCCAATATTCCGCCTATCAGTGCCGGGACACACGGTCCCAGTTCTCCGGATCCTCGTACAGCAGCTCAATGTCCTCCATATACTCCGAATCCAGTGGGTTGTCCAGCGCCGCCCGAGCCTTGTACTGCTCCAGCATCCGCCTGGACTTCTCCGGCGGCTGAACCGTACCGGCGCCGGCGATGCAGCCGCCAGGGCAGGCCATGCCCTCCAGCAGATAGCCGTCGTATTTGCCGGACCGGGCCACCCGCAGCATCTGGCGGCAGGCCCGCAAGCCCTCAGCGTACACCGTCTTGACCTCCCGATCCGGATTCTTGGTCTGAATCACCTTCTCCACGGCCTTAGCCACGCCGCCGGAGGCAGCAAAGCCCACGCCGGGAGCCGACGCCTTATAGTGAGCCTCCGTATCAGGGATTTGGGAGAAGTCGATATCCTTGGCGGCGAACATTCCCCGCAGCTCCTCAAAGGTCAGCACGAAGTCCACCTCGCTGCGGACGCTGCGGCGGCTGGCCTCCAGCTTCTTGGCGGCGCAGGGGCCAATAAAGGCGATCTTGCAGTCGGGGTGCTTCCGCTTCTGGAGTCGGGCCGTCAGCACCATGGGGGTCATGGTCATGGAGATGTACGGCGCAAAGCCGGGGAACTCCTTCTTGGCCATGACGGACCATGCCGGGCAGCAGGAGGTTGCCATAAAGGGCTGTCTGGCGGGGACGTGCTCCATGAACTCCTCCGCCTCCTCCACGGCGCAGAGGTCGGCGCCCACCGCCACCTCCTCCAGTCCTTCGAAGCCCAGCTGCTTCATGGCGGTGAGGATCTGGCCGGGGGTGACCTTTTCACCAAACTGGCCCCAGAAGGCCGGGGCGATGATGGCGATGACCTTCTCCCCCTTCTTGATGGCGTGGATCAGCTGGAAGATCTGGCCCTTGTCCACAATGGCGCCGAAGGGGCAGTTCACCAGACACTGGCCGCAGTTGACGCACTTATCGTAGTCGATGTCCGCCCGGCCGTACTGGTCCTTGCCGATGGCGTTCATGCCGCAGGCCTCCTGACAGGGCCGCAGGAATTTGATGATGGCCTGATAGGAGCAGGCCTCCTTGCAGCGGCCGCACTTGATGCATTTGGTCTGATCGATGCGGGCCCGGCCATGCTCCAGCTCGATGGCGCCCTTGGGGCAGGACTGATAGCAGTGCTTGGCCAAGCACCCCTGACAGGCCTGCGTCACCTCGTAGTGGGTGTCCGGGCAGGCGTGGCAGGCGTACTTGATGATGTTGATCAGCGGTGGATCGTAGTACTTTTCGGAGATGGCGCTAGCCTCCACGCCGTCGGAGATCATGTTCTCCTCCGTCACGTCCCGCAGCGGCAGACCCATGGCCAGCCGGATGCGCTCACCAACGATGGCCCGCTCCAGAAAAATGGATTCCCGATAGGTCCCCACCTCACCGGGGATGATCTCATAGGGCAGCTTCTCCATGCGGGAGCAGTAGTCCCCACCCTCATAAGCCAGCTTTGCCACAGCGGCAAAGACCTGCTTACGCAGCGCCTCCACGTTGCAGTACAAATTTCTCATGTGTTCCCTCGCTAAGTTCCCGTTAAGTTCCAAATGCATCATGCTCTGCCGACAGCCCGGCACTTTTCACGCATATTATAGCAGATGTCCTCCATTCTTGGCAATAGAAGCTTCTGTTTTATTATTAAAATAATAAATAATCATTACAACCTGAATATCCCCGCTTGACGGCCCTGCTGCCAGCGTGGTAAGCTAATCCATACCATGGATACAGAAAAATTCTCCCCTATGGAGGTGCCGCTATGGACATTCGGGAATATACCTCCCCCACCCTGCCGGTGGCTCAATTCGTGGAGCGGTATGTGGATACCGACCACTATGACGCCGGGTGCCGGGGGTGTGATAACTACGGGCAGGTGTGGGTATGTCCCCCCTATGATTTCTCCGTGCCCGGCTACTGGAGCGGATTCCGGGAGGTGTGCCTGCGGGGCGTGCAGCTCCGGTTCTCCCCGGAGGAGCAGGCCCGCAGCTATCATCCGGAGGATCTGGCTGAGCGACTACGGCAGCTGTTCTCCCGGGCGGCCCGGCAGATGATCCTCCGGCTGCGGGAGGAGTATCCCCGGTCGGATATCCTTACCGTGGGCGGATGCCATCTGTGCGAGCGCTGCACCCGGCCGGAGGGCCGGCCCTGCCGGTATCCGGAGGGCATCGGCTATACGCTGGAGTCTTTGGGCTGCGACGTGTCCACTGCGGCGGAGCAGCTGCTGGGCTGGCCGCTTCTGTGGAGCCGGAAGGGATGCCTGCCGGAGTATATGGCACTGGTCTGCGGCGTGCTGATACGGTGAGAGACGGTCTTGCCATGATCGCCGCCGAGGGTAAAAATAAAGTCCGGAAACGGCTGGTTTCCGGACTTTATTTCTATAATACAGAAGAAACTCAAACCAGGAACTTCGCCAGTCCCAGCACCAGCGGCATGGTGATCATGGACAGCAGCGTCTGCACCGCCACCAGCGACGGTGCCAGAGACACATCCTTGTCGAACTTGGCGGCGAACATCCCCAGCAGCGCCGCCGGAGGCGTACTGGCCGCAATGACCACCGCCAGCGTCACGCCGGAGTCCAGCCGCATCAGCATACATACCCCCAGCGCCAGCAGCGGCAAAATCACCAGCCGCAGTGCCGCCGACACCCAGAAGCTGGCCCCGTGCAGCGCCCGGCGGAAATCCGCCTGAGACAGCTGGTAGCCAATGACCACCATGGGCAGGGGCGTATTCATGTCGGAGAGATATGTAATGGGGGATAGAATGATCTCCGGCAGAGTGATCTGCAGCAGGTACAGCACCATGGCGATGACCACGCCGATCACACCGGGATTCATCAGCAGTGTGCGCCACGAAAACGCCATCTTACCGCCCTTCACCAGCTGGATGCCCAGCGTCCAAGTCAGGACGGTGAACACCAGCAGATAGGCCGAGCCGTAGAACACACCCAGCGAACCCAGGATAGCCGTCTGCAGCGGCACTGCCATGAAGCCGCAGTTGGAGAAAATGGCGGAAAACCGGAAGAAGCTCTTTCGCATGGGATCCCGGTCCCGGATGACCAGTTCACTGACCAGAATATTGATGCCGTGGATCACCATCGCCGCCAGCAGCGCCACCCAGAAATTGTGGAAGGTCTCCGTCTCCAGCGGCCGCTGGAACACCACGATGAGGATACAGGGGGACACCACATACATCAGCAGATTGGACATGGACACCGCACCCTTGTGGGTGATGAGGTGCAGCTTCCCCAGCACGAAGCCCGTGCCGATCATGAGGAACAGGATCAGCACCTGTGTGCCTACCGAGAGAAATGATTCGATCATACCGGATTCCTTCCCGCCCACAGGGGGCTGCGTACACACACAGCCGGGACAGACGGCTTGCGCCGTCTGTCCCGGTGGGTCACGCTGTGATTTTTTCTATCTGTATTTTAGTCCTTGTTGTAGCTGTGCGCCAGCGCCACATAGGTCTCATAGCGGGCATCTGCCTCCACCTGAGCCTCGGCAAAGAGCTTGGCCGCCGTCTCCGGATACTTGATCTTCAGGCCGGCATAGCGGACCTCGCCGTTGAAGAACTCCTCCACAGGCACAGAGGGCTTCTTATAGTCCAGAGAGAAGGGCTTTTCGGTCTTGTTGGGATCGTAGCGGTACAGGGGCCACAGGCCGCAGTCCACAGCCTTCTTCATCTCGGCCTGCACGTTGTTCATGCCGGCCTTGATGCCGTGGTTGATGCAGGGGGCGTAGGCGATGACGATGGAGGGACCCTTGTGGGCCACAGCCTCGGTGACGGCCTTCATCAGCTGAGCGGGATTGGCGCCCATGGCCACGGAGGCCACATACACGTTGGGATAGGTCATCATCAGACGGCCCAGATCCTTCTTGGCAGTCTTTTTGCCGCCGTCAGCGAACTTGGCGGAGGCACCCACAGGCGTGGCCTTGGAGGACTGTCCGCCGGTGTTGGAGTACACCTCGGTATCCACCACAAAGACGTTGATGTCCTCGCCGGAGGCCATGACGTGATCCAGTCCGCCGTAGCCGATGTCGTAGGCCCAGCCGTCGCCGCCGAAAAGCCATACCACCTTCTTGCCCAGCTGATCCTTGTTCTTCAGCAGCTTCTCGGCCAGCTCGGCAGCCTCACCGGTGAGGGAGGCAGACTCCAGAGCCGCCGTCAGCTTGCGGGCATCGGCATCGTTGGCATCCAGATCGTCGAAGGAGGCCAGCCATGCGTGGATGGCACCCTCCAGCTCTGTGCCGGGGACCAGCGGCAGCAGCTGCTGAGCCACCTGCTTGACGTAGGCCCGGCGCTGCTTGGTAGCCAGCACCACGCCCAAACCGTTCTCGGCCTGATCCTCGAACAGGGTACCGTAGAAGGCAGGGCCACGGCCCTCCTTGTTCTTGGTATAGGGCAGGGACGGGAATGCACCGGCCCAAGCCAGAGAGCAGCCCACGCCGTTGACCCAGTAGGTCTTTTCGCCGTACAGCTGGGTGATGAGCTTGGCATAGGGGGTCTCGCCGCAGCCGGCGCAGGCGCCGGAGAACTCCACCAGCGGCTGGCTGAACTGGCTGCCCTTGAGGGTCTTGCGGTCGAACACACCGGGCTTGTCCTTCAGGGACAGGGCATAGTTCCAATTGGTTTCATCATACATAGTATCATCCACAGGCTGCATCGTCAAGGCCTTATCCTTGGAAAGGCAGGAAGCGGCGCAGCTGCCGCAGCCGGTGCAGTCCAGCGTGCTGACCTGCAGGCGGTACTGCAAGCCCTTGGCTCCCTTAGCGGGAACGGTGGTGAAGCCGGCGGGAGCCGCAGCGGCCTCCTCCTCGTCCACCAGATAGGCCCGGATGGCGGCATGGGGGCAGACAAAGGTACACTGGTTGCACTGCAGGCACTTGTTGCTGTCCCACTGGGGCAGGAAGGCGGCAATGCCACGCTTGTCGTACTTGGAGGTGCCCAGCGGATAGGTGCCGTCCTGATAGGGCAGGAAGGCGGATACAGGCAGATCGTCGCCACGCTGACGGTTGCAGGGGACCACGATGTTCTTCACCACATCCGGCAGAGTCTCGTCCACGGTGCGGTCGTCGGCGGCATTCGCCCAGTCAGCGGGAACGTTGACCTTCACAGGGCTGTTGATACCGGCGTCCACGGCGGCCATGTTCATGTTGACCACCTTTTCACCCTTCTTGGCGTAGGTCTTTTGCACGGCCTCCTTCATGTGGCGCACGGCGTCCTCCACCGGCATCACGCCGGAGAGCTTGAAGAAGGCGGCCTGCAGGATCATGTTGGCGTGGTTGCCCAAGCCCAGCTCACGGGCCAGACGGTTGGCGTCCACGATGTAAAATTGCACGTTGTGGCGGGCGATGTACTGCTTGACGTCGCCGGGCAGCTTCTCCGTCAGTTCCTCCTCGGTCCAGGAGGTGTTCAGCAGGAAGGTGCCGCCGTCCTTGATCTCGTGGATCATGTCATAGCGGGTGATGTAGGACTGGGAGTGACAGGCCAGAAAATCCGCCGCCTTGATGAGATAGGTGGAGCGGATGGGACTCTTACTGAACCGCAGGTGGCTCTTGGTGATGCCGTAGGACTTCTTGGAGTCGTACTCGAAGTAGGCCTGCGTATACATACCGGCGTAGTCGCCGATGATCTTGGCGGAGTTCTTGTTGGCACCCACCGTACCGTCGGAGCCCAGACCCCAGAACTTGCAGGACACGGTGTCGGCGGACTCGGTGATGAGAGGCTCATGGACATCCAGAGACAGGTGAGTCACATCGTCGTTGACGCCGATGGTGAACAGGTGCTTGCCGCTTTCATCCTTCATGTTGTCGAACACGGCCTTCAGCTGGGCGGGTGTCACGTCTTTGGAGGCCAGACCATAGCGGCCGCCGTAGATCTCCGGGGCGTCGCTGCGGTTGGCAAAGGCGGCGCACACATCCAGATACACAGCACCGGCAATGGCACCCGGCTCCTTGGAGCGGTCCATGGCGGCGATCTTCTTCACCGTCTTGGGCAGGGCGTTCAGGAAGTACTCCATGTCGAAGGGGCGGAACAGATGGATCTGCATCAGGCCCACCTTCTCGCCCTTGGCACACAGATAGTCCACCACCTCACGGGCACACTCGCAGGCGGAGCCCATCATCACCATGACACGGTCGGCATCCTTGGCGCCGTAGTAATTGAAAATGTGGTAGTCCCGGCCGGTGATCTCGTTGATGCCCTGCATATACCCCTCCACCACAGCGGGGATGCTGTCATAGGCGCCGTTGTTGGCCTCCTGAGACTGGTAGTAGACATCGGGGCCCTGCACGGTGGTACGCATCACCGGGTGCTCCGGGTTCATGGCGATGGCGTGATAGTCCTCCAGCGCCTGACGGTCCAGCAGCTTCTCCACCTTGTCCAGATCGATGACCTCGATCTTCTGGATCTCGTGGCTGGTGCGGAAGCCGTCGAAGAAGTTGATGAAGGG
>ERZ773194.4841-NODE-4841-length-10267-cov-2.597336_pt1 | contig 10267 bp, 7 predicted proteins | sample MGYA00511240_ERZ773194 | MGnify/ENA primary metagenome ERZ773194 (study PRJEB29015, sample SAMEA2737774) | human gut metagenome | biome: human gut; feature: human-associated habitat; material: faeces | place: China | collected 2012 ... | reverse complement strand
CGGTAATATATTCTCCGAGGTACATCATTCCCCCGCATTCGGCAAACAGGTGTCCTCCGTTTTGGCAATAATTCAGTATCGACTGCCGCATCGTCCGGTTTTCACTCAAACGGGAAAGGTAAAATTCCGGGTAGCCTCCGGGTAAATACACCAGGTCGGAGACGGGAAGTTCACTGTCATACAGCGGACTGAAAAAAGTGAGTTTGCCTTTTTGTTCCAGTACACGTAAATTTTCCGGATAGATGAAATTGAAAGCTTCGTCACAGGCGATGGCAATACACATGTCACTGGCATGGCTGTTTGTTTTTCCCGGAAGACAGGACGACGGGGCAGTTGCACAGGAACAAATATCCAGCAAACGGTCGATATCCACCGTCTGTTCCACCTGACAGGCGATCCGGTCGGCAAATTCATCGAAGCAAAACTCACTATCGATGTTCAGGCCCAGGTGGCGGGAGGGTATTTCGATGCCTTTGCATTTGGGCAAATATCCCAGTGCTTCGACGCCGGCATCCCGGCAGGCTTGTTGCAGGTAGGTGTAATGCGATTCGGAACCGACGAAGTTGAATACAGCTCCTGCGATTTGGATATCGGGACGGAAATGTTTGAAACCATAGAGGATTGCTGCGACGGTGTAAGCGGTCGACCGGGCATTGACCACGAGGATAACGGGAAGATGCAACAGGCCGGCAAGTTCGGCGCTGCTACCTGCCATGTTATCGTATCCGTCGAAAAGTCCCATAACCCCCTCGGTGATGCAGATGTCTGCCGTTCGGCTATGCCGGGCATATACCTCCTGTACATGTGTCGCTGAAGCCATGAAGGTATCTAAATTGTATGACGTTTGCCCGGCCGCAGCTGCATGGTGTTTGGTGTCCAGGTAGTCGGGGCCGCATTTGAACGGTTGTACTTTCAGACCGCGGTTTTTCAGCGCACGCAATAATCCCAGCGTGAAAGTGGTTTTTCCGCTGCCCGACGAAGCTGCACCGATGAGAAATTGAGATGTATGCATATTTTCCGCAATAGATAGTGATTCATTTTTACTTCACGATGATTTCGTCCGTGAACAACCAACCGCGTAAATCCTTGTCCGAACGGGCCTGGTAACGCACGTAACGGGTCGAGGCACATCCTGTCCAACCGAAGTTTCCAAAGCAGACCGGTTTTTCTTTCGATACCTTGTATTCCTCTCGCTTCGCTTCCACGAAATTCTTCCCGTCTGTCGAGAAAGAAACGATCACTTCGCACGGCAAAAACACCTCGGGATTCACCACTTGAATAAAAGTTGCCTCCACGGAAGTTATGCAAATGGCCTTCCCCAGGTCGATAGTTACATCGAGGCGGTCCCGCGATATAAATCCCTGCCACGCACCATCGGAATACGTCCATCCCCCGCGAATACCATCCGTCAGGGTCTTATCCCCCTGCGCTTTGTAATGTTCGTTATAAGGAGCATTGTACACCACCGGCTTCCCCAATGCCAAATGAACGACCCTTTCCTTTGCTTCGGGACGTTCCCCTAACTCTTGCTCCAGGGGAAAAGGATGGTACCCCCGGTCACGCAACCATCCGATCTCCCGGCATACCCGCCCGCGAAAATCAGGATATGACTTGTTGGCAGGTTCACTCCACGCCACTTCAGCGATAGCCAACAAACGGGGATAAGCCATATATTCGTAATGTTCATCGGTAGGGATATACTCCGCCCACAAATTGCCCTGCACGCCATAAATCAATTTCGCCTCTTCCTCTGTGAACGCGGGAGATACCGGGTCATACGAATACACGTTAGCCAGTGGCAAATACCCCCCGCTTGCTTCCGGCTGAAACTGCGGTGCATCCTGGTAACTATCCAGATAACAAAATTTTCCGGGAGTCATCACGACACGATGCCCGGCTTTCACGGCCCTTACTCCGCCTTCCTCGCCCCGCCACACCATCACCGTGGCATTCGGAGCCAACCCGCCTTCCATGATCTCGTCCCATCCCAACAACTTACGCCCGTGGCCGTTCAAAAACTTCTCCACACGGCAAATCAGATAACTCTGTAATTCATCCTCGTTCTTCAACTCCTCGTCCGCCATCCGCCGCCGGCATTTCGGACAACTCTTCCATGCCTGTTTGCCAGCCTCATCGCCCCCGATGTGAATATATTCCGACGGGAAAAGCGCCATCACCTCGGTAAGTACATTTTCCAGAAAAGTAAACGTTTCCTCGTTACCCACGCAAAAATCAGACCCCTTATAAGGTTCACCCGCACACGATAAACCGGGATAAGCCGCCAATACCTCTTCCGAATGGGCAGGCATCTCTATCTCAGGAATTATCGTGATATGGCGTTCCGCCGCGTAACGCACCAGCTCCCGGATATCCTCCTGCGTGTAATACCCGCCTTGAGCGGCAGGATCCTCCCGCTCGCAATACTTGCGTCCACCGGCAGTATTCCACCATTTCTTCCATTCCGCTTCCGGGCGCCACGCTGCAAAACTTGTGAGCCTCGGGTATTTTTTGATCTCGATACGCCAACCGGCGGCATCCGTCAAATGCAAATGCAAGCGGTTCAACTTATAACGGGCCATAGCGTCTATCTGCTTCTTGACAAACTCCTTCGGGCGGAAATGACGCGAAACATCTATCATGAATCCGCGGTACCCGAACCGCGGGGAGTCTTTAACCGTCACGGCCGGAACTGTCCAGCCTCCCCGTTCATCCGGCTTCATCAATTGCAGCAATGACTGCAAACCGTAAAACAAACCGGTTGCGGTAGAGGCCGATACCGTCACTATTTCCGGTTTAACTTCCAAAACATACCCTTCGGGATGAATGCCCGCATCGGATATTTTTTGAAAAAATACGACATCCTTGCCCGTATGATCTTTTCCGTGCCATTCTTGTCTCCCCGTAGATAACTCCGCTGCCGCGTAATTGACTAAACTTTCCTTCTCCGCTCCACTCAGATTGGTGTGCCATGCCGTAACTTCCGACATACGGAACTCTCCCGTTCCCGGGAGTACTTCCCTCGGGACAGGAATCACCCTTTCCTCCTGTGCCGACAATGTTCCCCAGACACCCAGGAATACGCTGAAAAACAGATTCCGTACAAACGACATATCTTCCGAATCTTTCTTTAATTCACTACTATTTCATCCACAAACAAAAACGCCGGGTAACCTTTCCCGGGATGCCAATCGGGCATTACATTCTCGGGAGAAGCCATAATCCGCATGTAACGGGCTTTCACCGGGGCAAATGTCTGCTTATGCACGTACAATCCGTTACGGTCGGATTCCTGCATCTCCGGGTATTCCCCGAAAAACACGCGCTCAAAATTTTTCCCGTCCTCCGAAACCTCTATGGCCACGGAACGCACGTCGAATATCCAATCCCCTTTTTCTACGCAATTGTGAAATGTCACGGAAGAGATTTCCTCAACCCGGCATAAATCGATCGTCACATCCATATCATTACCCCGGAAAGCGATCCAACGCCCCGTTTTATAATTGCCATTCCCCTGCAAACCATCGACAAGAGTCGTGATTCCGTTGAACTTGTACTGCTCGTTTATGGGCTGGTTAGCGACTATCGGCTTGCAAGTCGATTTGCCGAAAGTGATCTTTTCCGTCACTACGCGGCTGTTTCCTGAGGGACGCACCGCCATCGCCCGAAACGTTCCGCTTTGACTGACAGACAACACCCCCGCCGTCACCGGCGACTGAACCGTGGGTTCCGTCCCGTCCAGCGTATAATGAATCGGTGCGTCGTCAATCGTGCCCGTGAAAATATCCACCGTCCCGTTTTTCGTGTTAACGCGATAATCTGCCGTCACATCGAATATATGCTTCGCGTAATTATATCCCAGGGCATCGTACAAACGAGTCAGCCGCAACAATCGTTCTAGAAAATCAGCGTAATCTTTCTTCTCCGGTTGGCTCCACTGAATTTCGCAAAGAGCCGCCCAGCGCGGTAAAGCCATGTATTGTAATTGCGGGAAAGTGGTGATATATTCCGTCCAATGGTTCGCCTGCACGCCTTTGATAAACTTCTGCTCGTCAGAAGTGAGCATTGAAGGTATGGGTTCGTAACCATACACGTGTGCTAGCGGGGAGTAACCTCCATTCGCTTCCGGTTCTTCCTCGGTATCCTTGCTCTGGTAATGATTGAAATACAAGTAAGTGTCCGGAGTCATGATCACATCATGATGTTGGCGTGCGGCCTCGATACCTCCACCTTCCCCGCGCCAGGACATCACCGTGGCATTCGGGGCCAAACCGCCCTCCAGTGTTTCGTCCCAGCCGATCATCCGGCGCCCGTGTTCATTTAAAAATTTCTCCGCGTGGCAAATAATAAAACTCTGCAAATATTCCTCCTTCGTGTGCCTGTCGTCACCTTTGATACCCAATGCTTTGATACGGGCCTGACATTTCGGGCATTTTTCCCATCTCACCTTGGGGCACTCGTCTCCTCCTACGTGAATGTACTCGGAAGGAAAAATCTCCATAATTTCTGTCAATACGTCATCGATAAAAGTCAACACGCTGTCGTTCCCTGCACAAAGCACTTCTTCGGACACTCCCCACATTCTCCACACTTCGTACGGACCTCCGGTACACCCCAAATACGGATACGCGGCCAATGCCGCCTGCATATGTCCCGGCAAATCGACCTCGGGGATCACGGTAATATAGCGTTCGGCGGCATAGTCCACTATTTCCCGTGCTTGCTCCTGCGTGTAAAAACCGCCATACGGCTTACCGTCATATTTACCGCTATTATGCCCGATCACCGTTTCCGTGCGACGGGAACTTACTGTTGTCAACTCAGGATATTTCTTTATCTCGATGCGCCATCCCTGGTCGTCGGTAATATGCCAATGTAATCGGTTCATGTTATGCAAAACCATCATATCGATAAACTTCTTCACCTCGTCTACCGTGAAAAAATGGCGGCACACATCGAGATGTACCCCCCGGTAACCGAAACGCGGCTCGTCTTCTATCCCGACAGCGGTTAATACGGGAACACTGTTCGCCTTTACAGGGATAGCCTTGCGCAACGTTTGTATGCCATAGAATACGCCTGCCTCACTTGCCCCGGCAATCACTACTCCGCTGGCAGACACATTCACACGGTACCCTTCCGGATTTTTAATACTCGAATCTAATTGTAACGTTACATTTTTCTTCCCGCGCGAACCGGTTTCCACCCGGTAATCCCGTCCGGTAGCCGCTTTCAGGTAATCCGCCAGAAACAAAGCGTTGTGGCGCATTGCCACGTTCTCTCCCGGGTAAACAATACACACGCCATCATCCAACACGAATTCCCCGCCTGAAAAATTCTCCCGGATTTCCAGCGGGGCAGGAATAATTTCGTAACACGCCTCACTCTTTCTCTCTGAACACGCTAAAAACCAGCCGGCTAAAGCAATCACGCTGACTGTTCTAAATAAATTTTTCATAATAACCATTTCATAACTACAAAAATAACACATGCAAATAAAATAACAAACACGTGCCCGAAGTAATAGGAGAATAATATAAAACGCCATCTCTTTTTTTACCGGTGTTTCGCTTTTAACAAGACCGGATTCGGTTCGGCTGTCGTTCCTGAGTCGTAGGCTTCCTGGGCGTTTCCAGTTCATTGAATAATTTCCCGGTTTGTTGCAGGAGATTTTTTTAATTTTTTCTACCTTTACTGCAATTTTGGTGATGTAATAGATTTCATCCGTTACATAAAAGGGAATCCGGTGAGAATCCGGAATAGTGCCCGCTACTGTGAATCCCGTAATTGATAAGTTTCTTATGCCACTGTCCAATGGAGGATGGGAAGGTCGCTTTTCAGGGATAAGTCAGGAAACCTGCCGGAATTATACAGAAAATAAGCATTCCCGGGGTCAGAAATGTGATCGTTAAATGTCTAATTTTCTATCGATTAATGAAAAAGTGGTGTGCGCTGACAAGCGTTTTGTTGTTTGTCATTGGTCAGGTATGGTCGCAAACGACTATCAGCGGTAAAGTGGTGAGTGTTGAATCCGGGAATCCGGTAGATGGTGCCAATATCCGGGTAGACCATAGTCTTGCGGGTTGTTCGACCAATGCTAAAGGAGAGTTTGTCCTTCGGAATCTGCCCGAAGGAACCCATGAGTTGCGGGTGACTCATGTCAGTTATGCTCCCAGATCGGTTACGGTAAAGAGCGGGGAAAGCCAGGTCGTTGTGCAATTGGAAAACAGCTACATCAATATCGGTCAGGTTGTAGTCACCGGAACGGGAACACACCGGCGGATGAAAGACAGCCCGGTGCCGGTATCGGTTATTACGGCTCAGGATATCCGGGAAGCCAACCTCTCGACCATGGAAGAAGTATTGACTAAGATGAATGCTTCGTTTGCTTTTGTGACGAGCGGTATGGGGACAACCATGAGTTTGAACGGCCTGAATGACGATTATATACTGGTGTTGGAAAATGGGCGCCGGCTGGCCGGGGATGACCGGATTTCCCGTATCAATGTCGCTAACATCAAGCGGGTCGAGATTTTGAACGGTGCTGCCTCGGCGCTTTATGGAAGCGATGCGATAGGAGGGGTGATCAATATTATTACCGACGATGCGAAGAATGTGATGCAGGTTTCCAGTGATTCCCGTTATGGGAGTAAGGGGCGTTTCTCGGAGGCTGTGAATGCAGATTTTAACCGGGGTAAATTCGGTTCGTATACCTCCTATCAACGCTTGCAGGCCGACGGATGGCAATTGAATGCTTTGGAGGCTGCTTATGCGACGGATAAAGAGACAAAACGGAAATATCGTAATCCGGAAAAAGACAAGGCAACGGATAAGGAAGCTTCGACAGCCTTTTATTCCAATACAGTGAATCAACGTTTTACCTATGCGGTGAACGATCGTCTCACCCTGGGGATAAGGGGTACGTATTATAATTGGGAGAACGATCGGCCGGCATCGGTGTATAAATACAATATGGAGCATGAAACGTATACTTATGGCGCAGGAGCTAAATATATGATCAATAAATCTGCTTATATCGATGCCGATTTTTATTCCGATAATTTCACTTCGCGTTACGACTCGGTCAGTAAGCCCGGAGAAGCTTCCCGGGGGAAAGATACCCGGAAAAAAGTACATTATTACAATGGTTCGTTAAAAGGTATTTTTAAACTCGGACAGGCACAAAAGTTTTCTGTGGGTATGGAGTATGTGAAAGAGACATTGATGAGTGCTACCGATGATCTGGATGGGGAAAATATGTATACGATGGCTCTTTTCCTGCAGGATGAAATCCGGTTGTGGAAGAATTTTCAGGCTGTGGTCGGGTTGCGGTATATCTATAACGAATTTTTTAAAAACTATGCTACTCCCAATGTTGTCTTGAGTTATAAGTGGGGCGACCTGAATTTCCGGGCATCTTATGCTTCCGGTTTCCGGACTCCTACCTTATCCCAGTTGTATGCCACGGATGTGGCGAAAACGACGGATATGGTGACGATTCCTAATTTTAACCTGAAATCCGAGAAAAGTGATTATTTTATGCTGAATGCAGAATACGTACACAATAGAATTTCGTTTTCTGTATCCGGATATATCAATAAAATCCGGGATATGATCAACTACCGGGGAATCGATCCGGCTATAGCCGAACAGTTGGGGTATGGTAAACACAATGAGGCCCAACAGCGGGATAATATAAGCCGGGCTGAGGTAAAAGGGGTAAAAGCAGTATTGAATGTATATGCCGGAGCCGGTTTTTCGGTGGGGGGAAGTTATCATTTTATGGATACCGAAGATAAGACAACTCAGGAACCGATCGATAAAAGTGTGAAAAATGTCTGGACGGCCAATGCCCGCTGGGGACACCGCTGGGGATTATATCATCTGAATGTCAACCTTAACGGTCGTATTCAGGAAGGGCGCTACTCTAAGACCTATTATTATGATCCTGCTCATGCGTCTTTACGAGCTTCTTGGCGATATAATCTACCGGGTTGAGGTGGCGGAGCTGGAAGGGGAGACGCTGGCGCCTTATACAGTGAAATCGGTGGTATTGGAACCGGGGTTCGGGGTGGAAAATCTTTTCGACAAAGTCGACGACCGCCCCTGGAATAGTAATTACTCGACTTTGAATCCCGGTCGTTCGTTTTATGTCAGTTTGTCTGTAAGATTTAATTGATGCGACTATATTGTTTTTGAATTTTATATGGAACATATCCTCTTGCTTTTAGCAATATTGGCACTGGTAAAGTCGGTGTGGGTGATGAGTTTGTGGCCCGGGAAACGGTGTGTTTTAGTATTTGGTTGCATATGTGTGGTTTTTATCGTTTCAGTCCATGATTGTGTCATAGAACTGGGAAAGCCTGTCTTTGACCGGTGGATTTCTGATTATGATTCTTTACTGGATCTTTCCCTGTGGGCTATGGCGGATCTTTTACTGACTGCTTTTCAATGCCGGGTTGCTATGCAATACCGGTTCGGCGGTTCTCTGAAGTTTTGGGAAAAAATGCTATTGTATTGTCCACCGGTAATTATTTTCCCTGTCTTATTTTATCTTCATTTCTCTTTTTTTTATTGGTTTCCTGGCCTGAGTTTCGGACAAGGGACAGGTCTGTTCGGTGTTTGTATTTTGGGTATAGTGAGCGGGGGAACCTGGGGAGTAAAGAAGTTGTTGCCTGAGGTGGAGCTGCGTTTGGAATTGACCGTTCTTTTGGCTTTATTTCTTTTGGCAGGGATTGTGGTGTGTACGGTCTTGCATCCTTCGATACAAGTGGTTCCTGCCATCCGGACGGCGGATTGGAGGCAGACGCTTGAAGTTGCCGGAGTAATGTTATTTTTGATTTTCGGAGGTTTTATCCTGTGGAAATGGCGGAAGTGTAAAAAATGAAATTCAGAATATAAATCTTTAAATCATGGAAAATATTTCGAATGTATTGTTTTGGATCTCTAACGGTTTGTTGGTACCTGTCATTGTAGGTTTGTTATATTTTTTTATCCGGGCTTTGTTTCTTTTAGGGGGAGTTTACGGGGAATATCTCGAACGTAAAAAAACAGAACGGGATTTGAATGAAAAGTTGGAAAATATGGCTGAAGAGGAGGTGTATGGATTTCGGACGGATTTGGGGAAAATGCAACCGACTCCTTTTGTCTTTACCGCCCGGAAGTTGTTGGCTGACGGGATGACTTCCATTCACCGGGATCGTCTGATCGGCGGATATGAAATACAGGAAAGTGCCCGTTTGAATATTGCAAAAAATCTGACGAAATTTGGTCCGATTCTGGGATTGATGGGTACTTTAATCCCTATGGGACCGGCCTTGGTGGGACTTTCCACCGGGGATGTGGCATCGATGGCTTATAATATGCAGGTTGCTTTTGCAACCACTGTTATCGGATTATTTTCGGGTGGGATAGGTTATATTTTGTTACAAGTGAAACAACGGTGGATCGACCGGGATCTGTTGAATCTGGATTTTTTGGCGGGATTGGCCGGAAGGCTTGAGGAACAGGCAGGAAAGGAGGAGATCCGATGAGTCGCCGGCATTTTAATCATCGGGAGGAACATGATCCTGTAGGGATGCTGTCTAATCTGTTCGATGTCGCTATGGTATTTGCTGTAGCGCTGATGGTGGCTTTGGTCACCAAGTTTAATATGACAGAGATCTTTTCGAAGGATGATTTTACAATTGTAAAAAATCCGGGAAAAGAAAATATGGAGATCATCACCAAAGAAGGGGAAAAAATAAATCGGTATAAACCATCTGACAGTGAGGGAGAAGTTGGAAAGAAGGGAAAGAAAATAGGGATTGCTTACGAATTAGAAAATGGAGAAATTATCTATATACCGGAATAAAAATTTTAACTTATTTTTCAAGAAATTCATTGTAAAATATTATATCTTCACATCGATTTTGGTGAATTTCATATTTTCTGTATGAAATGTGAGGGAATCCGGTGAAAATCCGGAACAATGCCCGTTGCTGTAATCTCTTTCCATATTGTTGGAAATATCTACTCACCTTATGCCACTGGAGATTGTCCGGGAAGGCGAGGTAGACGGAGAAAGTCAGAAAACCTGCCGGAATCGGACAATCTTTATTGTTTTCGTGGATCAAGAACAATGAATGAAGAACATAAACAGCTATTGTTTTTATTAACAATGACGGATACAAATCAAGAGGTAGAGTAAATGCCCGTTGCTTGATGGGTGTCGTGTTTATTCAACAAAATATAGACATGAAAAAGTTTTTGTGGATCATAGGCGGTGTGC
>ERZ773194.4832-NODE-4832-length-10286-cov-11.012316_pt1 | contig 10286 bp, 8 predicted proteins | sample MGYA00511240_ERZ773194 | MGnify/ENA primary metagenome ERZ773194 (study PRJEB29015, sample SAMEA2737774) | human gut metagenome | biome: human gut; feature: human-associated habitat; material: faeces | place: China | collected 2012 ... | reverse complement strand
GCCTTCAGGCGATGCCTTCCTGATTAAAATTAAGATTTTAATCAGGAAATAGTATGAAAATCTATAATGTAATAAACTTTTATTTTTCAGAATTTTGTTGCACAAAAAGCAATCTTTGTTCTTTATAGTAAAAAACTCTGATCTCAATCTATATGGCACTTGCCGTTACAGCCGCCCATTTCATTTACATGCACCTCTCTATACCACCGTTTTGCGTTCCAAAAAGCAGCCCCCATCGTGAGAGTAAATCACGCCGACTGCCTGCAAATATGCGTAGATCACCGTCGTCCCAACGAATTTCATGCCCCGCTTCTTTAAGTCCTTTGAAATTCGGTCTGAAAGCTCCGAATATGTCAGCCCACTTTCGTAGACCACTTTTCCTTCAGTCCAGTGCCAGAGGTACCCGGAAAAACTGCCATATTCCCCCTGTATTTCACGAAACACCCGGGCATTGGTAACGGCCGCCTGTATTTTCAGCCGATTCCGGATGATTCCGGGGTCATGAACCAGGGCTTCCAGCTTGTCCTCCCCGTATGCGCAGACCGTATCCAGGTCAAAGCCATCGAAGGCTTCCCGAAACGCCTCCCGCTTGTTCAGAACACACTCCCAGGACAGCCCGGCCTGAAAGCATTCCAGCACCAGCATCTCAAACAGCTTCCCATCATCGTGAACAGGAACGCCCCATTCCTCATCATGGTAACGGATGTACCGTTCATTTTTGGGGTTTGCCCAGCAGCAGCGTTTCTTTCCGTCTGACCATTCCATCTGTATCTCAGCTCCTTTTCTCTATAACCATGGAACTGTTGCATAGGGTCAACTCAAAATGATTTCTATTGGTTTTTAGAAGCCCTTCTTTTTGCAGCCTGGAAATCTCCGTAGACATTGCCGCACGGTCAATGCAAAGGTAGTCTGCCAGCTGCTGCCGGTCAAAGGGAATATCGAAGGAGAGCGACGAATGCCTGGTGGACTCTGCCGACAGATAAGACAGCAGCTTATCCCTGGTGGTTCGCTTGCCAACATGGGTGATTTTATCGTTAAAAACCAGGATTTTATTGGCCAGCACGCTGACCAGGTTGCGGATCAGCTTCTGGTGGTGTTCGCAGGCCGACGGGCAGGAGACCAGCAGCCTCTGGACGTTTAAGAAGATGATTTCACAATCCTCGTCCGCTACCACGCTGATATTCAGAATGGCTCCGGGGCTGGCCGCATAGGGTTCCCCAAAGAAGTCACCGGCGTGGCACTTGGACAGAATGTTCCGATGCCCCCAAAGGTCTTCCTGAATAATGAGAACACCGCCTGACACCACCAGCCCCATGACCTCGGTAGCATCTCCCGCTCTGAAAATATAGGAATCCCGTTCTTTGAAAACGGTTACTGCGTTTACACAATGCAGGATGGACAGGATTTCTTGGTCCGTAAGGCCTTTGAAAAACGGACAGTTTCTGAGAATGGGCAAATATTTTTTCAAAATCATCCCTCCATGTTGGAAATCAAACATACAAGTTGTATTTATAATACTATAATTCTAACAGAAAAACAAGAAAAGCTACTGACGGAGGTCAAAAAAATGATACGAAAGATTATTCGGATCGAACATGAACGCTGCAACGGGTGCGGTGCCTGTGCCAAGGCCTGCCACGAAGGGGCCATTGAGATCATAAACGGAAAAGCGGAATTGGTAAGAGAACACTTCTGCGACGGGCTGGGCGACTGTCTTCCGGAATGCCCAACAGGTGCCATTTCCTTTGAAGAACGGGAAGCGCCCGCATACGATGAAAAAGCCGTGAAAGAAGCGCAGAAAAGCCAGGCAGCACCCAAACACACGGGCTGTCCCGGCGCGAAAAGCATGCAGATCCAGCGTCCGGCAGCACCCGGAACCGGCACCCCCGCTCCCAACCCAGCACAGATGTCCGCGCTCCGGAACTGGCCGGTACAAATCAAACTGGCACCTGTCAGCGCACCCTATTTTAACGGCGCAAAGCTTCTGATCGCCGCCGATTGCACCGCCTATGCTTACGCAAGCTTTCACCAGGATTTTATCCGGAACAAGCTGACCCTCATCGGCTGCCACAAATTGGACCAGGTGGATTACAGCGAAAAACTGACCGCAATCATTCAGGGTAACGACATTCAAAGCGTAACCATTCTAAGGATGGAAGTTCCCTGCTGCGGGGGGCTGGAAATGGCAGCCCAAAAGGCACTTCAAAACAGCGGGAAATTCATTCCCTGGCAGGTCGTCACCATCAGTATTGACGGTAAAATCATTGAGTAAAAGGAGCATACAACTATGGAGCAGAAGATGTTTTGTTTTCAGTGTGAGCAGACACTTGGATGTACGGGATGCACAGGAAGTGCCGGTGTCTGTGGGAAAAAGGCAGACACCGCAAAATTGCAGGATGAACTGACAGGTGCGTTGATTGGTCTGGCAAGAGCAGTCGATGGTGCGCAAACCATTTCCAAACGAACCGGACAGATCATCATTGAAGGGCTGTTTACGACAGTTACAAACGTGAGCTTTGACAATGCGGCCATTGAAAAGATGATACAAAAAGTCAGAGCCGAGAAAGAACGGCTGGTTCCCGATTGCAGCAGCTGTCAGTCCCCCTGCGGTAAGACAGACGAATACGATATGCGGCAGCTGTGGAATGCCGATGAAGATATCCGTTCTTTGAAGTCGCTTATTCTGTTCGGGATTCGCGGAATGGCAGCCTATGCTTATCATGCAAGTGTTCTGAATTATGAAGATGCCGAAGTGGACCAGTTTTTCTGCGAAGCCCTATTTAGAATCGGTTATGAAGAAAGCGTCGAACGGCTGCTTCCTACCGTGCTGAAAGTCGGAGAAATCAACTTGAAGTGCATGGCACTTCTGGACAAGGCCAATACACAGACCTATGGGACACCGGAACCGACCGCTGTGACCCTTGCCGTAGAAAAAGGGCCGTTTATTGTTGTGACCGGTCATGATCTGAAGGACCTTCAGCTTTTGCTGGAGCAGACCGAGGGAAAAGGGATCAACGTCTACACCCACGGTGAAATGCTCCCGGCCCATGCCTACCCCTTCTTAAAAAAGTTCTCTCACCTGAAAGGACATTTCGGAACCGCATGGCAGAATCAGCAAAAGGAATTTGATCATCTTCCCGCTCCGATCCTCTACACCACAAACTGCCTGATGCCGCCCAAAAACAGCTATGCAGACAGAGTATTTACAACAGAAGTAGTTGCTTTCCCGGGTGCTGTTCATATTGACGAGCAGAAGGATTTCACGCCGGTTATCAAAAAAGCGCTGGAACTGGGCGGTTACAAAGAAGACCGGCAATTCTCCGGTATCAATGGCGGCACGAAAGTGACAACCGGTTTTGGTCATGCAGCCATCCTATCCCATGCGGGTATTGTCGTAGAAGCCGTAAAATCCGGAGCCATCCGCCATTTCTTCCTGGTTGCCGGTTGTGACGGTGCGAAACCGGGCCGAAACTATTACACAGAATTCGTGAAACAAGCCCCTTCTGACAGCATCGTCCTCACCCTGGCCTGTGGCAAATTCCGTTTCAACGATCTTGATCTGGGAGAAATCGGCGGTCTGCCCCGGCTGATGGATATGGGACAGTGTAATGATGCCTACGGCGCAATTCAGGTTGCCGTGGCACTTGCGGAGGCTTTTGGATGCTCTGTAAATGAACTTCCGCTCTCCTTCGTTCTGTCCTGGTATGAGCAGAAAGCGGTCTGTATCCTGCTGACCCTACTGCATCTCGGCATTAAAAACATCCGCCTTGGTCCTTCTCTCCCGGCGTTTTTGTCCCCCAATATTCTGAACTTCCTAGTGGAAAACTATGGCATTGCGCCTATTACTACACCGGAAGAAGACATGAACGCCCTTCTGAACCAGAAATAAAGCGAGGATTCCGCCACTCAATTCACTTCCCCACGCATCAATACCTTTCAATCCCACTTTCTCTCCCTGTTCCCCATATAAAGACACAGCCCGGCAGGTATCGAAACCTTGCCGGGCTTGTCCTTTATTCGTTAAGCATCGCTTTTCAGTAAATTTTCGCAGTCTGATTGCATTATGCGGACAACGTGCTTCCTTTTGTCTGCCACAGAAAATCTTTCCTTGCATTATCTGTTTTTGGCTGCGTGTCCCCAATGAGGACAGATTCAACCGCAGGATCAGCGGGCCGCGATTTCCGTAACGATTTTCTGATATACTTCTTCTGTGATCTTATATTTTTTGCGGATCAAAATATATGCGGCGGCCAGAGTGAGTATGGGAACCGCAACCATGCCAATCCTTAGAAGAAGGGTTTGCCGGGGCTGCACCTGGGCCGCGAACGCGTTTGCCTTTTCCAGTGCCTGGGCGCTGGTCATGGTCCCTTTGCCGACCTCAATTTCTAGGCCGGAGATGTTCTGGCTGACGGTATAGATGCCGCTGAGAATCAGCACCAAGGCAGAGATGCCCTGATTTACCGCACCGGCCAGTTTGACGGAGAAAGAGCGAATTGCGGAGATCACACTGTCGTGCCGTTCTCCGAAGCGCAGTTCATCATATTCGATGGTGTTGTTGAGCATCACGATAACAGCCAGATTATAGAGCCCCTGAAAGAAGAAAATGACAAAGCCGATGCAGTTCAGCAGAACAACGTTCTTTGGCAGCACATAGCCAAAGCCCATCAGCAGTGCGTATCCAGCGAAAATTGCGGCGATACAGATTTTCAGAAGGGTCATTCGATGCATCCGGCTGGAAATAAACGCGTACAGTGCCTGAGAAACAAGCGTTCCAAGCCCGTACATGACGGTGAACAGGAAAATCAGATTGCCGCTGTCCGCATAGCCAAATTCAAAATAGAAGAAATTTACTCCAAAGATGATCAGAAGGTTGCTCCCAATGTTAAACAGCAGAGAGGCAATGCCGATGGGAACCAGCTGATCATTCCGCATAAAGATGGAGAACATTTTGCCGAGGGTTACTTTCTCTGCGTCATCTCTGCGTGGCGCCTCCCGAACGCCCACCACAACGAGCGTCTGAAACGCGATAAACGCAAGGGCAACAATCAGGGCTGTTACTCGATATGCCTGAATTGCGTTTCCGGCAATCACAGTCGGTACAATGCCCGCAATGGTGAACTGACCGATGCAGATGAATACGCTCATGAGGGTTACCAGCGTGTCCCGCTCCTTGGAGTCGCTGCTCAGGCTGGGCAGCATTCCCCAATAGGCAATGTCGTTCATGGTATAGGTCATGCCCCAGAGCAGGTAGCCTATCGAGAAAAAGGCGACAAAGCCCCAACCCTGCGGACGCAATGAAAAGAGCGCGATAATCACTAGCGCATTCAGCACGGCCCCGGCCAGAATCCACGGTTTGAATTTCCCACTTTTGAAGTGGGTATTTTCAATGATAATTCCCATTAGGGCATCGTTTATGGCATCCCAGATCAGGCAGATGACGATTGCGGCGGAAATGACTCCGAACTGGGCGACGGTCAACTTCATGGTATATTGAACATAGGTGAGCAGGTACATGCTTACCAGCGCGTAAGCGGCATCGCGGCCGGTAGCGCCGATGCAGTAGCACCATTTTGTCCGCTTGTCAAGGCTGTCTTTTTTCATGCAGATTACCCCCTTATGAGTTTCCAAAATGCTTTTCCTCGATGGCCATTTGCTTCTAAAATCATCGCTTCTGCCAGCCTTGGCGGAAGCAATCCGCCGCTTTGGCAGACAACGCTGTCAATGGTTCCGTTTTCTACGCCCTCCAGCATCATAACGACCTCGGGATCATCGTGGGCAATCCCCCGAAACATGGAATATACAAGGGGCCTGGCTGCTTTCCGGAGGAGCTTTGCCATAGGAGAGGCTTCGGCCAGCTGGAGCAGAGAACTGTATGGTCCGTAATCCCCCTGCCTGCGCTCATCAAAATGGCTGAGCGGCCTTCCATAGAATTCCGCAAACTGCGCCTGGGATACGCTGTGCAAATTCTTTTGAAAATACTCGGAAAGGCGCTCCCGGTCATCCTGCGTGTACGGCGCTCCCACCACATTCAGAACCTGCGCAAGCCGGATGTCCTGAGAAGAAGCTCCCGCAAGCACCCGGTAGTGCCCACTGGGCATCCGGAACTGCTTCCCGTCATAAATGGAGAAACTCCGCTCGTCCAGTTCCAGCGAGATGTGTCTGGTTTCGCCAGGGGCCAGAGTGATCTTTTGGAATCCCTTCAGCTCCTTTTTGGCCCGCAGGTAGTTCGCCGGGGGATTTTCCACATACAGCTCTACAATTTCGGCACCGGCTGTATAACCGGTGTTGGTGACATCCAGAGAGACGCGCAGTTTCCCGCCTGTATATGTCTCGCTGCTCAGTTCCAGATTGGCGTACCGAAAGGTCGTATAGCTTAGACCGTATCCAAAGGGAAAGCGGACAGAAACACCGAAGCTGTCATAATACCGGTATCCGACATAGATACTCTCCCGGTATTCCACGTCATCGCTGCCGGTAGCAAAGAAATTGGAGCAGGGGGTGTCTTCTATCGTGTAGGGCCAGGACTCTGCCAGCTTCCCACTGGGATTTACCTGCCCTGTCAGCAGGTCCGCGCAGGCCTCGCCAACGGCTTCCCCGCAGAGGTACATCTGCAGAATACCCCGGACCTGGTTTTCAAAAGGCATATCATAGGGTGCGCCGCTGAACGACACAAAGACGACATTGGGATTTGCTTTGCAGATTTTGCTCAGCAGACGCAGTTGATTGGCAGGCATTGCCAGCATTTTCCGGTCATAGCCTTCCCCCTCGTACTGGTCGGTCAGACCGCCGAAAAACAGAACGGTTTTCTGGTTGGAGACGAGTTGCAGCGCCTGGGCCTCCAATTCCGGGTTTTCCTGATCCCGGATGGAATAGCCTGGGGCATAGGAAATGGTAATGCCCAGATCACGAAGCGCATCGATGGCGCTGGGCACATTTGCGGTATGGATATGGCTGCTCCCGCCGCCTTGAAAGCGCATGTGCTCTGCCAGACTTCCAATGACGGTCACATCCACATTTGGCGGGAGCGGGAGAATCCCGTCATTTTTCAGAAGTACCGCGCTTTCGCAAGCTAACTGCCTTGCGACTTTGTGGGCATCAGAGGTGTCTTTTTTTGCCCTGTGAACGGGTGCGTATTTTTTTACCAGTGCTTCGATTTTTCCGGCGGCCCGGGTAATCTCATCTTCCGAAATTTCCCCCGCCGCGAAAGCTGTTTCCAGCTTCCGGGTGTGGATTCCACAGCTGTCTGGCATTTCCAGGTCCATGCCCGCTTTCACGGACTTGGCTAAATCCGCACAGGCACCCCAATCGGAGATGACCGCCCCTTCAAACCCCCATTCGTCCCGGAGAATGTCTGTCAGAAGATGCCGGTTTTCGCAGGCATAGTATCCGTTCAGACGGTTGTAGGCTGCCATGACGGTTGCGGGCTTTGCTGTTTTTATGACATATTCAAAGGCACTGAGATAGATTTCCCGAAGCGCCCGTTCGTCAATCTGACTGTTGGCGGTCTGACGGTGGGTTTCCTGATTGTTGCCGGCGAAATGCTTCAGGGATACTGCAATGCCCTCTGCCTGCACGGCCTTTACATAGGCGGCAGCCATACGACCGGATAAAAAGGGGTCCTCGCTGAAGTATTCAAAGTTTCTGCCGCAGAGCGGGGAGCGCTTGATGTTGATTCCGGGACCCAGAAGAACGGAAATATCCTCGTTCCAGGCCTCTCTGGCAACAGATGTTCCCAGCCGCTCCGCCGCTGTTGAGTCCCAGGAGCAGGCAAGGGCGCTGGCGGTCGGATAACAGGTGGATACCAGACTGATATTGTTCTGGCGCTCCTGCTCCTCCTGCTTGCGCAGTCCGTGAGGCCCATCGGACAGATGAATAGACGGCAGACTGGCGGTTTCGTGGGTATGCCACATCCCTTTTCCGGTTAAAAGCGCTATTTTCTCTTCGAGGTTGTTTTGCACCATAGGAATCCCTCCTTTTCGTCTATTGTAGCATTGTGTGGACATGCGATATATCAGATTTATGTTGTAAATATCATATTTATGCAGTATGATAAAGATGAGGTGAAGCGTATGAAGTACAAGGTAGAAATCCTGCCCCAGACACCAAACGCATTGTTCACGCAGAGGGAAAACGGATTGACCCATTCCCCCTTTTCCCTGGAGCTTGCGCTCTATACAGCCCTGAAAAATGGAGATGAGGCGTCGATGCGCCTGGCAATGGAGGATTACTTTGCAGCAGGTTTTGTGATCGGGAGAATGTCTGCGGATTCCCTTCGGCAGATGAAATTCTGGGCTGTTTCCGTGATCGCCATTGCAATTCACTATGCCATTCTCGGAGGCCTGGATGAAACGGATGCGTATAACCTCAGCGATGAATACATCCGGCACATTGATGGCCTTTTCACCATTGATGACTGCATGGAATACCTTAGCAGCAGGGCGATCCAACTGGTACGTTCTGTTGCGGAATCCAAGAAGGGACGCACGCTTTCCCCGAAAATAAAAGCGCGTGTCCACTATATCCATATCCATCTGCATGAGAAGCTGACAGTGACAGAATTGGCGAGGCATGTTCAATTGTCTGAGAGCTATTTATCACGCTTATTTCATCGGGAGATGGGACTGTCTGTCAGCGGCTATATTCTGAATCAGAAACTGGATGCATCGCTGTCCATGCTGGATGCGGGTGTTCCCTATGGACAGACTGCCTACAACCTCTCGTTTTGCAGCCAGTCCCATTTCATACAATGCTTCAAGAAGAAATACGGGAAAACGCCTGCTGCATATTTGCGAGAAAAAACACGGGACTGTCAACGTTAGGCCTATACGGGCAGCAAGCAGATATCCCAGCGAATCAGACCTCTGAAAACCGGAAATTTCGACTGCTTCAAGAAGTGCTTTTCCGAATATTTGGGGCCAATCGGAACATCTGTGGGGAATGGAGTGATCGTAAAAATGAATCTGAGAGAATATAAACCGTCTGATTGCGCGCAATTGGCAGAGCTTTTCTACCAAACCGTACACAGCGTCAACGCAAAGGATTATACCCAGGAACAGCGAAACGCATGGGCAACGGGCAAGGTGGACCTGGCACAATGGGATGCCTCTTTCCGGGAGCACAAAACAATTGACGAGGTGGAGAATTCTACCATTGTTGGCTTTGGAGATATGGACAGTTCTGGCTACCTGGACAGGCTCTATGTTCACAAAGACTACCAGCGGCGGGGGATCGCCTCCGCAATCTGCGACGCACTGGAAGCTTCCATGCCGGGAAAGCCGATTACAACGCACGCATCCATTACTGCAAAGCCGTTCTTCCTACAGCGGCTACCGGGTGGTGAAGGAGCAGACAGTTGTGCGGCAGAGAATTGATTTGACAAATTTTGTGATGGAAAAACGGTAACTGTCGAAAAGCTGTACGCTTCTTCATGCCTTCGTACACACGAAGCGCCTCCATTCTATTCGAGACATACGGAGAGAAAGCGGCATCGCCCCAGAGTACAAGGAAATTTTCAAAAAGGGTATTGACTCTGACGTTGCGTAATGGTTTATACTAACCATATCACGAGAGGAGATGCGGTCAGTGTGGACAGTGAATGAGGTAAGCAAACGCACAGGGGTCAGCATTCGCACCCTGCAATATTATGACAAGATCGGCCTGCTGCATCCGGCGAAGTATACGCAGGCGGGATACCGGCTGTATGACGAAAAGGGCCTGGAACGCCTGCAACAGATTCTGCTCTTCCGGGAACTGGCGTTTTCCTTGAAGGAAATCGAAGCGATCCTGCAAAGTCCGGACTTTGACAGGGAAAAAGCGCTGGACCAGCAGATAGAAATGCTTACCATGAAGAAAGAGCATTTGGAAAACCTGATCACCTTTGCCCGTGGATTAAAACAGGTTGGAGGAAATAACATGGATTTTTCAGTATTTGACACCCAGAAAATGGAGCGGTACGCCGCAGAGGCGAAGAAACAGTGGCAGAATACCAGCGCCTATCAGGCGTTTGCGGAAAAGAGCAAGGGCCGCTCCAAAGAAGCGGAGGAAGCTCTTGGTAGAGGCTTGATGATGATTTTCGAGGATTTCGGCAGATGCAGGGATGTGGACCCGGCATCGTCCGATGCCCAGGCACTTGTGAAGCGGCTGCAGGGGTACATTACGGAAAACTATTATCCCTGCACGAAAGAAATCCTGAATTCCCTTGGGGAAATGTATGCCGCTGGAGGAGAGTTTGCCGAAAACATTGACAAGGCAGGCGGCGAAGGCACGGCGGTGTTTGCCCAGCGGGC
>ERZ773194.4829-NODE-4829-length-10291-cov-2.918132_pt1 | contig 10291 bp, 7 predicted proteins | sample MGYA00511240_ERZ773194 | MGnify/ENA primary metagenome ERZ773194 (study PRJEB29015, sample SAMEA2737774) | human gut metagenome | biome: human gut; feature: human-associated habitat; material: faeces | place: China | collected 2012 ... | reverse complement strand
AGCCCGCTGGGGTTCGGAAAAAACGATCCTGGCCCCACCGTCAGCCTCCGGATAAACATAAGCAGGCTGTTCCGGCTGGCGGTAGCGAATTTTTACCTTGCAGGGTACGGGTTCTGCGGGGATTTCTCCTGAAATCCAATGGAATTCCCCTACCCGAATTTCCTTCCGGAACAGTTCCTCATAAGGCCCAAGGACCACGGTGTTGTCCTTGGCACGAATTTCGGTGACATAGTGCTTGTCGGGCAGATGGAGACCCAGTCCCCGGTGCTGGCCGATGGTGTAGCGGATGATGCCCTGATGCTGGCCCAGAACGTTGCCCTTGGAATCCACAAAATTCCCCGGCTCCGCCTTTTTGCCGGTCCGCAGTTCAATGACCCGTGCGTAATCCCCGTCGGGGACGAAGCAGATGTCCTGAGAATCCGGCTTGTCGGCATTGATGAAGCCGCTTCCCTCGGCGATTTTCCGGGTCTCCTGCTTGCTCAGTTCCCCTAGGGGGAACAGGGTGTGGGCCAGCTGCTCCTGGTCCATGGCGTAAAGTACATAGCTTTGGTCCTTGCTGGGGTCCAGGGCCTTTTTCAGGACGTACTTTCCGTTTTCCTGGGAAATACGGGCATAGTGGCCGGTGGCCACATAGTCATAACCCAGCGTCTTGGCCCGCAGGTGCAGCTTGTCGAATTTCATGTGCTTGTTGCACTCGATGCAGGGGTTCGGCGTGCGGGCGCGGCGGTAAGCCTCGCAGAACGGCAGCATGACCTGCTCGCGGAAACCCTCGGAAAAATTGAAAACGCAGTAGCGCATCCCGAGCCGGTAGGCAACGGCGCGGGCGTCCTCCACATCGTCGAGAGAGCAGCAGGTGTGTCTTTCGGATATCCCGGCGTCGGTGTTCGTATAGAGCTTCATCGTGCAGCCGATGCACTCGTATCCCTCCCGCTGCGCGAGATACGCCGCAACAGAGGAATCAACGCCGCCGCTCATGGCGATGAGCGCCCTCACGTCTTGTTCTCCGAAGCGTCCTCGATGAGGACGCGCATCGTCCCGCCGCAGACCATGCCCTCGTCCGCGGCCACGTCGTTCGTCATGTCGATCTCGATAACGCAGCTCTCGCCCGTGCCGATGATCTTCCGCGCGCGCTGCATCGCCACGGCCTCGCTGCATCCGCCGCCGATCGTGCCGCAGCCCGTGCCGAGCTTGTTGACGGCCATGAGCGCGCCGGATTTCACCGGCGTGGAGCCCGTGGACGTGAGCACGAGCAGCAGCGCCTTCGGCTCAGCGTTCTCCGCAAGATACCGGATGGCGGAAAGATCGGAATTCGTCTGCTCGAGCAGCGTGCCGGGATACTCCGTCTCCGGCAGAGCGTGGCGGTGCTCCACGAGCTGCGCGCAGATGGAAACGGCGATCTCCGCGGGTGTCGCCGCGCCGATGGCAAGGCCGATGGGTGCATGGATGGCGGCGAGTCTCTCGGCGTCGTACCCCTCATCCTTCAAGAGCTTCATCAGCCCCGCCACGCGGCGGCGCGAGCCGATCATGCCGAGATACGACGGCATCGCGTCGGAGAGGATCTGCCGCAGGCAGTCGGCGTCCCAACGGTGGCCGCGCGTGATGACGCAGACATAGTCGCTCTCCCGGAGTTTGAGCGCCGCGATCGCCGCGGCGAAGGCGTCGCACACGGTGTGCGCCGCTTCCGGGAAGCGCGACGCGGCGGCAAAGTCCGGCCGGTCGTCCACCACGGTCACGTCAAAATCCAGCATAGCCGCCATGCGGCAGAGCGGCTGCGCGATATGGCCGCCGCCGAGCAGGATGAGCCGCTCGCGCGGCCGGAACAGTCTTGTATACTCCACGCCGTCCACCGTTCGGTGCAGCACGGCGCTGCGCCCGGCTTCAAGTTCTTCGAGTATCGGGCGAAATGCTTTCTGCATCATAAGATCGAACCTTCTTTTGCTTTTTGTTTTACCTACTATAACACTATGTTTTTATTTTTTCAAGAAATATCGGAACATTCCGAACGCGGCTCCGTCCCATAATCAGACGCCGATGCGCACGGCGTTTCAAAAATCAAAAAACAAAAAGGAGTTTATCCGATACCATGAAAAAGATTCTTTCTCTCGTACTTGCTCTCGCCCTTGTGCTCGCGCTTGCCGCGTGCGGCCCGGTGGCGACGCTCCCTGCGGATGGGGAGATTCCGAACCCGTGGCAGGACTTTGACACGATGACCGACGCCGAGGCCGCCATCGGCTACGGCATGACCGCGCCGGAGACCGTCGCCGGACTCGCGCCGAGTTCCTTCCGCGTTCTGGACAGTGACGGTGCCAAAATTCTGGAAGTCTGCTACGGCGGAGAGAGCGATGACCGCGCTTCCCTGCGCAAAGGCACCGGCTCGGCGGATATCAGCGGCGATTCCACCGATTACGCCAAAACCGAGACCGTGACGGTCGGCGATATCACCGTGACGGAAAAGGGCGACGGTGAGAACGTATTCTCCGCCGTCTGGACGAAAGGCGATTATTCCTACGCCTTCTTCTCCACCATCGGCGTGAGCGCCGACACGCTCGCCGGTCTGACCGCCGGGATCGAGTAAAAACAGCAATACCATAGAACCGTACAGCGCCGGAAGTGACATCCTTCCGGCGCTGTTCTGTTGACACAGCATACCCGTGCGAATTATAATTAACCATGTATCCCCTATATAAAAATGTATGACCGGAGGATAAATTCGGTGAACTTGTCTGCGTGGAAAGACCGGCTGGCCGCCGGAAAGTACGACGCCCCGCTCGCAGCGCTCTACGGCGCGGCGGACGCGCCGCGGTCACGCTACGCGCGGCTTTGTGAAGAATATCTCCGGACGTTCGGCGACGCGCCGGACGCGCTTTTGATCAGCGCGCCGGGGCGCACGGAGCTTGCCGGGAACCACACCGACCATCAGCTCGGCATCGTGCTCTGCGCCGCGGTCACGCTGGACGCCGCCGCTGCCGCCGCGAGCGCGGCGGACAACGCCGTGGAGATCGTCTCCGACGGCTTCGGCCGGGTGCGCGTATCGCTCGATGATCTCGCGCCGCGCGAAAGTGAGGCCGGCACGACCGCCGCGCTCATCCGCGGCGTCGCGGCGGGATTTGCCGCAGGAGGCCTTCGCATCGGCGGCTGGCGCGCGTGCATCCACTCGCTCGTCCCCGCCGGAGGCGGGCTTTCGTCCTCGGCGGCGTTTGAGATACTCACCGGCGCGATCTTCTCCGCGCTGTATAACGAAGGGCGCGTGGACGCGCTCACGCTCGCGCGCATCGGTCAGAGCGCCGAGCGAAACTATTTCGGCAAGCCGAGCGGACTGATGGATCAGGCCGCGAGCGCGTTCGGCGGCATCACGAAGATCGATTTTGCCGGCGGCGACCGTCCGGATGTTACACGCATTGCGTTTGATTTCCGCGCGCACGGGTATGTTCTCTGCGCCGTGAACACGCACTCGCGCCACGACGATCTCACGCCGGACTATGCCGCCATCCCGCGCGACATGACCGCCGTTGCCAGAGCGTTCGGGAAGGACGTTCTGCGGCAGGTGAATCCTGCGGCGTTCGCCGCGCCGGAGATGCGCGAGCGGCTCGCACGTGATATATCCCCTGTCGCCGCAGACCGCGCCGAGCACTTTTTTGCCGAGGACGAGCGCGTGGAGCGCATGGCCGCGGCGCTGCTGGAGGGCGATATGCCGGAGTATATCCGGAATATGAACGCCTCGGGCTCATCGTCCCGCACGCTGCTGCGCAACGTTGTCCCCGCGCTGCACCCGGAGCGGACGGAAATGGCATCTGCGCTCGACCGCGCCGCCGCGCTGCTGGAGGGCAAGGGCGCCTGGCGCATCCACGGCGGCGGGTTTGCCGGGTGCATCCAGTGTCTTGTCCCGATATCCGGCTATGAAGGTTTCCGCGCCGCGATGGACGGCTATTACGGCGAGGGTGCGTGCTTCGAGCTGCGCATAAGAGGGTGCGGCGCGTACCGCATCCCGGAAGAGGAATAACCATGTACAACGACCTTTTTTCGATCGGCGGTCTCACGGTGCACGGCTACGGGCTCTGCATCGGCATCGGCATCGCCGCGGCGCTGCTGCTCATCTGGCGGCGCGCCGAGGAGCGGAAGTTTGACGTGCAATCCGTCAACACCCTGATTTTGCTCATTCTCGCTGCCGGCTTTGCCGGAGCGAAGCTCTTTTTCGTGTTTGCGCATTGGAGCGAATTTTGCGCCGATCCGCTCGGCGCGCTCGGCTCGGAGGGCTTTGTCGTCTACGGCGGCATTGTGTGCGGTCTCGGCGCCGCGTATCTCTACTGCCGGAAGCGCTCTCTCCCCTTTCTGCGCTGGGTGGACTGCTTTATCCCCTGTGTGGCGCTCGCGCAGGGCTTCGGGCGCATCGGGTGCTTTCTCGCCGGGTGCTGCTTCGGCAAACCGACGGAGAGCCATCTCGGCGTCACATTCCCGGCGGGCAGCATGGCTCCGGCAGGGATCCCGCTCTGGCCGGTGCAGCTCTTTTCGGCGGCGGGCGATTTCCTGCTCGCCGGAGCGCTGCTGCTTCTGGAAAAGAAGCGCCGCGGCGACGGGCTGCTCGCCGGAGCGTATCTTCTTTTGTACAGCATCGGCCGGTTTCTGATCGAGTTTCTGCGCGCCGATCCGCGCGGCGCGGTCGGAACGCTTTCGACATCGCAGTTCATCGCGCTCTTCACAGCCGCGGCGGGAGCCGCCATTCTCATTTTGCGAAAGAGAGGGACACCGCATGGATAACACCGTCAGCGCCGGGCGCAAAAGCACAACGCTCGGCGGCAGAGTATGGGCCTGTCTTCTGATCTTCGGCTTTGTCGGCCAGATCGCGTGGATGGTGGAGAACGTCTATTTCTCCACATACATTCAGAAAAACATCACCGCCGCGGGCTGGGCGACGAGCGCTACCGTGTCCGCAAGCGCCATTGCCGCGGCGCTCGCCACGTTCTTCAGCGCCGCGTGGTCCGACCGTGTGGGACACCGCCGCTCGTTCGTCTGCTGGGGGTACATCCTCTGGGGCGCGACGACCGCCGCGTTCGCGCTTTTCGGTAACGGGCAGGTCGCGCTGCCGGTGGGTCTTGCGGTGACGGTGTTCGTCATCATGGACTGCATCATGTCCGCCATCGGCTCGGCGGCGAACGACGCGGCGTTTTCCGCCTGGGTCACGGACGTGACGGACGTCACCAACCGCGGCACCGTCGATATCGTTTTGAGCATCATGCCGATCCTCGCGCTCGTTGTGATCTTCGCGGGGTTTGACTCCATGACCGTGAACGGCAACTGGACGGGATTTTATCTCGTGCTCGGCGCGGTCACATCCGTTGCCGGCATTCTGGGGCTTTGGCTCTTTAAGGACAGTCCGAACCTCCGCCCGACGAAGAGCGGGAGCTATCTGCGCGAGGTCGTCTTCGCGTTCCGGCCGGAGAATATCCGCGCAAACAAAATGATCTACGTCTGCTTTTTCGGCATGATGTTTTCGGGTCTCGCCATGCAGATGTGGCAGCCGTACATGATCTCGCTCGTGGAGGTCACGCTCGGGATCGAAAACTACATCGTCCCCATCGCCGTCGTCGTGCTCGCCTCGGCGGTGCTGTCTGTCGCCGCCGGAAAAGTCATGGACCGGTTCGGCAAGGAAAAATTCTATTACCCCGTCGCGCTCATGCAGGTGCTCGGCGGCATTATGGCCTATCTCATCAAGTTTGTCGGACACGCCATGCCGCTTCTCTGCGTCGGCGGGACGCTCATCATGGCGGGCAATCTTATGATGGCCGGTCTCTTCACGGCCTCGGCGCGCGACTATACGCCCGAGGGCCGCGCCGGTGCGGTGCAGAGCGTCAAGATGGTCATCTACATCGTTCTGCCCATGGTGCTCGCAAGCATTCTCGATCCCATCATCATCCGCGCCGTCGCGCTCGAGCCGACGGCGGAGATCCTCGCCAAATACCCGAGCTACGCGGGGAGCTATCTCTACCCGTATGAGCTGTTTCTCGGCGCGGCGGTCGCCGCGGTGTTCATTTTCCTGCCCGCCTCCGCCGTCCGGCGGGACGCCAAGCGTCTGCGCGCGCAGAAGCTCAAGGAGATCCGCGAATGACGATGCTGACAAAGTGGGGCGCGGCACTCGACCGCAGCTGCCCCTTACCGGAATATCCCCGCCCGCAGCTGCGGCGGGAGAGCTTTTATAATCTCAACGGCGTATGGGACTATGCCGTCACGCCGTCCGGTGACGAGCCGGAGGTCTGGGACGGCGAGATCGTCGTGCCGTTCTCGCCGGAAGCGCCGCTCTCCGGCGCTGCGCGCGGCCCGGCAAAGGACGAATACCTCCATTACCGCCGCGGCTTCACGCTGCCGGAGGGATTTCAAAAATCGCGCGTGCTGCTGCATTTCGGCGCGGTGGACCAGATCGCGGAGGTGTTCGTAAACGGCGTTTCCGCCGCGAAGCACTCCGGCGGCTACTGGCCGTTTTCCGCAGACATCACGAGTCTTCTGCGCGAGGGGGAGAACATTCTCCGCGTAACGGTGCGCGATAATGCCGACGATCCCACGTTTGCCTACGGCAAGCAGCGCTATAAGCGCGGCGGCATGTGGTACACCGCGCAGAGCGGCATCTGGCAGACGGTCTGGCTCGAGAGCGTGCCGGAGGTCTATGTAAAGAGCCTTCGCATCACGCCGGAGTTTGACGAGGCGCGCGTGCGCATCGAGCTGGAGACCGCGCTCGAGAGCAGCGCCGCCATCACGTGCGACGTGCGCGCTGCGGACGGCAGCTTTGTCGCCGGGAGCTGGGCAAAGGGCGGCGTGTGCGTCGTTCCGCTCCCCGGCTTCCGCGCCTGGACGCCGGACGATCCCTATCTCTACACGCTGGACATCACCTGCGGCGAGGATCGCGTGGAGAGCTATTTTGCCATGCGCAAATTCTCGTATGTGGAGCTGGGCGGCCACAAGGTGTTCGGATTGAACAACGCCCCCCTCTTCCACAACGGTCTGCTCGATCAGGGATACTACCCCGACGGGCTTCTCACGCCGCCCTCGGACGAGGCGATGGTAAACGACATTGAGACCATGAAGCGCTGCGGCTTCAACATGCTGCGCAAGCACATAAAGATCGAGCCGCTGCGCTGGTACTATCACTGCGACCGGCTCGGCATGATCGTATGGCAGGACATGGTGTCCGGCGGGCAGCCGTACAGCTTTCTCCATGTTTCCGCTCTGCCGACGCTCGGCAAGGTCGATCTTCCGGATCAGGACGCGAAGCCCTACGGCCGGAGCGGGGTGCTCTCCCGCGCGCGCTTCCGGCGTGAGATGGCGGACACGGTGCGGCTTCTTTATAACTGCCCGTGCATCGCGCTCTGGACGGTGTTCAACGAGGGCTGGGGTCAGTTTGACGCGCTGGACATGGCAAACGAGCTCAAAAAGCTCGATCCCACGCGTTTTATCGACCACGCGAGCGGCTGGCAGGATCAGGGCTATGAGGAAATGAAGAGCCGCCACATCTATTTCCGTCCCGTGAAGCTCAAAAACGATGGGCGCGCGCTTGCGCTCACGGAGTACGGCGGATACATTCTCGCCGTGGACGGCCATCGCTGGACGGACAAGGTGTTCGGCTACCGCATCTGCCGCGACAGCGCGGCGCTCGCGCACGACTACGAAAAGCTCATGCTCGGGCAGGTGCTGCCGCACATCCGAAAGGAAGGGCTGACCGCGGCGGTATATACGCAGATCACCGACGTGGAGGAAGAGCTCAACGGTCTCATGACCTACGACCGCGAGGTGCTGAAAATTCCGGAGGAGACACTCTGGGAGATCAATGCCGCGCTGCGGTTTGATGCATAATACGGCTTTGGAGGGCAGCACTGGAATGAATGAAATCAAACAGGAAAAGGAAAACTTCTATCTGCGATTTTCGGACTGGATGGACGGCGCGCTCCGGCGCCGGGCGCTTGTCCTTCTCGCCCTCTCGGCTGCCGTGATAACGGTTTTCTCCGTATACACCACGCCGATCAGCCCCTATTAGCCTCACAAATCGCCCCGATTGCTGTTTTCCATTGCTGATCCACCGATTTTTCCTCCTGATGGGAAAAGGTGTTACACAGGGGAAGATCCCCTATCTGGATCTGTACGACCAGAAGGGTCCGATGATCTTCTATGTGAATGCCCTTGGCTATCTGCTCACCGGCGACCGGTACGGCATTTTCCTCATACAGATCGTCAATCTGACGGCGGCGTGCCTGATCGTATACCGGCTTGCGCGGTTCTGGCTGCGCAGCGGCGCTGGTCGCGGCGTATCTTTTCGTCTATGTCGGCACCGTGCAGGACGGGAACATGACGGAGGAATGGTCGCAGCTCTTCTTGCTGCTGCCGATGTATCTCTCGCTGCGGTTTCTCAAAAGCGGCGCGAGCGTGAGCAAGCACCCCAAATGGTACAGCTTCGTATACGGCGTATGCTTCGGCGTGCTGTTGATGTTCCGCGTCACGAATGCCGCGCCGGTCGGCGGGCTGATCCTCGCATACATCATCCTGTTCTGCCGGGAAAAGAAGGTCGGGCAGCTTTTCCTTCATGCGGCGATCGTTCTGTTCGGCACGGCGCTCGTCGTTGTTCCGTTCTGTCTGTATTTTCTGCGGGTGGGCGCGTTTGATCTGTTCATTTACGCAAGCATCACGCACAACTTCTTCTACGCCACCGGCGGAGCGACCGCAAGAGACGCCGTCGGCTGGCTCTCCATCATCGGAAGCGTTCTTTTCGTTCCGTGCTTTTTCGCCGCTTACCGGCCGCTCACGCGCTGCGGCACGCTCGACGGGCGGACGTATACGCTCATCGGCTGCTATGCCGCCGTCGGCGCGGTCACGATGGCATTCGGCTTCACCTACCGTCATTATTTTCTCAATCTCGCGCCTGCGGTCGTTGTCATTCTCGCCGTCGGTATCGACTGGGTGCAGCGTACCGCGCCGGAGAGCCGGCGCAAAGCCCGCAGTCTTCTCGCCGCGGCGCTGCTGCTGTGCGTCGTTCCCTTCGCCCCGCAGGTCGTCCGGCAGTGCGGCAAGGTAGTCTATTTCACCTGTATGCACAAGCTCGACCGTTTCGCCAGCAACCGATTGGAGCTTGCCGATGCCTTTCCCACAGACCGCGACAGCGTGTGGGGCTACGATGTGCTCGCACAGGACTATCTTTATGCCGATATTCTCCCCTGCTTTCGGTACTTTGCCATCCAGCGATGGATGGAGGATTCCGACCCGCAGATCGCGCCCGAGATCGACGAAATGCTGGCGACCGATCCGCCCGTCTGGGTCTTCATCTATCAGGAAGATACCGAAATGGCAGAGAAGCTTCTCTCGCTCGGCTATACGGCAGAGCCGCGTTCGGTGTTTCTGATCTTCCACAGAGCTGCATAAAAACCGTCCGCCGGTGCTTTTCAGGCATCGGCGGACGGTTTTTCGTATGCGGCAGAGCCGCTCTTTTCTTTATTCTTTCTTTTCTTCGTCACGGAAGAGATATACGCGGGTCTCATACGGCTGTGTGACAAAGCCGTTATTTTCGATATAATCCGTATGGCTCTTCAAAAGGAGCCGGCCCTTCCGCAGATCGTACCCGCGGGGTGCCTTGAACTTCACGGGATTCACCGAGTACGAGCAGATGACGAGAAGCCGTTCGCGCTTGGCCCGGCGCTCATACACGAAGAGCTTATTGCTGAGCGGATAGTACTGGCGGAACGTGCCGTAGCGCACGACCGGCAGCTCGTGCCGGAGACGGAGCGCCTCGCGGTAGAAGTTCAGCAGCGAGTCCGGATTGTCCTCCTGAGATGCTACGTTTATCTCGGTGTAATTATCGTTGACGTAGAACCACGGCTTGCCGGTGGAGAAGCCCGCGTTCTCGCCGTCGGACCACTGCATGGGCGAGCGCGCGCTGTCGCGGCAGGAGCGCTGTACCATCTCCAGCACCTTTTTCTTCGGCATAATCTTAGACGCGATGCGCACGGCGTTATGGGTCATAACGTCCTCGTACATGTTCACGTCCGGCAGGCGCAGGTTCAGCATGCCGATCTCCTGCCCCTGATAGATAAACGGCGTGCCGCGCTGGAGCATATACATCGCAGCCAGCATCTTGCCGCTCTCGTTGCGGTAGGCCTCGTTGCCGTAGCGGCTGATTATGCGCGGGTGATCGTGATTTTCGATATACAGCGCGTTCCAGCCGCGTCCGGCCAGCTTATACTGCCAGTCGCTGAAGGCGCGCTTCATCTTGACGAGATTGAAGGGCAGCTGCACCATGTCTATCATGAAGCAGTCCGCC
>ERZ773194.4828-NODE-4828-length-10291-cov-3.904650_pt1 | contig 10291 bp, 9 predicted proteins | sample MGYA00511240_ERZ773194 | MGnify/ENA primary metagenome ERZ773194 (study PRJEB29015, sample SAMEA2737774) | human gut metagenome | biome: human gut; feature: human-associated habitat; material: faeces | place: China | collected 2012 ... | reverse complement strand
GTGTCTGGCTGTCGGACGCCGGGGGCGTGGGCAGCTCGAAGGGCTCGGTAAAGCCGTCGTAGTCGGACATGCGCACGGCCAGCAGCTCCTGCCCGCCATCCGGCAGCTCGCGCGAGATGGTGAGCGTCGCGCCCGCCACGGGGATCTGCGCAGCCGAGGTCACGATCTGCGCGATGATGCTTCCATATTCCTGCATAGTGCCGCCTCCTTTTTGAAGCTTTCAGGCATTAGTATATGCAGAAAGCGCCGCATCCGGTGCATGGGCAGCGCGCCGGATGCGGATACTAGATCCGGATGAATCTGAAAGGAGCGATGCAGCTTTATGAATATGTCAAAAAAGGAATATAACCGCTATGTGGCGCGGCTGGCGCAGAAGTCGCCGCTGGGAAAGGATCTGCTGAGGAGCTTTCTGGTCGGCGGCCTCATCTGCGTGATCGGCCAGCTGATCCTGAACGGCTTTACCGCGCTGGACCTTTCCGAACAGGATGCCGCCGCGGCCACCTCGGTCAGTCTGGTGTTTTTGAGCGCCGTCCTGACGGGCCTGAGCGTCTATGACGATATCGCGAAATTCGCTGGGGCCGGGACGCTCGTGCCGATCACGGGCTTTGCCAACGCCGTCGTCTCGCCCGCCATCGACTTCAAGGCTGAGGGCATCATCACCGGCATGGCGGCAAAGATGTTCGTCATCGCGGGGCCGGTGATCGTGTTCGGCACGCTCGCGAGCGTCGTGTACGGCGTGGTGCTGATGCTGATGGGATAGGAAAAAGCGCGGCGGGGCCGCGCTTTTCTCTTGCGCCGCGCCGCACGATATTCTATAATGTTGCCATCGAATCAAACAACGGAGGATGGCACGATGTACGAAAACGGTAAGATCTACATGGGACTTGCGGACGGCGCGCGCGTGGAGCTTGCGCTCAATATGTGCAACCGCCATGGCCTGATCGCGGGCGCGAGCGGCACGGGCAAGACCATCACGATGAAAGTGATGGCCGAAAGCTTTTCCGACGCGGGCGTGCCGGTGTTCCTGTGCGACGTCAAGGGCGACGTCGCGGGCATCTGCGCCCCCGGCGTGAGCAGCGAGGGCATGGAAAAGCGCATCGATCGGTTTGGCCTGCGCGGCAGCTTTGCCTACAAGGGCTATCCCACGACCTTCTGGGACATTTATCAGACCGGCGGCCACGCCGTCCGCGCGACGGTGAGCGACATGGGGCCTGAGCTTTTGTCCCGCATCCTCAGCCTCACGCCCGCGCAGGAGGGCATCCTGCACATCATGTTCCGCATCGCGGATGACAAGGGGCTGCTGCTCCTCGATCTCAAGGACCTGCGCGCCATGCTGAACTACGTCAGTGAGCACCGCGCGGAGTACATGATGACCTACGGCAACATCACGCCGCAGTCCGTCGCGGCGATTTTGCGCGCGCTGCTGCCGCTCGAGCAGCAGGGCGGCGACCTCTTCTTCGGCGAGCCGGCGCTCGACATCCGCGACTGGATGCGCACCGACGCGGACGGCCGCGGCATGGTCAACGTGCTCGACTGCGTGAAGCTGGTGCAGAACCCGACGCTCTACGCGAGCTTCCTTTTGTGGATGCTCTCGGAGCTGTTTGAGAGCCTGCCCGAGGCGGGCGATCTGGAAAAGCCCAAGCTGGTGTTCTTCTTCGACGAGGCGCACACGCTCTTCCGCGACGCGCCGGCGGTCCTCGTGCAGAAGATCGAGCAGACCGTTAAGCTCATCCGCTCGAAGGGCGTGGGCGTGTTCTTCGTGACGCAGAGCCCGAGCGATATTCCCGATACGGTGCTCGCGCAGCTCTCCAACCGCGTGCAGCACGCGCTGCGCGCCTATACGCCCGCCGAGCTGAAGGCGGTGCGCGTCGCGGCGCAGGCGTTCCGCGCCAATCCCGCCTTCCGCGCGGAGGATGCCATTATGGAGCTCGGCGTCGGCGAGGCGCTGACCTCGTTTTTAGATGAACAGGGCGTGCCGACCATCGTGCAGCGCACGAAGATCGTCTGCCCGCAGAGCCTCATGGGTGCGCCCGAGCCGATGGCGCGCATGAAGGCCATGCTGCATGACGGCATGGAGAAGTACGACGACTCGGAGGATAATCTCTCCGCCTATGAGGTGCTAGCCGAGCAGGCTGACGCCGCGGCGCTGGAAAAGCAGCGGGAGGAGGAGCGTCTTGCGCAGGAGAAGGCTGCGGCGGAGGCGGAGAAGCAGCGCGCCAAGGAGGAGGCCGCGGCGGAAAAGCAGCGGGCGAAGGAGGAAGCCGCCGAGGAAAAGCGCCGCCAGAAGTTAGAGGACGAGGAGCGCAGGCGCGCGCAGAAGTTAGAGGATGAGGAGCGCCGCCGCGCACAAAAGCTGGAGGACGAGGCGCGCCGGAGGGCGGAGAGGGCCGCCGAGGCCGAGCAGAAAAAGCTCGAGCGGCAGCGCGAGCGTGAGGCTGCCGCGGCAAAGAAAAAGGCCGAGCGGCTCCAGTCCAAGATTGAGACGCAGCTCGTCTCCGCGGGTGGGCGGATCCTCAGGCGCGGGCTTCTGGGCATTTTGAAATGGTAAATAGAGAGAAAGGCGTGCCGGACGGCACACCTTTCTCAGTGCGGTTTACTTGTTTGCCATGCGGTAGACGGCGAGGATGCCGTCGTAATCGAGCGGGCAGAACTTGCCGACAACGCGGGTGTGGAAGAAGGTGCAGCGCTCGGCAAGCTCACGCAGCTGCTCCTCGCTGAGCACGCCGATGCCGAGCTCGGTGAAGGTGGTCGGCATATCAATGGAGCGGAAAAACTCCTCGGTCGTGTCGATGGCGCGGAGGGCAAGGTCACGGTCGCTCTCGCCATCCTTGCGGGTAAGGCGCCAAACGGCCTCGCCGTAGTGCGCGAAGCGCGCGGGATCGGTGTCCACCACATAGCGCGCCCACTGCGGCCACATGACCGAGAGCGTCGCGCCGTGCGCGGCGTCGAACATACCGGAAAGCTCGTGACCGAACTGGTGCACGGAGAAGTCCTTCACGCCGCCGAGGCCCGTGAGGTTGTTGTGCGAGAGGGAGCCGGCCCACATGATCTCGCTCATGGCGTCATAATTGTGACTGTCCTGCATGGCGACGCGGCCCGCGTCGATCACCGTGCGCAGCAGGCCCTCGGCGATCTCGTCGGTCATGCGGTTGGAGGGATGGCCGGGGTTGAAGTAGCGCTCAAGCGTGTGCATCATGATGTCCACCACGCCGCAGCCGACCTGATAGCGCGGGAGCGTATAGGTCAGCTCGGGGTCCATGATGGCGAAGAGCGGACGCTGCAGATCGGTGTTCAGACCGCGCTTGAGCGTGGTCTCGTCGTTCGTCAGCACGGCGCTGTCGCTCGTCTCGCTGCCGGCGGCGGAGATGGTCAGCACCGCGCCGAGCTTGCTCGTTTTGGTGAGCGCCGCCTTCTTGCTCCAGAAATCCCAGATGTCCGTTTCGGGGTTGGCAACGCCGTGGGCGATGGCCTTGGACGTGTCCATCACGCTGCCGCCGCCGACGCCGAGAATGAAGTCCGCACCGAAGGCGAGCGCCTTCTGCACGCCCTCGCGCGCGTGGGACAGGCGCGGGTTGGGCTGCACGCCGCCGAAGCTCATGTGCTCAAGCCCTGCGTCGGTGAGCGTCTGCTCGATGCGTGCGATAAGCCCGCTCTTCACGGCGCTGTGGCCGCCGTAGACGATAAAGACCTTCGTGCCGCCGAAGTGCTTGACCGCCTCGCCGACGCGGGCCTCCGCGCCCTTGCCGAAATAGATCTTAGTCGGGCAGTAAAATTCAAATGCCTGCATGGAATGGGTCCTCCTTGTCTGCGTGCGGAATGGAGCGCACGCGGATTTTCTGCGCCTATGGTAGCACACCTGCGCGCACATTGCAAGAGGTCGAAGGGGAGATAAAAAGCGCATTTTTTGCGTGATTTTGTGTTGACATAATGAATGTGGATAACTCTGTGGAAACTGTGAATAACCTTGATTTTACAAGAAATTTACAGGTTGACGCTCGATTATTTTTTGACCGATACGAAAACTATTTGAGAATGCTGCGCGAGTTTTTAACAAGCGCGGAGCGCGGCGCGGGAGCGCATCAAAACACTTGCTATTGTGGGACGGAGCGGCTATAATATACAAGGAATAGTATCCTATGGAAACGGAGAAGACAAATGGCAAAGGCAGGAAAGAATTACGGCAACGAGAGCATTTCCTTACTCGAGGGCGCGGAGCGCGTGCGCAAGCGCCCGGGCGTTATCTTTGGCTCGGACGGACTGGACGGCTGCGAGCACGCGGTGTTCGAGATCCTCTCGAACTCCATCGACGAGGCGCGCGAGGGGCACGGCAAGGTCATCACGCTCACGCATTACGCCGACGGCAGCATCGAGGTGGAGGACAACGGGCGCGGCTGTCCCGTGGACTGGAACCCCAAGGAAAAGCGCTACAACTGGGAGCTTGTGTACTGCGAGCTTTACGCCGGCGGCAAGGACGTGGGGGCTGTATTGGGTGAGCTTTCTACCCTGACCCGGGATCTGCTGCTGCGAAAAACCGCCCCGGAGGGCGGTGCAGCGCTGCTGTCCGGCGGATTTGACAGCGCCACGCTGGACCAGCTGGGCAAGGATGTTCCCTCCAACCGTTTTCTCTATCTGGCCTCCACCTTGCAAAAGGCTGCGGCTGATCTTTATTACAGCGCCGACCGCCGCACCGATGCGGAGCTTTGTCTCCTGCGGCTGTGCGACGAAAGTCTCTGCGGCGATCTCACCGCCTTGGAAAACCGGATCACCCGGTTGGAGGACGCAGCGGCCCGCGGCGCTGTGATCTCCGCCGCCGTGAACCAAAGCGTCTCTGCCGCAAAGGCGATCGGGGCAGCACCGGTGTCTCAGGCCCCTGCAAAGCCCGCGTCCAAGCCTGTGGAACCACCGCCTGCGGAGGATCCGCCCCCTTGGGACGAGCCGCCGCTGCCGGAGGAGCCGCCCATGCGGGAGGAACCCGGTGAACGGGTCTTTGACATTCCCGAGGACGCCATTCCTGTCCGGCCCGCACAGCCCAAGGCCGTCCCGGCCAAGCCGGCAGCCTCCATTCCTTCAGCACCGAAGCCCCAGACGGCCGTTCACAGTGCTGCGCCCGTCAGCGGTGACTGGTGGAAGGCTCTGTCCGAAAACTGCAAGGGTCAGATCCCTCCCATGTACCGGGCGTTTCTGGACCTGTGCGGCGGCGTTTTGGAGGGCGATCAGCTAACAGTGTTTGCACCCGATGAGATCACCCTGAACCGTTTGGACAATGACCGGGTACGGGGCGTTTTGTCCGCCGAGGCGGAAAAGGTCTCCGGCCAACCGGTGCGGTTACTGCTCCGGGAGGGAGAGCCGCCAAAGCCGTCCCCGGAGGAAAATCTGAAGCAGCTGCTGCAATTCGGCAGTCAGTTTGACAATATTGAAATCAAATAAAAGGAGAAATTTACTATGGGTTACAGTGCACGCCGCGGCTTCACCAACGGCAAAATTTCCGGAGCCGCCCGTCAGGCGGAGCTTCAGCAGAAGATCGCCGCTATGCAGGAGAAAATGACTGAAGCACAGGACGCCGTTGAGGCGCAGGAGTTCACCGCCAGCGTAGGCGGCGGTGTTGTGGAGGCCAAGGTCAACGGCAAGAAGGAGGTCCTCTCCGTCACCATCAAGCCGGAGGCCGTGGACCCCGAGGATGTGGAGATGCTGCAGGATCTGGTGGTCTCCGCCGTCAATGAGGCGCTGCGTCAGGCCAATGACGCCATGGAGAATAGCATGAACGGCGTCACCGGCGGTCTGGACCTCAGCAGCTTCGGCCTGTAAGGGAGATCACAAAAGAGCGGAGCGAATGCTCCGCTCTTTTTGGAATACGCCCATTTAAAACCCCAAAAGGAGGACCCATGAAAAAACGAATCTTGGCAGCAGCCTTATGTCTGACTCTTCTGTCCGGCTGCGGTGCCCGCCCTCCGCTGGATCTGCCGGATGCAGAGTCAGACCGGGCCGTGATCGCTTACGTTCCGCTGGATGACCGGCCTGACAACGTGGGCCGGGTGGAATATCTGGCGGAAAGTCTGGGGTATGTCCTGAATATGCCAGAGGAATGGATGTTCAAAACACTGCTGGATGGGCAGATGGAGGACTATTACGCCGAAAACGGTCTGGAAACACAATCCTGGACCGGGCAAAGCGGCTATCCCGGCCTCCTGTACGATTGGGTGCTGGAACAGGAGGCATCAGGCTGTGACCGCTACCTTCTTTCCGTGGACCAGATGCTCTATGGTGGACTGGTGGCCTCCCGTCTGGCGGAAACCACCACAGAGCGTGACGGCGAGCCCTGGCCTCTGACAGATTTGCTGGAAAGCCTGCTGTCCGCTTTGGCGGAGGACCCCAACAACGAGGTCTGGCTGCTGGACAGCGTTATGCGGCTGGCCCCCACCGTGGGCTACGCCGACGGCACGCTGGAATACTACAACGCCATGCGGACCATCGGCGCAGCACCCCGGAAAACCCTCACTGGGGACGAATTGACGCTGGAAAATATTCGCGCCACCTACGATACGGACGTTGACGGCCACGATCTGCTGTGCTTTGAGGACAACGTGATGCACGATGCCGCCCTCCGCTACACGGAGCACCGGATCAACAAGCTGACCCTCAGCGGAGAACTGTTGGAAACCGTCAGCCGGATCGGCGGCGACCGGTTCCATGTGCTCATTGGCATTGACGATTCCTCCTCCGAGGACTGCATCCAGAAAAACGAGATTGCCTATTTACAGGCCCGTTTGCGGGCAGGCGATGTCATCCTTTCCGGTGTAGATGATCTGGCCTTTAAGGCCGTGACCAAGCTGTATCTCAGCGAGATTGGCTGGAACGGCGCACAGGTCAATGTGCAATATTTCGGCGGCACGGAGGATCGGCCCGCCTGCGACTATGATTACAAGCCCCTAACAGAGATCGTGGCGGAGCATCTGGACTACTTCGGCCTGACAGTGGAGGACACCCCCGCCTTTGCGGACCTCTATGTGCTGGTGTTGACCCAGCCGGAGGACGCAGCCCAGAAGCAGCAGTACATCCAGGAGCTGACCGCTACACTGAATGAACGCCTGAAGGCCGATCTGCCGGTGATCCTCATCGATGCAAGCAACGGTCAGTACGGCACTGCCTTCCATGACGCCCTGACGAAAAAAGCGGAGCTGGGCAAGCTGTTGAGCTACGCCGGTTTTTTGGATATGGCCATCGTCACCGGCACGGCCCTGAGTCACGGTGTAGCCCGCTACGCCCATCTTGTTCAGGGGCAGACCTCGCGATCGGAGGAAACTGCCTTCTGTAAGACCCTTGCCGACAGCATTTTGAAGGATTTCTGCTATAAAAACGTGGTACGGGAGGATATTTTGTCCTATGTGCGGAATGATCTTGGCGGTGACGCCAACAACTTCTGCCTGCCGGAGCTGGACCGTCCCGCCATTGTTGACCGCCTGACAACGGAGATGGACAAGGCCACCGCCCCGGTGCTGAAAAATTTAGAGCGCAGCAGCTTGCTCATCGGCCTGAAGCCCCATGTGGATACCGTCACAGCCCATTGGGGAAAGGTCTGCCTCTCCAATTACCGCTTCCCGTGGAACCGGGCCTTTGAGATCGACATGGATATTTCCGTGGACCCGCTGACCCGGTAAACCGCACCGCCAACCACAGATAGAAAAAAGCCAGCCCGTCCGGAACATTCCGGGCGGGCTGGTTGTATTCGATCGATCAATAAAATTCCTTCATGTAGGCCAGAACGTCCTCCCGGGTGCCCTTGAAGGGACCGGGGGTCTCCATTTTCAGGGAGACGAGAGCGGTGCAGAAGTTCAGCGCTTCCTCCACGCTGCCCCGCTGACGCTCGGCGATATATCCGGCGAAAGTGGTATCGCCCCGACCGGTACGGCCGGAGAGGTTCCGGGCCTTGATGGGGCAGGTGTAGACCTTGTTGCCGTCATAAGCCAACACCTCGGTGTTGTGGGTGATGACCACTTCCTTGGCGCCCCAGTCATGGAGCATTTTCGCAGCCTCTACGCGGTCCGTCAGGCCGGTGAGGACCTCCGCCTCGGCGGCGTCGGTCTTGAAGTAATCCATCAGGGGCAGCAGTTCCTTCTTCTCCGCCCAGTCATGGAAGGCCATGGACTTATCCGGCTCCACATGGCGCAGCATGCACTGCACGTCCAGACCCACCTTGCCGTGCTTGGCGGCCTCCGTCAGCAGAGCGCCGTCAAAATCGCCGTAGACCAGACCGGCAAAGTGATAGACCTTGGTCTTCACCTGGGGCAGTTCCTCAAAACGGAAGGGGTCGCACACGCCCATAGAGGTGCAGGCCCGCTTTTCCTTGTCGGCGGTGAAGTACTGGTTGCGGATGGAGCAAGTGGCCTTGGACGCAGCCCAGTAGAGGTCTGCGTTGACTCCGGCGAAGCGCTCCTTCACATCGGCGTCCGCCGCGTTGGACTTGCAGAAGATGGCGGTCTTTGCGCCGCTGCCGGCGGCGGCAAAGCCGGAAGCCACAACAGCGCCGCCCACCTCTTTGCGCTCGTTGCCCAAATAATCGATGTTGTGGTCCAGAGAGACAGGACCCACTACCATGATATCGTATTCTTTCATATTCCGCTCCTCATCAGTTAAAGTAACAAAAACAGGCTATTCAGCGGCAAGCTCTGCCGCAGGATCAGTATAACACGGTTCCGAAGGGATCACAATTCCTGAACGGTGATAACGCCTTCGATCTGAGATACATGGGTCAGCAGCTCATCTACGGAAACGCCCTTGCTGAAACGCAGGGAGAAGATCGCGCAGGCGTTGTGGCTCTCGCTGTCGGAGTTGCGGGTGATCTCCATATCCTGAAGGGAGACCTTATTTTCCCGCAGGAAACGCAGGACTTCTTCCAGGCAAGGCTTTCCGGTGTACTCCATGTAGAGATTGATCTCCGGCACATGGTCCAGAATCCGATATTCCAGTCGGGAGAGGAAGGATTCTGCCACTAACACAAGAACCGTTGTCAGCAGAGCGCCTTCATAGAAGCCGCCGCCCAGTGCCAGGCCGATAATGGCGGAGGCCCAGAGGCCCGCCGCAGTGGTAAGGCCCTTGACCCGATGCTGCCGGGTGACAACGATGGTACCGGCGCCGATGAAGCCGATACCTGCCACCACCTGCGCGCCCAGACGGGCCATATCCGTGTAGTAATGCAGATTAAGATAGAGGAATTGGCTGGTAAGTGTGGTGATCGCCGCACCCAGGCAAATAAGAATGTGGGTGCGGAAGCCGGCAGGGCGGCGCTTGTAAGCCCGCTCGATGCCGATGAGACCGCCGCAGAGGACAGCCAGCAGCATTCGTGTGGTGACGGAGGCAAGCGTCACGTCACGCAGTCCATCAAAAATAGGCAGCATCAGATCTTCTCCCTCCTTTAAAATTCTTCCACGGTATAGACGCAATCCAGTTCAGATATGGAGACCAGCACGTCGGAATGGCTATGGCGTTTGGCCAGCCGCAGGGAAAAGACCGCGCTGGGATTGCTGGAGCCCGAGCCCCTGCCGTGGTCAACTTCCACATCCAGAACCTGTGCGTTCTGCTCTTTGATGCGGCCGATCACATCACCGATGTGATCCAGCGATTCAAACTCCACATAGATGTTCAAAAACGGGGCATGTTCCACCATCATGTTTTCCACGATGGGGAGATAGCGCATGGAAAGGAAGATCAGCACCGTTCCCAGGAAAACACATTCATAGAAACCGGCACCGATGGCCAGGCCCATACAGGCGGAGGCCCAGAGGCCCGCCGCGGTGGTAAGGCCCTTGACCTCCCGCCGGCCGGTGACAAGGATCGTACCGGCACCCAGGAAGCCGACGCCGTTGATGACCTGTGCGCCAAAACGGGAGACATCCGTCCGGAGTCCGATTTCAGATGCAATAGACGCCCACTTGGTGGTGACCATGATGTATTCGTATTGACTGAGCAGCAGTGTCAGGGTCGCTCCCATACACACCAGCATATAGGTCCGGCACCCGGCAGGACGGCGCTTGCGTCCCCGCTCCAATCCCAGAGAGAAGCCGATGAGCGCAGAGAGCAGCAGCCGCAGAGCAACAGACACAAAATTCAGTTCACGAAAGTAATCCATCATAGTCTCATGAAACCAACAGGTCCGCTCGCCCCAGACAACACCTGGGGCGAGCGGATGCGCTGTATGATCCTTTCAAGTAATTCACAGCGTGTCGAAAAAGTTTTTTCGCCCCGCTGAGCAAGTTTTCAGAACTTTATAAAAGTTCTGAAAACTAAGGATTTCAAT
>ERZ773194.4820-NODE-4820-length-10297-cov-18.329525_pt1 | contig 10297 bp, 5 predicted proteins | sample MGYA00511240_ERZ773194 | MGnify/ENA primary metagenome ERZ773194 (study PRJEB29015, sample SAMEA2737774) | human gut metagenome | biome: human gut; feature: human-associated habitat; material: faeces | place: China | collected 2012 ... | reverse complement strand
AACAGAACGGACATGGAGTTTTCTTCGTAGATTCTCTGGATGGCGTCGGCAAAGATCGGGGAAACGTCCAGATACTTGATCTTGCTGCACGCACCCTCAAGCGGCGGGATGGTATTCAGGAAGGTCAACTCCTTGATGCAGCTGTTGGCAATGCGCTCGTTGGCCGGGCCGGAGAGCACGCCGTGGGTCGCGCAGGCATAGACCTCGGTCGCGCCGCCGATCTCAACGATGGCCTTGGCCGCGTTGCACAGAGAACCGGCGGTGTCGACCATATCGTCAAAGAGGATGCACTTCTTGTCCTTGACGTCGCCGATGACGTTCATGACCTCACACTGGTTGGCCTTTTCGCGGCGCTTATCGACGATGGCGAGATTCATGCCCATTTTGTTGGCGAACGTGCGGCTGCGGGCGACGGAGCCGACGTCCGGAGAGACGACGACCATCTCCTCCGGATGCTCGAACTTGGACATATAATATTTCACGAAGACGGGATTGGAGAGCAGGTTGTCAACGGGGATGTCAAAGAAGCCCTGGATCTGGGACGCGTGCAGATCCATGGTCAGCACGCGGTCGGCGCCTGCGGCCTCGATCATGTTGGCGACCAGCTTTGCGGAGATGGGGTCGCGGCCCTTGGCCTTGCGGTCCTGACGGGCGTAGCCGAAGTACGGGATGACGGCGGTGATGCGGCCGGCCGAGGCGCGGCGGCAGGCGTCGATCATGATGAGCAGCTCCATCAGGTTGTTGTTGACCGGCTTGCAGGTCGACTGCACCAGAAATACGTCGCTGCCGCGGACAGATTCATTGATCGTCAGGGAAACCTCGCCGTCGGCAAAGGTCGTTACGGTGCAGTCGCCCAGCGGCAGCCACAGCTTGCGGCAGACGCCCTCGGCAAACGGACGGTTGGCATTGGCACAGAATACCTTGACGTTCTTACCATGAGAAATCATATGAAATTACCCTCTCTCTTGTGTTGTTCGGTCTGTTCCTGTTCTGTGTGTTCTATATCATGGCGGCACCCGCCGCCGGGGATACGAGGCTTATTTTTTCTCCTTCAGCTTGTGCCGGTTGGCCCAGTCGCGCTTGTTCTGCTGGCGGGCGCGGGCGATGGCGAGCGCTGCGGGCGGCACGTCGTCGGTCACGGTGGACCCGGCGGCGATATATGCGCCCTGCCCGATGTGCACGGGCGCGATGAGATTGGCGTTGCAGCCGATAAACGCGTCGTCGTCAATGACGGTGCGGGATTTTTTCACGCGGTCATAGTTGACCGTGACCGTGCCGCAGCCGAAGTTGATGTTTTTGCCTACGTCGCTGTCGCCGATGTAGGTCAGGTGGGAGATCTTCGTGCCGTCGCCGATGGTGGAGTTCTTGACCTCCACAAAATCGCCGCAGCGCACGTGCGAGCCGATACGCGAACCCGGACGGACGTAGGCGAAGGGGCCGACGGTCGTGTCCGCGCCGATCTCGGAATCGTAGACCTGCGAGGCGTTGACGCGCGTATTCTCTCCGACCTTCACGTTTTCCAGATAGCTGTTCGGGCCGATCATGCAGCCGTCGGCGATGGACGTCGTACCGCGCAGCACGGTCCCGGGCAGCAGCTCTGCCCCGGCCCCGACGAAGACGGTCGGCTCGACATAGGTGTTGTCATAGTCCCAGATCGACACGCCTGCGGCGGCCAGATCGTACAGAACGCCGCGGCTGAGCACGGGCTTCCACTCGGCCAGCTGCTGCATGGACGAAACGGCGTAAACGCCGTCGCGGTCGGTATAGGGAATACCGTGCTCCTTCATGAAGTCGGTGAAGATGAACGTATCGTCCAGCGCGTCCATCAGCGCCTGACGGCTTACGGAGCTTACGCCGCTTTCAACCGGTGCGCCGGAGAACGCTTCCTCGTCGACGGCGAACGGATCAATGACGGCGGGGCCAGTGACGACGATGACGTCCTCCTCCTGCTCGTCGGCCGTGGACAAAAAGACGTGGAGCTGGTCGGCAGTCTCCTCGAGCTTCGCGCAGCTCAGCTCGCAGCCGTCCGGGAAGCAGTGCTTCGCCTCGGACAGGAACCGCTCGTGGCAGACCAAAAAGAAACGCCCGACCCCGCCCGCGGCCAGAGAACGCGTCAGCCACGACAGCAGCGGCGTCCCCATGATCGCCTGCAGCATCATCGGGCGGGAAAAACCTGTTTTCGCGGTATCGTCAGGCACAAAGACGACGGCAGACAAATCAGACAACAGACCCACGCTCCTTCACCGATAGACATTCTGCCTGTATTATAGCACAATTACAGCGCTGAGCGCTGTATGCACGGCGCAGCCGTGCAAAAAATCGGCATCGCCGATTTTTATTGTCGCTGTAACAGCAACACAAAGACTTTTGCAAAGCAAAAGTCTCGTGCCAATGGCACGTGAGCGCACACAGTGCGCCCTTTGTGGCTATTATAGCAGAGATTATGCTGTTTGTACAGAAAGCCGCGCGGAATTTTCACGGAAAAACAGAGAAAGTTTTCTGGAAAAACGGGCTATTCATTGCACAAATGAACAAACTATGATAGAATACCCACAGATTATCAGAAAAACAAAGAGGAGCAACTATGCTGACACTCAAGAATCTCAGTCTGACAGCGGCTGACGCGCAGGGACGCGCGGACATTGTCAAAAACGTCTCTCTGGACGTAGAAGACGGAAAATTCCTTGTCATTACCGGCCCGAACGGCGGCGGCAAGACGACGCTGGCCAAGCTCATCATGGGCCTTGCAACCCCCACCGGCGGCCAGATTTTTCTGGACGGCGAGGACATCACCGGCCTTTCCATCACCGACCGCGCAAAGCGCGGCATTTCGTATTCCTTTCAGCAGCCGCCCCGGTTCAAGGGCATGAAGGTCTCCGACCTTCTCACCATCGCGGCGGGCAAGGCGCTTTCCCATGACGAGGCCTGTTCCTATCTGACGCAGGTGGGTCTGTGCGCGCGCGACTATCTGAACCGCGACGTGGACACGAGCCTGTCCGGCGGCGAGGTCAAGCGCATCGAGATTGCGACCCTGCTGGCCAAAAATTCCCGGCTTATGATCTTTGACGAGCCGGAGGCGGGCATCGATCTGTGGTCGTTCGCCCGGCTGACGGAAACATTCCGCGAGCTGCACAAAAAGGGTGGCCGCACAATCCTCATCATTTCCCATCAGGAGCGCATCATCCGTCTGGCCGACGAGATCGTTCTGATCGCGAACGGCGAGATCGCCGGACGCGGCACGGCGGACGAGCTTTATCCGAAGCTGCTGTCGCAGACCGTTGCGAGCTGCAATCTGCTGGAGGTGAACGGAACATGCTGAACGACATTCAGAAAAGCATTCTCAAGACCGTCTCGGATATGACGGGCATCCCGGACGGCGCGGTGAACATCCGTCTCGACGGACAGAAGGCGTTCCGCCAGAACTCCGAGCATATCCAGATCGTCTCCAAGCCCGACAAGGACGGCATTGACATCAAAATCGCGCCTTTTACCAAGAGCGAAAACGTGCATATCCCTGTCGTACTGAGCAGAGCCGGGTTCCACGACATGGTCTATAACGACTTCTTTGTCGGCGAGGGTGCAGACGTGACCATCGTGGCCGGGTGCGGCATCCACAACTGCGGCGACTGCGACTCCGAGCATGACGGCATCCATACCTTCTACATCGGCAAAAACGCGAAGGTTCACTATATCGAAAAGCACTACGGCGAGGGCGAGGGTACGGGCAAGCGCATTCTGAACCCGCAGACCATCGTATATCTCGAAGAGGGCGCGTCCATCGTCATGGACACCAGCCAGATCGGCGGCGTGGACGATACGAAGCGCTATACAAAGTGCGAGGCCAACGGCGCGAATTCCGAGGTGCAGATCAACGAAAAGCTCCTGACGGCGGGCGATCAGCACGCTGTCAGCGAAATGGACGTGATCCTGAACGGTGCGGGCGCGCGCACACGCGTTGTCTCCCGGTCTGTCGCGAAGGAGCAGTCCACGCAGGTCTTCTACCCGCGCGTACAGGGCAACGCCCCCTGCTTCGGCCATGTGTCGTGCGACTCGATCATCATGGGCGCGGCAAAGGTGCGCTCCATCCCCGAAATTTCCTGCAACCACGTCGACGCGACGCTTATGCATGAAGCCGCCATCGGCAAGATCGCAGGCGAGCAGCTGCTGAAGCTCGAAACGCTCGGCCTGACGCCGGAGGAGGCAGAGGAGAAAATTCTCGAGGGCTTCCTGCGTTGACCTGCTTCGGTAAAATCCACAACAAATCTTCGTTAAATCTGTGCAAATTGTCTTGCCTTTCCAGATCTTATCCCATATACTGAGCCTGTAAGCGAATGAAAAGAGATACCCCGCCGCAGGAGCGGGAGGAGAGGAGTCAAAGAGATGAATCTGGAAAAATTACGCGCCCGGAAGGGCTTTATCTGCGACATGGACGGCGTGATCTATCTCGGCAGCCAGCTGCTGCCGGGCGTGCGGGAATTTGTAAGCTGGCTGAACGAAAACGACAAGCAGTTTCTGTTCCTGACGAACTCGTCCGAGCGTTCGCCCAAGGAGCTGCAACAGAAGCTGCAGCGCATGGGACTGGATATCGGCGAGGAGCATTTCTACACCAGCGCGCTTGCGACCGCCGCGTTTCTCAAAAAGCAGGCGCCGGGCTGCACCGCATTTGTGATCGGCGCGCCGGGGCTTCTGAACGCGCTGTATGACGTGGGCGTCACGATGAACGACGTGGACCCGGATTATGTGATCGTCGGCGAGACGGCAAGCTATAATTACGAGGTCATTACCAAGGCTGTCCGGCTGGTGCTGAACGGTGCGCGGCTGATCGCGACAAATTCCGACCTCACGGGGCCGACGGAATTCGGCATTGCGCCCGCCTGCCGGTCGCTCGTCGCGCCGATCGAGCTGGCGACGGGCCGGAAGGCGTATTTCATGGGCAAGCCGAATCCGCTCATGATGCGCACGGGCCTGCATCTGCTGGGTGTCCACTCCGAAGAGGCCGCCATGGTCGGTGACCGGATGGACACCGACGTCATCGCGGGCATGGAATCCGGCCTTGCCACCGTCCTCGTCCTCTCCGGCTGCACGAGCCGCACCGACGTAAACGGCTATCCCTACCGCCCGACCTACATTCTGAACGGCGTGGGAGAGATCGTGGCGGAATAAAAATGACTGCGCCCCGGTTTTCCAAACGGAAAACCGGGGCGTTTTGCCTGCTCTGCGGTGCACTGGCGCGGGAGCGCCCAACGGCTTCCCCTCCGGGGAAGCTGGCTGCGGAGCGAAGCGGAGCAGACTGATGAGGGTGAGCAGCACTTGCACTTTATTTTGCAGTTTCTCAAAATCGCAGCTGCTCCCCAGCCCTCATCCGGCCCTTCGGGCCGCCTTCCCCGGCGGGGAAGGCTTTAGTTTGTACGATCTTTGTACGGCTGTTACAGCTTTTCCAGCACTGCGGCCGGGACGGGGCAGTCGTTTGTGGTCAGGCCGGTCTGGAAGTCGAACTGGGCCGAGATCGACACCTGCGTGTCGACGACACCGACCTGTACGCTGCCGCCGGTCGTGACGCGCAGGGCTGTGATCGCGCCGTCCTGCACGTCCAGCTCCAGCGTGCCGGGCAGGTACTGCACGTCCAGCTTCTCCGCCTCCGGCGCGATGGCGCAGGCGGCCTGCTTTGTCTGCTCGGCGCTGAGGCTGAGCGTATAGTGCCAGCCGGTCTCCGTCTGCTCGCTTGCGGCGCTGTCCTCCAGACAGGCGCGGTAGGCCAGATCGATCAGATCCGCGCACTTGACCAGCGTCTGCTCACTCACGGCGGGAGAACCGTCCTTCGAAAGGACCGTTTCGCCGGAGAAATACAGCTCCAGCGCGCCCGTGCGGATGCAGCTGACGGTCTTGCCGTCCTTTACAGTCCGGGTGTAATCCAGCGACGTATCGAAGATCACGGGGCCGCAGTTGGCGCTGAGCTGGACGCGGGCGGCAAGCGGGTCGCGCCTGCCAAGCTCGGAGGCGGCAGACAGCACGCGCAGCAGATCCTCCGTCAGCTCCAGCTTGCCCTGATAGCCGCCGTTCGCGATCGCATCCGTGACCGCCGTGGGGACGGTGTGCGCCGTCTGCGCGTCCTGCTGGACGGTAAGCTCGGCCCAGACGGTCATCGGCTGTGTCTGGCCGCTGTCGTCTTCCGCTTCACAGCTGCCGGAGGCTTCGATGGAGCGGATCTCCCCGTCTTCAACGTGCATACACAGGTCGATGCTCTCGACGGCGCTGAGCGAATCCGCAATCGTCGGCGTCAGCAGCGAAAGCGCCTGCTCTGCGTCGCTGCCGTAGGCGGTCACGGAATAGACCTCCCCGCCAGCCTCGCGGGCATGGGTCACGTCGGTCGCGTTGTAGAGCGTCAGCAGATGCTCGCCGAGCGTGGAATAGTCCGGGAACAGGCCGCTCGTGCGGTAGGCGCTGCCGTTTTCGAGGTAGATCGCGCCGTCATAATAATACAGCTGCACGCCGTTATCCTCGATGCAGAGGATGGTGTTCCCACCGGCCTGCGTGCGGAACAGGCGCACGTCCGTTCGCAGCGTCTCGTCGCCAAGCTCCATCTGCACGGACGCGGTCATGTCCAGCTCCTTCCTGCCGGAGAGGTTTTTCAGCAGCAGAAGCGCGTCCACGCTGCTCTTGAGACTGGCCCGGTAGATGAGGATCCCGGCGGCGATCAAAATCACGGCCACAAGCGCGATGATCCACCAGACGCGGCGCTTTTTCTTCTTTTTCTGCAGCTGCTCCGGTGAGACGGGTGCTTCCTGCGCGTCCGGGTCGATGACGCCGATGACGGCGTCGTTGGCGTTCTGCTCGTCCTGCATGGCCTTGCGCAGCGCCTGCATCTGGCGGCGGCGCTTTTTGCCGGTCTTATGGATCAGATGAATGATCAGCAGCACCAGCAGAGCCGCAAGCCCGGCCAGCACGATCCACACCCACCAGACGGGGAACGTGGACAGCGCCGCAAGCTGCACGGTCTGGCCGGAGGCCTCGAAGGACAGATAGCTGCCGATCTCGGTCGTGGGCACCTTCTGCCAGACGCCGTTTTCGTTTTCCAGATAGATATCCAGCTTGCCGGACTGCCCATCGGGCGCGCGGAAGCGGATGGTGTGCGTGTCCGCGCCGTCGTCCGGCAGGCGGAGCTGCCACTGCTCGACGACGGAGCGCGCCACGTGCGCGGCGGGCGCATGGCCGTCTGCGATATTCTCGCAGTATTTCCGGATGGCCTCCGGGATGCTGGCAGAGATCTCGCCGAAAGCGGCGGGCGTGATGGCCTGCGGCTGCGCCTGCAGGCGGTCGGCGCTCGTATACGCGCCCTCGGCCAGGAAGACGGGCCTGCCGTCGGCACGCTGCACATCGCTCGGGAGCGCGTCGATGCTGGCGTGGTACTGCGCGGTCACGGTGGTGTCAAACTGAATATTTTCAAGCGTCTGCACGTCCCACTCGCCGTACTGTCCGTCGACGGCGGGGATGTCCGGGTACACGCTGTCCGGCAGGGACTCGCCGTAATTTACTTCTACGGTCTTGAGCACCTCCCCGCCCGCGACGAACTGCACAGTGAAGGTGCGGAACGCATCGGGAAGCGCTTCGTTTTCCAGCAGCGTTTCATACGCGACCGGCTCCGCCTGTCCGGCAGCGCTTGCGCCGTCAAGCCCGGCCAGCGTGTCGGAGACGAAGAGATTATCCGCGAACGCACCTGCGCTGCTGCCGCTGATCGCGCCCGCATACTGGGAATACCCGGTGATGGACACGAGCGACACGCAGCCGGAGACGGTGCTGCCGCTGCCGGTCACGCTGTCCGTCACACCCGTGCCGGTGATGCCGCCGACATAACGTCCGCCGGAAAGCGCACACTTGGCCCAGCAGTTTTCAATCGCCGCGCTGCAAATGCCCGCGACGCCGCCGACATAATCGCCGCTCTGGCTCTCTGCGCTGCCGTAGGCCTCGCAGCCGTCGATCAGGCCGAGATCCATCCGGCCGCAGATCGCCGCCGCGCAGTCCTTCTTGGCTGTGACTGCGCCCGTGGAGACGCAGCGCTGCAAAACGGCGCGCAGCTCATACTGCTTGCGCTCGGTCGTGGACAGACTCTTGCTGACGTCGCTTTCCGGGTCAGCGCCAGCCTCCATGCCCATCGCGCCCGCGATGCCGCCGACGTTGCGGTCGGCCTGCACCGCGCCGGTATTTTCGCAGCCGCGCAGAGCGCCCATGGTGATGCTGTCGGGATCTGTCTGCGAGCCGTCGGTCACAAGGTCGCGGTTTTCCAGACTGTCCATGGCGTCAAAGACGGTCGTGCTGATCTCATCCAGCTTGTCGCTGACGGCCTGCACGTCTTTTTGCAGCGTCTCGGACAGATTCGCCGCCTGTGAGCCGATGGCGCGCATCTGCGCGCCCATGCCGCTCAGCGCGCTTGCCAGCTCCGGCATGGAAGCGTCTGCATTCATCTGCAGCGACGCGCTGAGCGCGCCGGAGCCGTCCGTGCCGCCGGAGATTGAAATGTCAGACGGGTCAACGAATCCGCCCACGCCCGCGCCGATCCCGGCGTCCTTGTGGCCTTCAATTTCCAGCGGGTGCGTATCGACGCTGACGCCGCCGTCCGCTCCCGCACCAATGACGGCGCCAATGCCTGCCGACGCGTCCCCGACGGTGAGGTCTGCCCCGCCGCTCACGCCGCCGTTTGCCAGCGCACCCGCATCGATAGTTGCGGTCGCGCGGAGATTATTGGCTGCATTCGAGGCGCTGTCGAGATACGTTCCCATTCCGGCCAGCTGGGAGCCGAGGTCGCTTGCCGCACCGCCTGCGTCAGCGGTTGCCTGATCGGTGAGCGTTTTCAATTCCTTCAACTGGTTCTGCAGCTGCTGCTTTGTGCTCTCGGAGACGGTCACGGCGACATACGGCTCGACCTGACCGGCGATGCCGCCGACGTCCTTGCGGCCGTAGATTGTGCCGGAGTTCGTATTATTGAGCAGATACCCGCTCGTCACGCCCGCAATGCCGCCGACGTTGTAGCCGACGTGCTCATAGCCGACCGTGCCGGTATTTTCGCAGACTGCGATCAGGCCAGTATTCCGGCCCGCAATGCCGCCTGTGGTGGTCGTGGTGAGAAAGGTCTGCGTGGTGGCAAGATTGGCAAGATCAAGCGTGGTGTCGATCTGAACGTCGCTGAGGCTCAGCGCAGAGTCGATGTTGTCAATATTGACGCTGCCTGTATTCGTGCAGTGCCGGATGGTGCCCGCATTCTGGCCCGCGATGCCGCCCGTGGCGGTCGTGCCCTGCACCTTGCCCTCGAACGAGCAGCTGACGATCTGGCCGGAGGCCTGATTGCGGCCTGCGATGCCGCCGATCTGCGTGTCGCCCTGCACCATGCCGGTGAATGTGCAGCAGACAATCTTGCCGTAGTTCTCGCCCGCGATGCCGCCGCAGGCGATCTTATCGCCGCCCGCAGCCACAGAACCCGCGACATTCAGATTTGCCACGCGTCCGCCGGGCAGGATCGTGCCGAACAGCCCGGCGGGGCTGGCGTTTTGGGTGAGATTGAAATCGGAGATGGTATGTCCGCGTCCTTCAAACGTGCCGCCGAAGGAGGCTGCAGGCGTAAAGTCCACGCCGGAAAGCGAAATATCCGCGCGCAGGATGAAGGTTTTTCCCTGCGACCAGGTATCGAGCGAACAGCTTTTCGCGAACGCGGCAAACTCTTCAGCAGAGTCCAGATAGACGGTCTGCATACTGCCGGATGCCGCGGCTGCCGGAAGAACGGTCAGGCAAAGCGCCAGCACCAGCAGCACCGCACCCACGCGGGCCCGAAGCGTTCTGTTATTCATGCGCGTCATCCTCCTTTTCCGTCTGCGCCTGCGGCGCGTCCGCGGTTTCCGGCTCTGCCGTGCCGGAGAGCAGGCTGATATTGACGTCCCCCTCCACGACCGCGTGTACAATGCCGCTGATCTGGCCGTGAATTTCTCCGCGCACCATTCCGTCGATGCGCACGCGGCCCGCAGACTGATGCGAAGAGACAGCAGAGGGCATATCGAACGCTGTCTTGTCAATGACCCTCTCGCCCAGAAGCAGGATCTGCGGGAGAATAAACATGACGATGATGATCGTGAGGATCGTGCCGCGTCCAAGGCTGTCGCCGATACCGGCAATCGCGGCGTTGGAGGTCATTTGGCCGATGAGGATACCGGCGATGGCCATCATAAGGCCCGAGGTGATGATCGTTGGGAAGGACAGGTTCATCGTTTCGATGATCGCGTCCTTTTTGGGCATTTTGTCCTTGAACTCCATG
>ERZ773194.4819-NODE-4819-length-10298-cov-4.392658_pt1 | contig 10298 bp, 11 predicted proteins | sample MGYA00511240_ERZ773194 | MGnify/ENA primary metagenome ERZ773194 (study PRJEB29015, sample SAMEA2737774) | human gut metagenome | biome: human gut; feature: human-associated habitat; material: faeces | place: China | collected 2012 ... | reverse complement strand
ACTGCATACCTTCTACAAGGTCAAGCTCTGTCTGCATTGTCTTGGATTCTTCGATTGTGATAACACCGTCGTTGGAAACTTTTTCCATAGCGTCTGCAATAAGGCTGCCGATTGTTTCGTCTGCCGAAGAAACCGACGCAACACGCGCGATGTCATCTCTGCCCGAAACTTTCTGACTGTTTGCAACGATATATTCAACCGCCGCGTCAACGGCTTTCTGAATACCTTTTCTTACAATCATCGGATTTGCGCCCGCCGCAACGTTTTTAAGACCTTCTCTTATAAGAGCCTGTGCCAAAAGAGTAGCGGTTGTTGTGCCGTCGCCTGCGATGTCGTTTGTTTTTGTTGCAACTTCTTTAACAAGCTGTGCGCCCATATTTTCAAACGGGTCTGCAAGTTCGATTTCTTTTGCGATTGTCACACCGTCGTTTGTGATGAGGGGAGAACCGAATTTCTTGTCAAGAACAACGTTTCTGCCTTTGGGTCCGAGTGTGATTTTAACTGTATTTGCAAGCTGATTTACGCCGGCTTCGAGCGAGCGTCTTGCTTCTTCGCCGTACTGTATCTGTTTAGCCATAATTATTACCTCCGATTATAATTTATTATTCAATTATTTAACTATTGCCAAAATGTCATCCTCGCCGAGAATTGTGTACTCAACGCCGTCCATTTTAACTTCCGTACCTGCATATTTGTTTGTAAGCACTTTGTCGCCGACTTTAACTTCGGGTTTTACAAGTGTGCCGTCTTTAACCTTGCCGGGGCCTACCGCAACAACCTCTGCAACCTGCGGTTTTTCTTTAGCCGAGCCGGTTAAAATAATTCCACTTTTTGTGGTTTCCTCGGTTTCAACCATTTTGATAACAACTCTGTCTGCTAACGGTTTGATGTTCATATATATTACCTCCCAAAAATTTTTGATTTTATGTTTAGCACTCTTTAATGCTTAGTGCTTAACCAACTGTGATTATATTACTCCATAAGGCAAAAAAAATCAAGGTTTACCAGTTGTTGCTATTTGGCAAAATTACAAAATATACCGATAAACCTCTCGTTTTCTTCGATTTTCTAAATTTTTCTTTAAATTTTATGTTTTAGCAATCGTGTGTAAAGTGTGCTATGGGCATTATACGTTAAATCTGAACAAAACAATGTCGCCGTCGTTCATAACGTAATCCTTGCCCTCAAGCCTTACAAGACCCTTTTCCTTCGCCGCCGCGTGAGATCCGCACTCTATCAAATCATTATATGCAACAACCTCGGCGCGTATGAAGCCTTTTTCAAAATCGGTGTGGATTTTTCCTGCCGCCTGGGGCGCTTTTGTGCCTTTTGTAATCGTCCACGCTCTTACCTCCGGCTCGCCCGCGGTGAGATAGCTTATAAGTCCCAAAAGCGAATAGCTCTTTTTAATAAGTCTGTCCAATCCCGACTCTTTTAAACCGAGTTCCTCCAAAAATGCCTGTTTTTCTTCGTCGTCAAGCTCGGAAATTTCCTCCTCAATTCTTGCAGAAACGGGGAGAACCTCCGCTTTTTCTTTTTCGGCAATTTCGCAGAGCGTTTTGTAGTATTTATTGTTTTCAATGCCGTTTGCCATATCGTCCTCCGATACGTTTGCGGCGTAAATAACGGGTTTTGATGTAAGAAGCGCAACGTCTTTCATAAACTTTGCCTCTTCGTCGTCAAAATCAATACTGCGCGCAGGAAGTCCTGCCTCGAGAGTTTCTTTAACCTTTTCGTAAACCGCAAGCTCGGCAAGATATTTCTTGTCGCCCGATTTAAGGTTTTTCTTTGTTTTGTCAATTCTTTTGTCAATCATTTCAATGTCGGCAAAAATAAGCTCAAAATTTATGGTTTCCACATCGCGCGCCGGGTCTACACTGCCGTCAACGTGAACAATGTTTGTGTCGTCAAAGCACCTTACAACGTGAACAATCGCGTCAACCTCGCGGATATGCGATAAAAATTTGTTGCCCAGGCCTTCGCCTTTGCTCGCGCCCTTTACAAGACCTGCAATGTCCACAAACTCCACCGTAGCAGGGGTGATTTTCTGCGGATTATACATTTTTGCAAGAACGTTCAGTCTTTCGTCGGGAACCGCAACAATGCCGACGTTCGGCTCGATGGTGCAGAACGGATAGTTCGCCGATTCCGCGCCTGCCTTTGTTATAGCGTTGAAAAGTGTGCTTTTTCCGACGTTAGGAAGTCCCACTATACCTAATTTCATATTTATTTACATCTCCTTGATTTAGCTTTCGGCCAGGCATCAGAGGATCAATCATCTGATGCCTATCATACGTTAATTATTTTTCAATAAGAAAAGTTGATACAATACAAGCAATTATATCACATCAACTTTCTTTTTTCAATAGTTATAAACTATTTTGGCATAATTTTGGATAAATTTACCGCATAAAAGACGTTATACACCGTGATTGCCGATATTTCAGGGTTTTGTCATAACAACCTTTTGTTCCGACTCAATCCATTCAACGTCTGCGCCGAGATTTTCGGCAATAAAGCGTGCAGGGAGCATTGTGCGGTCATTTGCGATTATCGGTGCAACGTCGTTTCCTTTGGATACTTTCCGCTTTGTCGTCATGCCAAAGTATGATTTTTAAATTTGTTAAATCCGCGCGAAATTGTGCTTTAGCATATTTTTAACGGTTTATTTTTGTGTTAAGGCAACAAAATTCACAGTTATAACCGACAGCGAAACCGACGTTAAAATGCTTTTGAAAGGTGCGGATTTAATCCCCGATTTGGCAGTTGCCGATTATGAATACACAAAAACAACGCCGAAAAACATCACCGTTTCAACGGGACTTGACACACTCACACACGCGGTTGAGGCATATACGTCCAAACTGGCACAGCCTCTCACCGACGCGCTTGCAAGCGGAAGTCCGCAGAATACGCGTAAGAACGTAAGCAAAGATGACGCGGAAAAAATTTATAAGTCGCTTATAATGTAAAAAGTCGCTTATAATGTAAATTTATAGTGTAAAATATGAAAATTTCCGAATGTTTGTTATATAAATACTACCCTTCAAAAAAGTCTTTCCCGAAAGGGAGAGGCTTTTTTGCGTATTTTTGTTGTTTTTATTGACAAACACCGTTATTTGTGAGATAATTTGAATAATATGGATTTTAATTGATTGGAAGTAAAACAATGAAATTTTGGCGATATGTAATATGTGTTTTTGCATACATCTGTCTTGGAGTCCTGATGTTCACCGCGTTCGGATTTTCCGCGCAGGAGGGCGAAAAGTCGGACGACGTGAGCAAAAAGGTTACAAGCGTTGTTACGGGCAAAAGCATTGAAGAAATTGATAAGCTCGAAGCCGAAAAGGGCGACGATAAGGTTACCGCAAACGGAATTGTAAGAAAATTCGCGCATTTTTCGATATATCTTTTAATGGGAATTTTTGCATACATTGCAATATTTTCGACATTCGGAAAAAACGACGCGCTGTGCATTGCAATCGCGCTTGCAATATGCTTAATTTATGCGTCGAGCGACGAGATACATCAGTATTTTTCGGGCGGACGGACAGCAACGGCGCGCGACGTTTTGCTTGATTTTGCCGGCGCCGATATAGGAATATTTTTAACATATTTGATAAAAGATAAAATTTTCGATAAATTTTTTGGGGGTATGAACTATGGAAAGAATTCTTGAAATTTTGGAAAACGACTGCAACACAAGTCCTGCGCAGATTGCGCTTATGCTTGATATGAAAGAAGAGGACGTTGTCGCCGCCATAGAAGATTTTAAAAAGAGAGGAATTATCCTCAAAAACAAAAGCGTTATAAACTGGGAAAAAACCGACAAACCGATTGTAACCGCGCTTATCGAGCTTAAGGTTACACCGCAGAGAGGTTTGGGATTTGACAAAATAGCAGAGCGAATTTATCAGTATCCCGAAGTTAAAACCGTGTTTCTTATTGCCGGCGCATACGATTTGACGGTTATAATTGAGGGCAAAACAATGAACGAGGTTGCACGCTTTGTTCACAGAAAGCTTGCGCCCATGGAGTGCATTGTCAGCACCGCTACGCATTTTGTGCTTAAAAAATACAAGGTTGAAAACATTATTTTTGACGATAAAATAGAGGATGACAGGCAGGTGATTACGCTGTGACAAATTTTAATCCCGAAGATTTTTTGAATGAACATATAGCAAAAATGCCTCCGTCGGGCATACGAAAGTTTTTCGACGCGGCAAACAATATGGAGGGCGCAATTTCTCTCGGCGTGGGCGAACCTGATTTTATGACACCGTGGCATATCCGCGACGCAGGCATTTATGCGCTTGAAAGGGGCAAAACCCACTACACCGCAAATGCGGGCTTAAAAGAACTCCGCGAGGAAATTTGCCTTTATTTAAAAAGAAGATTTAAACTTGACTATACACAAAGCGAGGTGCTCGTTACCGTCGGCGGCAGCGAGGCTGTTGATATTGCGCTTCGTTCGCTTATAAACCGCGGTGATGAGGTGCTTATTCCCGAGCCGTCGTTTGTTTGCTACAAGCCGTGTGCCGAAATGGCAGGCGGTGTTGCAGTGCCTATCGCAACAAAGGCGGAAAACGGATTTAAGCTTACAAAAGAAGACATTTTGTCGCATATAACCGACAAAACAAAAATTCTTATTTTGTCGTATCCGAACAATCCCACCGGTGCGATTATGACAAAAGAAGATTTGGAAAAAATCGTTCCTGTTATAAAAGAGCATAATATTATGGTTATTTCGGACGAAATTTACGCCGAGCTTACATACGAGGGACATCACACTTCCATTGCGTCGCTTGACGGTATGAAAGACAGATGTATTGTCATAAACGGTTTTTCAAAGGCTTATGCTATGACCGGCTGGCGCTTGGGATATGCCTGCGGAAACGAAAAAATTATAAAAATTATGACAAAAGTGCATCAGTATGCCATTATGTGCGCGCCGACGACAAGCCAGTTTGCGGCGATTGAGGCGCTCAAAAACGGAGACAAGTCAATAGAAACAATGGCGCACGAATACAACTACCGCAGAAAGGTTATTGTAGACGGCTTTAACAAGCTCGGTCTTACCTGTTTCAATCCGCAGGGCGCGTTTTACATTTTCCCGTGCATAAAATCTACGGGAATGAGTTCGGACGAATTCTGCAAAAAGCTTCTCGAAGAAGAAAAGCTTGCTATCGTGCCGGGAACGGCGTTCGGCGAGTGCGGAGAAGGTTTCTTGCGCGTGTCGTACGCATACTCGATAGAGCAGATTAACGAAGCGCTTATAAGAGTTGAAAGATTTTTGGAAAAAATTAAAAAAGGTGATATAAAGTGAGCTACAACGTAGTTTTGGTAGAACCCGAAATTCCGCAGAATACGGGAAACATTGCAAGAACGTGCGCGGTTACAAACACAAAGCTGCACATTGTAAAGCCTATGGGATTTGAAATTACCGATGCAAAGTTAAAGCGTGCAGGTCTTGATTACTGGCATTTTCTCGGTGTTAAATATTATGAAAACATTGACGAATTTTTTGAAATAAACAAGGGCGGACGTTTCTTTTTTTCCACCACAAAGGCGGTGAACAACTACTGTGACGTAAAATTTTGCGACAACGATTTTATTTTGTTCGGCAAGGAAACGAAAGGTCTTGACGAGGCGCTTTTAAAGGCGAACAAGGAGCATTGCATAAGAATACCCATGATTGACGAGGCACGGAGCTTAAACCTTTCAAATTCGGTTGCCGTTGTGCTTTACGAGGCACTCAGACAGCAGAATTTTGAAGGTCTTAAAGAAAAAGGTGCACTCACAAAATTTGAATGGTAACAAAGGAGTTTTTGACTGTGAAAAATGTTAAAATTTTGATAGATTCAGCGTCCGATATAAGTCTTGAAACGGCGAAAAAGTATAATATCGACATACTCGGACAAAATATAATATTCGGTGACGAAACGTTTGTTGAAACAACCGAACTTTCGCCGTCGGAGTTTTACAAAAAGCTTGAAAAATTCGGCGGTATTCCGAAAACCGCACAGATTAACATTACAAAAATAACCGAAAAATACGAGCAGTATTACAAGGATTACGACATTATTTTTATAACGATTTCGTCAAAGGCGAGCGGAACATTCCAGAGCGCAAATCTTGCAAAGGATATGTTTCTGGAGGAGCACCCCGACGCGTCGATAGATGTTTTCGACGGATTTAACCTTTCTTTGGGATACGGCAGACTCGGCATTGCTGCGGCAAAAATGGCGCAAGACGGCAAGGGCAAAGACGAAATTTTAAAAGAGATTGCAAGACTGCGCGATAAAGCCGAAGTAATCTTTGTTGTGGACGATTTAAGTTATCTCCAAAAGGGCGGACGTATAAGCCCCACCGCAAAAATTCTCGGCAATGTTTTGGACATTAAACCCGTTCTCACAATAAAAGACGGACTTGTTACAAACCTTGACAAAGTGCGCGGTGCAAAAAAAGTTTATGCGAAATTGGTTGACATTATGATGTCGAACATTGACACGGACGAGAAGCACACCGTTTATATTATCCACGGCAACGCGCCCGGCAAGGTGGAAAAACTCAAAGAAAAAATTGCAGAAACGACAAATATCACCGATATTGAAGTGGGCGAGGTCGGCGCGAGTGTCGGCACAAACACGGGCGCAGGCGTAATTGCGCTTACTTATCTTAAAAAATAACGTAAAATTTCATTAAATAAGTTAAATTTTTGTCAAAGTTTCAGAAAATTTTGCTTAAATACTTGAAAAATTTTTTCATATGGTATATAATGTGACTTGGCAAATAACGTATATAAAAAAATTATATAAATGAAAGGCTGATGAATTATGCTTAATAAGAAAACTATTGAGGATATCGAAGTTGCAGGCAAAAAAGTGCTTGTAAGATGCGATTTTAACGTTCCTCTCGATGAAAACAAAAATATCACCGACGAAAACAGACTTATCGGTGCGCTTCCCACAATCAAATACCTTATCGACCACAAAGCGAAAGTTATTCTTTGCTCGCACCTTGGCAGACCGAAGGGTGAATTTAATCCTAAATTCAGTCTTGCTCCCGTTGCAAAAAGACTTTCCGAGCTTTTGGGACAGGAAGTAAAAATGGCTGACGACGTTATCGGCGACAGCGCGAAAGCGCTTGCGGCATCGCTTAAAGACGGCGAAGTTATGCTTCTTGAAAATGTAAGGTTCCATAAAGAAGAAGAAAAGAACGACCCCGAATTTGCGAAAGCGCTTGCGTCTTTGGCGGAGGTTTATGTTAACGACGCTTTCGGTACCGCTCACAGAGCGCACGCGTCAACAGCAGGCGTTGCGAACTATCTTCCTGCGGTTTGCGGATACCTTATCAAAAAAGAAATCGAAATTATGGGCAAGGCTCTTTCAAACCCCGAGCGTCCGTTTGTTGCAATCCTCGGCGGTGCGAAAGTTTCCGATAAAATCGGCGTAATCGAAAACCTTCTCGACAAGGTTGATTACCTCATTATCGGCGGCGGTATGGCTTATACTTTCCTCAAAGCAAAAGGCTATGAAATCGGCACATCTATCTGCGAGGACGAAAAAATCGAACTCGCTACAAATATTATGGAAAAAGCACAGCAGAAAGGCGTTGAGCTTCTTCTCCCCGTTGAAACTGTTGTTGCAAAAGAATTCAGCGCAGACTCCGAGCCTGTTGTTGTTCCGTCGGACAAAATTCCTGCGGATATGATGGGTATGGACATCGGCCCCAAAACAATCGAACTTTTCTCGGAGGTTGTTAAAAAGGCTAAAACCGTTATCTGGAACGGACCTATGGGCGTTTTTGAATTCCCGAAATTTGCAGTCGGCACAAAAGCTATTGCAAAAGCTTTGGCAGAAACAGATGCTGTTACAATTATCGGCGGCGGCGACAGTGCGGCGGCAGTTGCACAGCTTGGCTTTGCCGACAAGATGACACACATCTCAACCGGCGGCGGCGCATCGCTCGAATACCTTGAGGGTATCGAACTCCCCGGTATCGCGGCTTTAAACGATAAATAATTTTAAAACAACAAAAAGGCATAGGATTGGTTCTTATGCCTTTTGACTGTATTTTTATATTGAAATATACAAAAGGAGATAATCACTATGAGAAAAATAGTTGCTGCAGGTAACTGGAAAATGAACAAAACTCCCGCACAGACGCTGGAGCTTATAAACGAACTCAAACCGCTTGTTGAAAACAGCAAAAACGACGTTATCATCTGCGTTCCTTTCACATCGCTCGCAACCGCGGTTGAGGCTTGCAAAGGCACAAAAATCAAAGTCGGCGCACAGAATATGTATTTTGAAGAAAGCGGTGCGTTCACAGGCGAAATCGCTCCCGATATGCTCACCGAAATCGGCGTTGAATACGTTGTAATCGGTCACTCCGAGAGAAGACAGTATTTCGCTGAAACCGACGAAACTGTTAACAAAAAAGTTAAAAAAGCATTCGAGCATAATCTTCTTCCCATCATCTGCGTGGGCGAGTCGCTCGAACAGAGAGAAATGGGAATAACTTTCGAGCTTGTTGCTATGCAGACAAAAATCGCGCTTTTGGGACTTACCAAAGAGCAGGCTAAAAAAGTTATCATCGCATATGAGCCTATCTGGGCAATCGGAACGGGCAAAACCGCCACAAGCGACCAGGCTCAGGAGGTTTGCAAGAAAATCAGAGAAACCGTTGCGGAAGTGTTCGGCAAAGACGTTGCGGACGAAGTTACAATTCAGTACGGCGGCAGCGTAAATGCAAAAAATGCGGCTGAATTATTTGCAAAAGAGGATATCGACGGCGGTTTGGTCGGCGGTGCAAGCCTTAAAGAAAACGATTTTTCGGTTATTGCAAATAGCTGATTTTAATTTTCAAATCCGACCGTATATTTTAAACTAAATATACGGTCACATTTTTAACAATACTTTTTTAGAAAGGCAATGATTTTTATGTCAAAAAAACCGATTGTTTTAACAATACTTGACGGCTACGGTATAAATAAAAACCACAAGGGCAATGCGGTTTACGAAGCAAACACGCCCAATATGGACAATTTTATGAAAAACTATCCCAACACCGTTATCCACGCGAGCGGTCTTGACGTCGGACTTCCCGACGGTCAGATGGGAAACAGTGAAGTAGGTCATACAAATATCGGCGCCGGCAGAATTGTTTATCAGGAACTTACAAGAATTACAAAAGAAATTGAGGACAGAACGTTTTTTGAGAATGATGCTTTCAAAAAAGCGGTTGAAAACTGCAAAGAAAACGGCTCGGCTCTCCATCTTCTCGGACTTTTGTCCGACGGCGGTGTTCACAGCCATATAAGACACCTTTTCGGTCTTTTGGAACTTGCTAAAATCAACGGACTTACCGATGTTTACGTTCACTGCTTCACCGACGGACGTGACGTTTCGCCCACGAGCGGTGTTGAATTTGTAAAAATGCTTGAGGACGAGATGAAAAAACTCGGCGTCGGCAAAATTGCAACGCTTATCGGAAGATATTACGCTATGGACCGCGACAACCGCTGGGAGAGGGTTGAACAGGCATACAACGCTATGGTTAAAGGCATCGGCGCAAAGGCAGACGACGCTGTTTCCGCTATGGAAAAATCGTATGGAAACGACGTAACAGACGAATTTGTTGTTCCTACCGTTGTTTGCGAGGACGGCAAAATCAAAAAGAACGACTCGGTTATTTTCTTCAATTTCCGCCCCGACAGAGCGCGCGAAATTACAAGAACAATCGTTGACGAAGATTTTAACGGTTTTGCAAGAGAATATTTTAAAACATATTACGTTTGTATGACACAGTATGACGCGCTTATGCCCAACGTTGACGTTGCGTTTAAACCGCAGAAACTGGTTAATACTTACGGCGAATATATCAGCAAGCTTGGAAAAAAACAGCTCAGAATTGCCGAAACGGAAAAATATGCGCACGTTACATTTTTCTTTAACGGCGGTGTTGAGGCAACGTATGAGGGCGAGGACAGAATTTTGGTGCCGTCGCCGAAGGTTGCAACCTACGATTTGAAGCCCGAAATGAGCGCTTACGAGGTTTGCGATAAGGTTGTTGAGGCGATTGAAAGCGGTAAATACGACTCTGTAATTCTTAACTTTGCAAACTGCGATATGGTCGGTCATACCGGCATTATGGAGGCTGCCGTAAAGGCGGTTGAGGCGGTTGACGAGTGTGTCGGAAAGGTTGCGGACGCGGTTAAGAAAATGGACGGCGTTATGCTTATCACAGCGGACCACGGCAATGCAGAGCAGATGATTGACCCTGCCGACGGTTCG
>ERZ773194.4810-NODE-4810-length-10309-cov-3.215916_pt1 | contig 10309 bp, 6 predicted proteins | sample MGYA00511240_ERZ773194 | MGnify/ENA primary metagenome ERZ773194 (study PRJEB29015, sample SAMEA2737774) | human gut metagenome | biome: human gut; feature: human-associated habitat; material: faeces | place: China | collected 2012 ... | reverse complement strand
CACCAAGGCGACTTTCTTTCCCGCGCTGTGCTTTCGCAGCACCTCCGCCACGCCCTGCCAGTCCTCATCCGTCAGTGAATAGCCGGTCGGGTTATGCGCCGGCGTATTGAGGATGATGACCAGCCGCTCCTGCTTGGCGAGCAGGGAAACAACCTTTTTTTCAAAATCCGCGAGGTGAAAGTTCCTCTCGTCGTTAAAAAACGCGCAGGTTTCTGTTCCGCGCCCGAGTTCCTGCGCGATCGTGCTGTACGGCGCCCAGTACCAGTCCGAAACCAGGATCTTGTCGCCGCGCTCAGAATAGTTCGCGATCGCGTTACGCAGCGCGCCGGTACCGCCCGGAGCCGCGACCGCAGTCATATAGGCGTGCGGCTGATAGTTTCCGCACACGTCCTTGATTACCGCCTCCCGAAACTCCGGTACGCCCGCGATCGGCGCGTATTCCGCGTATTCCTTCGGAGTCAGACTATGAAAGACCTCGTCTACGGAGGACAATACGATCAGTTCGCCTTCATCATCCAGCAGCGCACCGATGGTAGCGTTGACGACCTTATCCTTGCCTTCCTTCGCGATCATCGCCTTCGCGCGATTGCTGATGCCGAAAATTTTGTCTTCTTTTGGTATATTTCTGTTTTGCTTTGCCGCAAAAATCATTTCGTCCATGCGGTGCCTCCTTTGTAAAAAAAATTATATCTAGTATAATATGTTTTTTTGTTTTTTACAAGCATGTATTTGCATGAAAGCAAAAGTTTTTGTAAACAATATGATCAACTGGAGGTGAAATCATGCGTCAAGCACAAAGAAAAAAAGAAAAAGACAGAGTCGCGATCGCGCTCATGCTCGCGTTCTGCGTCATCGCGCTGACTTCTATTTTTACTATAAAATCAAATATCGACAAGATCAACGGCAGCGCGCGGCAAAATCCGCTTCCGGTCTCTGACCGGGCACCAACTTCTTCACTCGAAAAATCGTCCGGAGCTTCTCAAAAACCGGAGGCTTCCACAAGTCAAAGCGGCGTCAAAACCGCGGACACCGCGGGCACCAACGTGCCGACCGTTGACAGCAAGCAAAAAACCGCCGCGCGGGAAGCACAAGCACCACGCTTCAGCAAACCCATCAAAGGGAATGCATACACCGTCACCAATCCGTACGCGATGGAGCATCTGCTCTACTCGATTACGCTCGATCAGTACATGACCCATTGCGGTACGGATATCGAGGCGGACGCCGATACGCAGGTTCTGGCTGTTGCGGACGGTACGGTCACTGCGGTCTATACGGATGACCGCTACGGCCTCTCGGTAGAAATCACACATCCCCACGATATGATGACAATCTACTCGAATTTATCAACCAACGAAATGGTGGAGGTCGGTGATACGATCAAGCAGGGTCAGATTATCGGCGGTGTCGGCGCCACCGGACTCTTTGAAGCACTGGAACCGCCGCATCTGCACTTTGAAATGCTGCAAGACGGTGTCTATGTCGATCCGCAGGAACACATCGAGTTCTAAAAACCATCGTATTATATTTTCTTTTGTGTATCGAAAGGGCTGCCGCGGCTCACGGTGATTTCCCGCTGCTGCGACAGCCCTCTCCTTATTATGTCGGAAATATTGCTATGCGATATTTTCGGAATCACGGCAAAAGCACCTTGCGAAGCGGCGCTCATGGGTGAGCGCCATGTGCGCGTAGAAATCTCTGATTCCGTTACGCTTTTGCCTGATTCTATTTTTCTTCTCTTTTGCGAAGTACCGCCGCAAGTCCGCATGCGGAAAGCAGCAGAAGCAGTGCGCTTCCTGCAAGTACAGCGTCATCGCCGGTCTTTGGAACTTTGGTCTTGTTTTGCGGTGTGGCCGGTTTATCCGGAATTTCCGGCTTCCTTGGGTTTTCCGGTTTCGCAGGCTCATCCGGTGTTTCCGGATCTTCTGCCTTTGCCCGAAAAACAGCGTCGATCGTATGATTTTTCCATACATTTTTGAAGGTATAATCCGAAAGCGCGCCGACACTTACCCCGTCTACCAGAACGTCCTTGATTTCATAGCCCTCTGCCGCCGCGATGGCAAAGCGCTTATCCGAACCCGCGCTGACCGTAACGTAGCCGTTCGGCGCAATGCTGCCGCCCTCGCCCGCAGCCGCTTTGATCGTGTAATATGTGGTTACCGGTCCGATCGGCCCAATCGGCGCTTCTTCTTTTACCATCTTTGTCTGGCATACATTACCCGGAATATAGATCGGATCCATTTCGCCGCCGTGCGGAATCGTCATCTGTACGTTCCCGCTTGTCGAAAGAAACTCGCCTGCCGCAAAATCAGCTCCGTTCAACACACCGGTTCCGGTGAATACCATCGGCGTCTTTACGAGTTCCTCTAAATGATTTTTCCAATCTGCTTTCAGCTTGCATGTCACCGTAACCGCATGCCCGTCCCCACTGATCGGAAAGGCTTCGGCTTTAAAGATCGGGCTGGTAAATTTACAGTCGCTCACATCTTTTATCCTCAGACGCTTGTCCAGTTCCAGGGTCAAGGTGAATGTGAGATTTGGATTATGCAGCGTCCCCGCTTCCTTAAACAGGTTTCGCAGACTATCGGACATTGTATACGATGCGGTATACGGAACTTCATACGTTCCGTCTGCGGTTTTATCTTTGTCATAGTCAAGCTGCGCTTTGCTCGTCGTAATCAGCAGGCTTCCAAGGTCTTTGGTCGGCTGCACCAACGCGACCGCGTAACCGTTCCGATGGTCCTCCGGAATCGTCACTTCAATGCCGGACTCGGTGATCTTTGTATGGTGAATCCGCGCGCGGGCTGCCTGGAAGGCATCGCCTTGTATCTCTGCCAACGTTTCCGGCTTGCCGTTCTCGTCAACCGGAATCGCAATGGCGTATACGATCTGCGGCGCACCCTCTATAAGACTCAATCCGCCGACGGTCTTCCTGGCCGCGCCATCCAGCTGCATCCAGTAGGTTGCATGCGGCTTTGACCAACCATGGAAATCAGATACGTTCTTTAACGCCGCATTGCTCTCCGCACTCGCGTTGCCAAGCTTCAAATTCAAGTTGTCAGGAGCCGGAGTGAGGGTTTTGTTGTCTTTTAACATTTTCACATTGCCGCCCAGAAGATTAAATTGGTCGGAGATATAAATGTTTCCGTTAGCCAACGTGCTGTTTACACTGTGATCGATTGTTATGCTCTGTAATATCCCCGCATTTAATATCGCTTTAGGTTCCTTCTCATTCAAATAAACATTCGCGTCCGCATCCGCATTCCCGCTCAATACATTTCCCGAAATTTCTCCGCCGTTCATAATCAAGGCTGCCTGCCCCTTATGAATCTGTACCGCCCCCAGCGGTCCTTTGTTTCCGGTAATTTTACCGCCATTCATGGTGAAAGAGCATGCGCCCTGCTGCAGATCGACCGCAGCTCCGTATTTTTTTCCGCCATTTATGTTGCCGCAAATTTCACCGCCTGCTTCAAGCGTTGCATGGGATGCGCCGCCGTTAGTCACAACAAAGACCGCAGCGCAATTTCCGGTCGATTCGTTGTCGTTTATTTTTCCGCGAATGGTCAGTTGGCTGCCGCCGCGAAGATAAACAACCGCGGTTGCGCATTGATTGTCATGTATGAAACCTTTGGACTGTATCTCTCCTGCTGCGCCATCATTCAAACTAACGGCAACCGCTTTGCTCAGCTTGCTGATTTCACCGTCCATATACAACTGACTGCTATTTTCCATGTAAACTCCGCACAAATTCGCAAAATTGTGAATCTTTGAACCATGCTCCATCGTGAAGCGAACTGCTTCTCCGGTTGCGAAAACTGCATTTTCACTGCCTTTGATGTCTGTAATTTCACCGATCGCGCTCATGCTTCCAACCGCGCCATTCCGCAAGTGCAGCGCAACGCCCTTCGTACCTTGCCACATATCGGCATCGCCTTTAATATTGTGAATTTTACCTCCAATGGTAATGCTGCCGCCGTCGGCATAAATCGCGCGGCCAACCATGTTTCGGATTTCAGCGCCGGCTTCCATCAGAAGTGTACCGCCCTGTGTCCAAACTGCGCCCGCTGGACCAACTTCGCCTTCCGCTGATCCTTTGGTGCGATCCGTAACCATTGTGTCTTCCATCGCGCTTCCGGCTTCCATCTTCAGTACCGCTTGATTTGTCACACGAACTGCCGACATGCCGCCGTAATTCCTTAAAACAGTTCCCGCACCGAGTGTGATCGTGCAGGCTTTGGTCGCGTTGGAGGCAATGATCGCGTCCTGTACATAGGTGCTGTTATTCGGCGTGCCTCCTTCGTTTTCCCCTTGACTGACAGCCTGCGCAAAGACAGTACCCACATGTAAGCCGCCATCATCCAAGATGATGTTTCTGAGCGTCAGGCTTGCCGGTGCTTTGGCAGTTTGAATCTCAATCATCGCCGGATTGTAGGTGCCGCGGGCAGTATCCTGCTGCGTCGCGAAGCCTTCTCCGCGGCTGACCGTCGGGGTTGGCTCGCCCTCGCCGACGATCGTCACAGCGTGGTCATAAAATCTCGCGCATTCCTTTGCTGTCAAATCAGACATAACATGGATCGTGAATGCGTTCCCTGCGTCTGGTTCTTGATTCACAACCTTCGCGGCTTTTGCCAGCGTTGCGTAAGGCTTCGCCTCGCTGCCGTTACCGCTCTCGTCACTGCCTGATCCGGAGACATAGATATCCTGCGCCGCGGCAGGCGCGGTCAGGGATAATCCTCCGCGCACTTCTTCTGTTCCTGCCTGTGGTGTCGGTGCTGTGTTTTGTTCAGTTTCTTCCGAATCAGCAAAAGTTTCACTCTGCTCCTGTACTGCCGGAACATCCTGATCGGCAAATGCCATCGTCGGAACGTAACAGAATACTACAGCTACGCACATCAAAGCAATCAAAAATCTCTTCATCTTCCCACCTCTCTTTCTTCATTCCCACATACAACAAATTCGCTTTTGCCCTGATGCCGGCAAACAGCATGGACTCTCTGCTTTTTTACCGGCCTCCCATATCAATTATGATACCTGTTATCGAGCGAAGCTTCAATATGGAGAGGACTTTGTCATTGACATTTCCTTCACGTGCTTTGTCACGTCGTGTGACAAGGCGCTCGCGACTCTCGCCGAGGCATGATACAATACCGCATAGGAGGCCGCAGATGTTTTACGAAAAATTGAATTTTTTTCATAGAAATCACGAAGAAATAAAATAATATGCTTGTGGATAGACACGTTCCATCCCCTGCCGCCATAGTCACACCACTCTTATTTTAACAGTTGGAGTGATAGTTTTCTACCTTTCCGTGTCTACTTTTATGATAGCATCACTTTTATTTTTTTGAGTCCAAGTTATTTAATTCACTTGGTCAGTTAAATTTGCATTCAATGGATTCTCTTTTCAGTCTTGAAACGCCTTGTTTTCAACCAATACAAAAGCCCGGAATACGTTTCGTATCCCGGGCCGGGTTGTGGTGGAGATGATGGGAGTCGAACCCATGTCCGAAAGCATTTCCACAGGAATTTCTCCGAGCGCAGTTAATGATTTGGTGTTTCGCGTCGGCGGCCGCCCATTAACAGGCTGTCGCTTTCGCTATCTCGTTGTTCCCTGCGAGGTACCGAGAACTCCCTGCAGGTTTTCCCGTATAGTCGACGCCGGGATCACAGCCTACGGGTAAGCTGTGGCCGACGCGCGTCGCGCCTCAGGCGCTGCAGACTAAGCTGCTAATGCGAAATTGTTGTTCTTTTTAGCGTTTATTTTTAACGGGCCCTTTTTAAGGTAGTCTGAGCCAACTACCGCTCGCTTATCCGGCTTCTACACCCCCGTCGAAACCTTTACACCCCCGAAGTTCACGTCACTTCGCGGTTTGTGCGTCACCGCCCGCGATCTCTGCCCGCGTGGGCCGCAATGCTCGCCTTCGTGATAATCTTAGTGTATGACACTTTCCCCAAAATGTCAATCTCCAAATTCCCTTTCACTTATAACTCCGTTTTGCAGGGCAAAAGGTTACAAAGTACGGGCAAAGGATTTCTGTCCGGCGCGCCGCGGTCCGCGCGCGGCGCCAAACGCGATGCCGGCAGGGTCGCGGAGAATCTTTCTGTCAAACAATCGTGACTCGCTCGCGCCGCCAAACGATACGCGAGAACGCGCCCCCTGAGTGAAGAAAGGCGCGTTCTCGCGATCCATTTGTGATGTAAGGTAAATACGCGGGCAGGTACCGCGGTATCGCGAACATACCCGCGAACAGGATGGACTTAAGAGTTAAACAGACATTTGGATATCTTCGTAAACATCCGGTCTCTGTATTTAATCTTTTCCGCGTCCTTGCCGCCGGCGTAATCATAGAAGCCGGCCGCGGTCTTCACGCCGTACTGCCCCTTTTCAAAGCGATCAGCAAGCATACCGAACGGTGCTTTCTCATCTGCCAAATCTTCAAACAGATAAGAGGCGATGTTGTAAAAAATATCGAGTCCGCCGAGGTCGCACACCTCGAAAGGCCCCAGGCAGGCATACCGCATGCCCAAACCGTATTTCATCACATCATCGACCGCTTCCGGTGTCGCGATGCCCTGCTCTACAATATGTAAACACTCTCTCAATACCGCGAGCTGAATCCGGTTGAGGGCGAAGCCCGGCGCGTCCTGCACGATAACCGGTTTTTTCTCAACGGCGAGCGCCATGTCGCGAATCGCCGCCGCTGTCTCATCATCGGTTTTTTTGCCCTGAATGACCTCAATCAGAGGAATCAGGTGCGGCGGATTGATCCAGTGCATGCCGCCGAATCGTTCCGGTCTTTTTACAACCTCCGCGATGGCCGTAATAGACAGCCCTGAGGTATTACTCGCCAAGATCGCGTCCTCCGGAACCAGCGCCGAAATCTCTGCCCAAAAAGCATGCTTGACATCGAGCTTTTCCAAAATCGCTTCCACAACCAGATCCGCCCCCTCAAAACACGCCTTATCTTCGCTGTAACGGATTCGCTCCAGCAGCGCCGCGGATTCCTCCGGCGTCACCACATGCTCCGCCACCTCGGTTTCCTGGTTCAGGCGAATCAAATTTCCCGCTTTTTCAAGCGCGCTCGGGAAAATATCATACAGCGTCACATCATAGCCGTATTTCGCAAAGGTTTCTCCCATCGAGGAGCCCATGGTTCCCGCTCCCGCGATTACAATACGCTTCACATCCTTCGCAGTTTTCATTCCAACCTCCCTCGCTTTCTTTTCGTCATAACAGTTTTAACAGCCTTTTTATCATCCGGAAAATATCGCGAAGCGACATTTCCGAAATCACGAATCACGACAAAAGCCTCTTGCGTATAGCGCGCCTTCATACGCGCCGCGCGCGCGTACAAATCTCAGATTTCGATACGCGCGCTTTGGCCCTTTTCGTGTATCGCTACGCTTCCTCCATCGCCTTCATCGCGGGGTCAAAATGCAGCGTGCACGCGGTTGCCGCCTGAATGTCATCCTTGCTGTAATCCGGATGCAGCTCCGTAACCCAGATGCCGTCCTCTCTGACCTCCATAACGCCCATTTCCGTAATAATTTTGGAAACGCATTTTTCGGCAGTCAGCGGAAGCGTGCATTTTTTCAAAATCTTCGGCGCGCCCTTTTGCGTGTGCAGCATCACGATGATAACTTCAGGGCAGCCGGAGCACAAATCCATCGCGCCGCCCATGCCGGCAACTTTTTTGCCCGGCACGATCCAGTTCGCGAGATCTCCGTTTTCGGCCACCTCCATCGCGCCCAAAACCGTCGCGCGAACATGTCCGCCGCGCACCAGCCCGAAGGATTCCGCGGTGTCGAAGAACTTCACGCTCGGAATCGTCGTTACATAGGTGCCGCCGGAGTTGATGATATCCACATCCGGATTTTCGGTCGCGATCGCGTCGATGCCCGCGAAGCCGTTTTCCGAATGGAAGGTTACGGTAACACCCTCGGGAATATAATCCGCCACCTGCGTCGGAAGCCCGATCCCGAGGTTCGCGAATTCGCCGTCCTTAAATTCTTTTGCGCATCTTCTTGCGATTCTTTCTTTTAAATCTGCCATCTCTGTTCTCCTTCCACAATACCGTCTACCAAAACGCCTGCCACCTGGAAGATGTCCGGATTCACTTCTCCGATTTCTACGAGTTTTTCGGGCGCGATGATGGTGCAGGTTGACGCGCCGGCCATCACGTAGTTAAAATTCTTGGTTGCCTTCGCGCACATATAGTTTCCGAAACGGTCGGCAACAGATGGCCGCAGGAAGGAATAGTCCGCATGTAACGGAAGTTCCAGCAGAAACTTTCTTCCTCCTATCTCCAACACTTTCTTTGGTCTGCCCAGTTCATCCGGTTCCTCCTCCATCGGTGTTCCGATTCCGGTTGAGGTCAGCACGCCGCCGAGTCCGTAAGCCGCGGCTCGAATCTTTTCTGCGAGCGTTCCCTGCGGCACCAGCGTATAACGAAGTGTGCCTTCTGCGATCTGCTCATTGATCTTCGGATTGACCCCGATATGAGAGGCGATCAGATGATCCACCATGTGATGCTCCAAAAGCTTCCCAACGCCTCTTGCCGTTTTCCCTGCGAAATTTCCAGCAGGCTGTCCTGCGTCCAGACCTCCGTCGTTAGCGATGACCGTCAGATGCTTCACGCCCTTTTCCACGAGTGCGTCCATCAAGATTTCGGGAGATCCTGTCGCCAAAAATCCGCCGACCATGATGGTCATACCGTCTCTCACATCCGCGACTGCCTGCTCTAATGTCATGATTTTATTAACCATATCATGTTCCTCTCTTCCATACATCTACAGTTTCTTTAACATACCCCGAAGCTTCCCAGGATAATAATCGCGATAACCGCGATCGTCGGAATGATAACGGTACACATACCGATGTTCAAGTAGCATTCCTTATGCGTCATGCCCGTAGCCATCAGCAGCGTAATAACAGCGCCGTTATGCGGCAGCGTATCCAGTCCTCCGCAGGCAACGGAAGCAACTCTGTGCAGTACTTCGTAGCTGATGCCGGACGCGTCGGCCGCGGCCTTGAACGAATCCGCGAAGGTCGCGAGCGCGATGGATAATCCACCGGACGCGGAGCCCGTTACACCTGCCATGACCGAGGAAGCGATGGCTTCACCGATCAGCGGGTTAGAAGAAATACTCAGTAAGCCCGCCGCCAAAAGCGCGTAAGCAGGAAGTGTCTTGATAACGTTTCCGTAACCTACCTCGGAAGCGGTATTCATGATTGCCAACAGGGAGCTGTTCGCGCCTTCCTTGAGAGATTCCACGATTCCCTTTTCAAATCTGCTGCGGTTTAGAACAACAGTCAGCAGGATACCGACCACCAACGCGATAACCAGCGCCCAGGTTCCGCCTACCGCGCTGTAGGTCGTATTGTATTTTTCCTCCAGGTAAGCGTGCTCCATCCCCGGAAGCACAAACTTCGAAAGGATCAGGTTCAGCACCAGCACCGCAAGAATCGGCGTGATGGCGATCGCGAAAGGCGGAAGCTTTGAAATATCAATATCCGCGAGATTTTCATTCGGATGATCTCCGTAGCCTTCTCCGGCCTCCTTTGCTTTTTTCAATCTCAATGTCAGCCAGAACATACCGCCCAGCAGCATGATCAGCGCCGCGACAATACCGAGCACCGGCGCTGCGAAAGTATCCGTACCGAAGTAAGCCATCGGAATCGTGTTCTGAATCTGCGGCGTACCCGGAATTGCGGTCATCGTGAAGGTGAACGCGCCGAGTGCGATAGCCGGCGGAAGCAGCCGTTTCGGAATATCAGTTTCTCTGAACAGCGCCGCGCCGATCGGATAGATGGCGAAGGCCGCTACAAAGAGCGAAACACCGCCGTAAGTGATGATCGCGCACGAAAGCACAACAGCCCAGAGTTCCTTGCCTCGTCCCGCCTTCGCGACAATCGTTTCCGCGATGGATTTCGCGCAGCCCGAAAGGTCCATCACCTTGCCGAATACCGCGCCGAGCAGGAATATCGGGAAATTGGCCTTTACATACGATGCCAGATTCGGCATATATGTTTCTGTATAGATGGCCATCATGTGGAAGTCTCCACCCTCAAAGATTACAAATACGGACGCGATCAACGCCAGTATCGGCGCGATCAAGATAACAGACCAGCCCTTATAGGCCAGCATGATAAGTAAGATTAAGGAAATAATTACACCAATTACACCAATCATCTCGTCTCCTCCTTTTTTTATTATGTAGGAAATATCGCATAGCGGTATTTCCGGAATAACGACAAAAGCACCTTGCAAAGCGGCGCTCATGGGTGAGCACCATGTGCGCATAGAAA
>ERZ773194.4808-NODE-4808-length-10312-cov-15.897728_pt1 | contig 10312 bp, 8 predicted proteins | sample MGYA00511240_ERZ773194 | MGnify/ENA primary metagenome ERZ773194 (study PRJEB29015, sample SAMEA2737774) | human gut metagenome | biome: human gut; feature: human-associated habitat; material: faeces | place: China | collected 2012 ... | reverse complement strand
GGCGGTTTTGCGTTCCTCGAAAAAGCGGTCGTTTTTCCACATGACAAAGGCGCAGTCCTTCTTTTCGCAGTAGTAGTTTTTTCTGCCATCGCAGACGTTCCCGCCGCAGCGGGGGCATTTGCCGATCACCGTCTTTTCCTCTTTGAACAGGTCTTTCTGATTCTCGGAAAGAAACGGATAGGCTTTCACCAGCTCCCGCGCCATTTCTTCAATGCCCCGCATGAAGTCCTCCGGCTCGGCTGCGCCCCTTGCAATCTGCGTCAGAGCGTTTTCCCATTCGGCGGTAAGCTGCGGAGAGGTCAGCGTATCGGGCAGAACGCAAACAAGGTTGTTGCCGTTTTTGGTTGGGATAAGCTGTTTGCCCTTGCGCTGCACAAAGCCGGATTTGACCAGCTTTTCAATCACAGCGGCGCGGGTAGCGGGAGTGCCAAGCCCCTTACGTTCTGCGTCCGGGTCGGTGTCCGCGCTTCCGGCGCGTTCCATAGCCGAAAGCAGGCTTGCTTCCGTGTGCGGCTTCGGGGGCTGCGTGTCGTGCGCCGTAACTCTTGCGGCTGGGCTATCAAAGCTCTGTCCCTCGGTAAAGGTCGGCACATCTAAAATACGCTCGTTTTCCTCGTCGCCCTCGGCGTCGGGCTTTCCTTTCAGCGTCGCCCGGTAGCGTCGTTCCAGCTCTTTCCACCCGTCGCAAAGAACCGTCTTTCCCTTTGCCGTAAACTCGGTATCGGCACAGGAAAACACCGCCGTTACCGCATCAAAAACGTGCGGCTCGGCGGCGGCGAACAGTAGACGCGCCCCGGCAAGTGTGAGGATATTTCTTTCGCTTTCCGGCAGCGCGGCAAGGTCTGCTTTCGCAAGCTCCATTGTCGGAATAATGGCGTGGTGGTCGGACACCTTTTTGCTGTCAAGCATCCGGGCTATGTCCGGCGTAAACGCCGCGCCTTTCATAAAGGGCAGCTTGCCGACAAGCAGCGCGGCGATATGCACCGCCGTATCGCCCATGTCGTCGGTCAGATAATTGCTGTCCGTTCGCGGGTAGGTAAGCAGCCGCTTTTCGTAAAGGGCTTGTGCAAGGTCAAGGGTCTGTTTTGCGGTGTAACCGTAAATGCGGTTGGCTTCCCGCTGCAAGCCCGTAAGGTCGAACAGGCGGGGCGGCTGCTCGGTTTTCCTCTCACGCCTCACCGAAATGCACACGGCCTGCGACGCTTCGCAAGCCGTTTTGAGGGCTTCCGCTTTTGCGGCGTCGGAGATCCTTGCGCTTGCCGCTTCCGCGCCGCCCATATCAAGACGGACGATATGGTAGGTTTCTTTCTTGAAAGAGGTGATCGCCGCGTCCCGGTCTGCAAGCATTTTTAAGGTCGGCGTCTGAACGCGCCCCACGTTTAGAGTTTTGCCGTGAAGGACGGAGAAAAGGCGTGTGGCGTTGATGCCGATGATCCAGTCCGCTTTTGCGCGGCATAGCGCAGACGCATAGAGCGCGTCATACGCTTCGCCGGGTTTCAGCTCCGCAAAGCCCTTTTTGATTGCGCTTTTCTCCATAGAGGAAATCCAAAGGCGGGAAAAGGGCTTATCGCACCCCGCCGCATGGTAGACAAGGCGAAAAATCAGCTCGCCCTCGCGCCCTGCGTCGCAGGCGTTGACAACCTCGGAAACGTCGCTGCGGCGCATGAGGTCTTTTAGGATTTTGAACTGCTTTTGCCTGTCTTTGAATACGGTATATTGCCACGGCTGCGGCAGGATCGGCAGGCTGTCATAGCTCCACTTTTTGTACTGCTCCCCATAGGCGGCGGCTTCCGCAAGCTCCACCAAATGCCCCACGCACCATGAAATGAGGTAGCCGCCGCCCTCCATATATCCGTCCTTTTTGTTCTTTACGCCAAGGGCGGCGGCAAGTGCCGCCGCTACACTCGGCTTCTCTGCAACGACTAACCTCATTCCTCGTCCTCCTGTTCCTCGCTGCCTGCTTCCGGCTCGTCCTCGTCGTAATCGTCAAAATCGAAATCGTCAAGGTCGGTGTCGCCCTTGATACCCTGCTTCGGCTTCATAATCTTAAAGTAGTAGAACGCGCCGCCACCGGCAAGCAGGGTAACGACAAGGAAGATCACAAGCCCGCCCGCATTGCTTTTTTCTTTCTCCGGCGGCGCATCGTCCGGCTCCGGCACGGCTTCCTTGCCTGCACATTCGGTCATATTGACAGAGCATACCGGGCAAGCGGTATTGACTGCGCCCGCCTTGCATTTGTCCTTACAGGTGCAAACGGCGGGTGGCTGCGCCTTACCGCTGCCGTCCTCCATGAGCGCCATCAGGTCGGCTTCGTCCACCTGATTGAGAAAATGTACGGTGTTTTTGCCCTCGGCGGCGCGGTCAACGATGATGTAAAAGTAGTTGCCGTTTTTGCTCTGCACAATGATAAACTGCTTGTCCTCGGCTGCTTCTCCCTCAATGTCGTCGATCAGCGACAGATTACCGTCCGGCGTAAGGGGCTGCGGCTCGGTTTCTACGATCACGCCGCTGTCATTGGTGGGAATGTCCTCACCGCCGCCCGCATAGGCGGTAACAGAAAAGCCGCCCAAGAGGACAAGGGCGGCAAGCAGGGCGGCGGCTGTTTTGAAAAAACCTTTATTCTTCATTTTCGATTTCCTCCTGTTCCATGTAGTCTGTCCCTGCGGCGGCAATGCCGGGGATCGGTTCGCCGGAAAGCAGGGCGGTAAGCTCTGCGGGGGTTAGGCGCATGGAGCGCACAAGAGAGATGATTTGCAGATTTTCCGCTTCGGTTTTCTGCGCCGCAAGCTCTTTCAGCCTGTTCTGATACTCGCTGATTTTCTCCCGCGTTTTCTGCATTTCCTTTTCAATGCGGTCAATTTTACTGTTTGTCATTTCGTAATACTCCTTTCAAATTTTAATTCCAATTCATCAGCCCATAGCCCTTAATACAGGCGTAATCAAGAGGATAGCTTCTGATTTTGCAGGCGTCGCCGGAATTACCCTCCACGGTGTAAACGCGGCTTCCGTCTGTGCCGATTACGATACCTACATGGTCTGCGCTGCCGTCTAAATCCCAATCAAAAAAGATGGCGTCGCCGGGAGCGATATTCTCATAACCCCTCGCGCCCCATTGCCCGTGAGAGGTAAACCACGGAACGCCCTGCGACTGACAGCCCGCAAAGCGCGGCTCGGAAAGTCCAGCCTGTCCGTAGCACCATGACACAAAGCAGGCGCACCAAGCCACGCGGCTGTCAAAGCCGTACCAGCTCCAGTAAGGCGCACCGCCTACATTGCCGACTTGCGACTTCGCTATATCCACAAGGGCGGTGTTGCCGGGGCGCGTACCGTTTACAAACTGTACGCCGCTTAAATCCTCGGACGCGGAAGTGTCCGCAGAGCCGCCGCCAAAAACGAGGGGTTTGTTGCCGCTTGTTTGCAAATAGACACGGTACATTTCAAGCTGCTCCGGCGTTAGAAGCTCCGATACAAAAGAGGATATAGATTTGTTCGTCAGCGTTACATTGAGAATGTAATAGTTATAGGGGACTTCAACGGTGTAGGTATAGGTATGGGTGTTGCCCTCCGCGTCCGTGTAGCTGCCTGTGCGCCGTTCCGTGCGGTAGCGCACCTCGATTTCTTCCGTGACGGTCAGCTTGTATTGCAGATTGAAAATGCGGTCAAGCTCTGCCTGTGCGCTTTGCGGGGTGTATGTCTGCAACAGGGCGGTCAGGTAGGATGCTAATTCATGGGGATTATGCCCGATGTACGCAAGGTCGTAGCGGTATTCGTCATAGCCCGGATAATCGCGCTCGATATTGTCTATCCTGCTTTGCAGATCGTTTTCCTTTGCCGCATAATTGTTTTCCACCGCTACAAGGTCGCTGTCCTCCGATGTGTAAGAGGTTCCGATTACGCCGTTGACAAGCCCCGAAAAGAGAGCAGAGCCGGAGGAAATTGCGGACATCAGCATGATAAGCAGGAGCAGCGCACACCCGGCAATCAGAAAGGCTTTCCAATGCCGACCTACAAAGGCGGCGGTCTTTTTCGTCGCTTCGGCGGTTTTCTTCGCTGCCTTGCGGGTGTTTTCTGCGGCTTTCCTTGCGGATTTTGCGCCACCCGTTCGTACCGCCTTTGCATACTGCCGCTTGATCTGCTGCTTCTGCCAAAACCGGGAAACGGGGTTAGACGCGGCAAGCTGCGGGTTGTCGTGCAGCGCCTTTTGATACTGAAAATCGGCGTTTGCCTTGAATGCGGCTTTTTCCGCTTTTGCCGCCGCCCGGTAGGGTTTCAGCTTGCGGCTGCGGCGGCTCTTTCGCATCTGCCGCGCCCCTGCCCGGATGCCGCGCTCGGCTAATTCCTCGCTCTTGTGCGCTCCCTCCACGCCGGAGTTGTCCTTTTCAACGGAATGTATCTTATTGTGGACGAAAACGCCGACCTCCTGCACGGGGCGGGAGAGGGGGTTGTGCTGCTGTCTGCCGCCCGGTATGGGTTTTTCCTTTTCCTCAAAGCGCAGGCGGGTTTTGCCCTTGCCTGCGGCTTCGTCAAAGGTGCGCTCTTTTGTCAAGACTTTCTTTTTCGGAATAGCCGCCCGCGCTTCGTCCAAGCGGTCGGCAGCTCTTTCCGATTTGCGGATCGCCTTTTCAAGCTCCGGCGTTGCCCGTTCTTCCTCGGTGAATTGCAGGCGCGAGGTCTTTGTTTTTGCCGCCGCTTCCCGCTGCGCCCGCTTTATTGCCTTTTTGGATGCTGCGCGGGTATGGGCGGCGTTGATATGCTCCAAAACACGCTCGGCTGCGGCGTCGTCCCGCTTCGGGGAAAGCTCCGGGGTATGGGGACGAGCTGCCGCGCCGCCGGATGGGTGCGGAAGCTGCTGCGCGGCTTCCTGCGCCGCCTGTTCGGGCTTCTTGGAAAAATCCGCGTCCTGCTCGCGCCCGCTGACCAGCTCGGCGGTGCCTGCGGTTTCGTTGACCTCGATAAGCCCGTCCCGGCTCATTTTCTGCGTAATTTTATCGCGGGGTTTCAGCTTTTTGCTCAATTCGTTTCACCTCCGATCCGCGCCCTTGCAAGGGTGCAATAGTCATAGTTCAGTTCAATGCCGATGTAATGGCGGTCAAGGCTTTTTGCCGCAAGCCCTGTCGTGCCGCTGCCGAAAAACGGGTCAAGCACAATGCCGCCCTTGGGACAGCCCGCCAAAATGCAGGTTTCCGCCAGCTTCGGCGGGAACGCGGCGAAATGACCGCCCTTGTAGGGTACGGTGTTGATATGCCACACGTCCCGCTTGTTCCGCGTGGTCGGCATGAGGGCTTCATCGTAGTAGCCGCCCGTCCGCGCCCGGTTGATGCCCTGCACCTTGCCCTGTCCGGGTACCTCGCCGTCGTATTTGTGTCCCGCGCTGCGCCCGCCCCGGTATCGCGCCGCCGTGGTGGGGGCTATGGGCTCCGCAATGGCGGCGGCGTCATAGTAATAGCTCTTGGACTTCGTAAGCAAAAAGACGTTCTCATAGCATCGGCTCGGTCTGTCCCGCACGCTTTCGGGCATGGGGTTGTCCTTCTGCCAAATAATCGCGCTGCGCAGATACCACCCGTCAGAGCGCAGGGCAAAGGCTAAAAGCCACGGAATACCGATTAAGTCCTTTTGCTTGCAGCCTGCCGCCCGTCTTGCAAGGGACAGGCTCTGCCCGTTTCTGCCTTTCGGGTTTTTCGGGTCAGTGTAGGCGCCCTTGCTGCCTGTACCGCAGTAGGTATCGGCAATGTTCAGCCAAAACGTGCCGTCCGGGCGCAGCACCCGTTTCAGCTCACGGAAAACCTCGACAAGCCTTGTGATGTACTGCTCCGGCGTGTCCTCCCGCCCGATCTGCGCGTCCATGCCGTAATCCCGCAGGGCATAGTAGGGCGGGCTTGTGACGCAGCAATGGACGCTCTCGGCGGGCAGCTCCCGCAGGGCGCACAGCGCGTCGCGGTTGATGATGGTGTCTAATCTCATGTGCCGCCCACTTCCTCCGGGCGGGTCGTCATTACCCGGTATAGCTCGGTATTTTGCGGAAAACGGTCAAGGAAAGGCAGGACCACGTTTCCGTAGAAGATCAGCCCCTCGCCCGCTTCGGTATGGGTAACGTATTTCATCTGCTGCGGGGAGATATTGAGCTGCCTTGCAAGGATTTCCCGGTCGCCCTGCGCCTGATTGAGCATGAGGACAAAATCGCTGTTCTCAAAGATATTCTCAACTTCGCGGCTGCTCAAAAGGTCTTTGACATTCTGCGTGATGGCGGTTGGGATCCCGCCCCATTTACGAAAACGCTTCCAAATCTCCACGGAATAGGCGGCGGTTTGTTCCTCTTTGAGAAGCAAATGAAACTCGTCCATGTAGTAGCGGGTGGATTTCTTTTCAGCCCGGTTTATGGTTACTCTGTTCCACACCTGATCCTGCACAATGAGCATCCCCAGCTTTTTAAGCTGCTTCCCAAGCTGCTTGATGTCAAAGCAGACAAGGCGGTTTGAAAGCTCCACATTGGTACGGTGGTTAAAGACATTCAGGCTGCCCGAAACGTAAAGCTCCAATGCCGCCGCCACCCGCGCCGCTTCCGGCTCCGGCTGTCTTAAAAGCTCGTCGTAAAGGTCGCCGAGGATCGGCATTTTCGCCGGGTCGGGGGCGGCTAAAAACGGGCGGTACACGTTTCTTACGCTGCGGTCAATGACGGTCTTTTCCACGGGCATCAGCCCCTCCTTGCCGCCGATGACAAGCTCACAGAGGGAAAGGAGAAAGTCACTTTTCAGCGCAAGGGGGTTGTCGTCCTCGCTGTAATTGAGGTTAATATCCATAGGGTTGACATACTGGGTGCTTGTGGGGGAAATGCGGATCACCTGTCCGTGCAGGCGGCGCACAAGGGGGTAATACTCCGCTTCCGGGTCGCAGATGATGATGTCGTCGTCGGTAATGAGAAAAGCGTTTGTGATTTCCCGCTTCGCCGCAAAGCTCTTGCCGCTTCCGGGGGTGCCGAGGATCAGACCGTTGGGGTTTTTCAGCCGCTTGCGGTCACAGAGGATCATGTTGTTTGAAAGGGCGTTTAAGCCGTAATACAAAGCTGCACCCGTTTGAAAAAGCTCCTGCGTGATAAAGGGAATGAAAATCGCGGTGCTTGATGTGGTAAGCCCCCGCTGGATGGGGATCAGGTTTTCTCCGATAGGTACGCTCGACAGTAAGCCCGCTTCCTGCTGGTAGTCAAGGCGGGTTAAGGCGCAGTTATATTTCTGCGCGATACCCGCCGCCGCGAAAATGTCATTTTCCAGCTTTCGCTTCGTGTCGGCAAGATTTACCACAAGGAACGTCAGGAGAAACATTCTCTCGTTGCGGCTTTGTAAGTCCTGCAAGAGGTTTTTCGCTTCGCCGCCGAACATAGCAAGATCAGAGGGGATGATGTCCATATCGTAGCCGCTGCGTACCGCTTTCTTTTGTTCCTCGATTTTCATTTTGTCAAGGTCGGTAATCTTGCGCTTAATGGTCTTGATGGCTTCGGTTTGGTCGATGCTCTTGATGTGGAGATTGACGACGATCCCCGTTTCAAGGTCGAGAATGTCCGCAAGCATACGGTCGTTCAGCTCCGGCGCAAGGATTTCAAGGAAGCTGACCGCGCCGATTTTGCGTCCCATGCGGAAATATCTGCCCTCGCCGAAACGGAACGAGGACGGGGCGATAAAGTCCTTTGTGGTAAGCCCCGACGGGGTGAGCCAGTCCCAAGAGAAACGGAACGGTTCTCCCTCCGGGTGGAATACGCTGTGCAGGGCTTCCAGCCGTTCATAGCCCGTCATGGGGCGGGCGGCTGCGCCCAGCACCTTAAAATTATTCAGTATGTCGGTTTCAATACGGGCAAGCCGCGCCTTTGCCGCGTTCAGATTGTCCGCTTCCACGGAAAAGGTAATGTACTTTGACTTTACAAAGCCGTTGTTGCCCTTTGCAAGCTGATGTTTCAGCATATCCGCGTATTCGGTGCGGATGGAATTGAAAGCGTCGTTTTGCGCGGGGATCGCAACGACCTCCTTTGCGCCGCCGCTGCGCGTTCCCCGGTTGATAAAGGAAAGCTGCACACTAACGGTCGCGTCAAAATAGTTGAGAAAGTCGCACCAGTTTTCAAAAATGGCGGTCTTATCGTCTGCCTGCGCAAGCTGATAGTTGATGTCGTCGTAGGCGATGCTCTTGGAGTATTTCTTTTCCGTAACCTTGCAGATACCGTCCGGGTACATGGCAAGATACGGTATGGTCTGCTGCGCGGTGTGCGCCTTTCCGTCGCCCTTTGCCGCTCGGATCAGGGCGGCGATTTCCTTTTTCTCGGCACGGGTGAGCTTACGCCTGTTTCCTGCGTGTTTTGCGTTTGCTGTTGACAATAGCCGATACCTCCTTTTCAAGTTGTCTTTGCCGTTCGAGGACGGCATAGAAGTTTTCCGTCTGATAGGGTCTTTCTTTCGGACGGATAAATTTTGTCTGTATGATGTTCTTAATCAGCGTTTCAAGGGGCTGCCCGTGCTTTTCATACATGGCGAACAGGAAGCAGGGCAGCATAACGAGGATCATCACGAACGCCGCAAGGCTTGTGCCTGTGCTGCCTTTGAGCAAAAAGAAAAGCGGCAATCCTACAAGGAGTGCCGCCGCAAAGAATATGAGCTGCCTTTTGGTAAGGTTAAAGGCAACCTTTGTCTTTATGCGTGATAGGTCTTTGGGAACGGGTACATACGCCATAGAAAAATCTCCTTTCGTTACATTTCAATACTGTTTGGGAGTTCGTTGCCCCATATATCCCACCCCGGCGTTTTCTGTCGGGCAAACAGCTCGATACGGGGCAAATCCCCCATAAGGGCAACGATTTTTTCCCGCGCTGCATCCGGCTTTTTGCTGTGCTGCTCTATGGGGCTGATAAGGAACTGATGTACGCCCGCCGACTGCCGCTTGGGTTTGCCCTTGGTCGCCAGCAGACAGATTTCCGCGTTGCTGCGCGTCCAATAGCCCATCCCGTAAAACCAGGACGGGCTTTTGCGGTTACGTTTGAGCCAAACGAACGCCACAGTCCGATACCGAAAGCCCCATGCGCGGATCAGCCGCAGAGCTTCGGGAAGCTGCGGAAAGGTCGCCCACAAAAACAGGGCGCAGTCCTTCGCCGCCAGCTTCGGCACGGGCAGGGCGCACAGCTCGTCAATGCCCATGGTGGGATAGTGCTTTTCCGCTGCGCCCTGCACCTTGCTCCGTTCATACCGCCACGGGGGATCTGCGTAAATAACGCTGTATTTCTTGGTGATGGAAAACCTCCTTTTTAATGTGCATGGAATAATGATTTTGCCAGTGCGCCGGATTTCAAAAGGTTAAAGCAAAGCAGCACCGTATAGGCTGCGATGGAGAATATCGCGGTGTGCAGATTGTCCGCTATGACCATGTTGTTTACCAAAACCGCGTAAATGCCGACGCATATCATAATGAGGAAGCCTTGAAAGCCGAGGGCAAACAGGCCTTTTAAGTAGTTGTTTCCGATTTGCCCCCATTCCCGGTTTGTCATGGTGGCGAATGGGATAGGCGATACGGAGCAGTACAGGTAAATCTCAATCATACGCCCGTACAAAACAACCGTTATCAGCACCGACATGATTTTCATGCAAAGGCTGACAAGGCTTGTTTCGAGCATAAGCAAGAGCAGTTCGGGGATTTCCATTGCGTCAAGTCCGGCTTGCATGGACGAGAGTGCGGCGGCAACATCAATGCTGGTGCTGCCGCCGATCACGCCCGCCGCGCCGGAAACAATGTGCTGCGCCATGTCGAATACCGCCATAGTGATGTCAAAGGTATGCGTGACGATAAACACCGCAACGAACGCTTTGAAAAACCACTTGAAGAACATGAACGTGTCGATGTCGTGCAGATTGTTCTTCTCCGTTACCATGCTGATTAGCTCCACGCATAGAACGTAGGTAATGACAAGCCCCGCAATGGGGACGATCACATTTTCCGATAGCGTCTGTATCATGGAAAATATGCTTGCGTTCCACCCCTGCGGGGTCTTGCCTACCTCGGCGGCAATCGTACCGACCTTTTCGTTTACGTCCCCGAACATAGTTGACAGATTTCCGTTGATCGCTCCGATCAGGATTTCCTTGATCCATTCGTTAATCGCGTCAAGTATGCTCTGCATAGGACATTACCGCCGCTTAACCGAACAGCCCTTTGAGCAGGGGAACGAGAACGCCGCCAATCAAGGCAACGCCGCCGCCCGCCATAAGCTGCTTCATGCCCTGCGATTTTGCTTATGTGTGATAAAGAAGTAATAGAAGTGTAAAAAATTTTGCCTTTCCTATCC
>ERZ773194.4806-NODE-4806-length-10313-cov-18.204718_pt1 | contig 10313 bp, 6 predicted proteins | sample MGYA00511240_ERZ773194 | MGnify/ENA primary metagenome ERZ773194 (study PRJEB29015, sample SAMEA2737774) | human gut metagenome | biome: human gut; feature: human-associated habitat; material: faeces | place: China | collected 2012 ... | reverse complement strand
AAGGGGTCAAGGGGGCGACCGCAGACTTCGTCTGTTTCCATTGCCCCCTTGTCGCTCCCGCAGGAGCGAAATCCCCTGCAACAATCAAAACCAATCAGCATTGAAAAATCAGCAACCAAAAAAGAAAAAGGAGCGACCACTGCTATGCAAATCCGCAGTTTTTCCTCCCTGATGGAGTCCTACGAGCGCCTCATCGCGCGCCCGAACCCCGCCAATGACCACTTCTATAACGGGCTTTATACCCGCTACCGCTACCCCGTCCTCACCCGCGAGCACATCCCGCCCTTCTGGATGTACGACGCTGACCCCGCGTCGAACCCCTTCATGATGCAGCGGCTGGGCGTGAATGCCACCATGAACAGCGGCGCAATCAAGCTGAACGGCAAGTACTGCCTCGTCGTGCGCGTCGAAGGGATGGATCGCAAGTCGTTCTTCGCCGTCGCGGAATCCGACAAGCCCACTGAGGGCTTCCGCTTCCGGGATTATCCTGTCATCCTCCCCGATACCTGCACGGAGGAAACGAACGTCTACGACATGCGCCTGACGCAGCATGAAGACGGCTGGATTTACGGCGTATTCTGCTCCGAAAGCAAAGACCGCACCAGCAGCGATTTGTCCGCGGCGGTTGCGGCGGCGGGCATCGTACGCACGAAGGACTTGCAGAGCTGGGAGCGCCTGCCGAACCTCAAGACGCTCCGTTCGCCGCAGCAGCGCAACGTCGTCCTCCACCCCGAATTTGTGGACGGGCAATATGCCTTCTACACCCGTCCGATGGATGATTTCATCGAGACGGGTTCGGGCGGCGGCATCGGCTTCGGGCTGTGCAAGGATATTGAGCACCCCGTCATTGACGAGGAGAAAATCATTTCCCTGCGCCGCTACCACACCATCACCGAAAGCAAAAACGGCGCGGGCGCAACGCCGATTCGCACCGACAAGGGCTGGATTCACATCGCGCACGGCGTTCGCAACACGGCGGCAGGGCTGCGCTATGTGCTGTACGCCTTCATGACGGCGCTGGATGACCCGTCGCGCGTGATTGCCGAACCGTCGGGGATGCTGCTTGGCCCGATGGGACACGAGCGCGTGGGCGACGTGAGCAATGTCGTGTTCTCCAACGGCGCGATTGCGGATGACGACGGCAAGGTGTACATCTACTATGCCTCATCGGACACGCGCCTGCACGTTGCCGAAACGGACATTGACCGCCTGTGCGACTATCTGCTGCACACGCCCAAAGACCCGCTGCGTTCGCCGGACTGCGTGCGCCAGCGCTGCCTGCTCATCTCGCACAACCTCGCGTTTATGGGAAAGAAGGACGACTAATGGCAATTGAATTCAAACTTGCGCCCCTGTTCGGCAGCGGCGCGGTGCTGTGCCGCCGCAAGGAAGTGCGCGTCTGGGGTACGGCGGCGGATGGGCAAACTGTCACCGGGCGCGTGACGACGGCGGATGGGCTGATTCTCTCCGAAGGCGTCTGCACAGCGCGCGACGGACGCTTCCTCCTGCATCTTCCGCCGATGGAACAGGCGACCAGCTGCACACTGACTGTCACCTGCGGGGCAGAAACGTGCACATCCACCGATATTTCGATTGGCGAAGTCTACCTCGCGTCTGGCCAGAGCAACATGGAGCTGGAACTGCAAAACGCCGACGAGGGGCAAGATTTAATCGCGGCGCATGACGACCCGCTGGTACACTACTTCAACGTCCCGAAAAAGAGCGTCTGGGATGACGACGCGATTGCCGCGGAAGCCGCTTCCCGCTGGGAGCGTGTCCGCCCCGGCTATGCGCGGGATATGTCCGCCGTCGCGTACTTCTTTGCCCGCAAACTCGCACGGACGATTGACTGCCCTATCGGCATTATTGACTGCTACTGGGGCGGTACATCCGTGACCTGCTGGATGGACAAGGAAGTGCTGGAAGCAACCGCCGAGGGGCAGCGCTACATCACCCGCTACCGTGAGCAGGGCGGCGACAAGCCCTTCGATCAGTGGCGGCAGGAGGAAGATGCCTTTTGGGTTGAAATGAACGCATGGAATGCGCATGTCGCTCAGCTGAAGAAGGACAATCCCGGTATCTCATGGCCAGAAATCAACAAAGCCGTCGGCGCCTGTCCATGGCATCCGCCGGTTGGCCCCGGTTCGCCGTATCGCCCGGGCGGGCTGATTGAAACGATGACAAAGCGCGTCGTTCCCGCGACGCTGACCGGCATTCTGTATTATCAGGGTGAGGATGACACCGCGAAAACCGAGCATTACGACGTGCTGCTGACCGCCATGGTGATGCGCCTGCGTCAGCTTTTCCGCGACGATTCGCTCCCCTTCCTCAACGTGCAGCTGCCGATGTGGATTGCCGCCGGCGACGAGGATAAGCACGACTGGGCGCGCCTGCGTCTTGCACAGGCACGCGCGGCGAGCGCCCTCCAGCCCGGCGGTCTGGCGATTCTGCTGGACTGCGGCGAGTTCGACAACATCCACCCGACCGACAAGCGTACCCCCGGTGAGCGCCTGTGCGACGTTGCCCTGCGCGTCGTCTATGGCATGGACGCGCCGGAATCCCCCCGCGCGCTGGGGAAGTATACGCAGGGAGATACGCTCGTTGTCACGCTGAGCGCACCTGTGCTGCGCCGGGAGACGGGCGAACTGCTGCTGGAGATTGCCGGGGAGGACGGGGCGTATCACCCTGTGCAGTCGGTGACACTGGCTGGGGCGGAGATGCGCTTGCGGAGCGTGGCAGTGCTCCACCCGGCGAAGGTAAGGTATGCATATGTGAATTGGGGGAAGGTGTCGCTGTTTGGGCGGAATGGCTTACCGCTCGCGCCGTTTGCATTGGAAGGCTAAAGGGATAAACACGCGGAAGAAGCAAGGAGAAGAAGCCAACTCAATCGCGCGGAGGGGGCAAAAAAAAGGGGGGACTTCGTCCCGTTTCATTTTCCCTTGCGGGGTTGGGGCAACACCCCAACTGTTCCGCGGCGCTCAACTCAAAGGAAAAAATCAACAAGGGCGCAGGCAGCGAAGCGTCTCTGCCAGTAACCAAACCACAATCAAAGCAGACCAGCACGGCATCACACCATGCTGGTCTGTTCTTTATTCTGCTTACTTTTCCGGCGCATCCGGGGTGGTCGGCGTGGGCGGCACCGGGGCTTTGCCCTGAATGTACACCGGGTATGCCGCGCTCACCCGCTGACCGTCATTCACCGTCGCGGTGACGAGGATAATCTGTGTTTCCGCGTTTGCGGACACGCGCAGCTTCCCGTCGCCAGAAATCGTCGCAACGCTCGCGGGGCAGTTGACCGCCCACGTCACACGCTTCACCGTGGCGTTCGCGGGCTGCACCGTCGCCATCAGCCGGAGCGTCGCACCCGCGCGGACGATGCGGTTGCCTGTAATCACCACGCCCGTCGCCGGAATGCCGACCGTCACGCGCACGGACGCGCGCTTGTTCGAGCCGTCGGTCGTGCGGACGGTAATCGTCGCTGAGCCCGCCTTGAGGCCGCGCACAACGCCGTTTGCATCCACCGTCGCAACGCGGGTGTTGCTGCTGCGCCAGCGGATGGGCATCTGCGCCGTTTCGGGTGTTGCCGACACATGCAGCTGCACCGACGCGCCAACGTTGACCCAGCTGCTGGCTGCCGTCAAGGTGAGTTTCGTCGTCTTGGGGTAAATGACAAGCGTCCACGTTGCGGAAATTGTGCTGTTTTCCGCGCTGACAGCGTTCACCGTTACCGTCGTGATTTCTGTCACGTTCTTCGTGGTCAGCACGCCGCTGGTCGAAATCGTCGCGACGCTCGCGGGGCAGTTGAGCGAGTAGATAACCTTCTGATTCGCGGCATCCTTGGGCAGAATCGTCGCCTTGATGGTCGTGGACTGCCCGCCGCCGAGTTTTTCCGCGCCGCTGATGGTCAGCGACTTGACCGTCTTCTGTACCTTGACGGTGAACTTCGCGCGGACACCCGTGCCGTCCGTCGCCGTCGCGGTGATCGTCACTGTGCCCGCCTTGAGCGCGGTCACAACGCCATTTGCATCCACCGTCGCAATGCGCTTGTTGCTGGTCGACCAAGTGACGCTCTGCGCGGCATCTTCCGGCAAAACGCGCGCCGTCAGCTGAAGCGTCTTGTCCTCGCCGTCCACATCAATGTAGTTTCTCGGCGCGGAAATGGCAACCGTCGTTACCGGAGGCAGAATCTGCACGGTGCGCGTCGCCGTAATCGCGCTGTTCTCCGCGCTGACCGCCGTTACCGTGATGGTCACAGGCGCGGTGAACCCCTTGCCAGCCTTCAAGCGCCCATGCCGGTCAATGGTCGCGATGTCTTTGCCGCAATCCACCGACCAGATAACCTTCTGGTTCGTCGCCGTAGCGGGGGTGATGACGGCGTTCAGCGTGATGGTTTTTCCCTGCGCAACGGCACTTGCGCCGCGGATTTCCAGCGTACCGACCGCACTGCCGACCATCAGGGTGATTTTCGCCGAGCGGCCCGAACCATCCGTCGCCTTGGCGGTAATCGTCACCTTGCCGACCTTCTTCGCCGTCACCAGACCGTTTGCATCCACCGTCGCAATGCGCTTGTTGCTGGTCGACCAAGCCACCTGCTGGGAGGCGTCCTCCGGGATGCATTTTGCCGTCAGCTGAAGCGTCGGGGAAGCGAGGTCAATCGTCAGGCGCGGCGCGGAAATCGCAAGTCCCGTCGTCACCGGGCGAATCGTGACCGTGTGAGTGGCGCGAATCGCACTGTTCTGCTTGGACACCGCCATCACGGTAATGGTCGTAATCGCGCTGATTTTCTTGGTCGTCAGCTTTCCGCTCTGGCTGATGGCGGCGATGCTCTTGTCGCAGTCCACCGACCAGACGACGCCCTTTTCCGTCGCATCCGCCGGCATCATCACTGCCTTGAGCGTGATGGACTTGCCCGCCGCGACGCTGCCTGCGCCCTCGATGGTCAGCCCCGTCACGCCGCTGACGACACGCAGGGTGATGCGGCCCTTGACCTTGCTGCCGTCCTTCGCCGTGGCAGTGATGGTCACTTTGCCGGTTTTGCGTGCCGTCACCAGGCCGCTTGCATCCACCGTCGCGATTTTGCTGCTGCTGCTCGACCATGTGACATCGGCAATCGCGTCCTCCGGGTCGCACGTCGCTTTCAGCTGCAAAGTTTTGCTGCCGCTCAAATCAACATACGTCGTGGGCGCGCTGACGGTGATTTTTTTCACGCCCGGCGCGATGCACAGGCGGAAGTTCGCATAGCGCGACGGGTCACTTTTCAGCGCCGCCGACACCTGCACATAGTGCGTGTATGCCACACGTTTGGTGGTAATAACGCCGCTTTTGATGGTCGCCAGCGAAGCATCCGCCGGGTACAGCGTCCATTCCAAATCGCTGTTCGGGACGGTTTTTCCGTCGATGGTGACGGAGAACGTCAGCTTCTCGCCGCCGCGAACCGTCTTTGCGCCGGAAATAACGACTTCGCCTTTCGCGGGCGGCGTAGGCAGCGGCGGCGCGGGCGGCAGGTCACTGCCCGTGGTGATATCCGACGGCGTTGTGACCGCCAGCGCTGTATTGCTCCATTGCGGCACAAGCAGCACCGCCAGCGCCAGCATCAGCACCAACGCCGCCTTTTTCATGCTTTGCTTCATGGTTCTTTCCTCCTACCAATTTCCGAAAAAGGGATTCCGCATTCTTCATTGTAGCGCAGAGCGCAGCCCTGCGTCAAGCAAATTTCGCCTGTGGGTGAAGAATTTACAAGTCACTGCCTTGCAAAGGCGTAAATCCCAATCGCCGCGGCAATGGACAGATTCAGCGAATCCACTTTATTGCTGCTTGGAATGCGCACAGGCTGCCCCAGACGGCTGAACTCCGGCGGCAGACCGCTGCCCTCGTTGCCGAAAATCAGCGTCCATCGGTCAGGAATGTCGCCCAACACATCCGGCAGGGACTTCGACCCGTCGAGCATGAACGGATAGAGCGCGTGTTCCGGGAACTGCGCCTGATACTGCGAAAAATCATCATAGACATGCAGCCGCAGCTGGAAGATGCTGCCCATGCTGGCGCGGACGGTCTTGGGGTCGAACACATCCACGCACGGGCGGATGACGGCGATATCCTGCACATCAAAGCCAAGCGCCGTGCGGAAAATCGTGCCGACATTGCCGCTGTCCGACGGGTGATGCAGGACGATATGCGGCTTGTCAGGGCGCAGGTCATCCTCGAACTTGCTGAACACCGCCGCCGCGAAGCAGTTATCCTTTCCCGAAATGCGGGAAAGCGCCTTGTCCGCCTCTTCCACACGGATATGGTGCTTTTCCGCTTCCTCGCGAAGCCGCTGTGCGCCCTCGGTTCCGGCGCTTCGGCTATGCAGCAGCACGCGGCGGCAGCTTTCCGGGCGGTGCAGCAGGCATTCCATCGCCGGGAACATCCCCGGTGCGTAGGCATAATCCAGCTCCGCCGAATAGGTTGATAAAGACGGCATAATTGCCCTCCTAATTAGAATAGCGCTTCCACAAAGTCCTTAGCATTGAAGGGCTGCAAGTCGTCGATGCCCTCGCCTACGCCGATGTACCACACCGGCACTTCCAGTTCCTGCCGGATAGCAAGCGCAATGCCGCCCTTCGCCGTGCCGTCGAGTTTGGTCAGGATGATGCCGCCGATTTCGCAGACTTCCTTGAACGCGCGCGCCTGCGCCAGACCGTTCTGCCCCGTCGTTGCATCCAGCACGAGCATACAGCGCACATCCGCTTCCGGGAACTCGCGGTCAATCACGCGGCGCATCTTGTTCAGCTCATCCATCAGGTTCTTCTTGTTGTGCAGGCGGCCGGCGGTATCGACAATCAGCAGATCTGCGCCCTGTGCCTTGGCGGACTGGATGCCGTCATAGACGACCGCCGCGGGGTCAGCGCCCTCGGCGTGCTTGACAATCGGCACACGCGCGCGTTCCGCCCAGACGGTCAGCTGGTCAGCCGCCGCCGCACGGAAAGTATCCGCCGCGCAGAGGATAATCCGGCGGCCAATGTTCTGAAAGCGCAGGGCAAGCTTGCCGATGGTGGTCGTTTTTCCCGCGCCGTTCACGCCGACAACGAGCATGACCATCGGCCAGCGCAGCGGCGGACGCGGGATGTCCATCTGCTCAATCATGATATCTTTGAGCATCTGCTTGGCGGTATCTGCATCCTTGACCTTGTTTTCGCTCACGCGGCGGCGCAGTTCATCCATCATGGCGGTTGTCGCCTTCATGCCGCAGTCAGACATGAGCAGGATGTCTTCGAGTTCCTCATAGAAGTCCTCGTCAATCTTCCTCGTTTCCTTCACCAGCGTATCGACGCGCCCCATCAGCGAATCACGCGTCTTGGTCAATCCTTCACGCAGTTTTGCGAACAGTCCCATCGTCATTCCTTCTTTCTAAGGGGCACTGCCCCTTGACCCTTTCGCGCGATTGAGTTGTGCGCGTCTTCATACTTTTTCCCGCATGTTTAGCAGGGGTTTCGCCTCCGCAGAGGCGAAATCCCCTGCAACAAGAAAATTCAGCTGCAAATAAGCATCCAGTAATGCCGCCCGCCCAAAGGCATTCAATCATTGCCCTTATGCTTTTCCAAGAACACCATCAGCACCGCCACATCCGCGGGCGACACTCCCGGAATCCGGCTCGCCGCCGCAAGCGACCGCGGACGCTGCTTCATCAGCTTCTGCCGCGCTTCAATCCGAAGCCCGGTCACTTCCTCATACGGCAAATCGTCCGGCAGAAGCGTCTCTTCCATCTGCCGCGCGTGGCGAATCAGCGTCTCCTGTCGCTCCAAATAGCCCTCATACTTCACCGAGATTTCCGCCTGCTCCTGCGCAGGCTTGCCGAATTGCCTAATCTCCGGCGAAAGCTCCGTCAGCGTTGACAGCGTGATTTCCGGGCGCTTCAGCAGTTCCACTGCGCTTAGCCCATTCTGTGCTTCCGGCTGATGATGCTTCTCCAGCCAGTCGTTCAGCGCAACGCCGGGCGTGTATTTTGCCTTGCGGAGTTCGCCCAGCAGCTGCGCGGTTTCCGATGCCTTGCGTTCCGTGCGCTCCATGCGCTCCCGCGTCGCCAGACCCGCCTCGTAGGCGATGCGCGTCAGGCGCAAATCCGCATTGTCCTGCCGCAGGGATAAGCGATGCTCGGCGCGGCTCGTCATCATGCGGTACGGCTCGTCCGTGCCTTTCGTCGTCAGGTCGTCGGTCAGCACGCCGATGTACGCCTGATCGCGCGTGAGCACAATCGGCGGCTTGCCCTGCGCCGTCAAAGCGGCATTCATGCCCGCCAGCAAGCCCTGCGCGGCGGCTTCCTCGTACCCGGATGTGCCGTTGATCTGCCCCGCAAAAAACAGCCCCCGCACATCCAGACTTTCCAGCGTCGGGCGCAATTGCCGGCTGTCGATGCAGTCATACTCAATCGCATACGCCAACCGCGTCAGCTCGCACCGCCGCAAGCCCGGCACGGAGCGGTACATCTCCCACTGCACATCCTCCGGCAGCGATGTGGACATGCCCTGCACATACCATTCGCGGCTTTGCATTCCTTCCGGCTCAAGGAACACCTGATGGCGCTCCTTGTCGGCAAACTTGACGATTTTATCCTCAATCGACGGGCAGTAGCGCGGCCCGATGCCGTGGATTTTGCCGGAATACAGCGGCGCGCGGTGGAGATTTCGGCGGATGATGTCGTGCGTTTCCGGCGTCGTCCATGTCAAATAGCATGCGTAGGTATTGTGCAGCGCGCGGTCAGTCATAAACGAGAACGGCGTGACCGGTTCGTCGCCGGGCTGGGGCGTCATTTCGTCGAAATCAATCGTCCGCACGTCGATGCGCGCGGGCGTCCCCGTCTTGAACCGCCGGAGCGGAAAGCCGATGCGCGTCAAGCTGCCGCTGAGGTTCGGCGCGCTCATCAGCCCCTGCGGCCCGCCCGGCGTGATGCTCTCCCCGATGATAATCTGGCTGCGGAGGTACACGCCGCACGCGACAACCGCGACTTTACAGGAGATATGCTGTCCCGTTGTTGTCGTCACGCCGGTGACATGCCCGTTCTCGACGTCAATTGCGGCGACTTCCCCCTGCCGGACGGTCAGGTTGTCCTGCGTCATCAGCGCGGTACGCATCCGGTTCTGGTACTGCTGCTTGTCCGCCTGTGCGCGCAGGGCGTGAACCGCCGGGCCTTTGGACATATTGAGCATTCGGCTTTGGAGGAACGTATCGTCGATGGCGCGCCCCATTTCGCCGCCCATTGCGTCCAGTTCACGCACAAGATGCCCCTTTGCGCTGCCGCCGATAACGGGATTGCACGCCATGAGAGCGATGCCGTCCATATTCAGCGTCAGCAGGAGGGTATCAAGCCCCATGCGCGCCCCTGCGAGGGCGGCTTCACATCCCGCGTGTCCGCCGCCGATGACTACCAGATCCTTCATCATACGCCTTCTGCTCCTCGGAAATAGGATTCCAGTATGATTATACCATAGGGAGGGGGAAAAGGAAAGAGGGAGAGGCGAAATTAGGGTGGGAGGAATGTGGATAACCGCGCAGAAGGAGCAGCGGAAAAGCGAACAACTCCATCGCGCCAGATGGGCGCGGCTTTCTATCCCCCATCTCAAGCAAAATCAAGCGAAATCAAATGAAATCAAGCCAATTCAAATGAAATCAAATTTTCTTGCCAATTGCGGGCATCCGTGCTATCATGCGCATATAGCGAACGCAAGTTCCTATATTTCGCGGCGTACCTGCCCGCGCCGCCGTCCCCATCACACAAGGAGGAGCGAAATTGACTGACATTACCACTACCCTTACCTATACCGCTGACCTCACCCGTCCCCTGCGCCGCATGAACATCCCCGCGCTGTTCATCACCGATGCGCGCCGGGCGCACCGAATCACCGTCACGGTTCTCCGCGCGGGAAATCCTGTTGACCTTGGCGGCGCTGCCGTCTCCGGCACGGTCAAGCACCTGCGCACCGGCACAACCATTCCTCTCAGCGGCAGCGCGCAGGGCAGCATTGCGTCCGTCACCCTGCCGCCCGCCGCCTACGCCCAGCCCGGCGACATCGAAATCTATGTCACCCTGACCAGCGGCGACGTGCAGAACTGCATTTTCGCCGCAACGGGCTGCGTTTTCCCCTCTTCCACCGACCGCGTGGCGGATGTTCCCGGTTTTTACTCGCTTGCGGCGCTGCAGGAGCAGTTTTCGTCGCTGGATGCGCGCCTTCGTGCGCTGGAGGAAATCGGCATCCCCGTTACGACCGCCGACCAGCTTGTATCCGCTGTTCCGCTGGATTCGTGGAAGTTCAACCTGATTTCCGCGACGGCGAACA
>ERZ773194.4795-NODE-4795-length-10331-cov-3.562281_pt1 | contig 10331 bp, 9 predicted proteins | sample MGYA00511240_ERZ773194 | MGnify/ENA primary metagenome ERZ773194 (study PRJEB29015, sample SAMEA2737774) | human gut metagenome | biome: human gut; feature: human-associated habitat; material: faeces | place: China | collected 2012 ... | reverse complement strand
AGCATAAATCATGTTACCCGAAGCATAGAATAAAGTAAGGCGGTTATCCATACGCGCCACCTTAACCCTATATCCCGATTGAGAAAGGAGAAACATTTGCATAAGAGCTATTTCATCGGAATGAGTACTTCCACATAGTTCAGTAGCCACTTTCCTCGTCAACAGCAGATAACCATAGTCATTCAGGGCATTATCCTTTTTAAAAGCCAAACAGTCGTCTATCAAAGGCTGATAGTTGCTACGCGATAACGTCTCCCATCCGGCAGAAATATCTTTCTCTGCAATCCCTTTTAAAGTGAGCCGGTTCTTCAATGAAGCATTGACAACACAATCTTTACTGTAGAACGAAAACTCTACACCGGAAAGTGAGCGTTTGGCCGGAACGGTTTCTTCAGGCTTCACTTCCGGTTTTATTTCAGGGAGCACCGCAAAATCCTTTTCCGGTTCTACAGCCACATCTTTACCTCCCGGTACAACCGGAACCTGTGTTTTCCCCTTTGAAGGAGAAAATGTCGCACTTGGAGTCACTGTCGGAATGGGGAGTCGTGTCACCTCCCCTACTTTAACCTCTTGCGGTTTTGTTGCCGGCTTCTTATGGTCAAAGCTGACCGGTTTTACAGGCTCCGGCCTTTGAGGACGTGCCACCGGCTTCTGCAAGTCATACTCTTTCCAGGTTTCTTTCAGAAATTCGGCAAATTCCTTATTCTGTTCGCTCACAAAATCATCAAACTCTTTTTGCTGCTGCTTCACAAAATCGTCAAACTCCTTCATGTCTTTATCTATTTGCGCAAAAAGACTAAACGGCAAACACAATGAAAAAACTACCATAGATAGTATTCGTATCCTATTTTTCCTCATTTCCTTATTATATTTTGTTGTTCTGTTATCTGCCAATCCACATACAGCTTATTATTCCGTATATCTTTGATAAAGGGGGAAATAGACAAGACAGCGACAACCTTCTCCCGATACAAACCACAACCGGAATCAGTGCCGCCATTGAAACGATCGTCCACCTGCTTGACATTTACATCAGAAAACGGATATAACAACAACGCCTTCACTAAAGAAGACATATAGGCATTCCAAAAGGCATTCCTCATATCCATCTTCTCCAGTCCGCCCTGACCTCCGAAACCGACATCTTCATACCAACAGTCTTCTTGTGAAGAACAAATTTCAACTCCGTTCATATATGAAATTATTTGAGGAGACGACTGTGTTCCCTTAAGCTGAAACCATGACTGGTCTGATTGCTCCCTACAACTATCCGATTCCAACAATAAATTGAATTTCACCTCTTCTTCCTCAACCCTTTCTTTCGTAAACAAAAGCATCAACTCACTAATGGAATGATAAGAAAAATCGCAACTATCATTCGATGGAGTAAAAGATACCTCCAGAAATTTCTCTCCAAATATAGAAGTATATTCATGCTCAATCCGGTAGGAAACATGTTGAACGGGATGTTCGATCACTCCCAATACAAGCATTTTGTCTCTTTGGTCTTCGTATGTATTACTGGCAGTCTCCATGGTGGAAAAAACGTCCGAGAGAAGTCTCAATTGTACCCCTTGCTGCAATGAATACAGATAAGCCGCTCTTTGCAAAGCAAGCATCCTTGCAGCTTCGGATTTCATACAAGGATCAGATATACCAACTACCCGGCCTTTCCGTTGAGAAGCAAACACCCATTCCGGCAAAGTCTCCCGCTGTCCCGGTCTCCAGTCATAAGATTGGTTATAAACTGTATCAACAGGCATTGCCTGTGAAAACACATCAATACCGGGAGACAAAAGCAACTGGATAATAAAAATAACTACCCAATTATATCTTATATCCGACAAATTAAGTTTCATCATTCAATCTTCAAATAGTTGGGTAGTTATTAAAGAGATCATTACTATCCTCTGTGTTCTAAACAAGCTGATTATTGGGCGTTTTTACTCATTTCTTCTTCAAATACCTTTTTGAACTTTTCATATTCAAAGTCAATGCGCAATTTGTCATCATTCTTAATACGATTTGCCATAGCATTCATGATTTCCTCTCCTGCCAGTTCAAGAGAGACATATACTTTGTATTTACCATCAGGAGTCTCATGGTTTTTTCACAAATTACACGCGTACCGCTCAATTCCTGTTCCACTACCGTACGGGTCAATGATTGATAACGACTTTTGCTTTCATCATTTTCACCTTGCTGATAAGAGGAAACATAACTATCGGTTACCGATTTCACTTTTGCATTGATAGCAGTAGCAATTTCAGCCCGGGCCTCCGTCATCGCTTTTTTCTTTGCAATAGACATATCCGTAGAAAGTCCCATCGAACTAGCTCTAAAATACTCTTTGTTCGTTTGAAATTCCGGTCCCGAACAAGGAACATTAATTTCTACGTCCTGTTGCACTGCCGGTTGCTGCACTGTTTGTGTTACAGGTTTTGAACTACCGCAACTTGTCATAACAGCAATGGTTAGCAATGCTGTTCCCAATAAATTAATTCTTTTCATTTCAAGTCTTTTTTAATGTTAATATATGATTCATTTCAAGCCTCTCAACTTCACTATATTATTTTTGAAATCCTTCAATTGCAGCAGTGCCACAGATTGCAACTTACTTACCTCAATAACCATCTCCGTAGGCAGATCAGGCACAATGAGCGCAGTGACTCTGCGGTCATTGAACTTAGAACCCAGTTTGACACTGACAATCGGAGATTCTTCACCTTTTTCGTTTATAACCGTCAGATTTCCACTATATAAGTCCACTTCGCAATCGTCAGCATTTGTATTCACAATCTTAAGATGTATCCTCGATTTGTCTCCTAAAGTTGCAAGTTTGTCAAATTCAACAAAGACACCATCCAACCATTCAACCCGAATTGCCTTTTGATTCTCTGGTTTGGCGGACTTAACCGGAACCAAAGGAGCAGGAATAACTTCCGGCACCACAACAGGGACAGATATAACCGGATCAGCTTCTTTTTCCGGTACGGAAGCACCGACTATCGGAACAGGAACATCCGGCAACATCTTCTGTCTTTCCGGAATCTTTCCGGTTCTGTCGAATGTTATTTTCTTCAATTCACGTGCAAACTCCCGGTTCAACCGTTTTATCAATTCACGCGCCGCCATATTCTTGCCTTGAGAAGCGGACTTATTTTCAGGTACTAATGTCCGTTCATCATTAATAGAATAATTCAATAGGATTTGCCCCGTCCGGTTATTTTCTATTTTAATCCCCAACGTAGAAAAGAATTCGATGAAGTTGTACAGTTCACCCGGAACGGTATTGCCTTTACGACACTTATTATCCAATGTAACGATAATGTCGGCTTCAGAAGGAGATGCAACTACGTTAAAGAAATGATTGTTCAGCAAACTCTTCACAGTTCGTTCCACCGCCTCTATATCGCTCTGCGCACTTCTAACATAAGCTGAAGTCTGTGTCTGCACCGTGTTGATAGTCAACGTTGCTCCGGGAAGAGAAGAAAGCATTTGCTTGAATAAAGCTGCATAACTTCCCTTCCGGAACAAGCTGAACACATCATCAATTAATGAAATTCCAATTTCCTGCTGTGCCTGTTTAGAAGTAATATTGCGCACATAAAGAGCGGCAACTCCCGATTCGTTGGTGGGAGACATGGAAGACAAATCTCCCGCCCCGGAAACAAACTCGGCTTTCAACCGGATATTCCTTAACGGATTTCCATTACGGTAAACACCTATAGCAATAGGCTCCCTTATACCTTGAAACGGCGTGACTGAAACGGTTACCGGATTCAGAACAATCGTTATTCCATCAAATACTCCAGCCAAAGCCGCATATAGTTCAGTCGCCAGATTAATTGTCTTTCCTTCGTAAGAGCAGAACAATTCCTGATTAAGTACCGGGCGTATAGCCTCCATTCCATTCGAGAATAATTCAATGGCAGTCATTAAATCTCCCTGTTGTAAGGTAATGTGTCCCTTATACCAGAAATCGAAGCCGTTACGGATTGCCTTCTGACGACGTGCTGCCACCAAAGCCGCATAATCATCCTTATTCAGTTCATAATAAACCCAATACTCATTGTCACTTCGCCAGGAATCCACCAGACGAAAGTTCTCTATTTCCGCCCGGGCTTCTGTACGAATACTTTCTGCGAAGGTTTGTTTCACATTACCATCGTCCTCCAACGTATTCAACAAAGAATTGGCGGCAATCACCACTTGAATTTCAGATACAAGATCAGACAAAGCGTTTTGCTTTGCCTTTTGCTGATAATCTCCTTCCGATATTTCAGCCATTCCTATTCCGATGTAACTTAAACCACTAACAGGATGCTGTTTCACCCAGTCAGGACGGTTCGTTTGTTGACCGGAAAGCGGAAAGCAAAACCATGAAATCACAAGAATAAATAAAAGCCAATGTTTCATACGTCCTTGATTTATTGAATAGTCAAATAGATGGTACTTCCATCCACTCTATGTTCACTATCTATTCCGGAATCATTCAGATAATTAACCAGATTATCCGCAAACGTGATGCAATCCATCGGCAAGCCGTCGCTGTCCTTTGCAGGAATCTGTATCGAATCAAATATCAGACTATCGTCCACAACACCTTGAATATGGTAGCGTCCTCCCTGGGCATTTTTTCGTACCCAATTGCGTATATGCGCCGAAAGAGTAGTACTACCGTTTATCCGGCTATTCATCGTATTGATAGCATTATCTGCGAGACTAACCCGAAGAACAACCGTATTCCCCTGTTGAACTTTCCGGGCAAACTCTTTCGAGATATCTTTCAGAAAACCATCCAGAACATCTTGTGCCGCGTATGCGCATAACTTATCCACGTCCGTCGTCCTAAAGCGGTTCGTCCAGCTTTTCCGGCTAGCCAAATCTACTCCGGTAGCCGTTTCACGAGCAGTCATAATCAATGAGACTCTACTTCCCGAAGCTGCAGATATGTCTTTTTGTAAATCAACAATCACATAGACGTCCGCTCCCGAATTCATCAACAACTGCTTATCATTGGAATCAGCATTCTTACTTTCCCATTCGGAAGCGCGCAAAGTTCCTGACTGTTTTCCCTCGGCAGCCACCGTCTTCACGCCAAGCTTAACAAATCCCTCCTTTACCGTACTTACGGCTATACGAAGATCAAAATCATTTTTCAGAATATCGGCGTATGAGCTTCGGTCATTGCTTTTATAGGGGACTACCATGATTGTCGGCAAAGCCATTTGTTGCCGAGTTTCCTCCATCGACATTTCTTCCTGGGGTCTCGTCATCAATTTATTCCGTATCAAGTCTTTTTTAAGCGCACCTAATAAGATTTGAGCCGTTACTGTACCTTTGTATAGATTGGAAGATTGCCGTACCGGGTCTCCTACCGTTTCATAGTTCTTCACAAAGAGCATATAACGTGAACTGAAAAACTGATTCATATAGTAAGAATCTTCTTTCCCGACGAGCGGCTGTCCGTTTTCCACTCCGTCAATGCCGTTGAGGAATATAGCATTAAAGATCGACTTCAATGCCATATTATATACATCCTTCTTTTTTTCGGCTGTTCCGGAAGCGGTGATAACGGCTATGTTATCATCTGCCTTCACACAAGTTACGTCATTGGAATATGACTCCTGTGCCATGAAATGAATAGTGTATACAACTAGCAGGTTCAAAAGCAGTATTCGTAACTTCATCATAGTCCAAGTCCGCCTAAAAAGGTATTTTTTCGAGAAAGAATAATCAATTTCTTTTCTTCTTTCGATGCTTTCATTATCTCCTCACCGCCTTTGCTCACGGTACATAAAGAACGCGTTCCGCTCAATACTTCTTTCACATTCAAGCGTCCGACTTCTTTCAATGACAGTTCTCCGGCAATATCCATCTCTATGTAAACGATAAATTTCTGGCCTTTTTGTACCCCTCTCTTGGTTCCAAGATCGATATATACAGTTTGTGCTTTATCTTTTTTGGTACTCTCAATCTGTACAATCGTTCCTTTCATTTTGAAATACTCGTCAACAAAATCGTCCATGCTTATTACTACATAATCCAAAGTCTTAATGATAGCTTCATCAGGAGTATCGCCAATATTCCCGGTCAGCCCCTCGTGAGTGAATGTCTGGGTTCCTTTGAGTGTACCGTTAGAAGGGTCTACTATTTTCAACGTGTAAGAAACACTCCCCTGATAATAGGTCTTCCCTTTACTATCTGTTTTTTTAACTCCCTGCATACTGGTAATATTTCCCTGAATAAGATATTGGGCGCCTAACGTTGTCATGACCTCGCTTCTGCAAACGGCATCTCCCATAGCAGAAGCCTCTTGGCGTCTTTTCGCTTCAGTCTTCAATGCTTCATTAGAATCAACATCAATAAGTTCTACACGATCCATCTTCTGGATACCTTCTATTACTTTATTACGCAATGCTTCCGCCAAAATATTACTGATAGTACCGGGACGCGAGAAATAATCAATATAGACTCTTTCTTTACCGTTTTCATCGGTTTGTGCATAGCCTAACATTGGAATTAGGCAAATAGAGAACAATAGTAAAATCTTCTTCATGTCTGTTTATTATTTATTATTAATGCTATGTTTGTTTTTTAGTGCAATATTTCGCTCTTTTAATACAATATAGAATGTTCTTTTTTCAATAATGATTTACTGTTATGAATGATTGTGTTTTCTCTGACTGCAAAGTTAAGCACACATTAAGGTGCATTGTATACACAATATTTACTACAACCATCCGTTAAACGAATAGTTATCTCCAAATATCAATGAGAAAAGGGAAAAGAGTGGTATGTTCAATAAAACGAGGTCGTTTTCCCATCTCCAAGCTATTTGCGCCATCGCATTTTCCACAGTTCTCTCGAATAAGTATAAAATAGCATTTGTTATATCCACTAAAATTGTTACATTTGTCCAATAATAAATTGCTTCCCAATAACAAGATACATGGAAACAGATTTAAAGAAGATAGTAGGACATCGGCTGCAAATGCTTCGTATGGAAAAGAATCTTACACAAGAACAAATGGGAGAAAAGTTGAACTTATCAACAAGTGCCTATTGTAAGATTGAATATGGTGAAACTGACCTCACGTTAACCAGGCTAAATAAAATAGCAGAAGTACTGAATATGTCTGCATTAGAACTATTTAATAAAATAGACGGGAATGTGTATGTCAATAATTCCGGTACTATCGGAACTAATATTGGAGTCGCTAAAGACTGTAGTAGCGTGCATATCGAAGCGGCAGATGATCTTCGTGAGCTAATAAAAGCAAACAGTCGGCTCCTTGACATGTTATATAAACGTATAGAGCTTTTAGAAAATAAAGTGCTCTTATAGTGATTATACGCCTAGAGAAATCCCTAAGACGATGTATCGCCTATCCTTCCGTCTTCCAGAATCAGGAGAGGAAAGGCATATCATTTTAGGAATGATACCAGAACAGGAATAGATATAGTTAACTATCAATAAAATACAAATAGAATATATGTCAATGCCAATACGATCAAAATATAATCCGACTTCATCTTTCCAGTTAACCTTAGCATATACACTTTTTGTTGTTTATAACCATCAGGAGAACTATAATTTGGCCTATTTATAGATAATCAGTTTAGGTTTATGGCAAGAGTTGTAGTGGTCATCAAGTATTGCCCCATTTGAGAAAATGATGTGCTCATCCTTGAATGTACCATATCCTTCGTGAGCGTGACCGAACAAATGATAATGTGGCTTTACCTCATAAACCTTGTTTCGAAGTAATGCATTTCCCCAGTGAATTCCTGCTGATTCATCAAGTATCATGATAGGAGGTTCATGAGTAATGAGCACATCAACATCATTTGGTATCAAAGTCTCAGGATGGTTATATGCCAAACCAAAGAACTTAATACCATCAATCTCACATTCACAATCTTGAAGGAAGTATACATTGTTAGGCAAATCTTCAATGCCTTCAGCCTCCCAAAGGCAAAGGTCATGATTACCAGTTATGAAGATTTTGTGAGAATAGGGTAATTCGATGAACCAGTTGAGAAAGTTAAGCACTTCTTCCTCTGTACCATTGTCCGTAAAATCGCCACAGTGTACAATGACATCAGCAGCTGGAAGATCGGTCAACTGCCGATGCTGATTATGTGTATCAGAAATTTGAAGTATTTTCATTTTATAGAAATATGAATGTCATGTATGTCAACATCACCTTCGTCGAATATAAAGTATGAAGAAATTCCACTAATGCTATCATATCGTGAGTTCTCATCTTTATGTATAGGTATGACTCCAATACGAGGATGAACAGTTTGACAGACTTCTTTTAATGTTTCAACATCAGCGTGTCCACTTGTGTGAACACCATCCATTGTTCCATCTAATATTCTATCGCCAAACAGATTACGGATATTTATAACATCGCTATTTGTGTAGTCTTTACCCTCTTTTGTATAGCCACCCCACATAGAATATATCAACCACGGTTTTTCATCATTATATATATCGAGCATTCCCTTAAGCAAATAGCCACTGCTCATTCGAATTGGCATTAAAAACCCTTCCTTCTGTAGCTTGTTTCTAACATTGACAGTTCTATAATTGATTAGCTTGAAAGCATTAAACTGGAATAAATCAGATTTGCATCCTGCATATTTCGTGAATACATTAAGAACCCTATTTTGATACTCATCAACTAAGAATATACGTCCAGTCTTTTTACACGCCGCATGGAATGTTGCAAGCCGGTCAAGGTCAGTTGACGAACACAAGGCAAAGACATACTTGTGTTCACGCAATGCCTTTATAATATTCTTCTGTATTTCGCTCTCTGAAATCACACATTCTTGACTTCTTCCTAACATTGTTCCTTCTGTTATAAGTATGTCAACTTCTCCCACATTCTTCTTCAAAGTAGGAAAAAGACCTTTGCCAATATAGCCATGTCTGCGAAAATCTCCTGTGTGCAATATCTTCTTTCCCTCACATTCTATTAAGAACATATATGCATCAAAAGCAGAATGACTAACAAAATACGGAGTAACGAAAATCTTCCCTTTCTTACTGACATCAATACGTTTTGCCGCACAATAGGTTTCCATACGCTCTATTGCTTCAATCTGTTTGGAGTAATCTCCGTGAACCCTCAAAGCGTCATATTTGCAGAGCATAACTTCTTTTGCTCCTACTCCTATATATTGAAGGACATTTGTTGGTATCAGATGGTGCAAACCAACATGATCACTATGATAATGTGTATAGAATACGGCATCAGCATTTCCTATGATTGATTTTACTTGTTCTTCTGTCAGTTCTTCTTTTTTGCAACCAGGAAGATTGCTACCGAAGTCTATAAGAATTTTACAATTCTCAGTCGATATTTCTGTAATACAACCACCTATCTGGTCAGCCCCACGATGAATAATAAGATTCATTCTGTTTCTAATTTTTCTGATGTAACGAGAGTACCCTCCTCGCGTATGTATGTGTATGCTTTCATTTCCGGCAAAAATAAATCACGAATAAATCTATATCTTTCGCAGATTGTTTTAGACAAATTACTGTCTTCTCCCACAATTACACACGGTATTATTCTTCCGGAAAGCTTTAATGGTATTTTATTTTTGTAACTGGAACCGATAAGTCCATAATCTATTTTTTGCTCGATCATTGCTTTTATTCGTTGGTACAACTTATCATCTTCTCTAGCTAATTTTTGAAACTGTAGATAGTAATATGAAGTTTGAATGGGCGACAATGCAGTCTTAGTAGGATCATTTTGTTTAAGTTCCATTATCAATATATCTCCATTAGTATTTAGACCAAGGAAGTCAAATTCACCATACTCAGGTTTTATTTCTTCAGGGAGTGTTCCATTGTACGTCTTTCTTAATTGTTCAATTTTCAATGTTTGTTGGTCTACGATTTCCTTATTCCATTCATCTTTTATGTCTTTTGTTTTAAAACCGATAACTAGTTCCTTGTCAAAAAGAATAAAATCATCAGAATCTTTAACTTCGAACGTATAACGACGTCCTATTAATGTCTGATAATATCCTTCATTGCGAACTTCTTTTGTATCTTCATAGTATCTTTTGAACTTTTCCGTGGAAGCGATTTTCGCTAAATATGTGTCAAACTGATCCGGTGTTGGATTTCTAAAAAAATCTGGTTGCATTAATTCTTTGTAAGCCTCGGCTACATCACATATTTCATTAACTTTACCCGAATGACTACGAAAGGTTAGTATACGTCCAGTACCTCTATATATAGAAAACCAAGAACGATTAGTTTTAGGATCATTTCCAGTCTGGAAATCTAAACAATTATG
>ERZ773194.4791-NODE-4791-length-10338-cov-4.127492_pt1 | contig 10338 bp, 8 predicted proteins | sample MGYA00511240_ERZ773194 | MGnify/ENA primary metagenome ERZ773194 (study PRJEB29015, sample SAMEA2737774) | human gut metagenome | biome: human gut; feature: human-associated habitat; material: faeces | place: China | collected 2012 ... | reverse complement strand
ATCGTTGCGGTCAGCGCTGGGCACTTCGATAACAACAATCTGGTTGCCGCCGCTTTCTACAATTTGTACATTTCGGTCAGAAAGAATATTAACATTGACGATGGAATGATTATTGACGCTGTTCCAGAAGTCAGAAACAAGTTTTTCGGGAGAGGCGAGTTGCACACTGGAAAAACTCTTGTCTGCATTTTCTACAACGCCAAGCAGAATATAACCGCCGAAAGTGTTGGCAAAAGCCGAATATGTTTCCCAAATGCTGCGGGGTAGCCCACCTTGAGCCTTTTTTGCTTCAATGCGGTTGTTTTCTTTGTATTTACTCAATTGGGATAAATCTAGCATAACATCTATCTCCCGAATATGTTATTTACAATTAAGCTAAACCCATTATAGTGCATAGAGCGCGTAAAGGTTAATGAAATTGCATTATGCCAGAATAGAATTTTTGATGCCAATATTGTTGGATTTGCTGTTTCCCATATAAGCAGTTTCTATACAGAACATCCATTCGTGCCATAGTAACAACCTTATACAATAGGAAGCCTGGATACAGTTGATTAAAGCATAGAGGTCGATAAAAAGTGAGTTGGAAAATGTGTGAAAAATGACGTGAGACTACGTTCCATAAAGCCGGGCAAGAAAATGGAAATGTACGATGAAACGCTGCATTTTGAAAAACTGTACAGGATAGCGCAGTTACTTATAGGTATTCGGTCGGAGAACTACGACAAGCCCGTACAGACCAACGTTGAAGCGTGAATTTTGTTGGTTCTGCACAGTTGCGTCCAAAGCAAGAAAACGCCTGTTGGTGGTTGTCACAACGGGCTTTTCGGTGTTTTACGGTGCGTCTGCACAGTAGTAGTCAAATGGTGGTCAAAGAATGTAAAATAAAACGCAATAGAGTACCACTATTCCCGGTATATGACCCTTGCTTTAGCATCTTGCTGTTTTCCTATATAAACCCGTTCATTATGTTCAATTCCAAAAATGCTTGTGCATTTAATTGTCATGTTCATGCAAAAATATCCCAAAGAGTTTGTCCAACTTTCCCAACGATTTCTATAGACATCCTCAGCGAAATATATATCGAAAGCAAGTTTCTTCATCATCAATCTGTGGCTTATTCTGCTTGCAAATTTTAAATTACTTCATATTTCCATTGCAAGTATCCATAATTTTCGTCCATAAAGTGGGCCAAAAGCTGAAATCACTCCAGCGGCCGGGGATAAGCCAGCCGGGCAGGGTTTGCAGAAAATGGGGTACCGCCCACGCAAATGCCAGTGCTAAAGCAAACAGGGCTGCCCCGTGCAAGACACCGGGCAGGGCACAAATAAAGCGCAGCAACAGCACGACCAAAGCCAGTCCGACAATCAGGGCAGGCAGGGCACACGCTGCTTGAGCCAGCCATGCCTTTTGGGGGCCGTAAGTGATGGCGGTGATCTTTCCGGCACCGGTTGCTGCGGCCCACTGTTCGGCGTCCGTTTTGGGGGTGTCGGGCGAAAGACCCCGCAGCGCCGCGTGGGTAAAGCCGCTTTGCGCCGGATAAAGAAGCGTTTTGCTTTTACTTTTAAACACGCCGGAAATGAAATACTCGGTACGGTCCAGTGCAACAGTCAAGCCCATAATATCATAGCTGCCAAACAGTGTCCACGCCAGCGTCGAAGAAATCGCGCACTGCTGTCCTACGACACCGGGTGCTGTGCCCTGAAGATATTCCACAGGCAGACAGTCCTGCGCTGTACCGTCAAAGCCGATACAGGTCACATCTTCCGCTGTGCGGTCAGAATCTGCCGAGACCGCTGCTGCTTTCTCGCTCCAAAAGCTGGCAGTAACGGCTTGAGTGTTGGCATTACTTTTTTCCCATTCCCGTGCAGCGGCAAGCTGCCCGGCTGTAAGCGGGGAAGACAGGGTCACCGTCACGGTTGGGTTCTGCTGTACAATATGCGCTGCGCGGGTCTGCAAAAGCAGCTGCAAAACTACCAGCAATACTGCCGCAACCGCCCAACCTCTTTTACGATGCATCATGGATCTTCACCCGGTCCCCGGCCTGCACGGCCCGCGTACTGCTGACAATGACCTGTGTATCGGCGTCCAGCGCACCACTGACGGCGGCGGTGGTATCGCCCGTTTCCACCACCGTGACAGGCAGCGATACTACGATATTCTGCTGACCCAAGATTGTGGCTTTTTGTTCGATAGCCAGCACATAGCAGCCGGTATTATCTTTATGTACCGCGCTGGCCGGCAGCACACAGGGCCGCTTTTCACCCTGCACCGTGGCCGATGCGTTGGCAGCACCGGCACACCATGCCCCTTTGGACAAGGTGCATTTTGCTGTAACGGTGCCGTTTTCATCCGGGGCCGAAAGGCTCTGCACGGCGGCATCACAGCTTGCGCGGCTCTGGCTCAGGTGCAGTACAGTGCCAACTGAAACAAGGTTGGCTTGAGATTCTTCCAAAGGAATTTCGGCGGTAAAATCGGCATCTGCAGCCAGCTGGCCGCCCACGGCAGGGGAGGGCTGCCCAACCACGAGATCCAGCGACACAAGGGTGCCATCACTGGGGGCAGTCAGTGTGCCGCCCGCCTGCTGCACGGCAAGCAAGGCATCCAGTTCGGCCTGCAGGGTTTCGGCATCAGAGGCCGTTACAGCAGCAGCGGCGCGGTCCAGTGCGTTCTGTTTTTCCGTGGTTTCCTGCTCTTTCTCCAGCGTGTGCAGTGCGGTGTTGCGGTTATCCTCGGCACTTTGGGCGGCGGAAAGTGCCGCATTGTTGGCATCTTCGGCGGCTTTTTGGGCGCTGTACAGGGCATCCTCCGCAGCTTCCAGGGCAGCGGCGGCGTTTTCTACGGCGGCCTGTTTTTCAGCGTCGTCCGCATAGCCGGCATTGCGGGCTTTTTCCAGAGCGGCAGCAGCTTCGTCCCGCTTGGTCTGGGCACGGGAAACGCTCTCTTCACCATCGGCGTAGATTCTGTGTGTTTCCTCGTAGGCACGTTCTAATTGCTGCTGGGCGAGCTGGGCGGCGTAGGGGTCGGCGGTGTCTCCCGCCGTCTGTTGTGCGGCCTGGGTCCGGGCCTGCTGCAACGCGGCCCGCTTGGCGTTTACGGCGCGGTCCACTTCAGCGGCATCAAACACGGCCAGCGTGTCCCCGGCCTTGACGGTCTGCCCCGCCTGCACGGGTACTGCCATGACCAGCAGACCCGCGGGCACTGTAAAAGGTGTGCCGCCCGCAAAGCTGACCGTGGCCGTAGTGCGCACGCTTTTTGTCACATTGCCGGAGGACGGCCTCTGCACCGTCACGCTGGCCATGGCTGCCCCTGCTGTACCGCGGGCCAGCAGTGTCAGCACCAGCAGCAGTGCAAAAAAGCGGACAATCCACCCAAGCCGCTGGCGCTGGCGTGGGTCCATCCCGGTAAGCAGTTCGATAGGTCCTCATCCTTTCACGGCTCCGGCCAGGATCCCCTGTTCCAGATACTTTTGGCCGAAAGCAAAAATCAGTACGGCGGGCAGCAATGCAAACAGGCTGGCCGCCATGGTCAGTGCCAGGTCGCGGGTAGTATCGGTCAGATAGAGTGACAGCGACCAAAGCGACTGTGTTTTTAAAAAGGTCATAGGCTGTTCCAGCGCATTCCAGGCATCCAGAAAGCTCATGGTCAGCGCAGCCAGGATACCGGGCAGCCCCACTGGCAGGCCGATTCGCGCAAACTGCTGCCACGGGGTCGCGCCATCTATAGCGGCAGCTTCCAGCAGCGGCAGAGGAACAGCGTCAAACCCGCGCTGCATCACAAATACGGGAAATGTGCTGAATGCCCCCGGCAGAATGACCGCCCAGACAGTATCCATCAGTCCCAGGTGGTTTATCGTCAGATAGGCAGGCACCATAGTGACCTGGAACGGCAGCAACATTAAAATAAGGTACAGCCCCCGCACGGCCCCGCGCCCGCGAAATTTCAAGCGGGAGAGTGCCCATGCGGCGGGAGCACCCACGACCAATTGACCAGCCAACTGCGGAAATGTCTGCAGGCAGGTGTTCCAATAGGTGGTAAAGTATTCCGGTGTGTCCAGCAGCAGCTTGACAGCAGGTTCCAGCGTAGGGTAGCTGGGCAGCAGGGTCCACGCAGCCTGCCCGCTGCCGGAAAGCGCCGGGCCGATGGTCGCTGCCAGCTCCTCCGAGCCGGTCAGCGTGCCCATCAAAAGGAACCATAGCGGGAACCATACGAGCAGGACGAATGGGAAAAGCAGAATTTTTTTTAGAGCCGTTTTATGCATACCGCGATCACCGCCCCCAGCGCCCCTGCCATCAGGATTGCTGCGGCGCTCAGCCTTGGCAGATCCAGTGCCAGGAACCAGTTGTTGAACAAATGCTGCAATAAATAGATGCTTTTTTCCGGGTAGGCCCCGGCCACCAGATAGGCTTCGCGGAAAACTTTAAAGGTGTTCAGCAGACTCAGCACCAGCGTGACGGCCAGTGTGGGCAGCAGGTTGGGCAGGGTAATGGCTGTAAACTGCCGCCACCCACTGGCACCATCCACGGCAGCGGCCTCGTACAAGTCTGTGGAGATGCTGTCCAGCCCGCTGGACCAAAGGATGCTGTCATAGCCGATGTTTTTCCACAGATAAGTACCGATCAGCACCCAGAACGCAGCATCCGTGCCCATAAAGTCACAATGGGTGCCAAAAGTTCCGTTCACAAGGCCGTTTTGGGCAAACAATACTTTCCAGAGCAGTGCAAGGCTTGCCACCGGCAAAGCCATGGGCAGCAAAAAGGTCGTGCGGCAGACCTCGGCCCAGGAGGTATTTTTTAAGCCTTTCGCCCGTAGCGCCAAAGCCAGTGCCAGACTGAGCGCCAGCAGCAGCGGAACGCATACTCCGATAAACCGCACCGTATTTTCCACCGCCAGTCGGAACGCATCGTTGCCCAGTACCGCCGTATAGTTGGCGAGGCCCACAAAGTGTCGCCCCATCGTGTCGGTCACGCTGCGGCGCACCGTCTCCACAAAGGGGGCCAGCACAAACAGGGTGACACCGCACAGGCTGGGGGCCAGAAACAGCCAGGGCGTAGGGTCCGGGTGTTTGTTTTGTCTTTTCTGCATACAATTTTTTCCTGCAAAGCGATGCGCGGGGCAGCATGGCCGCTCCGCGCACCGATGTTACTTTTGTTCTGCCAGATACAGCGCCAGATCACTCTGCACACCCGCCACAGCGGCGGCCACGTCCTCGCTGCCGTCAATGATGGCCTTGGCATGGTTTATAAAGCTCTGCTGCAGCATCACCGGGAACAATACAGGTGTGGTGCAGTTGGCGTAGAAGGCATCCAGGTCGCCGACATACGCGCCGGTCACTTTACCCGTTTTTGCGCCGCTTACCGTCGCTTTGACGGCATCGAGTTTTTCCCGCAGGCAGTCCGCCCGCACCGTTGTACCATCGGAGCAATACTGGCTTTGCACATCGGTGCCGAAGAACGCAGCGGCCAGCCCCTTTGCGGCATCCGGATTTTTGCTGTTGGCATTCACGCCCACCAGTACCTGCGGGTTATAGGCACCCTGCGTCAGGCCGGGCATCGGGATCATATCCACGGGAACGGCCTCGGCATCCGCATCAAAAATATCGTTGGTGCGCGCCATTGCAATGACGGCGTAGGGGGTGGCAACATCCATCCAGCCGAATTTGGCGCGGCTGCAGGTGCTGTACTCGTCCTGCTGTGCATCGATTTTGACAATGTCCGCGTTGTCGTAGCTCTGGGAAGATGCACCGTCCATCTCGGTGTTGATATAGTCAGCCATGCCATAGTAGTCGGCAGTTGTTTTCACAAAGGTAAATATCTTGGTCAGGGCGTCTGCATCCAGTGCGCCGTCGTGCAGCAGGGCATTGGCACTGGAAGGCAGGAGCAGCTTCGCGAAGTCAACGCCGCTGGCCAGCGCCAGAGCATACTTCTGGTCATCGGGCAGAGCCGTGTAATATTCATCGCTGTACTGCTCGGTGTCGGGGCGGGGTGCAGCGGCCAGCACGGCGTCCTGCAGGTCGTTCAGGTCGGTCAGGCCGTCCAGCGTGCCCGCGTCACCACAGAGTGCCGGGACGATGAACCGCGCAGGCAGCACATAGGCCCTGCCATCGGTCATAAACGGATCGATGATATTGCTCTGCAGCGCATCCAGCGGCACGGTGTCACTCATGTCAGCCAGCATTCCCTTATTGATATAGGTCGTGTAGTCGACACGATCCAGAAGCAGCACATCAGGCCCTTCCCCGGCCAGCAGTTCGGTGTTCAGCTGGGTCAGCGCATCGTTGATGGCGGCGCTGACATCATCGGTGTCGGTCTGCACGGCGGTTTCAAAGGTAACGTCCACCTCGGGATTGGCTTTTTTGTAGGCGTTCACGGCCAGCCGCGCCGTGGCGGAATCCGCCAATGACCAGACGGTCAGCGTTGTGTCGGCATGGGTGGGCAGCGTTTCGTCATAGTGATAGAAATAGAGATCGCCGTTTCCGCCGCTGTCGCCAAAGAGCAGGACCATAAAGTCCTCCGCCGCCGTGCGCAGCAGAGAGAGCGGATAGTTGCTGGAAATGCTCATCGCTGTGCCCTCGGCAGGGACGACCTGCTCCGGCAGGGTGCCGCCGGGGGCCAGGCGGTAGATGCCGTCCGTGCAGGCGTAATAAGCCGCGCCGTCTGCGTCGCCGGTCAGCGCTTGAGAACTGGTCGCATTGGGGACCGGGTTCAGCAGCTCGGTGCTTGCGCCGGTGGCGGGGTCCAGGGCGTTCAGGATAATATCGCCGGTATTATTGTCAAAGCTCAGGTAAACAAGCTGGTTGCCGACTGTCGTGAGGGAGTTGAGGCTGTACGCCAGATCCTGCGGCAGTGCGGCGGTCGTAACACTGCCGTCAGTCAGGCTGACCTGCACAAAATCCACGGTGTCGCCGTTGGAGACAAAATCCAGCTTATCCCCCTGAAATACAGCTGTGTTGGGGTTGATGCCCTGCTTTACCGTGTCATCCTCTACAACGGTTTTGGTTCCGTCAGGTGCCTGCAGAACCAGCCCGGCATTCTCCCCGTCATAGGTGATAAGCGCCTGCTCACCGTCCGGCGCAACGAGGATCCACGTGACCATCGCATCGCCCACGTCAAACGCTGCAGGTTCCGATGTCCAGTTGGTTCCGTCAGTGCTGGTGCGGCGGGTGTAGTCTTCGATGCTGTCCTCCCCCACCTTGCCGGTGTACAGAACAATCGTTCCGTCCGCCAGCTGCGTCGGGTAAGAGATGAGCTGCTCACCGCCAAGGTCAACGCGGCTCTCGACCCAGCGGCCCATCTGGGTATCGGTGGTGTCTGCAGCGGTCAGGCTGGGAGTGGTGTCCTGCCTGGCGCAGCCTGCCAGACTCAAAATAAATGCCGTGCATAATCCGGCACTGATGATTCGTTTCATAAGTATGTGCCCTCCTTCATCGGGTGTAGCACCAGTATACCGCCCGAATCTTGAATTGTCCTTGAAAAAAGCTGCGGCTTTTCAAGACTGTTTCAAGGTTTGGGGTGTATACTAGAAAGGGAAAAGGAGAATTATGCCATGCGGATTTTATTGATCGAAGATGACCGCGCCCTTTGCACGGCGCTGCTGCCTGCCCTGCAAGCTGCGGGCTATACTGTAGATACCTGCCACGACGGCGCAGACGGCAAAGCCCTTTTGTGCGGCGGCGCATACGATGTCTGTGTACTGGACCGGATGCTGCCCGGGCTGGAAGGTCTTAGCCTGCTGCGGGCCGCCCGCGCCAAGGGATGTACCACCCCGGTGTTAATGCTGACGGCCCTGTCCGGCATCAATGACCGGGTGGACGGCCTGGATGCCGGTGCAGACGATTACCTGGGCAAGCCCTTTGACACGCGGGAGCTTCTGGCCCGGCTGCGGGCACTAACCCGCCGCCCCGGCACCACTGCCGAATCTGCCATACGCTGCGGTGACGTGACGCTGGATGCCGCCCAACTGACCCTGAGCGGGCCAAAGGCCGCTGCGGCCCTGACCAAGAGGGAGGCCGATCTTTTAGAGGTACTGCTGCGCACACCGGGGCAGCTGCAGACCCGTGCGGTGCTTTTGGCGCGGGTTTGGGGACCACTGGCCGAAGTTGAGGACGCTAATCTGGACTGTTACATCCATTTTGTGCGGCGGCGGCTGAAAGCCGTAGGCAGTGCGGTAACGATCACCACCGTGCGCGGTAGCGGCTATAAGGCGGAGGTACCGCCATGCTGACTGCACTGCGCCGCCGTTTGACCCTGCTGATGACGGCGCTGACCTCGTTGGTGCTGGCAGGTGCGCTGGTCGTGACATGGAATTATGCCGCCGCCCAGTACAGGACCGCCGCGGAGACGCTGCTCACGCAGAACTTTTCTGCCATCGTTGACCGGCTGGACAGCGCCGACAGCGTAAGTGACGCTTGGCTGGCTGACCAGGAGCACAACAGCGGCTGCCTTTTGTTTTTGTGGGACAACGGTGCCGCGCTGCATTTTGCGGGCACCACGGGCAGCGCCGATGCCCGCAATGCGGTTGAACCTCTGTTAGAAGAAGGTTTGTCCCCCCTGCTGGACACAAGTCTGCATGACAGCAGCGGTGCCGTGCAGCGGCAAAGCGCGGTGTTCACGCTGAACGAATACCGCTGCCACGCAGCCTTGCTGCCGCGCGGCACAGCAGGCAGTTATCTGCTTGTGGCCGCTTTACAGGATATGGGCTTTGTACACCGTCATGCGGTCCAGACAGTTGTGCAGTATGGTGCGATCTGGTTCACTGGCACACTGCTGCTGGCGATCATCAGCTGGCGGCTGACCGGCAAAGCGCTGGCTCCGACGGCATTGGCCATGCGGCGGCAGAAGGAGTTCATCGCCGCAGCCGGGCACGAACTGCGCAGCCCGCTGGCCGTAGTAAAAGCAAGCCTGGACGCTGCGTGCCGCACTCCTGTGACTGAACGCGCCACCCTTTTGCGGAATGCCGAGCAGGAGACGGACCGTATGGCGCGGCTGGTGGAGGATCTGCTGGTGCTGGCCAACGGCGACTTGGATGCCTTGCCGGCCCATCTGCACCCCATCGCACCGGATAACCTCTGCCTAGAAGTATACGATGCGTTTTTCCCGTTGGCGCAGCAGCGCCAACACCCGTTAAGTCTGACCCTGCCGGAGGACAGCGTTCCTTCCATAGAGGCGGACCCGGACCGTGTAAAGCAGCTGCTGGCAATCCTGCTCAACAATGCGTTTGACCACACCCCCGCGGGCACCCCCGTGGAACTGTGCTTGACATACTGTGGGGAAAAAATCACCCTGGCCGTGCAAGACCACGGCCCCGGCATACCGGATGCCGAAAAAGCTCGGGTCTTTGACCGTTTTTACAGCGCTGATCCCAGCCGCACCGACAAGCACAATTTTGGCCTTGGTCTAAGCGTAGCCAAGGAACTAGCCCGGCTGCATCATGCAGACTTGACCGTGACCGACACCCCTGGCGGCGGGGCAAAATTTGCGGTGACTTTTGCGGCAAGGATATCTTAATGCTTGATTGACATCCATAACCGAAAGATGCATCAGCGAACCCTGCTGATGACTATGTACAATACATTAGACGGTGAGCAAACTCTCTAATGAAATCCATCATAGGTGGATTGTCGCCTTGAATTGTGAATGTCGTGTAAACAATTAGCACTTACTGTTGACCGACTGCTAATCTGTGGCGTATACTAGACTTACAGATTTATTCTGTACCAGCACCTTTACAACTGAATACACAGCATAACAGGTACTTTACTTTCCCGGTGGGGCGCACAGCAAGGTCAAGGCAGACCCTAACCCACGGCTGGGAGAGAACATAATGATACTCCAGATGCCCCACAGCTTCAGATGGGGTGACCGCGCAGGGGTTGTGATCAGTAAGATCCCTGCAGAGTCAGTGTACGGTCGTCGTCAGCGGCTTGCCTGTTATGTTCCCATGTCTGGGGGCGAGCGGCAAATTAGACATTTTTTCTCAGCATTTATTTTGATGTACACGGTTTCTTTTATTTATTTTTATTATTTACATAACCGTGTAACTAACGCTAACATGCGTATTATTTGATTTTTAATGAATTCACATCAAAATTTGCGGGGAAAGTGTACCCTCACGCCCGGATAGAACAGAGAAAATATAGAAAGAGCCCGGAGGGCCTTACCAAATCGGTAAGGTTCTCCGGGCTCTTTTTTCTCCCCCGGAAAGTGTATTCAAGAGGGTTACACAGAATAACGATACAGCACGGAAAGGTAGTGAACTTATGATTAGACCAATTCTGAGAGATTGTGCAAAATACGCACGAGGACCGCCAAAGTGAATCAGAACTGATTCACTCTGGGG
>ERZ773194.4789-NODE-4789-length-10344-cov-2.667509_pt1 | contig 10344 bp, 10 predicted proteins | sample MGYA00511240_ERZ773194 | MGnify/ENA primary metagenome ERZ773194 (study PRJEB29015, sample SAMEA2737774) | human gut metagenome | biome: human gut; feature: human-associated habitat; material: faeces | place: China | collected 2012 ... | reverse complement strand
GTTGCCCAGGTGGCACGTGATGAGCTTGAGGTCCTCGATCGGCTCGTCCAGCACGGCGGCCGCGCGCTCGGAGATGTAGCGGTGCGAGGTGCCGTGGGCGCCGTACTTACGGATGTGCAGCTTGTCGCAGACGTCCTTGGGCAGGGCGTAGGTCTTGGCGACCCCGGGCATATTGAAGTGGAAAGCAGTATCGTAGACCGTGACGTTGGGCAGGTCGGGATACTGCTCCAGGCAGTACTCGATAACGTTGGCCTCGGGGTTGTTGTGCAGCGGGGCGAGCGGAGCGACCTCGCGGATCTTGGCGAGGACGTCCTCGTCGACGAGGGAGGAATCGCCAAAGTACCAACCGCCCTGAACGATACGGTGGCCAATGCCCTCGATCTTGATGCCGTTAGCCTCGAGGTCCTTCAGGACGACCTCGATGGCGACCTTGTGGTCGGGGAACTCGATGTTCTCGGTCACCTTCTTGGAGTCGTTGGCAGCGTGGGTGAAGGTACCGCCGGTAAAGCAGACGCGCTCGCAGGAGCCCTTTGCGGACACCTTGTGGGACTTGGTATCGATGACCTGATACTTAAGGGTCGAAGATCCTGCGTTGACGACCAGAACGTTCATGTGTCTCCCTACTAACAGGCGGTGTGGCGCCGCCAGGTTACATACGCTTCAATAATAAACCCAAACGCCCTCGCGCTCGGGTTTATTGCGTTGATATATAAGTTATCGATGCCCAAATACTCACGGCCTTTGACTTGTAAGACGAAATAGCGCGGGGATATACACCAGGGAAGAAATCCCGAGCGCAACAAGCAATACGACTCGAATGCCCGCAACGCTGCTCAACACAGCGTTGAGCAGATAGAAAAGAACGGCACCCACCGCCACCATCTGGCTTTGAACCGAAATCAGTGAACAGCGCATCGAAGAATCGGCAGCATTTTGAAAAACTGAGTATTTGATCGGAGCAAATAACGAGTAGGCAACCGTCTGCAGCACATAGAAAACGGGCAACAGGTCAACCGGAATAAAAGGGGTTAAAAACAAAGCAGCTAGAATGAGACGGATGATGCCGCAAATACGCGCAAAAAGCCTCTTGTCGACATGAGCAATTACGCTGGGCACGATAAACCCTATGGAGGCGGAGACAAGGAGCTGGACCGCAATGGTCATGCCCGAAGCGACGGCACCCATTCCACGGGCTGCGAGCAGCAGTGAGAAAAAATCTTCCAGAGCGACAAAAGCAAATGCCTGAGAACAGTCCATGACGAACGCCGAGCGAAGCGTGCCATTGCCCGCAATGGCAGTCCAAATCATCCTCGGGCTAATTTGGCTCATAGAAGCCGCAGCGCTACCTTTCCCTTTCGTTTCGGGAATGCAGGCAACGACAAGTAACGTCAATACCATCGCAAAGATATCGGCCGAAAGACCGATGAAATATGCACCTTCTGACGAGATGAAGCCGCCCACACACGCGGAAAGAGCATAAGATGCGTAAAAGACGAATCGCTCAACCACATTAAGCCTAACGAGCTGATCTTGGGAGACGGAATCGATATAGATTGCCTCAATAGAACCGCTCACGCATGCGACGGCAAAACCCTTGAGGGCAAACGCACCTATCAAAAGCAGAGGAGATCGTATGAGGAGCAGGGCAGCGTAGTATCCGAGCATTCCCGCGATACCCACCAGGCCACTTATCTTTCGCCCAAATCTATCGGCGATATAGCCGGTAGGAATCTCGAGAGCAAATTTGCTTACCTGGTACGCAATCATCATGCCAGAAATCGCGACCATCGAGAATCCGACGAACTCAAGGTAAACCGTCAGAAAATACAAGATGGTGCTGAAGTTCGATAGGAAAACAAACGCCATATACAGCCAAACCGTACGGTTTTTCATACTCCTCCTCCAAAGGCCGATAATCCAAGCCGAGGTCTCAAAAAGCATGAAGGCAAAACCGTCAGCCATACGTTACAAATCGTCAATATTCATTTGACGGCACGAAGCCAAGCAACCTCAAGAAGCGAGATGGCGCAACAGGTGAAGAAATACCGTCTGATGCCGATCCGTCCAGGCGTTTTGCCGGTAGCAAAAATAGATAGGCAAGGTTACGTCGCGCGAGCCCTCAATGGAGCATTCGCTCACGTTGGATCCATCTGATGCAAGAGAGGAGCCAGAAAAGCTCAATATCAATCCCCCGCCTTGAAGAAACTCAATCTGTCTCTCGCTTCCATATTCGACATCACGAAAGCGGAAATTAACGAGTTGGGCCTCAGGGCACTGGTTGATTGCATTGAGACAGGGCGACAAGTTGATGGGGACAGCAAGCCTACCGCTCAATAGTTCACGAATGGTTATGGTGCCCCTGACACGATGGCCAACCGGACACGAAAGAACCTTGAGCTCCTTTTCACCCAAGCATTTCGAACAAAGGGCGCTGCCCCGTGGCTTCTCGAATGAAATAGCCGCATCCGATATCCCGAGCAAAAGAGACTCAAAACACGTAACCGTTGGCTGATGCCACACGTCGAGGTGAATCTGGGGGTGCGAACTCTCAAACGAGTCGTACCAGTTTTCGTCAAAAAGACGCCCCCGCCCATGAAGGCAGGGGGCGTAAAGACGAAAATGACCGTCGGGCGAAACACCCTGCCCCATCGACCGAGCGTAATTTTTGAGATCATCGACTTGCGCGAGGATTACGCGCGCGCGTCCCGCAAACTCTCGCCCTGCAGGAGACAAAACGGCCTCGCCCGTCGACCGGTCGAGCAAAACGACCTGATACTCAGATTCCAGCTTCTTGATCGCCGACGAAACAGCCTGCGGACTCACATGAACGGCGCGAGCCGCCTTGCGCACGCCGCCATAATTCGCTACCGCTTGAAGATATTCGAGTTGAGACAACTGCACAGGTTTCTCCAAAGGCAATCAAGACGATGGGCCATACGATCTCAGATAAGGTTCTCGCCCAAGTTCTTGCCGCCGAGGACGTGCATGTGGAAGTGCATGACGGTCTGGCCGGCGTTAACGCCCTTGTTGGAGATGACGCGGAAACCGTCCTCCAGGCCCTTGGCCTTAGCAACCTCCTGGATGGCATGGGCCATGGCGCCCATGGTCTCGGCGGGTACGTTGTCGGCGATGTCGCTGTAGTGCTTCTTAGGGATCACGAGCGTGTGGACCGGCGCCTGCGGGTTGAGGTCGTCGAAGGCGATGACCTGGTCGTCCTCATAGACAACGGTCGAGGGGATCTCGTGGTTGGCAATTTTACAGAAGATGCAATCGCACATAGCTGGTTCCTTTCTTACAGACCAAGGTAATTATATTTGGTCGAGATGCTTAGAACGAAAGGTTATCATCGGTGTTGGCGGCCTCGCCGTCGGCGAGCACATCGTTGCCGTCGACGTCCTTAAGGAGCACCGAGACCTTCTGCTCGGCATCGGACAGGCGGGTGCGCAGGCTTTTGAGGCGCTCGACGCCGCGGGTGTAGCTCTCGAGCGACTCCTCAAGCTCCATATCGCCCGACTCCAGGCTGCGGATGATGAGCTCCAGCTCCTGCGAGGCCTGCTTGTACGTAAGCTGCTCGACCGGGGTCTTCTCTGCCATATCTGTTTCCTTTCCTAAGGGTCTATCACTGCGAAACGCGGTCTACTCGACCGTATCGACCGTTGCTGCCACGTTGCCGTCTGCCATGCGCACGCGAATGGCGTCGCCAGGCTTAAAGGTCTTGGCACTCGTAGCCACACCATCATCGCTGTACGCGATGGAATAGCCGCGAGCAAGCACTTTGAGCGGCGACAGGGCATCGAGCGACGCTGCCGCACGGCTCAGGTCGGACGCTGGCTTGCTGAGCATCGTGCGCCCTTGATGCTCTAGGCGGGAACTCGCAAGCGTGAGCGCATGGCGCTTACCATCGAGCCCCGAGGTGCTTGTAATCAGACGCTCGGGCAAGCGCTCAAAGTTGGAGCGGAATGTCCCGACCGAGCGTACTATGGCGCCCGACAGGCGATCGGCAGTCAGTGCAAGCTCCGATTCGCGACGCTCGACCATAAATGTGGGGTCGTTGAGGCACGGGCGACACGCAGCGGCATCGAGCGCATCACCCAAGCGAGCCGTATAGGTATCCCAGGCACGGCGACCGCGCTGATCGAGCATCTCCAGGTCGACCTGGGCCGACCCAATCATCGATGCCATCGCGGCACCCAGACGCTGATGGCGCGCCTCGAGCACATCGGCCAACTCCGTCATAGCCGGCGCCACCGATTCTGCCGCCGCCGTGGGCGTGGAGGCGCGTCGGTCGCTCACCATGTCGCAAATCGAGGTATCGGGCTCATGGCCAATGCCGGTCACCACGGGCACAGGACAAGCCGCCACCGCGCGGGCAAGCTCCTCGTCATTAAAGGTCATGAGGTCCTCAAAGGAGCCGCCGCCGCGCACCAGCAAAATACAGTCGGGCGCCGGCGTAATGGAAGCGGCGCGGCGCAAGCCATCAATGAGCTCGGCCGGCGCACCCTCGCCTTGAACCTTGGCGCCCACGCAGACAAGCTCGACGAGCGGGTTGCGACGGCGCAGCGTACGCTTGACGTCGTCGATTACCGCACCGGAAAGCGAGGTGACGACCGCCACGCGTGAGCAAAACACCGGGATGCGGCGTTTGCGGGACTCGTCCATCAGCCCCTCGCGGCGTAGCTTTTCGGCCAACTGCGCCACCTGTTGACGCAGCAGACCCTCCCCCGCCAGCGAAAACGAGCGAGCGACAAAGCTCATGCGGCCCGTGGCCTTATAGAGATTGAAGCTGCCCTTAAAGCTCACCTGCATGCCGTCACGCAGATCGAAGGTACGCTTGAGATAGGCGCCCTTCCAGATGATGCAGTCGACGGCGGCCGAGTCGTCCTTGATCTGGAAGTAGCAGTGGCCGCTTCGGGCATTGGGACCACGGAAACCCGTGACCTCGCCCAGGACACTCAGCTGCGGAATGGCATCGAGCGCACCGGCGGCGATCTCTACCGCCTGGCTCACGCTGAGCTCCTTACGCTCCTGCTCGTCCGAACCGTCGAACTCGGCGGAAACGGCATTGCCGGTTAGATTCCAGCCTGCCACGCAGCCTCCTTTCGTCATCGTGCACAAGGGCTTCGGCCCTGCGCAAATTCAAGTCCAACACATAGTACAGCGCCGCGAGGACACGAATCCCCGCGGCGCCCAGCGACCCAATTTGTTATCGGTTGGAGTTTCTGTTGTATCGAGCCATAAGATAGAGCAGCTGAATAATCGAGGTGAGCGCCGCAGCCACATAGGTAAGCGCGGCGGCCGTCAGCACCTTCTTGGCACCGTTGACCTGCTGGGAGCTCATACCCGACTGCTCAATATACGCCACGGCGCGCCGACTAGCATCAATCTCGACCGGTAGCGTAACCAGTTGGAACAGCACGCTAAACGAGAAGAAGATCAGTGCGAGGGTCGTGAGTCCCGCGATGTTCATAAACAGGCCCATGAGCAGCACGATGGTCCAAGTGTTCTGGGTAAAGTTGACGACCGGCACGAGGGCGGTGCGTACCTTCATCATGGCATAGCCGCTTTGACGCTGCGCGGCATGGCCTGCCTCGTGACAAGCGACAGCAACGCTTGCGACCGAGCCGCCCGAACGGTTGGAATCCGACAGATACAGGTTATTGTCCTGCGGGTTGTAATGGTCGGTGAGCTCACCGGCGACGCCCTTGATACCCACGGCGTTGCAACCGTTGGCGTCGAGCATGCGGCGAGCGACCGTGGCACCCGTGTCGCCGTCCGAGCGAACCTTGGACCACGTCTTGTACGTCGAATTGATATAGCTCTGCGCAGCAAGGCCAAGCACCGTGCAGACAAGAACAACCAGCAGGTACAGCGGGTCGATGCCAAAGCCATATCCATAGTAATAGGGCATGCGAATTCCTCCAAATCGAGTTACACGTTGGAGGCATTCTACCCACTCAGCAGACTAGGCTTCCCTATAACAACTCAATCTTTCCGTCCTTCACGGTGAGCCCCATATTGCCGGAAAGCAGATCGTCCAGGCGCGAACCCACAAGCTCAAAACGCCAGCCTTCGCGCAGGGGGCTTTGCTCAGGATGCTCGATGTAATCGGCCAGGTCATCGCGCGAGGCAATGACCGAGGTCGCCACCCCCGAGCGCTCGGCAACCAGGCGGATGAGCGCATACATCAGGTCCGTCACGCTCTCCAGCTCCGGCGAGATCTGACGGTGTCCGCGCACCATGAGCGGCAGGCGATCGTGCGGGCAGCTCGCGCCGCGCTTGATGGCCATGAGCGCACCGTCCACGTCGCGCTCCCCCAGCTGGTCGGTACCGCGAATGCTACGGAACTCCTCAACGCGGACGGGATTGCGCTTAACGAGCGCAAGCAGCGTGTCGTCGGACATGACCCACTTGCGCGGGATGTTACGGCGCTCGGCGCGGTCCTCGCGCCAGGCGGCGAGCTCGCGCGCGATACCCAGCTGGTGACGGCTGCACGAATTGATGCGCTTGACCTTGCGGAACGCCTCGTGGCGATCGGCGCGATAGTGCGACTCGTCAGCCAGCGGGCGCAACTCGTCGAGTACCCAGTCCACGCGGCCCAGCTCGCGCAGACGGCTCATCATCTCGGTATAGGCGACGATCAGGTACTTGACGTCATCGATCGCGTACTCAATCTGCTTATCGGTCAGCGGGCGACGCGACCAGTCGGTCAGCGACTCAGTCTTGGGCAGCGAGACGCCGCAAAACGTCTGCACGAGCGCGCCGTAGGAAATCTGCTGGCGCTCGCCTAAAAGGCGGCGGCCACCTGCGTGTCAAAAATCGGACGCGGCAACACGCCTACGGTATGAAGCATAACTTCCATGTCCTGCGAGCAAGCATGGAACACCTTGGTCACGCTCTCGTCGGCCATGAGTTCGGCCAAGGGAGACAGGTCGTCGATCACCAGCGGATCAACCGCGACGCTCTCGGCAGGAGTGGCAATCTGGACCAGGCACAGGCGCGGATGGAACGTGCGCTCGCGCAAAAACTCGGTATCGACGGCAATCGCGTCAAACTCACGGGCGCGCTGACAAAAGTCGAGTAGAGCCTGATGTGTGGAAATGTACATATCAACCCATCGAATAAGGTTAGGCCCGAAAAACACGGGTAGGATATCGGCATTGCCTTACAACTATACTCGGTTAGTCACAGAACGGGAACGTAAGTATGCGCTGCCTTATCATCCACAACCCGGCATCGGGCCCCAGCTCAGATGAAATCTTCGCATTCACGCACGCCCTCTCGCAGGGCGGCGACGAGGTCGTGATGCGCTTTATCGGCGACGGTATGGAGCCCGAAGACGCCGTGGCAGATGTGCGCGAGTTTGATCGCGTGGTGGTCTCGGGCGGCGACGGCACCGTCTCCAACGTGCTCGACCAGATGCGCGGATGCGGCGTCCCCACGCTCGTCTTTCCCTCCGGCACGGCCTGTCTGTTCTTCAACAACATCGGCAATGCCCCCGAGGCGGCGGCGCTCGCCAAGGCATGCCGCGCCGGCCGCACGGTCAAGGTGGACATGGGCGAGCTCTTTTGGCTCGACGAGAACGGCAACGAGAAGCGCCATGGTTTTATCATCATCGCAGGCTCGGGCTTTGACGCCGAGATCATGATGAAGGCCGCCCCCACCAAAAACGACATCGGCGAGATCGCCTACTTCCTCTCCGCACTTGCCACGCCCAACCCCACGGTGGCGCACTTCACCATTGAGCATGACGGCATTGTCGAGGAACTCGACGGCATCTGCTGCATGGCGGGCAACACGTCTGTCATCCAAAACGACATCAACCTGTTCCCTAACTGCCGCATGAACGACGGCATGGTCGACATCGCGGTCATCGAGCCCGTACGCACGGTACAGCTGCTTCCCACGGTAATCACCGCCGCGCTCGACCCCGCCGGCAAGGTGCTCGGCCGCCCGCAGTTTAAGATCATCCAGACCAAGGAAGCCAAGATTACCTGTACGCCGTCGCTCGGTATGCAGTTTGATGGCGAGATCATTTCCAGCAACTCCGGCGTCTTTGGCGCCCGCGCGCTACCGCAATGCCTTGATATCATCGTCGACGAATTCTCGCCGCTCGGAAAATAGGAGGACCCCCGTGAACGACAACCCCATCCTTGGCTTTATCGTCATCGTTTTGGCCATGCTCGTCGGCTATGCCATTAACGTGATTCACCGTCGAAAGAAGTAAACCACATTGGTATGATATTCATCTAATTATCGACTCTCCCGTTGTTTATGCAAATCCTAAACAGCGGGAGAGTTTTCTTTTTGCGCACTGCCAGGCGCTTTATCCAACTACAGTAAATGCAGGGTGCCTTTATTTAACTAAAGCTACAAAATGAGTATTATTATCCGCTCATCGTATATTTTTTCACGCTCATCGAGTAGAAGCTTTTGTCGGGTGAATACTCTTAAGACTTCCTTTAGGCTAGTAAATGTATTTATTAGCTGAAACTCCGCATGGTTTCGCGGGGTTTCAACAGTTGGGAGGGATCATGAGGTTTACTCATCCCGTCAACACGCTCAAGAAGCTTGGCTGCGGCCTCGCATTCGGAGCTGCGGCCATTATGGCCATGCCGACCTCGGCGCTCGCTTGCACCCAGATCTACATGGGCAGCAAACTCACGGCGGACGGCAACACGTACTACGGCCGCGCAGAGGACTTTAGCCCGCGCTATATCAAGCACTTTGGCATTGAGCCTGCGCACAAGGACGGCAGTGAGTATAGCTCGCTCGAATCCGGCTTTGAGTACAAGTCCAAGGGCGCGACCTACCGCTACACCTTCGTTCGCGACAACCCCTCTCAGTGGGAAGATCGCTATGACGCTTATTCCGAGGCTGGCATCAACGAGAAGGGCGTCTCCTGCTCTGCCACGCTGAGCACCTCCTACAACGAGAAGGCCGAGGAGGCCGACCCCATTACCGAGAAGACCGGCATCGGTGAGTACAACTACGCCAGCGTCATCCTGGGCGAGAGCGCCACGGCCCGTGAGGGCGTCGAGCTCCTCGGTAGCCTGGTCGACGAGCAGGGCATCTGCACCAACGACCAGGTCATCATCGCCGACAACAACGAGACTTGGCTGTTCGCCGGACTTTCTGGCCATCAGTGGATTGCCATGAAGCTCACTGACGACATCGCCTCAGTCAACCCCAACATCGGCAACCTTAACTACAAGGTTAACCTCGACGACACCGAGAACTGCCTCCACTCCAAGGACATTCAGACCATGCCCGAAGAAAAGGGCTTTGCCAAGTACTTCGATGACGGCCAGTTCGACGTTGCCCAGACCTACGGTGAGGAAATTAGCGAGCAGGCCATGCATTCTTGGTCGCGCTATATCCAGGGCCGCAATTACTTCATGGCTCCGCTTGCCGAGGGCACCGACTACGAGATCGTTAAGGACGAGCGCGAAGATGCTCGCGCCACGACCGGCGCCCTGGTCCACGAGATGCAGCCGCTGTTCTTCCAGCCCGGCAAGTCCGACTGGAACACCTTTGAGATGATCCGCAGCTTTGCTACTCGTGGCGAGAATGTCGCCGGCCTCAACGCCAACACCGACGGCGCCTATGCCATCGGCACCAACCGCAATACCGAGATCCACACCTTCCAGCGACCATCCAGTGGGAGATGCTTTCCAACGCCGAGTTCTCCGTCGCTATTCCCTTCTACTCCGCACTGCTCACCGAGGTCAGCCCCTACTTCAGCGATCAGGATGTCTCCTTCGATCATTGTGAAGAGGAAGACGTCGTGAACAACGAGGAGCCCAAGAACTCCATCAACTACGTCCTCATGGACATCAACACGCTCGCCGCTGAGAACCGCGACCACTGCGCCACCGGCGTCCGCGCCTATCTCGACGCTCTGCAGAAGGAGCTCATCGAGCAGAACCTGACCGTCGACGATGCCATGCAGGCCACCGAGGGCACCGAGGCCCGCACCGCCCTGGCCAACAAGGCCGGCAAGGCTGCCACCAAGAACACCTACCTCAAGTGCAAGGCTATGCTCGAGGAGATGCGTGACTACCTCAAGGAGGAGGATTTCTCCGAGGAGTTCGTCCCGAGTGACTACGATGCCGACAACGACTGCCTGGTCGAGTCCATCACCTACGCCGACGAGGCCCTCTCCGATGAGGATGTAGCCGAGCCCGAGGTCAAAGAGGAAGAGGCCACCGAGGAGAAGTCCGAGGGCAACAACATGGCTGCCATGGCCGTTGGCGCCGTCGTCATCATCGGTGTCTGCGCCTACGTGATCTATCGTCGCAAGAAGGCCTAAGACCCTCATGTCCTAGCTGAGCGGGCAAGGCGGTA
>ERZ773194.4787-NODE-4787-length-10347-cov-4.569763_pt1 | contig 10347 bp, 9 predicted proteins | sample MGYA00511240_ERZ773194 | MGnify/ENA primary metagenome ERZ773194 (study PRJEB29015, sample SAMEA2737774) | human gut metagenome | biome: human gut; feature: human-associated habitat; material: faeces | place: China | collected 2012 ... | reverse complement strand
TCTATTTTAACTCATTCTTCAGCAATTGTCAATGTTTTATGTGAACACGCTCTAAGGAAATGTGCAGACGTGTTACCTCCTCCGGCAGCTATGAAGAAGCGTTAAGCGTAATATGTGAATATGTTGAACCGGTTTCAGTTGCAGATTATGAAGAATCTGAAGATTTTGAAATGGAATTAAGCCAGTGACAGAAGGAGAAAAATGAACAGTTTTATATCATGGATAGGCGGCAAAAAGCTGCTCAGGGACGATATCCTTGCGCGTTTGCCGCCGGAATATGACAAGTATATCGAGGTTTTCAGCGGCGCAGGATGGGTATTGTTTCGCAGGACACCGGATAAAAGAATGGAGGTTTACAACGATTTCAACAGCAATCTTGTAAACCTTTTTCGCTGTGTGAGGGACAAGCCGGATAAGCTGAAATACAAGCTGCGGTATGTTTTGAACTCTCGTGAGGACTTCGACCGGATAGCCATGCTTCACAAGAAAAAGCTGTTTTCAAAGCTTCATGATGTTGACAGGGCTGCAAAGTTTTTTCAGCTTATTCGCTACAGCTACGCATCGGGACTGGACAGCTTTGGCTGTCAGCCGCACTCAATGTGGGCGGATTTTCCGCAGATAGATATGGCATCACAGCGATTGCAGAAGGTAGTAATTGAAAACAGAGATTTTGAAAGGCTTATCGGACAGTATGACAGTCCGGTAAGCTTTTTTTATTGCGATCCGCCGTATTATGCAACGGAAAACTACTATAAAGATGTAGGATTTACAGCAAAAGATCACTTGCGGCTGAGAGATACGCTGATGGGAATCAAGGGCAAATTTCTGGTGTCTTACAACGACTGTCCGGAAATCCGTGAAATATGGGATAAATCCGGAATCAACATTGAAGAAATCAGTCGTCTGAATAATCTTGCACAGCGGTACGAAGGCGGCTGTCAGTATGCAGAACTGCTGATTTCAAATTACGATACAACACAGAGAGTTGGTGCAGTTAACCAACTCTCATTTTTTTCAGCGTGACACTGAACCCATGCCGCACATTTAAAATCAGTTAAAATGTAGATAAACGCTTGCGAAGAAGATGTAATGGAGAAAGGAAAGATATGAAAAAGGTTATTTATTCACAGGTGCTTGCCGAAAACGGCATAACAAATTTCAGCGGACTTTATGATGAAAACGGTCTGCCGGTAAATGTTGAACTTGAGGTAAACGAGGACGGAGTTGTCATGACAATTACGCATAAGGAACTTACTGATGAGGAGAAGATGAGGATATGTGACAGAACTGAAGGCTGCGGAGTGTGTCCGATTTCTGAGCTTTGCAGTGAAGAAACAGAAAGCTGAGGAAAAATGAAGATACTTGTAATTGAACCGAAAAAAGAGCCATATATCAGTGATATTGCTGATGATTTACATGAAATGCAGGAGGTGGTCGGCGGATATATTGAACCGATATATTTTGATCCTACCAACAAAGCGATAGCCTGGTGCAATGATGAATTCCTGCTGAACGGCTCAGAACCCAACAGAATGGTAGGAGAATGCCTTGTTCACGGTACTTTTTTCATATCGGGGAACTATCAAAATGAATACGGCGAGTGGGATTCATGTTCGCTTACGGATGAGCAGATCGAACAGTATTCCGAAATGTTTGCCGAACCTGCTATGGAAATAGAACAGGACAGAGATATTACTATTATTTTTATGTGAGGTATCAATGATTATTCTTGATTGGTTATGCTTAAAAATCCGTTCTCCGCCTTATTGAAATGGTAGAATTTCCGCAAAAGGTCTGGATATGTAATTGATTATGTGGTATTGTGGTGTCAATAAAAAATTCCGAAGGAGTTGACCACTTATGAAAAAATCAATACTTATCCTCTTAATCTGCACAGCATTTACAGCCTGTGGAAATTACGAAACAGAAACTGCAGTTACAGAGAATGTTGCAACGGAAACGGCAATACAACTTCAGACCGAAGCTGTAACGCAAGCGATAACAGAAATTGCTGCCCCTAAGGTTATAGAAAAAATAATTCCGACATCTGAACCCATTATCACAACAACACTTTCCGAAACAACTTCAACCACCTCTACAACAACAGAAACATTCATAACAGAAAAGAAAAACGAAATTAAAGCGAGGGTTACAACTGCTGAAGTTAAATATGCTGAAGCAGTTAAAACGACCATGACAACCGAAATGTCCGAAAAAGTAACAACCACATTACCACCCGAAACAACGACTGTAACCGCAACAACGGAAGTAACACAGACAGAGCCAACGCAGAATAATCTGACAGATTATGAAAAGGCACTTGCAGTTTATGAATATATGACTGTAAACGGCAGCGGAACGTGCGTACAATACGCATATCAGACCTATGAGATGTGTCGGGAATATAGTCTGGAATGCTACTTCGCATGGACTGAAAACAGGCTGTACGGACACGTTGCAAACGTGGTTAATATAGATGGGATGTGGTATGTTCTTGACACGCAGGCAGACTGCTTCCTGACGGAAAATATGTGTGAATTTACAGAGATAGTGGATGCAAATGAAAGCTATATCGCATCTGCCGATATCATCAGCAGTGTGCGGTACGAATAAAAATCATGAAAGGCTCGCAAATGCGGGCCTTTTTCTTTTAGGAAGGAAAAATATGTTTAAAAACAGAATACTGAAAAAACTCGGCGCAGGTCTCATTGCGGGACTCTGCGCTTTTACCTTGATCGGAACAAATCTCAGCAGCTTTAAAACCTCTGCTGCCGAAACCGCTAAAGAGCCTCTGCTCTCAGGTGATGAGGTCATTAAGCAAGCGGCAAAATACCTCGGAGTTCCCTACGGCTGGGACTGCAAGGGCTACGACGGCGTTTATTCGTCCTCAAATCCAAAAAAGCAGTCGATGGAAACTGTTCGTAAAAAGGGTCTGGACTGCTCCGGTCTGATTTATGCAACACTGACAGATCTGGGCGTAAGCACTGCCGGATTCCCGTCCAATAACCCTGTTCCGCAGAATTACTGGGAGTATGCGGACGGATCTGCCTATAAAAACTGTACCATGACCTACAAAGGAATAACTTCACCAATTGAAGTCGTTTATGAAAAACTTGATGCGGACAGTCATCAGTATTTTGACAGCGAAAATCTGATTCCGGGATCAGTTGTATCAGGTACTGCAAAGGATAATGGGATCGGACATATGTGGTTTTACATGGGGCAGTTTGACAGCAGGGACTCCGTGTTAGATTACCTTGTAAAACTCGGATATGACAGAAATGCAGTTTCTCCCTATGTAGGCAGCGGAAACGGAGACGGCGGTAAGCACTGGAGAATAGAATGCAATGGTTCACAGGGCTGTGTTATCAACAATAATACCGACGGCAAGGCGAGGTTCAAAAGCTTTGTTGCCTATAAATTGACCTCCCGTGACGCCACTTTCAGCATTAAAAAATGCATCGACGGTACGTCTCAGATCGTTGGAAAATCACCTGTTGACGGCAGTACTGCAAAGTACGGCGTTTACTCCGATTCTGAGTGCAAAACAAAGGTCGGAGAAATTACAATCGGAGCTGACGGTATCGGTTCGATCAAGCTTCCCGACGGCACATATTATGTGAAGGAACTTTCAGCACCGAAAGGCTACGCTCTCTCGACTAAAGTTTACGAGTTGAAATCAAATCAGACGGTTACTGTTTATGAAAATTATCGGACGGGAAAAATCAAGGTAAACAAGACCTCTGAGGACAAAATTGTCAAGGATATCGAATTCAAAGTGACCGGTTCTGATGGCAGTGCATATTCAAAAAAGACTGATTCTAATGGAACTGCAGAGTTTTCAGGACTTAAAGTTTATGACATGAAATCCGGAAAACCTGTTACCTACACGGTTTCCGAAATTAATATTGCAACCCGTTATGAAACTCCAAAGGCGCAGAATGTGACGCTGACAAGCGGAAATGCAGATCTGACTGTGAATGTGAAATTCAATAATGAACTTAAAACAGGATCAATCAAAATCAACAAACAGTCAGAGGACGGAGAAAATGGTGACCGCACTTTTGAAATTAAGGGTGGCGGCAAGAAATACAGCATAAAAACAGGCTCTGACGGAATTGCAGTTCTTTCGGATATTCCTGTTTATGACAGCAATAATGAGAAAATAGTGTACACCATTTCCGAGAAAAATGTTCCTGTAAAGTATGTCGTTCCTGCGGATCAGACTGTAACTCTTACGGCAGATGCAACAAAAAGTGTTACATTTAAAAATAGGCTGAAGAAATTCACTGCTGAAATTGTGAAGAAGGATTCGGAAACAGGTACGGCACAGGGAGACGGTACACTTTCAGGTGCAGTATACGGTATTTTTAATGGAGAGGAACTGGTTGATACCTATACAACGGACGAAAACGGATATTTCAGGACAAAAGAATATATCTGCGGAGATAACTGGACGCTTCGTGAAATAAGTGCTCCGGAGGGATATCTTTTAGATGAAACAGTATGCATTATAGGAGCAGATCCGAAAAATTATATCATCGAGAAAAATACTCTTTTTAAGGAAGTAAGTGAAAAAGTTATTAAGGGCAAAATCGGTATTATCAAGCATTCAGACGATGGTACAACGCAGATAGAAACACCCGAAACAGGTGCAGAATTCGAGGTGTATCTTAAAAATGCAGGCAGCTATGGCAATGCAAAGGAAAATGAGCGTGATTATCTCATTACAGATGAAAACGGCTTTGCCGAAACAAAATTAATGCCATATGGAATATATATTGTTCACCAGACCAAAGGATGGGAAAATACAGAGTTTATGCCGGATTTTGAAGTTAATGTCAGCAAAAATGAAAAGAACTATTTTTACCTCATTAATGACGCTGTCTTAACTTCATTTGTAAGAATTGTGAAGAAAGATGCTGAAACAGGTAATGTTATTCCTGTTTCAGGAATCGGGTTCAAGGTATGGGACTGTGCAGATTCATGCTATGTAACACAGAAAATCAACTATCCTTCAGAAATGATTCTTGACACTTTTTATACAGATGATAGCGGGACATTAATGCTGCCGCAGGAACTTTCTTACGGTGATTATGAGCTTCATGAGGTGAAGTCACCTGACGGGTATGTTCTTGATGAGAATCCTGTTCCATTTACGATTGACGGTACAGATAAAACCGTAGTTGTTGAAAAATACAATACTGCTCAGAAAGGCAGGATCAGTATTCAGAAATTCGGCGATACTTTCAGTTCTGTTACTGCTCTCGGCAGTGCGATATATATTGATGAAAACGGTGAAGTACATGAAAGCGGACAGACCACTTATACACCTGTTTTCGAGGAAAACGGACTTTCCGGAGCGGTTTATCAGGTTATCGCAAGCGAGGATATCGTAACGGCTGACGGTACTGTCAGAGCTAACGCAGGAGACATTGTTGCCGAACTTACAACCGATGAAAACGGCTATGCGGAAACAGATTTATTGTATCTTGGAAAATATGAAGTTGTGGAAGTTACAGCGCCTTACGGCTACGTTTTAAACACAGAACCAAAGCTTGTGGAACTCGCCTATGCAGGACAGGAGGTCAGCGTGAGAGATACCGTGAATACGTCGTTTGTCAACGATTATCAGAGCGTTGAAATAAGCCTTGAGAAGCTTATGGAACAGGATGAAGCTTTTGGAATCGGCATGAATTCCGAGTACAAAAATGTACGCTTCGGACTGTTTGCTGCGGAGAAAATCACAGCCGCAGACGGTCATGTAATTCCCGAAGATGGACTTATAGCAGAGGTTTCTCTCGATGAAAATATGAAGGCTGTTATCGCTGAAAAAGTGCCTTTTGCTAAATATTATGTTCAGGAAATCGCAACAGATGAGCACTATATTTTAAATGGTGAAAAGTACCTCGTAAGCTTCGAATATCAGGGTCAGGAAATGACCACAGTGTATGTGGACTGCGGGCAATTTAAAAATCTTCTTAAACGAGGAACAGTCAAAGGAATCAAGGTAACCGAAAGTGAAGAACTGCTTGAAAATGCTCTGTTTGGTCTGTTTGCAACGGACTGCAAAGAATTTACAGCCAATAATGCTATAATAACTTCCGTGTCCGATTCCAAGGGCGAATTCGGCTTTGAAGAAGTGCCTTTCGGCAGCTATATCGTGCGTGAGATCGCAGCTCCTGAGGGGTATGTTCTGAGTGATGAAAGTTATTCTGTTACTATTTCTGAGGACGGAGATGTGGTGGAAATCACAGCGGAAAATGTGAGAATCAGAGGCAATGTTTCAATCACAAAAATTGACGAGGAATACCCTGATAACAGGCTTTCAGGCGCAGAATTCACAGTTTATTCCGAAGAAAAATGCGAGTCTGAAATCGGCAAATTATCAGAAACAGAAAAGGGCGTTTACCTTCTTGAAAACCTTGAATACAGCAAGTATTTCTTGAAGGAAACTGTCGCTCCGGACGGCTTTATTATCGATGAAAACGTGTACCCATTCAGCATTGAAAAGGACGGCGAAACCGTAGAAATTTCAAACACGGAAGTCGGAAAAGGATTCATAAATAAGCCTGAAAAAGGTAGTGTGGAGATCACTAAAACCGACGTTTCAACGGGTCAGCTTATACCTAACTGTGGCATCGAAATTCTTGACAAGGACGGCAATGTTGTCGTTCAGGGACGAACAGATGACAATGGTATAGTGAAATTCGATATGCTCCGTGTGGGCGACTATTTCTACCGTGAATTCGACGCTCCCGATGGTTACATTTTAGATGAAAATTCGTATCCGTTTACTATTAAAGAGAACGGTGAAATCGTAAAGTGCAGAATGACAAATACAAAAATCCCGCAGCAAACAACTCCGTATACCGGCGATAACGGCAGTAATCTTTTAGCGTGGATCATGATCGGTCTTTCACTTGCGATAGGCTCTGTTTTGTTTATCTGTAGAAAGAAAAAAGGCGGTAAGAATGAGGAATAAAATAATCAAAATTTCGGCGGCTGTGGCTGCAGCCGCCCTCCTTTTTGGAGGCCTTTTTCTGCTGCTTCGTGATGACGTTCAGGTAAAAATTCAGAAAGAAAAACTTGAACCGTTTATGCCTGATTTTACACTTTTGGAACTGCCGGAAGATAGTAATTCAGAAGAAGAAAACAGCGCTGAAATACCATTTGAAGCGGAAGAAAAGCTGAAAGAACAGACTCAGGAATTGTGTACTAATATTGATAATTCTATCGGTTGGATCAACGTCCCCGAAACAAAAATAAACTATCCCGTGATGTACTCCGGCGACAATAATTTTTATCTTCACAGAGCTGTTGACGGCAGTTATTTAAGGGTGGGGTCGATATTTCTTGATTACCGTTGTAATTCCGATTTTACGAGCAGAATCAACATTCTGTACGGTCACAATATGAGTGACGGAAGTATGCTTGCGGACGTGATGAAGTTCATTGACAGCAGCTATTTTGATAGTCACAATTACGGCTGGCTGAGCACTCCGAATGCTGTGTATAAAATTGATTTTTTCTCAGTTTCACAGCCGGAAAATTACGATGATTTTTATGATGTGAATTCCGATATAAATTTATGGCTTGAGAGTCTGAGAGAAAACTCTTTTATCTGGAGAAATATAGGAATTTCCGAGGATGATCAGTTTATTTCGCTGTCTACTTGCACCAATTCCGAGGGCAGTTCAAGGACTGTTCTTACCGGAAAGTTATGCAAAATATGAAAGGAGTTTTTGTATGAAAAAGAAAACATTAATAGCCTTAATTACCGCTGCTGTGACGAGCACTTTCGGTGGTCTGACAGCTTATGCAAGCGGAGATGTAGCAGGAGCTGTGGAAAGCACTTGGACTACGGCAAGAGCACAGGTCGTATCAGTCGTAAACAATGTGGTGTTTCCCGTGATAGACGTTATACTTGCAGTTTTGCTGTTTGTGAAGATAACACTCGCATACCTCGATTACCGCAAACACGGTCAGCTTGAATGGACGCCGATCGCTATCATTTTCGGCTGTCTGATCTTTTCTCTGACCTGTCCGCTGTACATCTGGAGCATAATCTGATAGGGGGTGGAAATGAATATGAAAACAAAAGTAATAGGTACAATTTTAGCAGCGATTATGCTTACAATGACAGCTTGCGGAACGATCAGTCCGCCGATTCAGAATGCCGTTACGGAAACTACTACTACAATCACAGAGACCATACACGACTCGGCTGACTCTTCGGAGGATGAAAAGATAAAAACAAATACATTTATTGCTGAATTTTTCGATTCAGGTATCAGCTTTGCAGATATGAGCAAATTGCTAACAGAAGTTATGAAAAGCTGTATCTTTGAATCGGAAACCGACAGTTCCAACGGTATTCAGAAAATATCTCTTAAGGGCAAGAACGGCGGTGGTGTTTTGAATGTGATGTGTATTGATCTGAGTAAAAGCAATCTTTCTTACGATATGGAATATATCCTTGAAAATTTCGGGGATTATTACTTCAGGCAGACTGCTTCTCAGATGAACGGTGTCACTGAGGACGATTTTGTGTCCGATTACAGAATGACAAGCAGCGTTGTATCAAAGGGAAAATATCAGCGTTATGCGTCAGTCCAGAAAACCGACGGTATGGCGTCGCAGTTCGGGTACACTGAAACCTATGCTGTTCTTAGTGAAAACAAGCTGACCGTTGTGTCTGGTGCTTTTCTCAGTACGGATATGATGGAAAGGCAAAGTTTTATGCAGCTTATAGTAAAGTTTGCAGAGAATGTGAAGTATTAAAGGCTGGTGGTTTTATGCCATATATCCCATTTACAGACGAACAAAAAATCCTTGCCAACAGCGTAGACCTCGAAGAATTCCTGAGAATGCGAGGTGAAAAATTAGAACGTGTCGGCAGAGAGCATAAGCTCATTTACTGTGACAGCTCAGGCAGGCACGACAGCATAACGCTCCGTGGCTCTACCTGGTTCGATCACAAAAATCAGATAGGCGGCGGAGCAATAAAGTTTATGCAGGAGTTTTATGGTATGGACTTTCAGACGGCGGTGCAGGAACTGCTTGGTCAGACAGTGACTCCGCTGTCCCACAGTCCGCCGAAAGTATCGGCAAAGGAAGAAAAGAAAGAGTTCAGACTTCCCGAGGCAAACACAAATATGCATAGGGTTTATGCCTACCTGATAAAGCAGAGGTTCATTTCTCCCGATATTATCAGCCATTTTGCAAAACAACACACGCTTTATGAGGACAAGGAACATCACAATGCGGTATTCGTAGGCGTTGACGAAAACGGCGTTCCAAGGCAGGCAAGCAAGCGTTCAACAAATTCTTACGGCAATAGTTTCAGGATCACTTGTCAAGGTTCTGACACAAGATACAGCTTTGCACATTTCGGTGAAAGCAAAAGACTCTATGTGTTTGAGGCTCCCATAGATATGATGAGTTTTCTTACGCTTTATCCGAATGATTGGCAGAAACACAGGTGCATTGCAATGAACGGAGTTTATGAAAATGCTGTGCTTGCGGCATTAAAGAATCATTCTAACTTATCGAAAGTAATTCTCTGCGTTGATAATGACGAAGGAGGGATCGAGGCCGTTGACCGTCTAAGGGATATTCTAAATGAGAACGGATATTCAAACGTCAAACGCCTTGCACCGCCGTACAAAGATTGGAACGAGGTGCTAAAAGCGAAGAATGGTGCTCCTGCTCTGCCTGCTGTGCCTAACAAGCATAAGGAAGAATATCATCGTCAGGTGGGAAATTTGCAGTATCTCAAATGCCGTCCGGATAAGCTGACGTCTCAGATCTATGCCGCCTTCAAGAACGAACAATACAAATATCTTGCCGAGTATGCTTTGGTTGGCTCGGCGTTTTTTATTGATAAAAGCTGTGAAAAGGATATGTTTGCAAAGCTCAGAGCCAAGCTGAAAGCAGAGTACAAGCCGTACACAGATAAAGGCAAAGTTGCTGCCAAGCAAAGAAATTTGCAGGAATGTGTTACGGCAGTAATGAAAGATCTAAGGCAAACAGCTCGTACCCGTGAGCAGTCAATAAATACGGCGAAACTGCTGTATCAGCTTGCGGATAGTGCTGTCAGGTTATCTGTTGAAGAAACTTTGTCTGAACCTTTGGCAGACCATATCGAATCTGAGGACATCGTTTGTGAACCTGAACCTTGTATGGAATTTGGTTGATGCGATACCGTCTGCTTCACGGTGCAATACCTTGAAGATAACAAACTAACTTTTCTTTTAAATACAGAAGAAAGCATATTTTTATGGATAGGAGGTGAAATTTTGAATGATAAACAAATGATTTTAATAGGCGTACTTGTTGTAATTT
>ERZ773194.4786-NODE-4786-length-10349-cov-3.321547_pt1 | contig 10349 bp, 8 predicted proteins | sample MGYA00511240_ERZ773194 | MGnify/ENA primary metagenome ERZ773194 (study PRJEB29015, sample SAMEA2737774) | human gut metagenome | biome: human gut; feature: human-associated habitat; material: faeces | place: China | collected 2012 ... | reverse complement strand
CGGCATACTGTTCGCAGAACCCATCTGCCGATGCTAATGATAGAGCCGCATTTTTCTGCAACCGGAATGAACTCGTCCGGGCTGATAAATCCCCGTTCCGGGTGCCGCCACCGGATTAAGGCCTCCATTCCGGCCATTTTTTCTGATTTTACATCATATTTTGCATGGTAATAAATTTCAAATTGATTCTCTTTTAAGGCTTCGATGATATCCCCTTCTATTTTTTTCTCATCAGATAGCCGATTCCTGATATTCTCATTATAAAATGCGTAATATTTATGATGCTGCCCCTTGATCGTTCCGCGTGCCATATTGGCTTTGTTGATTGCGGTATTGAGGTCTTTTTCTTCCGGCGGTATCACATAGATACCCGCGGATAAAATAACTTCCATCTTGGACTGATATTGGCCTAACGTAGTGTTTATCTTGTTTTTGATTTGGTTTAGCATTTTGATTAGGTCTAAATCGTTTTTATACTCGGTCATAATACCGAAATAGTCATTGGACAGCCTGCCAAAAATATCGTTTTGGCCGCAAACGGAATCGATCAGGTTCGCAACCAGCCGCAGCAGATTGTCACCGTAATCGTAGCCAAAGGTGTCGTTTATCATCTTGAAGTTATCAATATCAAAATAGATAACAGCGTAGCTTTTACTGCCCCGCGTATCAAGCTTCGAGTTGCAGTCCATAAAAAACTTATTATAATTCCGGATACCGGTCAGATTGTCGATAAAAGCCAGCTTTTGAACCTGTATATCATTTTTACGTTTCATCCGCATATTGTAAAACAGGATGCAGGCAAACAGCAAAAACAGCACTACCAGCATAACAACAGTATTCCGTATAATAATTGCCGATTGCTGTGCAATGACATCTGTTGATACTACCGTTACGAGGTTCCAATTACTTATTTTTCTGATCGGTTCATAACTGACACAGCAGTCTTCCCCCTGGACAGTCATGTGGAAAATACTTTCCGTCTCTGTGGCGACAGCTTCTTTCAGATGCGGAAGATCCTCAGCGTTCTTTGCCTCCAAAATGGCATAAATATCATCAGCCGGCTCGGCGTTTTCGGATTGGAAGACAACGCCTCCGCTATTATCTATAATATAAGTGTAACCTGAACCGCCGAAAAAGGGGATGGAAACGATATCTGCCAGTTTGTCTAAATCATAAGTTGCGAACAACACGGCAATAATGGTATCGTTTTCTATGACCGGGACGGAATATACAATAATGGAGTTGTGCTGGCCTATCTTATCTGTCAGAGGTTTTGAGATGCATTCTTCCCCGTTTAGAGAGCGTTTAAAATAGTCGCGGTCCGCAACAGAAAACGCATATCCATCAGTTGTTATAGCATGTCCGTCTAATTCGGCATATCCTATCCGTAAAAATTGGAAGCGTTCGTCGATATTTTCGAGCCGCTTCATTTTCTCTTCTATTGCTATTGAAGAATCGGATACAATACCGGCCGACAGCAGATGAAGCAATTCTATATTTTTGTTCAGTTTTGCCTCAATTGCGCTGGCCGCCTGCCGTGACACTTCTAAAGCGTGCAGTTCCGTTTCATCCTCCAGCAGAGCCTGTATATTTTGGACATAGTGAAAGGACACCGCTATAAAAATAGCGGCAAGCAAAAATATGAAAATACTAAAATGCTTTTTTACCTTTTTTTCCACAATGCTACCTGCCTTTATAAACATGACAATAGTAACTTTAAAAAGTATAACATAGCATAAACTATTTAGTCAAGGAAATGACGGCTTTACGGCAATTATTTCTAAGACAAGCATTGCCAGTGCAGTTCCAAGGATTTTTATTGCTTTTTTCAAAAAACTATAGTAAAATGTTATAAAGAGGAAAAGAGGGGTAGCTATGTATGGGTCCAGCCAGAAGGGGAATTTCTTTAAAAGCTTATTGATCGCACTTGGCGACTGCCTGATGGTTTTTTTGGCAATGCTCGCAGCTCTTACCTCAATGGGTGAAAAATATGATATAAGCTCGTTGAACCTGGCGCCGGTTATTGTTTATGCCGTTACTTTTTGTGCAGTTTGTTTTGGACTGGACATGTATTCGATCATCAACCGCAAAAAATATGACCTTCTTTTAGGGGTATTGATTTCTTGCTGTATTGCCAGTGTTGTCGCTATGGTTTACGACTATTTCTTTGCCGGGGTATCCCGCACCAGAATGCTGGCAGTAGTATTTTTGTTTTTTGCCTTTGTTATCCTTTCTGCTTGGCGTCTTGCTGTTAATTTTTTTACGATTAAAACAAGGGGACATGCCAAGCTGCTTGTGATTGAAGCCAAAGATATTGACAATGCATTGGCAAGGAAAATAAAATATTCTTGCCTTAACTGGTTTGATTCCTGGTATACGCAGATTAATATTGAAGATGAGGAAGAATTCGATTCGTTTTTAAAAGGCGAATTTACAGAGTATGAAAATATTTTTATTACCCAGTCTATTCCGGAATACCGGAAAAAGACGATCGTTGCCGAAGCAATCCGCATGGATAAAAATATTTATATGCTCCCCAGCTTATATGATATTAATATCACCAAATACCATATGGTTCAATTTGACGACACTCCGTCCTTCCAGATAAAGCCATTTCGGCTGACTCAGGGACAAAGGTTAATCAAACGTATTTTTGATTTTGCTGTATCGCTGCTTGCGGTTGTTCTGACCTCTCCGATTATGCTGATAATCGCGGCGGCTATTCGGCTGGATTCCAAGGGGCCGGTTTTTTATCGGCAGGAAAGGGTTACCAGGGGCGGAAAGAGATTTATGATTTGTAAATTCAGGACAATGCGTGCGGACGCCGAGAAAATGTCCGGCCCGGTTTTGGCGGCGGATGATGACCCGCGAATTACCCGTTCCGGCCGTATTCTCCGGATGACCAGGCTGGACGAGCTTCCGCAGCTTTTTAATATCCTGTTAGGGGATATGAGTATTGTTGGGCCACGGCCGGAACGGCCATTTTTCGTTGACCAATTTTGTGATGAAATCGAAGATTATGATAAACGCCTGTCTGTGAAAGCCGGTTTGACTGGATATGCACAGGTTTATGCAAGGTATGACACCGAGGCGGCAGATAAACTGCTTTACGACCTAATCTATATCAGAGAGTATTCCTTTCTCTTAGATTTAAAAATTATTTTGTTAACGGTTAAAACAATTTTCACAAAAGAAGCGTCTGACGGCGTGAAAGAAGCTCCGGACTGGCAAAACCAGTCTGCGGAAGAAATGAAAAAGTAAGCAGGTGTATGGATGAGGGTCAGTGTGATTATCCCGACCTATAAAAGGGCAAAGTTTTTGATTCGGGCTGTTAATTCCGTGCTGTTTCAGACTTATGAAAACGTGGAGGTTGTTGTCGTAGATGATAATGGCAATGGCACAAAGAATCAAAAGGCTGTGGAGACCCTGTTGCAAAAAAGGTTTGGTAATTTAGAAAAGCTGGTCTATCTGAAAAGCGAGAGCAATGTTGGAGGTGCGGCGGCCAGAAATTTTGGCGCCGGAAAATCGACTGGCGATTATCTTTGTTTTTTAGACGATGACGATGTATTTCTGCCAAATAAAATTAAAGATCAATTGGCTTTTATGGAGAAGCATCATCTGGATTTATCCTTTTCGGATATTGAAATACATGACGGCCGGGATCGCCTTGTAGATAGAAGGATACATTCGCAGTACGTTAAAGACACCGGCAATGAATCTATATTAAAATACCATTTGCTGTATCATCTGACTCCGCATAGCACATACATGTTCCGCAGGGACGCTTTCTTCGGGACTGCCGGATTCCGGACGGAAACAGCTTCTCAGGGATTTATGCTGATGCTGGAGTCGATTGAATCTGGATTGAAGATCAGATACTTTCCAGATGTAACAGCCATTCAGTATATCCATAATCAAGGACGGTTTTCCCAAAATCTAATTCACCCGGACCGTGCAAGAGAGCTATATAAGATAAAGCAGCAGTATTTCGACCGTTTGTCAAAAAAGGAAATCAGGTTTATACAATTTCGGCTCAACGCCGTACTGGGATTTTATTACTTCAGGAACGGAGTTCCGCTAAAGGGTCTTAAGCATTGTATTTTTGCATTTTTGCATGCGCCCGGATCCTTTTGCCGGCATGCGGCAGAACTTTGGAAAAGAACCGAATATGAATTATTATGAACAATGGAAAGAAAACAGGCGGATAGCAATTCTTTTATCGCTATGCTGTTCGTATTGGTACAAAAGAGTAAGAGTGGGGGAGAAAAAGTATGAAAGTTTTTCGCAGGAGTTTGTTTGGGTATAAAAGGCAGGATGTTTCACAGTACATGGATGAAGTGCTGGAAAAACTGGTTCTGGTCAAAGAAAAACATCAGATTGAAGTTGACGCTTTAAAGGCGTCCAGAGACAGAGCCGAGAAAAAATGCAGGCAAGTGCAGGTTCAGCTGGAGGCGGATGCCAATCAAAAGCGGGAACTGGAAATACAGGTACATACCCTAAAGGAGCAGGTGGATACTTTGTCCTGCCAAAAAGAGCAATCCGAGAGCGAGCTTTTATCGCTCAGAGAACAATATGGATTGTTAGAGCAGAAATATGACAGGGATTATTTATCAAAAAAAGAAGAACTTGACGCGGCCGGAAGGACAATGGCGCAGGTACAGGCCTTATGTGACCGGACGATTGATGAAACCAAAGAGGAAACCGAAAGACTGATGCGGCAGATGCACAAAGAAGCGGAAGACTGCATGAATATGCTGGCCAGCTGTGGTCAAACTTATTCTCTCACCAAGAGTAATATTCTCAAATGCCTTGGTACATTTGAAGAGGAACTGGATTCCATCGGCCGTATGATTGACCGGACGGAGGATAAACTTACAAGTAAAAATGAACTGGATGAAATCCGAAGAAGAAATGTAAAACGCCTGGATGAGCTCAAACGGAATTTTATGCATATCGTACGCCGGGAAGAAGCCTGAGTCTTGTATGGGGGAAGCCGGTAATTATATCTTTTTTAGAAAAGCAGTAAAAAATCAGAAAGACTGCTTTTCTGATTTTTGCATCAAAATGGGAAAAGATTGACATTTTTGACTTTTTATGTTATACTTTTATGAAAAAATTGGCAAAACTGCTGAAAAGCAGTGACGCAAAGCTATAGGGTCCTGCCCGAAGTAGGGCAAGACAGCCAGTTGCTGTATACTAAAACGTGATTTAGTGTACAGTTTTTTTTAAAGAAAACTGTATATTGGTATTGTAAGGAAGGATGCAGAATAAAAAGAATATTTCTTAAAGTACCGTACCCCTGTTTACCATTTCCGCTATAGTTTTGATAGAGGCCGTGATTTTTCCGGACTCGACCAACACTTTACCGCATATATTTATAATGGTTTGGGGATGGAAGGCGGCAGTAAAGCTTCTGTTTGAGCCGCCCGTGTCGAAGGAAAAGCAGAGGGTTAGGGAAACAACAACAGAGTCAGGGCAGAAAATTGTATGTCAGAGAGCTGGACGGGAAACAGCAGCAAAGGGAAAGAATTGACAAACAAACTGAATCCGGCTGTTTTGTAATTGACCCTTGAAAAAACTTCCGAGAAACGAATAAAATCAGCCTATGGATGGCCATTATGATTTTTTTACATACAATTTCGCGTTTTTAGAAAAAGGGGGTTGTTACCATTAAAGTTGAATTGTTAGTATCTGCCATGTATCAAAAGGATTTTTCACTATATTGTAAAATGAATCTTCAAACAGACGCAGTTATCATCAATCAATGTGATATAGATAAAGCGGAGCAGGAGGAAATAGACGGGCATGCCGTGCGGATGTATTCCTATTCGCAAAGAGGGGTTGGGAAAAGCCGCAATAACGCATTGCTGAATGCCGAGGGGGATATCTGTCTGCTGGCAGACGACGACGTGATTTATGTGGATGGATATGAAAAGATCATTTTAGATGCTTTTGATCGGTACCCAGACGGCGATGTTATTCTTTTTCGTGTTGACAGCTTGAATCCCGACCGCCCTATTGATAAAATCAAAAAATCCGGCCGGCTAAGGGAGTATCATGCAACCAGCTGTGGTACGTGGAATGTGGCATTTCGCAGAGAGAGGATACAAAAGAGTAATATCTGGTTCTCACTGCTTTTTGGCGGCGGCGCCAAATATGGCAGCGGGGAAGACAGCCTTTTTATCCATGAGCTGTTTCGAAAAAAACTGCATGTTTATGGAATGCAGGAAAAAATTGCGAATGTAGAGCAAAGCGCTTCTACCTGGTTCCAAGGGTATACATCCAAATATTTTAAGGATAAGGGTGCTGCTTATCGGGCTATCTATGGCAGTAAGACTTCGTTTTTAATGCCGATATTTGCACTTAGAATGAAAAGAAAGAACTTGGGGGGATTTTTTGAAATCTATTCCTTGCTGAGAGCGGGGGAGAAAGAGTACTGCAATGTGTGATTAAAATTAGACTACTGAAAAATCAGTATATATCCGGTCAGGGGCATGGAATGCCCCTGGCTTTTTTGTAAAAAGCTTATTTATCACCGTTTAGTAAAAGAATATTCTGAATTGATATTTGGACATAACTATAGTATACTTGATCTGACAGGAAAATAAATCCGTGGGGGGATGAAATATGTCAAATATTATAATCATAGAGGATGATCAAAAAATCAGGGACGAGCTGTGTACCTTGCTGGAACGGTACGGCTATGACTGCAAAGCGCCGGATAAATTTGAGAATTGTGCATTGGAGGTACTTCGCAGCGGAGCCGATCTTTGCCTGCTGGATATCAATCTTCCCCTTTATGACGGATATCATATTTGCAGAGAGATTCGGAAAAGCTCTGATATTCCGATTATCATGGTGACCAGCCGTGACAGCGAGGTGGACGAGCTGATGAGCATGAACCTGGGCGCCGATGACTTTATTGCCAAGCCCTACAATACCCAGATTTTACTGGCGAGGATTTCTTCTATCCTGCGGCGGACGCAGGGAGGAGGCGGTTCACAGAGGATATCCCATAAGGGGGTAACGCTTGACCTGTCTTCCGCAACAGCGGAATTTGACGGAAAAAGCTGCGAACTGACCAAAAATGAAGTGCGGATTTTGTATCTGCTGATGAAACAGAACGGTACGATTATCAAGCGGGAGGAAATCATGAACGAGCTTTGGCAGTCTGATGAGTTCGTTGATGATAATACACTGACGGTAAATATCAACCGGCTGCGTAAAAAGCTGGAGGATATTGGCGTAACCGATTATTTGATTACCAAACGCGGACAGGGGTATTTGGTATGAAAAAATTCTGGAAGGATAAAATCGTTTTTATCACAATACAGCTGTTTGTGGCAGCCTTTGTATCTTTTTTGCTCCATGTATTGAACCTGAATGCTTATACTATTGGCTTTATTGCGTTTACCTATCTCGCCGCGTCCGCTCTTATCCTGCTGTATGAATTTGTAAAGAAAAAAGAATTTTATGATAATGTGGTTTGGAATCTGCAGCGGCTCGACAAAAAGTATCTGCTTTTTGAGATGCTGGATAAGCCCAGCTTTTTAGAAGGAGAAATCCTGTATGAAACGCTCCGGCAGACATCAAAATCAATGAACGACGAAATTGCCGCTTTTCGGCAGTCGTCGGAGGATTATCGGGAATTTATCGAAACCTGGGTACATGAAATTAAAACACCTATTGCGGCCGCAAGGCTGATTGCCCTGAATCATCCCGGTGATGCGGTTTCAGCAATGGACACGGAATTGTCCAAAATTGACGGTTTTGTCGAACAGGCGCTTTTTTATTCGAGAAGCAACACATTGGAAAAGGATTATATCATTAAAGAAATCAATTTATCTGATTTAGTAAAAAAATCGGTTAAAAAATATTCTAAAAGCTTGATTGAAAGCAAGTTCTCCATTGAGTTTGACAATTTGGAGACAACGGTATATTCAGACGGCAAATGGCTGGATTTTATTTTAGGTCAGCTGATTTCAAACGCAGTTAAATACCGCAGTGAAAAGCCAAAACTCCAATTTTATGCGGACTGTATGGAGAACCGGATTGTCCTGACGGTATTGGATAATGGGATCGGGATTGATGAAAAGGATTTAAAGCGTGTTTTTGACAAGGGGTTTACCGGGGAAAACGGCAGGAAATATACCAAATCCACCGGCCTGGGTTTGTATCTCTGTCAAAAGCTGTGCAGTAAAATGGGACTTGGTATCGCTGTATCTTCGGAAATCGGACAATGGACCAAGGTACAGATTATTTTTCCGAAAAGTAAAATGGAAGCCCTGGAGCCATAAAATGGCTCCTTAGACTGTCGAAAAAGTCGGTCTGCCGCAAGCAAGTACGCAAAAGGAAAGAAGCAATTGCAGATATTCTTAAAAGCTAAAAAATCCCGCGGAAAACATCGAATTTTCCGCGGGATGCTTGCTTTTCCGCAAAACAAACTCTACCGTACCTCTGTACGCCGACGAATTTGTTTTGCGAAAACACCCCTTCCTTTTTCGGCAACTATCAGCGTACCAATCAGTTTATCGGCACGCTGCGGAGCCATAAAATGGCTCCTTTGTTTTATGACAAAACTGTAAGAAAAGTGTAAGGTAAATCAATGGCAAAGATAAGTCTATGCGTCTATAATAAGGTCATAGACGAAAGGAGCAGATACCATGGAGCATGTATTAGAAGTCAGAAACATCGAAAAATATTATGGAAATCGAGGCAATGTGACAAAAGCAGTAGACGATATCAGCTTTAATGTGGAAAAGGGCGAATATATCGGTATCATGGGGGCGTCGGGCAGCGGAAAAACAACTCTGCTGAACTGTATCTCAACCATTGATTCGGCGACTGCCGGTCATATCATTATCAATGGCCGGGATATCACAGCCCTGAGCCCCAAAAAGCTGTCTCAGTTCCGGCGGGAGGAACTTGGGTTTATTTTTCAGGATTTCAACCTGTTAGATACTCTGACGGCTTATGAAAATATTGCGCTTGCGCTGACGATTATCAAAACACCGGCCAAAGAAATTGACAAGCGCGTAAAGGATGTCGCCGATATGCTGGAAATCCGTGAGGTTTTAGCAAAATACCCATACCAGATGTCGGGCGGACAAAAACAGAGGACGGCATCAGCCCGGGCAATCATCACCAATCCATCCCTCATTTTAGCGGACGAGCCGACCGGCGCACTGGACAGCAAATCTGCCCGTATGCTGCTTGAAAGCTTTGAAAGGCTAAATAGGGAACTCAACGCTACAATTTTAATGGTAACCCATGACGCGTTTACCGCAAGCTACTGCGAACGAATTCTGTTTATGAAGGATGGTAAGCTGTTTAATCAGCTCATACGCGGGGGAGATACCAGAAAAGAATTTTTTAATAAAATTATTGAAGTGGTGACCCTGCTCGGAGGTGACAACAACAATGTTCTTTAAATTGGCATTGAGCAATGTGAAAAAGAGTATCCGGGACTATTTGGTCTATTTTCTGACCCTTACTTTTGGAATATGCGTTTTTTATGTATTTAATTCGGTGGAAAGCCAGCAGGCAATGATGCGGCTGACCGAGTCACAAAAAGAGGTTATGGAAGTCCTGACTACTATGATAGGCGGCGTTTCCGTTTTTGTATCGGTCATTTTAGGATTTTTAATTATTTATGCAAACAGATTTTTAATTAAACGACGCAAAAAAGAGCTTGGAATCTATATGACGCTGGGGATGGAAAAAGGCAGGATTTCTAAAATTCTGATCTTAGAAACACTGATAATCGGCGTGGCGTCGCTTGCGGCTGGCTTGGCGCTGGGCGTCTTTATTTCGCAGGGGCTTTCCGTCGTGACGGCAAAAATGTTCGAAGCTGACCTTAATTCATTTATTTTTGTCTTTTCCAAAGCAGCCCTGCTGAAATCTGTTTTGTACTTTGGCATCATATACTTCATTGCCATGATTTTTAATACCTTGGCAATATCGCGATATCAGCTGATTGACCTGCTGAACGCGGATAAGAAAACGGAAACCCTGAAGGTGAAACGCCTGTGGATTTCGGTTGTATTGTTTATCATTTCAGCAGTCAGCCTTGCGATAGCCTATAAACTGATACTGGAAAACGGACTGTTGATGGCGGATGCGAAATTCTACTGGTCAATTGCTTTGGGCTGTATCGGAACGTTTTTGTTTTTTATGTCGCTGTCCGGCTTTTTGCTCCGGATGGTGCAGACCAACAAGCGGCTTTATTTTAAAAATCTGAACATGTTTGTGCTGCGGCAGCTCAACAGTAAAATCAATACCACGTTTATCTCTATGACTCTGATTTGTCTGATGCTGCTGTGTACCATCGGCGCGCTGTCTGCGGGGAT
>ERZ773194.4780-NODE-4780-length-10355-cov-7.752233_pt1 | contig 10355 bp, 8 predicted proteins | sample MGYA00511240_ERZ773194 | MGnify/ENA primary metagenome ERZ773194 (study PRJEB29015, sample SAMEA2737774) | human gut metagenome | biome: human gut; feature: human-associated habitat; material: faeces | place: China | collected 2012 ... | reverse complement strand
CATGCGTGTATCGTCGGAATTGCCGCCCAGCCGCAGCACATGGTCAAGTAACTCCTGTGGTATTGGCATAGAAGAAGCGGAGGACGTTTGCACGTTCTCCGCTTCAGGCATAAACGATATTTGCTCGCCTTGGACTGGCTCGGTTATGCGTAAATCAGCTCCGCGAGGATCACTTCCTCGGCTTGCGCCTTGCAGGTGTTCATCAGACCTGCCCACTTCAATGGGTCGGCTGCTTTCAGCGCTTCCGTCACTCCTGCCGACGTCATCAGCTCCGGCATCATCTGCTCCAACCTCCGGTTCGCCGCTTCGTCGATCTCCCGCAGGTGCGGAAACAGCGTTTCCGACAGAATCATCTGATTCCAGAGAATCGGGGGATGCTCCCGGAGATACGTCTGCCGCATCCGTCCGTATTTGCCAAGCGGCTGGCTCTGCGGATTCTCGCGCAGGCTCAGGTCGGGGATCTGAAATTCTCCGCTGGTCTTGTAAGTCAGGTTGTTCTCCATGTTCTTCCGTCCTTTCTGCGCGGCGTTCGCGCTCGTGTCTTTTTACGGTGATCTCGATTTGCCTTAAAACGCGCTGGCTGATCTCGCTGACGGCTGTTCCGAGGACGCTGACCGCGGCCGGGGTGTTGAAGTCAAAGACCGGCATAAAATCCTCCGGTTCAAAATAGCCGTCCGGGGAGAAGCCGCAGCGTGCCATAAGCGCGTAGGTGATGCTGGTGGATGCCGCCGTTTTGAACGCCATCCGTATGTTATCTTCATCATACCCGTTCAGAAACGAATCTGCAACGATGTCGCAGATGTCGCGTTTCTGCTCCGACCAGTATTCCAGCGCGAGTTTATCCGCGACGCGCTCAAACTGCGCGATGATTCCACCGTCTTGGGGAACGTCGTACTGTTCCGTTAGCATGGAGCAGACTTTCGCTTCATGCTCGGCACGCATTTCCCACAGCGTAAAGCTGCGGGCGGCATCGCGCGGCGCGGTGTCCGCCACGTCAAAAACATATCGGAGTCGTGGCTGATAGCCGCTGGTGTCGATGAGCGCGATGCCGGTGCTGCCGCGCTGCACATAGCGCCCCATGCGGTCTTTCCAGAAGTCATATTCCGCGCACGCCGTTGCGTTCGGGCGCTGGGCGTAGATCATAAGCTGTTCGTTGTAGGGATACTTGTAAAGCCGCGCCGCCGTAGCGAGAAAAGCCGTCCAGCTTCGATAGCTGCCGGTGATCTGCCGCGCGGTGCGCTCGGCAAATTCTGAGTAGAATTGTAGCTTGTTCGGCATATTCCAACCTCTTTTCGTAAAAAATTAGCCAGTCAGTAAAACTGGCTGGCTATGCGATGCTTTGAAATTGTTTTCGTATGCAGGAGCGAGAGATGTATAGACATCCTAATTTCGCACTTAGCAATGATCTTGTTCAGAAGTCAAATCTTTCCCGAATGTTTTCGTGGAAATTTCTCTCAATGACTCGTTAAAAAGCTGAGAAACATATTGAGAGCAACTATAAGGCTTTTGCCGACTTGAAAGATAATTTGCTAATGCCACCGCGTTCCGAACATCTTTCCTTTGATCTGCAAACCACTCGGCAAAAATTTTAGGTAGTTCGGCAGGACACAGCTCGATTAAGTTGCAAATAACCTCAAATTCTTCGATGTTAATACTATGATATGCGACAATGTTTGTTTCCGAAATATCAGGTGCAATCATTTTATCAAATTCAAGAAGCAATTCACCGATTGGCTGCACTTTCTCCATACATACAGCCAAGATAATCGTACGCTCAATTCCATCAAAAAAACCAGACTTGCTTTCAGCTATGTCACTGTCCTTGGAATAAATCTCCTTTAAGCGCTCACAGACCTGTTTTGTTGGATAGAACATGAGTTCCGTGACTTCTACATCAATAGCTGCTCGATTGGGACCTGTCAATGTACTGGAATGTGGACTCTTTGCCTTTGCTTCGATGGCAACCAAGGTATTACTTATACGGAAATAACAGTCGGTCGATGCTCGATGCTGTCCTTTATACTTATACAGAAATTCATCTTGAAATTTCACATTACCTTCCGAGCTATCTGCGGATGCTTTTGCTATCTCTCGCACATACTGCTCGAATGGCTGACCAAACAGCGTCATAAATTTTTCACCATCGGTTTTGAACGTGTAGCGAACATCCCAATATAGACCTTCCCACATTTGATATACGATAGTTGTTTCGGAAAATGCAAACTGTAAAGCCTCAATCTGGACGAAAGGAAAACGGTAAAATGGCTCGAAATTCCAGACTTGATCTATTGTCTTAGAAGCGTTCTTTTTGGCGATCGTATAATCTATCCGAATAGTCTTGAGTATTTTTTCATATACCGGCGCTAAACCTTTAGCATCGAAATCTTCTACTGTGACACAAAGCCCTTTTGTAAACATATCAGTGATTGTAAAACGCGAGATCACATTTGTAAGCGAATCGAAAAGTACTGTAAGGCGATCTTCTAAAGAGAATCCCCGCATTTGTTCGTAGCGGGTTAGAAATACTGCCATTTTAGGGTTCCGTTTTGCAAGTGTCGAAAAAACATAATAAGCTCGTGCTATCTGATCTTTAATATTTTTATGTGTGTTATGATAAAGCGTCAAATATAGATACTCTGTTTCATGTCCACTTACTTCTCCTTTGGGAAGTCGATCATTGATAGCTAAGATAGCGTCCATGATGAGGAGTAGGTCTGGTAGCAATATCGGACTAAGTTTTTTCTTAACAGGGCAATACAACAACGCCCATTTTTCTAACTCAAAAATAGCCTGCAGACACATGATAGTCTTAAATTGATTGTAGGCAATCCAATTCCCACCCATTTTCTGTATGTGATTTGAATGCGCCACCCTAAGTGACCAATCGAGCTGGCACGCATCTTGATTTTGTTGGCAAACACCAATATGGAGAGAAGCAAAACGAGAAAGAATAGCGATTGCCTTTTCACAGCTAATTTCTGACAGGAGTTTTATTAGTTTCTCCTTACTTAAGGTATGGTTGAAAATAAGGCTATATTCTGGAAATGCAACGTATTCGAGGTGATTTATTTTCATTTTTTGCGCCCCTTTTCTTATTGCTTGCTTCTCTTACAGTAACACCACGAATTATCCCAATATTTCAAAATGTGCATTCAAAGCAAGGATTTTGTTTTCCGCGCCAGATACAGTGGTAAGTTTGTAATTGCACCGTCTTTCCGATAGCCACGCTTGGAATACCGCAGCGCGTGTTCGGGATGATGGTCGGCAATGTATTTTTTGAACGATGGAGCAGTTTTGTCCTCGCCGCCCTTTGCCTCTATGGGGATGATCTCTGTGCCGTGCTGGATGAGGAAATCAATCTCACTGTTTTTGTCCGAGTAGTAACGAGGCTCCACCTCAAATTGACCGCGGAGCTGCTGCAGAACGTAGTTCTCCGTCAATGGCCCTTTGAACTGAAAGTCCGTTTTCAGCAGAATTGCGCTGTTATCAATACCAGCCATGTGCTTGAGCAGACCCGTATCAAACACAAACAGCTTGAACTGATCCAGCTTATCAAAGGCGGCCAACGGATGCTCTGCTTTGGAAACATTGTAGATACGGTTTAACATCCCAGCAGAAACAAGCCACTCAATCGCTTCTTCAAAGTCACGCGCGCGGCCGCCCTCCCGGACAGCGCCGTACATAAATTTTTCGTTGGACTTTGCAAGCTGTGCGACAATACTGCGGAACACCATTAGAATCCGTCCGCTGTTGACCTTGCCATTGTGTTTAGAGAAGTCGTTCTCATAGACCTCGATCAGTTCTCGTTGGATCTGCGTAATTTTTGCAGGGTCTTTATGCGCAATCCACGAAGCAACGCACTCTGGCATTCCACCGATAATCAGGTAGTAATTGTATGCTTCCAGCAGCCGGTTGTGGAAAATATCCTCAATCGACTGTTCCTTTTGAATGCTGTAATAATAGGCGTATAGACGTTCGTCGGTTGCCTCCAAAAATTCGTCAAAGGTCAGCGGATAGATGTCCAGCAGATTTACCATTCCAACAGGATACGATTTCGGCTGTGCCAAAAGTGTACCGAGCAGGCTTCCAGCGGCAATCACATGGTATTCATTTGCTTTCTCTTTGAAGTATTTCAGCGTGTTGAGTGCTTCCGGGCATTCTTGAATCTCATCGAAGATAATCAGCGTTTTCTCCGGCAGAATCTTTTCTCCCGCAATCATAGACAGAAGTTCAATGATCCGCTGGGGATTTTTGTTTGCCGCAAAGATGGATTTCAGCTCATCTTCCTCATCAAAGTTGAAGTAAACGAAATTATCATAATAATCACACCCAAACGATTTCATCAGCCATGTTTTTCCGACCTGTCTGGCACCTTTCAGCACCATCGGTTTCCGATCTTCGCTGTTTTTCCAATTGATCAATGCCTGTGTTGCATTACGTTTCAAGCAAATCACCGTCTTTCCTATATCTCGCTTTTAGCATAACACATTTTTCTGCCAACATCAAATCAAAATATACACATTTTTCTGAAATAATACGACGGCGTTTAACACATTTTTCTGTGCATCCAAAAGCAATTAGAAATCCGGGTACAGCTCCAGCTCTGCAAATTCCACATCGCTGATCTTCTCCAGCTTTTGCAGCGCGGAATCCGTCATGTTCAGCAGCTCCGGCTGATCTGCACCGATGTAACCGCGCATTTCGCGCAGCTCCCGCATCAGGCTCTCGCGCGAACCGGTGTTGTAAATGCACATCAGGTTCATTTCATCGTTTGTAAAATTCATATCATAGCTCCTTTTCTGCGCTCCGCTTGGGCGCGTGTTTTTCCGTTCTGTTTGTTGTCTCCACTGGCGCTTTTAGCTTGGCTAGAATGGATGACCGTTCTTCCTGCTCTGCGACGGTCTGTTTCGGACCGTTGTTGATGATACCGTCGATCATGCCGTAATCATCCTCCAGTGCCATCTCCGCATTTTTCAGATAGTTTTCCGGCTGTGTTTTTGCGGTATCATCGTGAAGATAGGATAGCGCATCCGGCTGTTTCGGCGCAACGATGTCGCGCCTCGGTTGCAGCGTATCACGAACGCGTTCCCATTCCGTGCGCTCGACGCCGAAAATGCCAGAGTGTGCATCCAGATCGCTGGTATCCAACACCATATACTCGGTGTTGTCGCTGTTCAGCACAAAAATCGGAACATCCTGCAAAAACAGCTCTCTGGCGCGCTCTTTGGAGAGCGGCAGCATGGTGTTTCCGTCCGTATAGCCGAATTGATACATCTGCGCAAAATCCACGGTGAGGTCCGGCATGGGATAGCCTTGCTCCAACTGCGGGAGATCCGGCAGCGAATCGGCGGTGGACGTTGCCTCTACGCCGGTGATTTGTTCGCCAGCACCAAGCAGCAGCTCGTTTGCCTCCTGCAAACCGTTCAGCAGCTCCAGCGGCGCGAGGCGGATCGGGGCAGCATCGCCAATGTTATGGAGCTTGCAGACTGTAAGCGCCGCAGCGGATAGCAACTGTCCGGTATCGTCCAGCACACCGCCATCCAGCGCCTTTGCGGAGGCAGCATCATAAATGGTGTAATCAATGCCGGTGTCGCTGCGCTGCACATGGATATACTTCTCGTTATCCACCATGTAGAGTTTTTCGGTGTCCTGCTCTGGCTGTTTCTGTGCTGGCTGCGCCGGTTCCAGCGAAATTCCGCGTTCCTTGCAAATCTCTTTGAATTGCTGCTCAACGCCGGAAATAAGCTCACTGGATGTTTTGCGGATGGTATCCAAACTATCCTTGAACGCTTTCAGGTCTTTGTCCTTTGACCATGTTGCCACATAGCCAAAGCTGTTTGCGCTTGTTTCAATGCCGAAGTAGGCACAGACGGTGTAGGCGATGCTCTCCGCTTCAATTTCCTCCGTGCTGGAGTCTTTCGGCTGGCTGTTCGGCTGCTTGGCGTAATCGTGGAGCTTCGAGTGCGCGATCTCATGGACGGCTGCGCACACGGTTTGCACCTCACTCATCCCATCGCGTAGCGTAATGCTCTGCTTGGATGGCGAGAAAAAGCCGTCGAGGTCGTTGCTTAGCGGTTTCATTTCAATGGGCACCGGTGATACGCGGCGCAGTGCCTCCATAAACGCCTCATAATGCTCCACGTTGCCGGTCAGCTCCGCAACGGGAGATTGTACGCGCTCCGGGAGCGGTTTGCCGTCCGTCTGGCTTACATCAAAAACCTTGACCGGACGGAACATCGGAATCTGGACTTCTTTTTCTTCCGTGATGGTATTGCCGTCTGCATCCAGCAGTGGCAATTTCGTATCGGGGTCGAGCTTTTCTTTTTCGACCTTGATTTTATATGGCGTCGGCGCAAGGATCGAAATGCCTTTCTCACCACGCAGCACATGACGGCTGAACTGATTTTGCCATTTCTGATACCCGGCAACGAGCGTCGCGTGCGGGCATTGCGAGAAAATAAGCATCTGATTGTTGACCGAGTAATGATGAAAGTGGCTCATCGTGCGCAAATACGCCTGGTACTTTTCTAAATCGCCGGACTGGAACAGCGCCTTGATACCAGCCTCGATCTGATCGGTCAGCTTTTTTATTTGTTCCTTGATGGGTTGTTTTTCTGCCATAAACTTCTCCTTTGCAGACAAAAAGCAGCCTCCGCACAAACGGTTCGTTCATGCGGAGGCTGCTTCGTTATTTAATTCTCCGCTGGGGCGGGGTCAAGCCATTTTTCAGGGCGCGTTCACTGTCTGCCTTGCGTCTAGCGTCGCTGTATGGCGGCCGGATGCCAACGCAGCTTTTCGGAACAATGTACCGTGCTGCGCCGTTCGACTCATCGAAATCCGCATACACGTTCTCCGGCGTTGCATCGTGCAGCCGCCGCAGTTTGGCAATCAGCTTCGGGTCATGCGTGTAGACCATCGCGTTCGGCTCTGCCTGATTGTAAATGATGATGGTTTCGCGCTCATATTTGGAAAGTGTCATGTGAAATCACACCTGTCACAGTACAGATCCTCGCATCGTTTGTGCAGCAGGCACGCCGCCGTGAAGCCAGCGGCCGCGCCGATCACTGTTCCAATGCCGAGAAACAGCCATTTCATTTCGTTCCCTCCTTTCCGAAGTCAAACCGATACGACGAGCGAACGCCGTCGTCCTCTAAAAGCAAATCCGTGCTGAAGCGTCTGCCGGTCTTTTCGGAATAAACATCGTCCACACGAACGCGACCGCGCTCCAGCAGCGCCGCGACCATCTGTTTGTCCAGCGTGATTCTCTTGGCAGTCAGGAACTTGTTGTCACGCCAGAGTCCAAATTTGCAGTCGCTTCGTTCGCAGAAAAAGCCTTTCTTGCTCTCCGTGACATCACTGCCGCAGCGCGGGCATCTGCCAATGACCTCTCGCCCGGAAGGGAACAGCACCTCCGCGCCGGGAACGACGCGGTAGCTGCGCGTCAGCTCTGTGAGCATGGCGGTAATGCCGCCGAGGAACGCATCCGCATCCAGCTCGCCGCGCTCCACCTGCTTTAGCTTATGCTCCCACTCCGCCGTGAGCAACGGCGATTGAAGCTGCTCCGGCAGAACGGTAATCAGCGAATTGCCGATCTGCGTCGGGATGAGATAGACTGCCTTTTTGAGCTTTTTTCGTTCCACAAATCCGGCAGCCACCAGCTTTTCGATGATAGCCGCCCTGGTCGCAGGCGTGCCAAGCCCTTTCCGCTCCGCCTCGTCGGGGATACCATCCTTGCCTGCGTTCTCCATAGCGGACAGGAGGGTATCTTCGGTATAGGGCTTCGGCGGCTGGGTGAAATGCTCGGTGACGGAAACCTCCGCACCATCAAAAATCTGCCCTTCGGTGAAGTCCGGGAGCGTGCCGCCGTCCCCATCCGCAGGCTTTTCCTTCAGGGAGGTACGGAAAATGCGGTCGATCTCCCACCAGCCTTCGGCAAGGATGCGCTTGCCCTTTGCAGTGAAGGCGTGTTCGCCGCAGTCAAAAGTTGCTGTGACCGCCTCATACTCATACGACTCCGCTGATGCACACAGCAGCTTGCAGCAGACCAAGAGAAACAAATTACGCTCGCCCAGGGGCAGCCCCTTGATATCCGCTCTTTCAATCTCCATTGTGGGGATAATGGCGTGATGGTCGGTCACATCCTTGTCCGATACGATCAGCTCCACCAAGGGGAAGAAACTGCCGCACCCGTCAAATGGCGGCACCTTCGCCGCCAGGTGGATCACACAGGAGGCCGTTTCCGCCATATCGGAGGTAAGGTATCTGCTGTCAGTACGGGGATAGGTCAGCAGCTTCTTTTCGTAGAGGCTCTGGGCGTAGTCAAGGGTCTGCTTCGCCGTGTATCCGAACAGGCGGTTTGCCTCACGCTGCAAGGTGGTAAGGTCATAGAGCTTCGGAGGCTGTTCTTTTTTCTGCTCTTTCGTGACAGAGGTACAGGTGACGGCCGCACCCTTGCACATGGCCGCTGCCTGTTCCGCCGCTGACGGATCGGTGAACTTCTCCGACACCGCCTCGGCTCCATCCAGCGTCAGGCGCAGCAAATGATATTTTCCCTTGTGAAACAGCGTGATCTTTGCGTCACGCTCCGCCAGCATTGCCAGCGTGGGTGTTTGCACACGGCCTACATTCAGGGTGCGGTGATAGAGGACGGAGAAAAGGCGCGTGGCATTGATCCCCACCAGCCAATCCGCTTTCTGGCGGCAGAGGGCAGATTGATACAGGGCTTCATAATCGGTGCCAGGGCGCAGATCAGAAAAGCCCTCCCGGATAGCGCTGTCCTCCATCGAGGAAATCCAGAGACGGAGGACCGGCTTGCGGCAGCCGGTCATTTCATACACCAGTCGGAAAATCAGCTCACCTTCACGCCCCGCGTCACAGGCATTGACAATGGTATCCACATCGGGGCGGTTCATCAGGGCACGGAGATTCTCAAAAGTATCCTCCTTGCCCGGTGCCAGCACATAGCGGAACGGTTCCGGCAGAATGGGGAGATCATCATAGCGCCATTTCTTGAAATTCTCGTCATAGCCGCCCGCATCCATCGGGGATACCAGGTGCCCTACACACCAGGACACGAGAAGGCCGCTGCCCTCATAAAAGCCATCGGCCCTGGATGAAGCACCCAGGGCCGACGCGATAGATTTTGCCACACTCGGTTTTTCTGCGATAATCAGTTTCAAAAGACTACCTCCCAAATTGTGATAGAAATGTTGATTTATCATTGTTGTGCAGTATAATTGTGGATATCAGAGAACGGAGGCGTTATTATGTTTGAACGGAAGTATGAAATAGTCCCCAATGCACCAGCGCATACGTCCTGGGATGACTATTCTAAGATAAGTCTCAAAGAATATCGGAATCTTCTTGAAACAGCATCAGATGACGAAACTGCATTTCAACATTTTTTTGAGGAAAACCCCTCTTTTGTCCCAGGTGCTTTTGAACTCTTTGGCAGTTCTGGACACTACCCGTATACGCAATCTCTGATTACCCAGCCAAAACTTGATGGGGGTATTTTCAATCGCGTTCCAGATTTTATCTGGCTCGCACAAGATAGTTTATCATTTACCCCTGTTTTGATTGAAATAGAGAAGCCAAACAAGCGGACGTTTACAAATGCAGCGATACAGTCCTCAGATTTTACGCAAGCACTTGGGCAACTGCAAGAATGGATGTCGTTATTAAGCATACCTGAAAACATTCTGCAGTTTTACCGTTGCTTTGACATTCCTGAATGGATGAAAAAGAAGAAATTCGCCCCGCAATATGGGTTGATTTATGGTAGACGAGCTGAGTATGAAAATAATTCAATCTTACTTGGAAAACGGGCGCAGCTTGTTCCACCTAATGTAATGCTTGCGTCATTTGATAGACTACAGCCTGACCCCAAAGGACAAGATTTGTTATGTACTTCTTTATCTCACGGTCAGTATACGGTAAAAACAATCCCCCCAACCTTCAGGTACTCACCCATGACAGCGGATAATTTATCTGTAGTAAACGGTTTTGATTATGCAATTACGAAAATGAACCATTGTTCTGATGAGCGAAAGAATTTTCTTATAAAACGATATCCTTATTGGAAGGAATATGGTAGTTTGGACAATAAAGGGGTTATGAATAGCTCCGATTGCGAATAAATAGTTGGCACCATATATTTTGTGGTGCCAACTATTTTTAACTTTAAACTATATCGTCCTCATTGACCATTTCTTCATCCTCAAAATCGTAATCGTCGGGATCGGCGCTGACCTTCATGCCCTGCTTCGGCTTGATGAATTTCACATAAGCGAAGGCCCCACCGCCTGCCAGCGCCAGCAGCAGGACAATGACCAGCAGACCGCCGCTGCTCTTTT
>ERZ773194.4779-NODE-4779-length-10357-cov-7.523782_pt1 | contig 10357 bp, 9 predicted proteins | sample MGYA00511240_ERZ773194 | MGnify/ENA primary metagenome ERZ773194 (study PRJEB29015, sample SAMEA2737774) | human gut metagenome | biome: human gut; feature: human-associated habitat; material: faeces | place: China | collected 2012 ... | reverse complement strand
GGAAGCCATATTTATCACCCAGATATAGTATATCATATCACTGAAATAATTTGAAGCGTTTTATTAAGAAATAGTATTACGCCTCTCGACTTGGACTCCGCCCGCTTGACGACGCCATTGCGGACATGCGTTTCCTCAAAACTCTTGAAGAAAACAAATAATCCGAACCCATCTCCCACTGGGAAGACCTGGTTCGGATTATATTGGTTTGGTGCCGCTGACCGGGCTCGAACCGGTACTCTGGAAACCAGAACGAGATTTTAAGTCTCGGGTGTCTACCTATTCCACCACAGCGGCATGTCCCCCCATGACGGGGGATATAAAATTACATAACAAATGTCAGCACATCGACACAACCTATGGTAGCATATTTTCTGCCAACCGTCAAGTGCTACAGCTGGTCGAGATTCAGCGTGAAGGCTTGCAGACAGTTGTTTAGAAACCATTCCAGCTCAGGGCTGTTCATGGCTTTCAGCGCGTCCAGAGTCTGCAGCGCCGCGGAGTCGAATTCTGTGTTGCCTGCCTTCTGCTCCTCCAGACACTTGATGTGGGCGGACAGCTTGTCCGCGGCCTTGACGAAGGGTTCCAGTTCCGCGTCGTCCTCCAGCACATAATGGGTGTAGCTGGAGCGCAGCTCGGCCGGGAGCATATCCAGCAGACGGTTGCCCGCAATGCGCTCCACCTCTTTGTAGGCGGTTTTGATGTCCGGATTGTAGTATTTGATGGGCGTGGGCAGGTCGCCGGTCAGGATCTCCGAAGCGTCGTGGTATAGCGCCGCCACGGCGCAGCGGTCAGGGTCGGGGGCGGGGAGGTTCAGAATGTCCCGGCGGATCAGCGCCAGAGCATGGGCCAGCACCGCGGTCATGTGGCTGTGCTCGGAAATGTTTTCGGAAAAGGTGTTGCGCATCAGACCCCAGCGGGTTATGTAGCGCATACGGCCCATGAGAGCGTAAAATTCATTTGCCATGGATGATCTCCTCTATGTCCGCGACCAGCTGGGCGGGCGTCTCGCAGAAATGCTTCGCACCCACCGATTCCATGCAGGCTCTGTCCCGGAAGCCCCAGAGAACGCTGAGGCAGGGGACACCGGCGTTGTTCGCCGTCAGGACGTCCACGTCGCTGTCGCCGACGTAGATGCACGTATCGGCACCGATGGATGCCATGGCCTTGTAAACCATGTCCGCGGCGGGCTTGCGGGGGCAGTCGGGGCTTTCCCCACGGGCGTAAATGCCGGGGAAAATGTCGGCGCAGAGGGTTTTGACCGCCGCGTCCGGCTTGTTGGAAACAATGGCGAGGGGGTGGCGCGCCCCAAGGACGGCCAGCGCTTCCGGAATGCCCTCGTAGGGCTTAGTCTTGATCTGGCAGTGGGCGCTGTAATAGGGCTGGAACGCCGCAAGCACCGGGGCGGGGTTCGCACCCTCCGGGACGGCCTGAGCAATCAGACGGGCAGCGCCGTTGCCCACGAACTGCCGGACTTCCTCCACCGTGCGCGGAGGATAGCCGAAGGATGCAAGAACGTGGTTGACGCTGTCGGCCAGGTCTGCCAGCGTATCCAGAAGCGTGCCGTCCAAATCGAATAAAATACCTGTTTTCATCATAAACCTCTGTTTTTCAGTACCCGAATGTCGTTTCCCACGAAGGTCAGACGCTGGAAGTCGCCGTGGAGCCGGGACGCGATCTGGGGGGAATAGCGGCGGCTCAGCTCGTCCACATTCAGGTTGGTGGAGATGACCATGGGCTTGACGGCCATCATTCTGTCGTTGAGTAAGCTGTACAGCGCGGCTGTGACGAACTGCCCGGGCATCTCTGTGCCGAGATCGTCCAGAATCAGAAGATCGCTGTTCGTCAGTTTGGCCGCTTCCCGGCGGGTGTCTTCGCTGGGATTGAATTTCGCCTGCTCCAGCTTGGAGAACAGGTGGCTGGAAGTTTCGTAAACAACGCTGTAGCCCCGGTCGGTCACCGTCCGGGCGATGCACGCCGACAGGAAGGTCTTTCCCAGCCCCGTCCCGCCGATGAACAGCAGATTTCCTGCGTTGGGGGTGAAGGTCGCAGCGTACCGACGGCAGATGTTCAGCGTCCGCTCCATAATGGTGCGGGGGCTGGCGCCGTATTTGGGGTCAACGGCGTCGGGGTAGTAGTCCAGCCGGAACTGGCTGAAGGTTTCCCGGCTGTTGGACAGCACGGAAATTTCCTTTTTCTGCTCCTGACGGCAAAGCTCGCTCAGGCACTCGCACATGGTAGTGCCCACATAGCCGCTGCCGCCGCATTTGTCACAGATGGGGCTTCCGTCCAAGAAGCCATCCTCAAAGTTCGCCGCGGCCAGCGCTGCCCGTTCCTGCTGTAAGCTGAGGTTTTCCCGCCGCGCCTGTTCCAGCAGCGCCTGACCGTCAGAACCCTGCAAAAAGGCCGCCTGAGCGGCCTGCGCCATGGTGCGGCGCAGAAGCATGTCGATTTCCCGGATGCGGGGGACTTTGGCGTAGGCCTCTGCCAAGTGCTGCCTGTTTTCCGACTCCCGGTCTTCCTTTGCCTGCGCCAGACGCGCCCGGGCGCGCTGGACCACTTCCGCACTGTATCCCACGAATTATCCCTCCTGCAATACTTTCTGAATGGCTTCCAGCTCTGCTTCGCCCAGCTGGCCGGAGGCTCCCTTCGGGACGCCCGTCTTCCGGTCGCCGGTGCGGACGTCCTCGGCGCTGTGGAAGCCCTGCTGCTGCCAGCGCTGGAGAATTTTGTTCATGTACGCCCAGTTCAGTCCGCCGGTGTTCAGGCAGGTGCGTTCGTAGGCCATGGAGATCAGCTCGTCGTCCATGCCCATGTCCAGCCAGCTCTGGGCATAGCGCTCCTCGGCGGCGGTGAGACTGCGCCCCCGAATCTGGATCAGGTTCATCAGCCGGGACAGCCGGGAATTGCGCACGTTCTGCGCCTGAATGAAAGCGGCGGCTTCCTCTACGGTGTCGATGCCCCGTTCCGCCCAGTTGTAGGCTTCTTTCTCGATGGTGCGCAGAGACGGGTTGCGCAGACTTCCCCTTTGTCGAGCGCGTTCTTTACAGTAGCACACCAGCAGGGAGATCACGTCCGCGGTCAGTCCCAAGTAGCGCACAAAGCCCAGAAGGATTTTCAGTTCTTCCGTGTTCAGGCTCCGACCCAGCAGACGCTGCACTTCGCCGTAAAGGCTTCGGAAGGTGTTGTCCGAGTCCATGGCGTCCAGCACGTCCTTTTCGCAGTAGCTGGGACGCTCGCCGGGGGCAATGTGGCTGGGGCGGTCTTCCGGCCACAGACCCAGCTGCCGCAGGGTAGCGGCGGCGCAGCCATAGCGCGGGGCGCTGAAATGCAGATCGGTTTCCGCGCCTTCGGGGCGGTTGCCGCTGTTTATGTAAAGGTAAAGCAGCGCTGCATCCGGATTGGCGGCGGAAAGCAGCCTGCGAATGTCGCTCTGGGAAATTTTGACAGGTTCGGTTATCATTTCGGTGCCTCGCAGAAAACGTCATTTTCCGTCATTATACCACAGCTTCCCAACGGGGACAACGGCGGGGCAGCAGAGAATTTCGCAGAAAAACGAAGATTTTTTTTGGCAGGACACAGGATGTTGTGGGCAGGGGAGAGGACAAGTACAAAAACCGGAGCCGACGCGCACGCGGCATGTGCATCGGTACTCCGGTTTTCGTTTATTCGCAAAAATTCTGTGGCAGAATGTACGCAGGAGAGCCGTTCCCTTCTCCCTGCGCAGGAATCGCTGAACGCAAATCTTTTTCGCCCCCTCGCTTCCGATTAAAATAAGTATTTTAATCAGAAAAGGGTATCAAAGAGAAAATACATTCTGTCTGATGCCGCGAGAAAGCAGAAGAAGCTTGTTTTCAGAGTTCCTAATTCGCGTCATACCGCTGCGCATTCGGCGACACACTTGACAGTAAATGAAATGGGCGAAAGCAACCGTCGTCACGTTTGGTTCCCGTTCCTTTGCTGTCCGCAGGTAGCTTAACCGGAACAAGCCTGATTATTCGGAGGTGCCTATGGAAAAATTTGTAACGTTGCTCATTCCCGCCCTTGTCGCGCTGGTGCTGGTGCGGCTGCTGCTGATGCCCATGAAGCTGATCTTCAAGGTCGGCGTACACTCCGGGTGCGGTTTTTTGTGCCTGTGGCTGCTGAATTCCGTCGCGGGATTCACGGGGGCGTATTTCCCCATCAACGCCGTGACGGTGCTGGTGGCCGGATTTCTGGGACTGCCGGGAATCGGCGTTATGGCGCTGCTGGAAGTTTTATCTATGTGATTATCACACAGTACCGCTCTCCCCATTTGGGAGGGCGGTATGCTTTACTTATCCAGATGTACGTTCAGATGGGGATAGGTCATGGCGATGCCCTGCTCGTCGAAGACGTCCTTGACCCGCTGGGTCAGGGCAAAATACACGTCCCAGTAGTCCTCGGTCTTCACCCAGACGCGAAGGGTGTAGGCAATGGCGCTGTCGCCGTAGCTGCTCACACAGGCGCTGGGGGCGGGGGTCAGAAGCACATTGTCCATGGTTCCCGCCAGCACCAGCGCGTCGATGACCTTCTGGGTGGGGGCATCGTAGGAGGCGGAGACGGGGATATCCACCCGACGGGTGTCGGCGGCGGAGTAGTTGACGATCTGCGCCGCGACCACCGCGCTGTTGGGAATGGAAATGAGCTTGTTGTCAAAGGTGGCAAGGCGGGTGTAGGTCATGTTGATCTCCTGCACCGTGCCGGACTGCCCGGCGATCTCCACATAGTCGCCGGAGTGGAAGGGGTGGGTGGAAAGAATGGTGAAGCCGCCGATGACGTTGGTGAGCATATTCTGCAGGGACAGGGAAACGGCCAATGTCAGGACGCTTGCCAAAGCGACGATGCCGGTAACGTCAATGTCAAGGCTGGAGGCTACGCTCAGACCCAGCAGGATATACATGGCCACCTTGGCAAGGGACAGAATCAGGCTGTGGGCGGCCTTTTCCAGGTGGGATTTTTCCAGTCCCCCCTGAAGCAGCTTTGTGACGACGCGAATGATCAGAAGGCCAATGACCAGCACGAGAACGGCGTGGAGCATCTTATTCAGCGCGCCGGTTCCCAGAGCGGTAAAAAAATCTTTCAGCATGGAAAATAACTCCTTTTTTCATCTGTTCCGTGAAGCCATTATAAAACGGGAACGGGGAAATAGCAAGAAAAAATGTGGCGCAGAAGTTGGCAAAAGGCGCTTTTTCAAATGTTAATCCCATTTTAAGAAATAGACCTCTTTCATCTTAAAGAAGCCGGTGATATAATAAGAAAAAAAGATGACGAGAGGAAGGGAAACCATATGTACAACGTTCTGATTTGCGACGATCAGCCGGATATCGTCAACGCGCTGAAAATATACCTGACCCCCGAGGGGTACAATCTGTTTGAGGCGTTCACCGGCACCCAGGCGGTGGAGATCGCGAAAAACAACGACATTCACCTCATTCTGTTGGACGTGATGATGCCCGTGATGGACGGGATTACGGCGACCTCCAAAATCCGGGAATTTTCCAACGCGCCCATCATTCTGCTTACCGCCAAGTCCGAGACGGAGGACAAGGTGCTGGGGCTGAACGTGGGGGCGGACGACTATATCACCAAGCCCTTTGTGCCGGTGGAGGTACTGGCGCGGGTGCGTTCCCAGCTGCGCCGGTATGCCCAGCTGGGCAGTCGCCCGGAGGAGGGCAGCGGCAGCATCACCATCGGCGGCATCGTTCTGGACGACCGCACAAAAACCGTCACCGTGGAGGGCGAGCCGGTATCCCTCACGCCCACGGAGTATGCCATTCTGCACCTGCTGATGGCAAACCCCGGAAAGGTGTTCTCCACCAAGGTTCTCTATGAATCCGTCTGGCAGGAGGCGGCGCTGGGCAGCGAGGGCGCCGTGGCGGTGCACATCCGTCACCTGCGGGAGAAAATCGAGATCAACCCCTCGGAGCCGCGGTATCTGAAGGTCGTGTGGGGACAGGGCTATAAAATGGAAGGAGGAAAATAATTTGAAATACAATATTGTATTCAAATTCCTCGCCGTTGCCCTGTGCGCCCTGATGCTTTTGGGAGCCGCCGGCAGCGCCGTCGCCATCATCGGCATGACGGAAGCGGGACTGTACGACATCTCCGTGGAGGAGCTGCGGGACAGATATATCCGTTCGGACGGTGAGTCCATGGCTGGCCGTATCGCCGGGGACTATGCCGAGGCGAACCTGGGCGGCGTGCCGGAGGCGATTGCGGGGCCGACCGTGTACGACCTGGGGCCGTCGGGGAAGACCGGCTGGCTTTACGGCGTGTTCAACCCGGCGCTGGCGGGCTACGTGCTGAAGGACGCGGAAGGAAACGTGCTGGAATCCGGCGGCGCGGAAAATCTGTCGGACGCCGAATTTTATTCCTTCCCCGTCAGCGGCTCGTATAAATACGTCCTGTCCATTACGGAAAAGTCGGGAACAGCACCTCAGGCGGATGTGAGTACCTATAACGCCATCCCGGAGGGCGGCGCGTTGGTTCTCAGCCTTAGCATCGAAACAGAAGATTCCAGTGGGAGCGTGGACAGCGTCGAACCGATCGGTAATATCTACGACACCGGCACCGGCGTTCGCTTTGAGGCCAATCCATTGATGGGCGTGATAGATATTCCTGACGCGCCTACCACGTGCGTGACCTTCCTGGGCGTAGACGGCAGTGTCCTGTATCAGACCTACAATGACGTGTCGGACTGCTTCTCGGAAAACGAATCCGGCTATCTGGTGTTCGACACGACCCGGGAGCTGAGCCAAAGCGAAGTTCTGATGGACGACGTTCCCACTGAGGGCGCAGATATATATAAGGTAACATTCTCCACGGAATCGGAGCTGGCAGGCGAGGGGGGACTTACCCTCAGCGGCAGCAGTCCGGTGGGCGTGCTGAAGCGCAATGACGCGGGCGTCCTGTATTTTCAGTTGGATAACGCATTCTACCGGGATAATATGCCGGAGGACGCCATCGTCACCGCCGTGGAATTCCGGGACAAGGACGATGCTGTTGTTTATAAGGCGGCAAACCCCGCAGGCGTGGGGGAATTCGACTGGAATGCCGACGGCAAGGCCGTCGTGTTCTGGGCAACGCCCAGCCTGACGCAGAAGGTGGTGCCGGAGACCGAGACCGTTCCGGAGACCACCGCAGAGACGGCACCGGAAACCACCGACGAAACCGCCGTTACCGTAACGATTCCCGAAACCACCGCCGAGACCGTCCCGGACACGACGGAGGAAACCGTCCCCTTCGAGACGCTGTCTGCGATTCCCACCAAGCCGGTGGTGACCGACACGGCGCCCGAAGACGTGACCTTCACGGAGAGCGAGACCCGTACCATGGAATACTGGGACGATGACGCCCAGAAGACCATGGTGGTGGCGTACCGCTACGCGAAGCTCCCGGCCTACACCATGGAGCTGACGTTAGCCCCCGGCGCGTACCGCTTTGACGGCGGGTACGCTCTGCTTACTCAGGTGTGGAGCTACCGTGACAGCCTGCTCTTCATCATGGGCGCGTGTCTGCTGCTGTTTGCGGTTCTGACCGTGTATCTCTGCTGCGCGGCGGGCAGAAAGCCCGGCAGTGAGGAAGTCCATGCCGCGGGCTTCAACTGCATCCCCCTGGACATTTACCTTGCCGGGGGCGGGCTGATCATCTTCGGCCTTTTCATGGTAATCGTCCAATTCTACGATGCCGCCGACCTGTTCAGCCAGAGCATTCAAACGGTCTGCGCCGGAGTGCTGATGGCGGGCTACGTCATGAGCCTGATTTTCGTAGGCTTCTGCTTTGCCTGCGCCGCCCAGTTCAAGACCCCCGGCGGCTACTGGTGGCGCAACAGCGTCTGCTGGCGCTGCATGAACCTGCTGGTGAAGTGCGTCAAGGGCTGCTTCTCTGGCTGCGGCTGGCTGCTGCGGAAACTGCCCAAGGCGGCGGCTGTATTCTGGGACTTCCTGCTGATGCTTCTTACACCCCTGAGATGGCTGTGGAAGCAGATAAAGAGGACCTGCGCAAAAATCGGAAAGTCCATCAACCGGATTTATTCCATGATGCCGCTGACCTGGCAGTGGCTGCTGACAGGCTTCATTATGGTGATGCTCCTGTTCGCCGCCCTTGCGGGCAGATCGAATCTGATGGTGGTGCTGAGCCTGTGCGCCTGCGTGGCCGTGGTGCTGTACGGGGCGTACTGCTTCGGCATCCTGCTGGAAAGCGCCAAGCGCATGGGCAAGGGCGACCTGGACACCAAGGTGGACGACAAATATCTCACCGGCGCGTTCAAGAGCTTTGCCGGTGACCTGAATGACCTGGCTGGCGTTGCCGTAGTGGCGGCGCAGAAGCAATTAAAATCGGAGCGTATGAAAACAGAACTGATTACCAATGTTTCCCACGATATCAAAACGCCTCTGACCTCCATCATCAATTATGTGGATCTGCTGCAAAAGCCCCACACGCCGGAGGAGGAGAAGACCTATCTGGAAGTCCTCAACCGGCAGTCCCAGCGCTTAAAAAAGCTGATCGAGGATCTGATGGAAATGAGCAAGGCCAGCACGGGGAACCTGACGGCGGATATTACGAAGCTGGACGCGGTGGAATCCGTGAATCAGGCATTGGGCGAATTCGCCGACAAGCTGGAAAAAGCCCAGCTGACCCCCGTATTCCGCCATCCGGAGGAGTCTGTCGCCATGATGGCGGACGGAAGACTTGCGTGGCGGGTGCTGAGCAATCTCCTGAGCAACACCGTGAAATATGCCCTGCCCGGCACGCGGGTGTATATCGACGTGATGGCGGTGGAGGGAAAGGTCATCATTTCCCTGAAGAACATCTCCCGTGACGAGCTGAACGTGGACGCCGACGAGCTGATGGAGCGCTTTGTCCGGGGCGACGACTCCCGGAACACCGAGGGCAGCGGCCTGGGGCTGAACATTGCCAAGACCCTGATGGAGCTGCAAAAGGGACAGCTGCAATTACTGGTGGACGGGGATTTGTTTAAGGTCACCCTGGTATTTCCCAGAGCAATATAAAAAACGCCCGGCTGAGGGAGCAAAAATCCCATCAGCCGGGCAAAATTTATTTGTGGTACAGAATGCGGATGGAATTGAGCAGGCACAGCATGGACACGCCGGTGTCGGCAAACACGGCAATCCACATATTGGCGTAGCCCATAAGACCCAGCACCATCACAATGAGCTTCACCGCCAAGGCAAAATATACGTTCTGCCAGCTGATGCGGCGGGTGCGGCGGGCAATGTCAATGGCGGTGGGAATGGCAGTCATGTCGGAGTTCATGAACACCACATCGGCGGCCTCAATGGCGGCATCCGCACCGGTGCCCATGGCGGCGCCCACATCCGCGCCTGCCAGCACCGGAGCATCGTTGATGCCATCGCCCACGAACATGACGCTGCCCCGCTGGGCGCGCACCTTTTCCAGCTCGCTGAGCTTGTTTTCCGGCAGCAGCCGTGCCCGCACCTCGTCGATGCCGGTTTCGGCGGCAACGTGCTGGGCGTTGTCCTGAGCATCGCCGGTGAGCATGACGGTGTGGAGATTCTGCTTTTTCAGGGTGCCAATGGCGGAAACCGCGTCAGATTTCAGCGTGTCGGAAATGACAATCTGTCCCAGCAGCAGCCCGTCCTGTGCCACCAGCACCTGCGTGCCAAATTCCGTACCCTGGAAGTCGGACAGCTCCACGTCATTTTCTTCCAGCAGCACAATATTGTCCGCCATCTTTTCGATTGGTGCCACAAGACGCTTGGTAAGCCTGTGTGCAAGGACTGTGCACAGTACAAATACGCAGAATCCCACAGACAACGTGAGATATACCATCTTGATGATCAGACTGTAGATGCTGTTACTGTCTTTTCCAATACGCAGAACTTTTCCGTCATCTGTTCTCATTGCATAATAAAAAGTATGTTTTGCGGACGTAGTCGATTTCCGCATCGCACGCCCCTCTCCGGCTGCCAATGCAGAAGCGATCTCCGGTCGTTCCCTGTGATTTTCCATCTTCGACTCGTCTTCCATGCTGTCATAGATGACGGTTCCATCCTCATTGATCAGCGTGATACGCAGCCCATCTTTATTCAGATTATAGTTGATCTCATCCGGCAGATCCTCCGGTTTCATCATGGAGATCACATGGGCGTTTGCCTTCAGATCGTCAAAAATCTGTTTTTTCAATATATCATAAAAAAGCACCATGGCACAGATTGCCATGACAATAATTGCAATTGCTGAGATCAGCATAAATTTGCTGTTGATTTTCTTTTTCATCCTATCACCGTCTTACGTCTGTCCTGCTTTTTCCTGCTCCTTAACGGACGTCACTCCACCATGTAACCGACATTGC
>ERZ773194.4774-NODE-4774-length-10363-cov-7.870198_pt1 | contig 10363 bp, 9 predicted proteins | sample MGYA00511240_ERZ773194 | MGnify/ENA primary metagenome ERZ773194 (study PRJEB29015, sample SAMEA2737774) | human gut metagenome | biome: human gut; feature: human-associated habitat; material: faeces | place: China | collected 2012 ... | reverse complement strand
GTATGACGTGGTGCTTGTGCGGCAGGGGGCGATCCACAAGGCGCAGATCGACCCGAGCCAGCGCTACGAGCGCGTGATCCTCTACATATCGCCGGAATTTCTCCGCGCACAGTCCACGGCCGCTTCGCAGCTGGACGCCTGCTTCCGTCTGCCGGCCGATGGGCAGAGCTTTGTCCTGCGGCCGGAGGCAGGGCGGCGCGCAGCGCTGCTGCGCACGCTCGATGCGCTCGAGGAGGAGGAGCGGAGCACGGCCTACGGGCACGACCTGCTCGCGCGGGCGCAGATGCTGCAGCTGCTGGTCATGCTGGGCCGCGGGCTGGATGACGACGGCGTGAACTACGCCCCGTCCGAGCACTGCAACGAGAAGACGGCGGCCATTCTCGAATACCTCAACACGCACCTGACCGAGGACGTCAGCATCGATGCGCTGGCGGACACCTTTTACCTCAGCAAATATTATATGATGCGTATGTTTCGGGAGGAGACCGGCTTCACCATTCACGGCTACCTCACGGATAAGCGCCTGCGTGTGGCGCGCGACCTCATTGCACAGGGCATGCGCACGACGGACGCCTGCTTTCAGTGCGGCTATCATGACTATTCCGCCTTTTCACGGGCGTACAAAAAACGGTTTCAGGTCAGCCCGCGCGCCGATCTGACGAAAGGAGCGAAGTAAGCCATGCAGCTGCACGCACAGTATTATTACCAGCAGCTTCCGCCACAGGAGCGCGCGGCCTATCACGGCATGCTGACCTGCCTGCGGGAGCTGACGCCGTCGGCGCGCATCCCGCGCCTGCCGATGGAAACGCTCAGCACGCTCTTTTTCCAGCTCCGGCTGGATCATCCGGAGATCTTCTACGCCGTTGGTTTTTCGTGCCGCGCGGTGCCGGAGGCGGCGTTTGTGGAGTTCTGGCCGGAGTACCGGTTTGAGAAAAAGCGCATCCGGGAGCACCGGCAGGCGATCGAGGCGCGCGTGACGCGCCTGCTGCGGCCGCTGCGCAGTCTTCCGCCGGCGGAGCAGGAGCGCGCGATCCATGATTTCGTCGTGGAAAACGTCCGCTATGATAAGCTCGAAAAGCCGTATTCGCACGAAGTCATCGGCCCGCTGACCAACGGCGTCGGCGTGTGCGAGGGCATGGCCAAAACGGTCAAGCTGCTGTGTGACGGGCTCGGGCTGCCGTGCATGATCGCCGTCAGCGACCGGGACCGCGCCAATGGCGAGCGCTACCTGCACGCCTGGAACATCGTCCAGCTCGGCGGGCAGTGCTATCATCTGGACGCCACGTTTGACAATTCCCTCAGTAAGTACGGCACGCGCTATGACTATTTCAATCTCGACGATACAAAGATCTTCCGCGACCACCGGCCGCTGCTGTATCCGGCTCCGCCCTGCACGGACGGCGGGCAGTTTTACTACAAGCTGCAGCACCTGTCGTGGACGAAGCCGGAGGAGGCCGCGCGCCGGGTCGACCAGGCGCTGCGCAAGAAGCAGCCGGGGCTGGTGTTCCACTGGCGCGGCGGCTATCTGACGCGCGAGGTACTGGCGGAGCTGTGCCTGCAGATCGACGCGGCGGCGCAGGCGCGCGGCCGGGCGGCGGCCATTTCGGTCAACTGGCCGCAGGCGGTGCTGCAGGTGCGCTTCGTCGATGCGGCCCAGCCGGTGGAAACGGAGTCGCTTGAGGACATCTGAGGCTCTTCCATTCCGGGTAAAATGACGGAGCGGGTGGATGATTTTGCCGCGCATATGCATGGAACGGCGAAAATGTCTTTGCCTTCTTGACACAGCCCCGAGCGGCTTCTAAAATGAGCACAATACTAGGTTTTGCAGGGAGGAAGTCCAATGAAGAAGCCGTTTGTAACAGCGGAGCAGCTTGAGGACATCGCCGCGCGCTATCCCACACCGTTTCACCTCTATGATGCGCAGGGCATCCGCGAGAATGCCCGCCGCCTGAAAGCCGCTTTTTCGTGGAATCCCGGCTACCGGGAATATTTCGCCGTGAAGGCTACGCCGACCCCCGCCATCCTCAAGATCCTGCAGGAGGAGGGCTGCGGCTGCGACTGCTCGTCGCTCACGGAGCTGATGATGGCCGAGCGCATCGGCAGCGTCGGCGAGAACATCATGTTCTCGTCCAACGAGACCCCGGCCGAGGATTACCGCTTGGCGGCAAAGCTCGGCGCAACCATCAACCTCGATGATATTACGCACGTGGACTTTTTGGAAAAGACGATCGGCTATATCCCGAAGCGGATCGGCTGCCGCTTCAATCCGGGCGGCACGTTCTCGCTCGGCGAGTCGCGCGAGGGCTTTCAGGTCATGGACAACCCCGGCGACGCCAAGTACGGCATGACGCGCGAGCAGATCACCGAGGCGTTCCGGATGCTCAAGGCCAGGGGCGCGGAGGAGTTTGGCATCCACGCATTTCTGGCATCCAATACCCTGTCCAATGAATACTATCCCGCGCTGGCGCGCATTCTCTTCCAGCTCGCGGTCGAGCTGCAGCGGGAGACCGGCTGCCATATCGCGTACATCAACCTCTCCGGCGGCGTGGGCATCCCGTATCGGCCGGAGGAATCGGAAAATGGCATTGCCGTCATCGGTGAGGGCGTGCGCAAGGTGTACGAGGAGATCCTCGTCCCGGCCGGCATGGGCGATGTAGCCCTGTGCACGGAGCTCGGCCGCTTCATGCTCGCGCCGTATGGTCATCTCGTGACGCGCGCGATCCATGCCAAGCATATTTACAAGGAGTACATCGGCACGGACGCCTGTGCCTGCGACCTGATGCGCCCGGCCATGTACGGGTCTTACCACCACATCACGGTCATGGGCAAGGAGAATGCGCCCTGTGACCACAAGTATGACATTGTCGGCGGCCTGTGCGAGAACAACGACAAGTTCGCCGTCGACCGCATGCTGCCGCGCATCGACATCGGCGATCTGCTGGTCATTCACGATGCCGGCGCGCACGGCCTCGCCATGGGCTATAACTACAACGGCAAGCTTCGCTGCGCGGAGGTGCTGCTGCAGCCGGACGGCTCTACGCGCCTGATCCGCCGCGCCGAGACGCCGGAGGATTACTTCGCCACCATGATCTGGGACGATTGAAAAAGAAAAGATCCGGGGACGGCTGTCCCCGGATCTTTTTTTCGTTAGCTGTATGTAGGTCACATCACGCGCACGCAGTCGCGCGTGATCTCGTCGAGCGTGTGCACGCCGCACATGGCCATCGTGTCGCGCAGCTCGCTGCCAATCTTTTCAATGTAGGTTGCCACGCCCTGCGCGCCGTCGCCGTAGACCATCGGCACGAACGGGCGGCCGATGAGCACAGCGTCCGCGCCGAGCGCCAGCGCCTTGAACACGTCCGTGCCGGTGCGGATGCCGCCGTCGACGAAGATCTTCATGCTGCTGCCGACGGCATCGGCGATCTCCGGCAGCACCTCGGCGCTGGCCGGCGTCTGGCCGAGCACGCGGCCGCCGTGATTGGACACGATGATCGCCGCCGCGCCCGCCTCTGCGGCCTTCTGCGCGCCGCGCACGGTCATGACGCCCTTGACGATGAACGGCATACCCGCGTAGCGGATGATCTCCGCCAGTTCCTGCACGGATTTGCTGCCGGCCGGCGGCGTCATATTTTTCAGGAAGGGGAGGCCCGCACCGTCAATGTCCATGGCGACGGCCTTGCAGCCGCTGGTCCTGGCCAGATCGAGCTTTTCAAAGACCAGTTCCTGGTTCCACGGCTTGATCGTCGGCACGCCGACGCCGCCCGCGGTGCGGATGGCTTCCATCGCGCCCTGGAACACGGCGGCGTCCACACCGTCGCCGGTGAAGGCGGCGATGCCGCTGTCGGCGCAGGCGTTGACGAGAATGCTGTTATACTCGCGGTCGGTGTACTTTTCGCCGTAGTGCAGCTTCATCGCGCCGAGCGGAGCCGCGAAAAACGGGTAGCGGTACATGGTGCCGAACAGCTCCACGGCCGTATCGACGGGTTCGTTCGGGCAGATGGTGTCCATGTTGACGCAGATCTTCTGCCAGGCGTCAAAGTTGCGGATAAAGCCGCTGCCGGGCGCTTTGGCGCCGGGACCGGGGACCTGGTTGCCGCAGGCTTTGCCGTTGCAGACCGGGCAGGCTTTGCAGTACGGCCCGATGCAGGTACGTGCGCTGTCAAGAATCTCTTTGTACTCCATGAGGGTACCTCCGTATATCTTTTTCTGTATTGAAAGAGTCGTGGTTCAAACGCCGGTGCCGTCAAACGCCGGGATCATGTCGCCGGTCGCGGCATCGAGATCCTGATAAAAGCCGTCGGTGATCGGGCTGTCGATCAGGTACTGGTACATTTCTTCGTTTAGCTCCGGGGAGATGGGATGCTGCAGCTCCGGCCACTGCGCCAGATCGCCGACGGGTGTGTACTGGCTCATGAGGCTGAAAAGCACTTGGCCGGGTGCAAATGTCTGCCCGACCCAGTCGATGACGCGGCGGGTGTTTTCCCCCTGCTGCGGCAGGATAAGATGCCGTATGAGCACGCCGCGCTGCAGCATGCCGTCCTCGTCGAGCCGGAACGGACCGGTCTGGCGGTACATCTCCAGAATGGCGGCGCGCGCGACCTGCGGATAGTCCGCCGCGGCGGAGTAGCGCGCGGCCGGCTCCGACAGGGCGTATTTCAGGTCCGGCAGGTATACCTGCACGAGCCCGTCGAGCATACGCAGTGTCTCGACGCATTCGTAGCCGGAGCTGTTCCACACGACCGGGATGCCGAGCTCCAGCCCGGAGAGCGCCTCGGCGATCTGCCGCGTGTAGTGACTCGGCGTGACGAGGTTGATGTTGTGCACGCCCTCATCGCGCAGACGCAAAAAAATGCCGCGAAGCTGCGCGACGGTGATCTCTTTTCCGTGCTCTCCGCGGCTGATGGTGCGGTTCTGGCAGAATACGCACCGCAGGTTGCAGCCCGAGAAGAACACCGCGCCGCTGCCGCGTGTGCCGGAAATGCATGGTTCCTCGCCGAAGTGCGGCGCGGCCCGCGCCACGACCGGCGCGTCCGGCACGGCGCAAAAGCCGAATTGTCCGCCTGCGCGGTCGACGCCGCAGCCGCGCGGACAGATGGAGCAAAGTTGTGTCATAATGCCTCCCGCGCATGGGGTCTTGCGCGAAATCTATGGATTCTGTGGATATTATAAAGTTTTTTCATCCATTTCGCAACCATCTTCGGCATGTTTCATGAAAAGTTCAGAAATCCAGTGCGTTCCTGTGGTAGCTTTATTTAAAAGGGAGATTGCAAAAAAAGCGGCTTCGGGATAAAATAATAGACGTCAAAATAGAAAAAATATGTAAGAGGAAAGCACTATGGTAGACATCGTTTTGGTTGAGCCGGAGATCCCGAACAATACCGGCGCCATCGCCCGCACCTGTGCCTGCACGGGTTCGCGGCTGCATCTGGTCAAACCGCTCGGGTTTGACATTTCCGACCGCGCGGTCAAGCGCGCCGGACTTGATTACTGGCATCTGGTCGATATCTCGGTCTATGAGAACATCGACGAGTATTTTGCTAAAAACGGCGATGAGAATCTCTGGCTGCTCACGACGAAGGCAAGCGTGAGCTATGTGGACGCCGACCTCTCGACCCCGAACGTGACGCTCATGTTCGGCAAAGAGACGCAGGGCCTGCCGGAGTGGCTGCGCGAGCGCTATGCCGACCATTGCCTGCGCATCCCCATGCGCGCGGAGGCGCGCAGCCTGAATCTGTCCAATACTGCGGCGATCCTGTGCTATGAAGCGCTGCGCCAGCAGAACATGCTCGGGCAGATCGATCTGAATGTCTGAATACCATATCACACGCCTGTGTGAAATCACAAAACAGGAGGAAGCAAGATGAACTACAACAAAATGACCGTCAGGGACGTCCCGCTTTCCGGAAAAAAGGTGCTCCTGCGCTGCGACTTCAATGTCCCGCAGGACAAAACGACCGGCGAGATCACGAGCGATAAGCGCATCGTGGCCGCGCTGCCGACCATCCGCTATCTGCTTGACAACGGCGCTGCCGTGATCGCCTGCTCGCACCTCGGCAAGCCGAAGGGCACGTGGAAAGAGAGCCTCACGCTCGCTCCTGTGGCCAAGCGCCTGTCGGAGCTGCTGGGCATGGAAGTCATCTTCGCCAAGGACATCATCGGCGAGGACGCCAAGGCCAAGGCGGCCGCGCTTCAGCCGGGCCAGCTCCTGCTGCTGGAGAACCTGCGCTTCGATCCCCGCGAGGAGAAAAACGATCCCGAATTCGCTAGGGAGCTTGCCTCGATGGCGGAGCTCTATGTCTCCGATGCGTTCGGCACGGTGCACCGTGCGCACGCTTCCACCGCCGGTGTCGCGGCGTATCTGCCCGCGTATGCCGGACTGCTGATCGAGAAAGAGCTGTCCGTCATGGGCAAGGCGCTCGAGGATCCGAAGCGCCCGTTTGTGGCCATCCTCGGCGGTGCAAAGGTGTCCGATAAGATCGGCGTCATCAACAACCTGCTCGAAAAGGCCGACACGATCATCATCGGCGGCGGCATGGCCTATACGTTTATCAAGGCGCAGGGCGGCGAGATCGGCACGTCCCTGCTCGAGGCAGACAAGATGGACTATGCGCTTGAGATGATCCAGAAGGCGAAGGACCGCGGCGTGAAGCTGCTGCTCCCGGTGGACACCATGGCCGGCGATCAGTTTGCCGCCGACTGTGCGCGCAAGGTTGTGCCGACCAATGCTATCCCGGCCGACTGGATGGGCCTGGATATCGGCCCGGAAACCATCAAATTGTTCACGAAGGCCGTCAAGGGTGCCGGTACGGTCGTCTGGAACGGCCCGATGGGCGTGTTTGAGTTCCCGGCCTTTGCCGCCGGCACGGAAGCCATTGCGGCGGCGCTGGCAGAGTCCGGCGCGGTGACGATCGTCGGCGGCGGTGACTCGGCCGCTGCGGTTGAGAAGCTCGGCTTTGCCGATAAAATGACGCACATTTCCACCGGCGGCGGCGCTTCGCTGGAGTTCCTGGAAGGTAAGGAGCTGCCGGGCGTTGCGTGCCTGCTGGATAAGTAAGTCGCAGAAAGGAATCATTGGATATGAATTTGAAAGAGAGAAAAGCAATCATCGCCGGCAACTGGAAGCTCAATAAGCGCGTGGCCGAGATCCCGGCCTTCACGCAGGAGCTGCAGGCGAATCTTCCCGCCGAGCGCTGCTGTGACGTGGTCATCTGCGCGCCGTATCCGCTCATTGCCGCGCTGGAGACGGCAGGGCAGGGCTGCCACCTCGGCGTCGGCGCGCAGGATGTGTCCGAGCACCAGCACGGCGCATTCACCGGCGAGGTGTCTGCCGAGCAGCTCAGCGACCTCGGCGCGCAGTACTGCATCGTCGGCCACAGCGAGCGCCGCAGCTACCACGGCGAGACCGACCTGCAGGTCAATGCCAAGACGAAGATCCTGCTCGACGACAGCATCACGCCGATCATCTGCGTCGGCGAGAGTCTTGCGCAGCGCGAGCATGATCTGACCGAGACGTATGTCGCCTATCAGGTCGCAGCGGCCTTCTCCGGCCTCACGGCCGAGCAGGCCATGCACTGCGTCATCGCCTATGAGCCCCTGTGGGCCATCGGCACCGGCAACACCGCTACGAGCGCGCAGGCGCAGGAAGTCTGTGCGTCGATTCGCGCCACGCTCGGCAAGCTCTATGACCTCGAAACGGCCAAGACGATCAGCATCCTTTACGGCGGCTCCATGAACGCGGGCAACGCGGCCGAGCTGCTGGCCCAGCCGGATATCGACGGCGGCCTGATCGGCGGCGCGTCACTCAAGCCGGTCGATTTCTCGAAGATCGTCGCCGCGACGGCGCAGGGAGCCTGCGAATGAGCAACGGGAAAGTCGCACTCATCATTCTCGATGGCTACGGCATCGGCGAGCCGAACGACGGCAACGCCATTTACATGGCCCAAACGCCGGTCATGGACGGCCTCCTGCAGCGCTGGCCGCACACGAAGCTGTCCGCTTCGGGGCTGGACGTCGGCCTGCCGGACGGGCAGATGGGCAACAGCGAAGTCGGCCACACGAACATCGGCTCCGGCCGCGTCGTGTTTCAGGATCTGCCGCGCATTACGAAAGCCATTGAGGATGGGACATTCTTTGAAAATCCGGTCTATGCAGCAGCACTGGACAACGCAGCAAACGGCAAGGCCCTGCATATCCTCGGCCTTCTGTCTGACGGCGGTGTGCACAGCCACATCCGGCACATCTTTGCCATGGTGAAAATGGCGCACGACCGCGGCATCGGGCGCGTGTACCTGCACTGCTTCCTCGACGGACGCGATGTTGCGCCCACGAGCGGCGCGGGCTATGTCCGGCAGCTGCGTGACTACTGCGCCGAACTCGGCACCGGAATGATCGCAACGCTGCAGGGCCGCTTCTACGGCATGGACCGCGACAAGCGCTGGGATCGCATCGAGGCCAGCTACAACGCCATGGTCTGCGGCGAGGGCATACAGGATCCCGACCCCGTTCATGCGATGGAGGCCAGCTACGCCGCCGGTGTGACGGATGAATTCGTCAAGCCCGTTGTCTGCGACCCGAACGGGCGCATTCAGTCCGGCGACAGCGTTATCTTCATGAATTTCCGTCCCGACCGCGCGCGCGAAATGACCTATGCGCTCACGCAGCCGGACTTTGACGGCTTCCGGCGCAAGATCGTTGCGGAGCATCTGCACTATGTCTGCACGACGCGCTACGATGAGAAGCTCACCGGCCTCCCGGTCGCGTTTCCGCCCGAGGAGCTGCACGATACGCTCGGCGAGATCGTCAGCGCCCACGGCCTGCGCCAGCTGCGCATCGCGGAGACGGAGAAATATGCGCACGTCACGTTCTTCTTCAACGGCGGTACGGAGACACAGTACCCCGGCGAGGACCGCGTGCTCATCCCGTCGCCGCGCGAGTATCCGACCTATGACCTCATCCCCGAGATGAGCGCTTTCAAGATCAAGGATGAGCTGGTCCGGCGCATCCGCACCGGTACATATGACATGATCGTCTGCAACTTCGCCAACTGCGACATGGTCGGCCACACCGGCGTGATGCCGGCCGCCATTCAGGCGGTCGCGTGCGTGGATCGCTGCCTCGGCGAGGTCGTCGCGGCGGCGCAGGAGATGGGCTACACGCTGCTCGTTACCGCGGACCACGGCAACGCCGACCGCATGGTCGAGCCGGACGGTTCGCCCAACACGGCGCACACAACGAATCTCGTGCCGCTGGTGCTCGTCGGCAGCGATCTGCCGCTGCGCCCGCACGGCCGCCTTTCCGATATCGCACCCACGATGCTCGAACTTATGCACATCGAGCCCAAACCCGCAATGACAGGCGAGAGCCTTATCGAAAAATCATAAAGGAGTATGAACATGAAGGATTATTTTGAAATTGTGGACGTCAGCGCCAGAGAGATTCTCGACTCCCGCGGCAATCCGACCGTGGAAGTGGAGGTCACGCTCGACGACGGCACCGTCGGCCGTGCGGCCGTTCCGTCCGGTGCTTCCACCGGCATCTACGAGGCCTGCGAGCTGCGCGACGGCGATAAGAGCCGTTACCTCGGCAAGGGCGTGCTCAAAGCCGTGGAGAACGTGAACGTCGAGATCGCCGAGGCGCTGCAGGGCATGAACGTGCTCGACCAGACCTCGATCGACAAGCTCCTCATTCAGCTCGACATCGCCGGTAAGCTCGCCGTAAATGCCGTCACCGATCGAGAAGTCCATCTGGATCTTCTCTATTTTTTCTCTCGGGATCACATCGTAAAATGCCTTTAGCATAACGAAGATCGCACTTCTCTCATAGGTCTTTCTTCCTACCGGATCCTGAAATGTCAGAAATGATACCTCGGAATCCTTTTCCAGCGTTTTATGTAACTCCTTGAGCTTTCCGTTCACCCGTGCCAGCAGGATATCCTCGCTAAACCGATCTTTAAAATCTTCTGCGATCCGGGCGAGGCGGATGCCCTCCTCATATTCTTTTTCGCATCCACAGACTTTAACCTTAAGCATTGTCATAGATCTACCTCCCGTGTTTTTATGCAGGATCATTTACGAATGTGTTTTCTCCTTTAAACCAGAAATTGGGCCGGAAAATGCACCGGCATCTTAACGAGTCGGACGGTATCTCCAAGTTTTTCTTTCAGGTATCGTTCCATATATTCCATAAAAACGTATTCCAGACCATAATGACCTGCATCGAATATCGTAAGTCCCTGAGCGTTGGCATCAATCCCTTCGTGATGCCCGATGTCTCCGGTCACCATGACCTGAGCTCCCATAGTGATCGCCGCCTTTATCAGGCTTCCTCCCGAGCCGGGGCAGACTGCCGCCCTTTTAAATATCTT
>ERZ773194.4773-NODE-4773-length-10369-cov-3.045181_pt1 | contig 10369 bp, 9 predicted proteins | sample MGYA00511240_ERZ773194 | MGnify/ENA primary metagenome ERZ773194 (study PRJEB29015, sample SAMEA2737774) | human gut metagenome | biome: human gut; feature: human-associated habitat; material: faeces | place: China | collected 2012 ... | reverse complement strand
GGGAAGAGGATGTTTTCATGATGCAAAAATAAGAATTTTAACGCAATCCCCCAAGGTTTCAGACTGAGGCGAAATTAATTATAGTGACGGTATCCGGCAAAGATAGTGACGGTATACAACAGTGATAGCGTCACTATCCCGAGCATATACCGTCACTATTATTTTCCAGGACTATCTATCTGGAATTGTACGTTTATTCATATCAGTGAATATTACGCATAATAATATGATGTACATTTCCAATGACTCCTGTTTGCTTTCCTAGTTCTTAATTTGTTCTTTCTAATCCTTTAGCAGCCTCAACCAAACGAATGAATTCTCTTCTATATCCTTTATCATCGTTATTCAGTCCCTGTTTGGCCAGATCAATCACTTTGTCGTAACTGGCATTTCCTTTAAAGTCAGACTCCCGGAGTAACTGTCCGAACATAGCCACTGCAGAAGCAAAGCGGAAATCGGAAGAAACATTATTTCCTTTATTATCTACGAAAGGAAGTTCCAGTTTCTTGCTGACATCTTTATCCGGGGCTTTATAACGCAGTTTCACAGTCAGGAGTTCATTAGAGCCTGTCGGCTTCACGGATACTTTCTCTTTCTTCTGATATTTCAAGTCGTCTATTTTACCTACATATTCATTCTTTACTCCTGTAGGAATCACTTCGTAAAAGGCTGTCACTGTATGTCCCGCACCCATATCTCCGGCATCTTTAGCGTCATTATTAAAGTCCTCGTCTTTCAACAGACGACTTTCGTAACCAACCAGACGATATGCCTGCACTTGGGAAGGATTAAATTCGACTTGCAGTTTGACGTCTTTTGCCACTGTATGCAGCGTAGCACCGAATTCGCCTACCAAAACACGGTTGGCCTCCTGCAAGTTATCTATATAAGCATGATTGCCATTTCCCTTTTCAGCCAACACCTGAATCTTCTTATCTTTATAATTACCCATGCCATAACCCAGTACGGTAAGGAATACTCCACTCTTGCGTTCTTTTTCAATCAATTGTTCCAATCCTTCAGCGGAAGAAACGCCCACATTAAAATCACCATCGGAGCAAAGTATGATACGGTTATTGCCGTTAGAGATCAGATTCTTCTTGGCTATTCTATACGCTAACAAGATACCTGCACCACCTGCCGTAGAGCCACCCGCCGTTAATTCATCTATCGCTTCGCGAATCTTCTGTTTGTCGCTACCCGGAGTTGCTTCCAGTTTCACACCGGCACTGCCTGAATAAGTCACAATCGCTACTTTATCTTTATCACGTAAGTTATTTACCAATAATTTGAGAGATGACTTCACCAAATCCAACCGGTTGGCTCCCCACATAGAACCGGAGACATCAATCAGGAATACCAGATTAGATGCAGGCAGATTATCCGTCGGGATTTCTTTTGCTTTCAGGCCGATACGTACAAGACGATGATTGGTATTCCAGGGACAGACTCCGGATTCCATGGTAATTTTCACAGGATCACTTCCTGTCGGCTTCGGATAATCATAAGAAAAGTAGTTCACTAATTCTTCTGTACGGATAGCATCAACCGGAGGCAGTTCACCTTTATTGATAAAACGACGCATATTACTATAAGAAGCGGCGTCTACATCAATAGAGAAAGTAGAAAGCGGAGTATCCGACACACTCTTGAAACCATTCTCCTGAAACTCTCCGTATTCTTCCGCATTTACAGCATCATACATGATTCCCGGAGTCGGACATACTGCCTTGTAAGCAGTAGACATTACTTTTGCAGCTCTTGTCTCATGGCCGTATCCTACCACCACACATTCTTCCAATACCAGTTCGTCGGCTTTCATTTTCACATCCAGCATGGCCGATTTTACCACCCTTCTCTCTTGCTTATACCCGATATACTGGAACAACAACGTTTCCCCTTTCTTAGCCTGTATCGTGTACCGGCCATTCATATTCGTTACCGTACCTTTCGTAGTACCCTTTATCTGTACCGAACAGCCAACAAGCGGAGTTCCATCCTTTGCATCCGTCACAGTACCCGACACGGTAATAGCTTGCGCGTTCACCATACCTAAAGAAACAACTGCCATCAGCAGTACGAGCATCATTGCTCTGAATTGATTTGTTTTCATAACTTCATTATTTAAAATGTTACTAATAGTTCGCTTTTACTATAGAGATGCAGATTTCACACTGATTCCATAAATGACTTGAACTTTTTTTATCCGGCAGAAAAAAAGAGTCCTTTCAAAATTCTCCCTTATTCCTTTGCCACTCATCAGATGATGTGTATATTTGCGAATCATAAACATATCACAAATATGAAAAACGAAGTCGACGGAAGGCGGGAAATAGCCTCGCGAAACACGGCCTGGGCTAATAACATTGCCCGCAAACTAACTCATTGGGGTGTCACTCCCAATCAAATTTCCATGATGAGTATATTCTTCGCTATGGTAGGTTGCCTCCTGCTGATTGGCACAGTCATTTATCCCGGCTTCAATAAATATGTAGCCTATATCCTGTTCATCGTTTGTATGCAGTCACGGTTGCTCTGCAACCTGTTCGATGGGATGGTTGCCATTGAAGGAGGAAAAAAAAGTGCCAACGGAGATCTTTATAACGATATGCCCGACCGTTTTGCCGATGCATTATTCATCATTCCCGTCGGGTATGTAGCAGGTGGATTCGGAGTCGAATTGGGATGGCTGGGCGCCCTTCTTGCTGTTATGACAGCTTATTTCCGCTGGATAGGAGCCTACAAAACACATCAGCATTTCTTTAATGGTCCAATGGCCAAACAACACCGCATGGCATTGCTGACACTGACCTTTGTAGTCGCCACCTGCACCATCCATTCAGGATACGACCGGATGGTATGCTTCATCGCCCTAATCATTATCAACATCGGTCTTATCGCGACACTGATACATCGCCTGTACCTCATGTCACACACAACAAACAATGAAATAAAATGAAAGAACTACTGGATACCATATTTCCTACGCTAAGTGATGAACTGATTATCGTCATTTCGCTCATCATCGGACTGCTCATTACGGCAAGCCTTATTCTTTTCCTTGTAAAAAAGATATCTCCGAAAACAAATATCAGCGAACTCGCCGCACGCACGCGCTCATGGTGGATCATGGCGGGCATGTTTATCGGTGCCGTATTTATCAGCTATAACATCTCTTATTTCTTCCTTGCCTTTCTCTCTTTCATTGCTTTCAGAGAACTTTATTCTGTATTGGGATTCAGAGAGGCTGATCGCGGAGCACTGTTTTGGGGCATACTGTCTATCCCCATTCAATATTATCTGGCTTACCTTGCCTGGTATGGAGCATTCATCATCTTCATTCCGGTAGTCATGTTCCTCGTATTGCCTTTACGGCTTGTTTTAAAGGGAGACACACACGGAATCACCAAGTCGATGGCACTGTTGCAATGGATTCTGATGCTTTCGGTATTCGGTATCAGCCACCTCGCTTATCTCCTGTCGCTTCCCGAACTACCGGGATTCAGTTCCGGTGGACGGGGCCTGCTGTTGTTCCTTGTATTCCTTACGGAAATCAATGACATCATGCAATTTATCTGGGGTAAACTTCTCGGACGGCATAAGATTCTTCCGAAAGTAAGTCCGAACAAGACATGGGAAGGTTTCCTGGGCGGTGTCATCAGTACCACTGTCATTGGTTACTTTCTCGGTTTCCTGACTCCCCTCTCCGCTCCCAACGTTATTCTGGTTAGCGCCCTCCTTGCGATTGCCGGATTCTCGGGAGACGTGGTCATCTCCGCTATCAAGAGAGATAAAGGAATTAAAGATATGGGGAACAGTATTCCCGGTCATGGAGGAGTATTCGACCGGATAGACTCTCTGTCCTACACCGCTCCCGTCTTTTTTCATTTAGTTTATTACATTGCATATTAAACGGAGAGAATGGAAAAAAGATTCATGCAAGCTGCTGCGATGCAGATTATATATAAAGGTGTTTTCCAATGGTTCCTAAAATTAATCGTAGGGGTTCAGTTCACCGATTGCCGCTTCCTTAAAAAAGAAAAGCAATTCATTATCCTTGCCAACCATAACAGTCACCTGGACACCCTAAGCCTGTTGGCTTCCCTGCCCGGCGATCTTTTGTGGAAAGTCAAACCCGTAGCAGCAGAAGACTATTTCGGGAAAACCCGCTTTCAGGCTTCCATCAGCAACTTTTTCATCAATACGCTTCTTATCAGAAGAAAAGGGGAAAAAGATTCGGAGCACGATCCGATCCGTAAGATGCTTGAAGCCATTGATGCCGGATATTCACTGATTCTTTTTCCGGAAGGAACCAGAGGAAAGCCGGAACAGATGGGAAAAATTAAATCTGGCATAGCCCGTATCCTGTCTCTGCGACCTGAAGTAAAATATATTCCCGTATTCATGACCGGCATGGGACGTTCTCTGCCCAAAGGCAAAATGATACTGTTGCCATATAAAGCATCTATCTATTACGGTATGCCCACATTGGTAAAGAGCACGGATATACATGAAATATTGGAACAGATTGCAGATGATTTTGAAATAATGAAAGAAAAATATCAAGTCATTATTGACGACGAAGAAGAATAGGCATTGTTTTTTAAAAGAACCATATCCAAACTGTCGGACGAGGAGCTACTCACACACTACGCTCAGTCCGGTGATACGGAATATTTCGGTGAATTATACAACCGATATATCCCGTTACTGTACGGACTTTGCCTGAAATACCTGCATGATGAAGACCGGGCACAGGAAGCAGTCATGCAGTTGTTTGAAGATTTATTGCCTAAACTGGGAAATTATGAGATAAAAGTTTTCAAGCCATGGCTCTACCGGGTGGCGAAGAATCATTGCCTGCAACTTTTACGGAAGGAAAATAAAGAAATTCCGTTAGATTATACGGTTAATATTATGGAATCTGACGAATTTCTGCATCTATTAAGTGAAGAGGAAAGTTCGGAGGAACAACTGAAGGCATTACATCACTGTCTCGAAAAGTTGCCCGAAGAACAACGGACCAGTATTACGCGTTTCTTCCTGGAAGAGATGTCGTATGCCGACATTGTGGAACAGACCGGATTTACTCTGAACAATGTGAAAAGCTATATCCAGAACGGAAAGCGAAATTTAAAAATTTGTATCAAGAAACAAGCCCTATGAAACTATTGGACTACATACGAGGACTCCGCAAAGGAAAAGAAGCACATCGGTTGGAAAAAGAGTCGATGAAAGACCCTTTTCTGGCTGATGCGATAGATGGATACAACCAAGTGGAGGGAAATCACGAACAACGGATCGAGAAACTGCGGATGCAGGTTTCAGCTCATTCGGCAAAGAAAAAGAACACCCGTGCTATCACTTGGAGCATCGCTGCCTGTCTGGCTATCGGATTCGGTGTCAGCAGTTATTTCCTGTTCCTGAAAAAGAGTATGACGGACGAAGTGTTCATTGCCAAAGAGAGTGTTTCCTCCAAGTTGGCTGAACCCGCAATTCCGCCCACTCCGGCTATTCCTGCAACTCCAACAGTTCCGGCAACTCCACAAAAGGAAATCGCATTGGCTACCGCAAAGGTAAAAACAGATTCCACTCCTGCTTCCGAAGATTCCACTCCTGTTTCCGAAATTACTGCGAGACAAGCGGATAAGAAAGATATGATTGCCAAAATCCAAGCGACTTCCCAACCACAACAAGGTGTGCCGGTGATGGAGGAAGTGTCGGAAGAGACTGCCGCATTGCAAGAAGTAGTAGCAACGATGGATACTTTCGAATCTGAATCTGATAAGAAAATGAAGTTGGCTAAGGTAGCGACTATCCTTCCTCAAAAGAACATGATTAAAGGGAGGGTGACCGACGAAAAAGGAGAACCGCTTATCGGAGCCAGTGTGACATATAAAGGAACGAATATCGGAACCATCACAAATATGAATGGAGAATTTTCGTTAGTCAAAAAGGATGATAAGAAACGATTGACAGCGGAGTATATCGGATATAATCCGGTAGAAATCCGGATAGATACCAACCGGACGATGCTCATTGCCATGAACGAAAACAAACAGGCACTCAATGAAGTGGTGGTAGTGGGATACGGCGCTAAGAAAAATAAGAAGTCAACAACTACCGGAAATGTTGTGACGGTTAAGGAACAGGCAAAGAAAGAGATTACTCCGCAACCTGTCATCGGTAAACGTAGCTATCAAAAATACCTGAAAGAGAATCTCGTTCGTCCAACGGATGATAACTGTAAAGATATTAAAGGGGAGGTAGTCCTTTCTTTCTTTGTTGATGAAGAAGGAAAGCCACAAAATATCACTGTTATTCATGGATTATGTGAATTCGCTGATAAAGAAGCCATCCGGCTTGTCAAAGAAGGGCCTAAGTGGACAAGTGGAAAACTCCCGGCAAGAGTAACAGTACGATTCTGAACTTAATAAATACCAATAAGAAGGCACATTTGTGCCAACACAGTGGCACAAATGTGCAAACAAGGTGGCATTGTTGTGCCAACCTATTGGCATAGTAATAACAACACAAAGCCTATCTTAAATCAGTTCGTAACTAGCCATCTGTATTGGCATATCCAAATTATGAAGCACTTTCTCCAATAGAATACCCTCGCGGTTATCATATTCATACCCGAAAGTGGCACGGATACCTTGCAGGATAAACTGTGTGGCACGGTCCAATGCCATCGGCAGACTGTCTCCCTGCATCAAAGAGCCGGTGATGACACTGGTAAAAGTATCGCCCGTGCCGGGATAATGTGCAGGCAGATAAGGGCAGGTCACTTTCCAGTAGCGGTTTCCCTGACGGTTATATGCATAGACAGATGTTTTATGAGGCTCATCATGTACAGGAACACTGGTGATGATAACCACTTGCGGACCTTTGTCGGACAAAAGACGAAGATATTCTTTCAGTTCTTCATCCGTGTTATCTGCTTTATAGGGTTTATCCAATAAATAAAACAGTTCCGTCAGATTGGGGGTAATCACATCTGCTTTCGTGATTAAGTGGCGCATTTCTTTTATCATCTCTCCATCAAAGTTGGTGTATAATCGTCCGTTATCTCCCAACACCGGATCGGCAACGATCAGGCTGTCCGGCCGACGAAAGTCCCTGATAAAATCAGAAACAATCTGAATTTGTCTCGGAGAACCCAAGTATCCGGTATAGATAGCGTCGAACTCTACCTCCAGTTTCTTCCATTGGGCAATAATCTTCGGCATCTCGTCCGTCAGGTCGAGAAAGGAGAAACCGGGATATTGCGTATGATTGGATAATACAGCCGTAGGAAGCGGACAGACCTGAAAACCCATAGATGAAAGAATAGGAATGACGACGGTCAGAGATACGCGCCCCATTCCTGAAAGGTCATGGACGGCGGCTATTTTCTTTACTTTATTGGCATACATATAATTTATAATTAAACGTTTTACTACTCTTATCCTACGAACTCATTTATCTACTATGGACAAACAGAAACAGATATTCTATTTACATCAAAGGACATTCGACTATATTCTCCAAAAGCCTCTACTACATTAGATGAAAGCCGGACTTTATCCAAACAGAGCCTCTATTTACATCAAACGGAAGCTCTGTTTATATGAAACAAAGGCTCTATTTCTTACCAATAGAGCCTCTGTTTTTACAGCGTCAACAGAGTCTCCATTTCGTTTGTACTAACAAATATAAAACTCCATTGTTTTGAAACCAAATTTATTTTAGAATAATCAACAGAGAAACATTAGGTTAATATCACTAACACGTCCCGTGCCCCATGCGCTCCCATCACTAAAGCCTGCTCAATATCAGCAGTCTTTGACGGACCGGAGATGAACGTTCCGAACTGATATTCCTGTCCGTCCAGTTCGCGGTAGGCGTCATACATGGTATCTACAATTTTATTCCGGTCGAGCAGAATAACCAACTTTTCCGAGATAAAATAGATTGCTTTATATTTCACCGCCTGCGGTATCCAGATGGCTCCGTTTTCGGCCACTCCGATTTCTCCTTTCACTACGGCAACATCTGTGCCGTCCAACTCTTTCGGATCATCCAAATTATCGGGATTGAATGTAGCGCAGGAAATATCCGGCAATACGGAAGCAATGCGCATGGCGTCCGGATAAGTCCGGCGTATGACCGCATTCACATCTTCCCCTTCACCCAATACAACTGCCGTACCCCCCACCGCACGGCTGATTGCACAGAACTGTTCTATCTTATCAGGATATGACAATCGTTTCATATCCGCAATATCCGGCTTATCATAACGAACTTGCGTATTTTTGCGGATACTGGCTAATATTTCTTCTCTACTGCTCATTTAGATTCCTCCTTTCCCTGCACTTTGTTCTTCTTCCACATCTCATTAAACGATTCTTTGGCAAATTCCGGCAACTCGCGTCCCTTTCCCCAATCATCGAAATCATTGTATTTCATAAATCGTGGCAGGCTGTTTATCATCGGAGCCGCCCACAAAGCAGCATTGAACAATGCCGGACGCTCCATCAGGAACTTCATTCCACCGGACATGATCTTCTTTCCCGTATTCGCCTTGCCCAGTCCGTCCAAATCCTGACGCCACTTATAAATCTGTTCGGCAAGATCCACTTTCACCGGACAGACATCAGAGCAGGACATACACAGAGAGCAGGCAGAAAGATTATCATAATATTTCTCCGGATCATGGGCCATACCCAGATTGATCCCAATAGGACCGGGAATAAAATAAGTATAAGAGTATCCACCGCTTCGACGATATACGGGACAAGTATTCATACACGCACCGCAACGAATACAATTCAGTGTCTTGATATGGTCGGTCTTGGACAGCAATGCACTCCGGCCATTGTCCACAATAATGATGTGATATTCACCTCCTTCGCGAGGGCGACGGTAATGGGAAGTGTAGGTTGTAACCGGTTGTCCGGTAGCCGAACGTGCCAGCAAACGGGTAAATACCCCCAACGCCTCCAGGTCCGGCACAATCTTTTCCATACCGAAAGCAGCAATATTCAACTTCGGATATGAAGTTCCCATATCGGCATTTCCTTCATTGGTACACACCACGATATCACCGGTCGAAGCTACGGCAAAGTTAGCGCCAGTCATGGCAGCTTCGGCATTCAGAAAAAGATGACGCAGGTTCTTACGGGCGGCATGAGTCAGATAAGTAGGATCAAAGTTACCTTTTTCCGTTCCCATCTCTTTCTCAAAGAGTTCACCCACCTGTTCCCGTTTGATGTGGATGGCAGGCAACACGATATGACTCGGTTCGAGATGCATCAATTGCAGAATACGCTCGCCCAAATCGGACTCCACGACATCGATACCACGCTCCATCAGGAAAGGATTCAACCCACATTCCTCTGCGAGCATGGATTTACTTTTGATGAAATGATGCACATTATGTTCATTCAGTATCTCGTACACAATGGCACAATATTCATCAGCGTCTTTCGCCCAATGCACGATAGCGCCATTGGCGGTAGCATTCTTTTCAAACTCCAGCAGGAGCTCTTCGAGGTGGCTGTTGGAATATAGTTTCAGTTCACAGGCCTTGTTGCGCAACTCTTCCCACTCGGGAACTTCTTTACTCATCTTATCCCTCTTGGCACGGACCATCCAAAGGGTTTCGTTATGCCATGCTGCCATCTTGCTGTCCTGCAAGAACTTCTCGGCAGCCTTTGAATGTTTTGTACTCATAATTGCGATGCTAGAATTTCTACAATATGGATAATCTGAATGGGCAGATGTTCCCGTTTGATAACGCCTTGCATATGCATTAGGCAGGAACTGTCGGCTCCGACAATATACTCGGCTCCGGTAGCCATGTGGTCTTTCACCTTATCGCGTCCCATACATACGGAAACAGCCTGCTCTTCTACGGCAAACATTCCGCCAAAACCGCAGCACTCGTCAATGTGGCTGGGTTCGAATACCTCGATTCCTTCTACCAGATTGAGCAAATCACGCAATTTATTGTAATAAGGGATATTTAATTCGCTGGGGGCGGAGTTGAACAATTCACGCACACCGTGACAACTGTTGTGAATACTGACTTTGTGTGGAAAGCGTGCAGGCAGTTTCGTGGGTTTGATCACATCGTGGATGAAATCGCAAAGGTCATAAATCTTTCCCGCACTTTGACAGACATGACCTTCTTTCTCTAAAATACCCGGATGATTCTCTTTCACAAAAGCGACACAACTGGCGGAGGGACCGACAATGTAGTCATATTGTTGAAACAAGTCATCAAAACGGAGTGCCAGCTTCGTTGATTCATCTTCAAAACCGGCATTCGCCATCGGTTGTCCGCAACAAGTCTGATCCAACGGATAATCGACGTCTACTCCCA
>ERZ773194.4767-NODE-4767-length-10376-cov-4.105513_pt1 | contig 10376 bp, 4 predicted proteins | sample MGYA00511240_ERZ773194 | MGnify/ENA primary metagenome ERZ773194 (study PRJEB29015, sample SAMEA2737774) | human gut metagenome | biome: human gut; feature: human-associated habitat; material: faeces | place: China | collected 2012 ... | reverse complement strand
TCTTACGCTCTTTCATGCGCGGATCGCGGGTGAGATAACCGGCGGCCTTGAGCGTGCCGCGGTAGTTCTCGTCGACCTTGAGCAGGGCGCGGGCGATGCCGTGACGGATCGCGCCGGCCTGGCCGGTCATGCCGCCGCCGACGACGGTGGCTTCAACGTCAAACTTCTCGGCCGTCTCGGTGGCGGCGAGAGGCTGACGGACGATGAGCTTCAGAGTCTCAAGACCGAAGTACTCGTCCAGCGTGCGGCCGTTGATGGTGATGCTGCCGCTGCCGTTGGGGATGAGGTGGACACGGGCGGTGGAGGATTTCCGACGGCCGGTGCCGTAAGCGTAGGGACGCTTGCTCTGATAGGTAGCCATTCTAAAATTTCCTCCTTTCCTTATTCGACCGTCCAGACTTCGGGCTTCTGCGCGGCGTGCTTGTGCTCATTGCCGGCAAAGACCTTCAGACGACGGAGCTGCCATTTCTGGGTGGGGTTCTTCGCCAGCATGCCGCGGACGGCGAGCGTCATGGCGAGAGTGGGGCGGGTCGCCATCAGGCGATCGTAACGGGTCTCCTTGAGACCGCCGGCGTAACCGGAGTGGGTGCGGTAGTACTTCTGGGTGAGCTTGTTGCCGGTGAGAACGGCGTCCTTCGCATTGATGATGATGACGAAGTCACCGCAGTCGACGTGCGGCGTGTAGTCGACCTTGCGCTTGCCGCGCAGCAGGTCGGCGGCGAGAGCGGCGGTCTTGCCCAGGGGCTTGCCGGCCGCATCGAGAACGTACCACTTGCGGACGACGTCCTCTTTTCTGACCATCGTAGTGGACATTGATGTGCCTCCAATATCATTGTTTTTTCTTGCTTTTTCAAGGCGCGGCGGGTACAATATACCCTCAAGACGCGCTCTATTTTTATAGCACAGCGCTCCTTCGGTGTCAACCCCTGTTTTCCAAGATTTTTATTTACGGCGGGGCAAGCTCGTAAATGCTTCGTTTTTCTCGCAAATGCTCCGTTTTTCTCCGTTTCGATTTTTAATTTTTGAGGTGCGAACTATGGATTCTCTCAATGCGTTTACCGGCGTTGTGCGCCGGTGCGTGGACGATTACGGCATGATCTCCCCCGGCGACCGCATCGCCGTGGGCATTTCCGGCGGCAAGGATTCGCTCGTGCTGCTCGCCGCGCTCGCGTATCTGCGGCGGTATTACCCTGCACCGTTCGAGCTGGAGGGCATCACCATCGATACCGGCTTCCCCGGCATGGACTTTTCCGGCGTGGAAAAAATGTGCGAGGAGCTCGGCGTGCCGTATACCCGCGTCCCGACCGACATCCGCGAGATCGTGTTCGATGCGCGGCAGGAGGAAAACCCGTGCTCGCTCTGCTCAAAAATGCGCCGCGGCGCGCTGAACACCACGATGAAGGAGCACGGCTGCAACAAGCTCGCGCTCGGCCACCACTTTGACGACGCCGTGGAGACGTTTATGATGTCGCTCGTGTTCGAGGGGCGGCTCAACTGCTTCAAGCCGGTGACGTATATGTCCCGCGCGGACGTGACGCAGATCCGCCCGCTGCTGTACATCGGCGAGCAGCGCAGCGCGAATCTCGCCGGACAGCTCGAGCTGCCGGTCGTGAAGAGCACCTGCCCGATGGATCACACGTCCAAGCGGCAGGAGATCAAGGATCTGCTCACGACGCTCTCGGCACAGTACCCGGATGTGCGCAGCAAGGTATTCGGCGCGATGCAGCGCCTGCCGCTCGACGGCTGGGGCCCTACGCCGCACGAGCGCGTCAAAACGCGCGAGAGGAAAAAAGAGGAATAACCCTGCGGGGTCTATAATATAATAGTATAGGGGAATATGCCCTCTCGGCTGCCGAGAGGGCATTTTAAATCGCTTCCGGCAATACCGGGGGAACCACAAGGTATAGTGGTTTCTGCGATAAGTAATCACTACCTGTACAAAATGTTAAAAACTGTTAAGAATTTGTTACAAATAATGAAATGTTACGTAAACCTATGGAAAAATTCCCCGGCATTGTGTAAAATGAAAACAACATAGTAGGATAACTATACCCATGCGCAGAAAAACCATGTTCCGGCACAGAAAAAGCCGTACATTTTCTCCCGAAATTGTCCGACAACGAGGGAGAGGTAAGTGAAAACAGGAGGACTGTATGAAAAAGAGGAATCTGATCGCCCTGCTGATGGCAGTGTGCATGATGTTCTCCCTGCTCCCGGTGAACGCGATCGCCGTTGGAGACGAGGGGACCATCCCGGCAGAGGAAACGCTTCTTTCCGAAAATGGAAACGATCCCGCGCCGGCTGGCAGCACCAACCCCGCCGGAGACAAAGACTCCATTCCGGGAACAGGCGATAAGCCCAGTGCGGCGGAAGAGCCTGCGAAGGACGAAGAGTCCGGCAAGGACGAAGAGTCCGGCAAGGACGAAGAGCCCGCGAAGGGCGAAGAGCCTGCGAAGGACGAAGAGTCCGGCAAGGACGAAGAGCCCGCGGAGGGCGAAGAGGGCGGCAAGACAAACGTTGTCCCCATGAGAGTTGTCCGGCCGGATACGGACAAATACCTCACCTACGTCTTTCGGGTAGACGGCGAGGAAGTCTCGCGCCAGATCGTCAAGAAGGGCGACACGCTCTATCAGCCCAATTCCCCCGTGAAGGACGGCTATAAATTCACCGGCTGGTTCGTCGGCGCGTCCGAGCTCACCTTCGGTACCGTGGGCGAGATCAGCGAATCGGCGCAGATCAACGTGGACGCCGGATTCACGGAAGTGCTGTACGTGTTCTTTGCCGACACGAACGGCCGCATTGTCCATACCAAAGAGGGCGTGAAAGGCGACGTTATCAAGACTGACGATGTAACCTACGGTCTTGAGAACACAACGCACGCGATCACCGGCTGGTATCTGGAAGGCAGCTACCAGACCCCTGTCGACTCCGTCACGCTGGACAAAGAGAATATCACCGTGTACGCCAAGGTCGAACCGGGCCACTGGCTCCACTTCGATTCCGACGGCGGTACATATGTCGCGCCCCAGTTCTACAGCGCAGACGCAACCACGGCAGCTCCCAATGTGGTGACGAAGCCCGGCTACACGTTCAGCCACTGGGAATACAACGGAACGAAGTTCGAATTCGGCAGCCCACTGACGGAGAACATCACGCTCAAGGCGCGCTGGAACGCCAAAGCCGACACGCAGTACACCGTCATCCACTGGCAGGAGGATGCCGATGACGACGGCTACTCTTATGTGGAAAACGAGACGCTGTATGGTACGACCGGCGCGCAGACGAGCGCCAGAGCTAAGACCTATAATGGTTTTACCGTTCAGGCGATTACGCAGGAAACCATCAAGGGCAACGGCGCTACCATTGTCAACATATATTACAAGCGCAATGTGTACGAAGTGAAATTCTACCGGAGCACAGGAAGCAGCTGGAATCCCGGTTGGAGCGAAATAACCAACAATAGAATCAGCGCTAAGTACGGTGCGAATATCCGCGACCAGTGGCCTGGCGGACAGTGGAAGGTCAGTCCGAGCGGCAGTGTTTACCAGACCAATATAGATGTTATGCCGCTGGGCGGCACCAGTTTCTATGAGACGAGCCAGTACAATGGTTCCGCTAAGTACTATCTGGAAGATCTTAACGGCAACTATGTGCTGGATCACACGGATACCGGTGCGAGTACAACTGCCACTATTTCAAAAGAGGATCGCTACAATATCACCGGGTTTACCGTAAATGAAAGCAAAAGTGGAAAGGACGGCGAGCGCTATAATGGCGCCAGCTTCTACTACGACCGCAACAGCTACAATGTAGTGTATATAAGCCACGGTCAGACGGTCAACACGGCATCGTATAAATACCAGCAGAGCATTGCCGACGCTGGAAATTATAAACTTACGACCCCGCCGGTCGGCATGGAGAAATATATTTTCGCAGGCTGGTGTGCTGATCCCTTCGGTCTGCCGGAATATGTATTTGATGGCAAGACCATGCCCGCGCAGAACATTACGGTATACGCCTACTGGGCAGCGCCCACGGTAAGCGGCGTTGCCTACATCACCATGGAAGGCACCGGAGGAAAGAATCTCACCATCCCCTACGGCGGCACCATTGACGAGAGCATGCTCCCCGATCCGCAGGAGCCGGCGGGCGATGGCTGGACATTTGCTGGCTGGACGACGAAGAACGGCGATACTTACACGCCCTTCCACTTCAGCACCAAAATTTACGAGAATATCGAGCTTTACCCCTACTATACCAATAAGAACAGCTACACCGTGACATATACTGACGGCAAGAATACTGTCACGGATATGAAGCGCTATGCCCCCGGTGCGCACGCCGACGTGCAGGCCAACTCCTTCGCCGTTCCCGAGGGCAAGGTGTTCCTCGGCTGGGCAGAGACGGCGGACGGGGCGGTCAAGTACCAGCCCAACGACAAGCTGCGCATGAACGCGAGCGTCACGCTCTATGCCGTCTGGGGCAATAAGGACGCGGTCGTCTCCCTGACATATAACGCCAACGGCGGCCAGGGCGGGACCTATGTCAAAAACGGGTACGTCAATAACGGTCTTGTGACGCTCTGGGACGGCAGCGGCTTCTCCCGCACCGGCTATACCCTCGTCGGGTGGAGCAGCGATCCGAACGCTGCCAGTGCGGAATATAAGACCGGCAGCACCGCCCGCGTGGACAGCACCGGGGACAATATCCTCTACGCCGTGTGGAAGGCGAACGAGAATACTGCCTATAAGGTCGAGTTCTACTGCGAGCAGACCGACGGCGCCTACACGCTCGCAAAGACTGAGCCGCGCACCGGCACGACGGACACCACCGTTTCCGTCACCGATACAGACAAGGCATACGGCGCGCCCACGTATGTATACGATGCGACTAACCCGAACAGGGTCGAATCCGGTACCGTGGCCGCGGACGGGTCGCTGACGCTGAAGCTGTACTTCAAGCGCAACACCGCGGAGTACACCATCCACCATTACCTCAAGGGTACGGAAGTGAAGGTCGCTCCCGACCAGACCGGCACCATGACGATCGGCGATACGCTGACGGCGAGCGCCTCGAGCGCGCTGGGTGCGGAATATGCGTCGGCGCATGTGAACAGCTACTCCCCCAGCCAGTCGCTGGAAATGAAAGCGACGGGGAACGTCATCACCGTTTATTACACCGTTCCTCTGACGATCACCGCAGAGAGCGCGAGCAGAGCCTACAACGCCCAGCCGCTCACGCAGCCGGACTTCAAGGTCGAGGGCCTTGTCAACGGCGATCAGAAGAAGGATATCACCCTCTCCATGACGAAGGAGAGCACCATCACCAATGTCGGCAGCGTGCCGAACGTCATCGATACGACCACCGTCCGGTTCAAGGGCGGCGAGCTGCCCGGCGGCTACTATGAACTGCCGACCTATCAGCCCGGCACGCTGACGATCACGCCGAACACCGACGAAGTGACTGTCACCATCACCGGCAACCATGACACCCGGGTCTATAACGGCAGCGAGCAGTCCGTCACGGGCTACACGACGGACGTCGGCGAGAAGACCATTACCGTCGCGCTGAAGGAAGGCTCCAAGGCGGAAGCGAAGGGCACGAACGCCGGCAAGTACGAAATGGGGTTGACGAAGGATAACTTCACGGTCACGTCCGAGAACTACAGCAACATCAAGGTCGTTGTGGTGGACGGCTATCTGAAGATCGACCCCGTCAGCGACAAGGTCACCGTCACCATCACCGAGAACGCCGATACGGTCATTTACGACACGAAGGAGCACTCCGTCAAGGGCTACAAGTCCATGACCGCGGATAACGCGCTCTACGACGTGAAGAAGAACGTCGCCGAGACCTCGACCGAGGCGTGGACGGCGAAGGGAACGTATGTCGGCACCTACCATGTCGGCATCAAAGCGGCCGACTTTAAGAACACCAGCGGCAACTTCACGAACGTCGAGTTCGTGATCGTGGACGGCGATCTGGTCATCACCCCGGCGAGCGTCGCCGTTGTGAAGATCGCGGGCAACACGAAGACCGTCACCTACAACGGCAAGGAACAGACCGTCGAGGGCTACACCGTCACGAGCAACCCGGCGAACGCGACCGTGACGCTCGTCGGCAAGGCCGTCGCCGCCGGCACGGACGCCGACACCTACCCGATGGGTCTCACCGCCGCGGACTTCACCGCGACTTCCCCGAACTACGAGAATGTCCACGTGGAAGTGACGGACGGCTATCTGAAGATCAACCCGATTACCGATAAGGTCACCGTTACCGTCACCGAGAAGGCCGATACCGTCGTATACGATACGAACGAGCATTCCATCACCGGCTACGAGACCATGACGGCCAACAACGCGCTCTATGACGTGAAGAAGAACGTCGCCGAAACGCAGACCGCGGCGTGGACGGCGAAGGGAACGGATGTCGGCGAGTACCCGGTGGGCATCGAAGCATCCGACTTTGAGAACACGAGCGTCAACTTCACGAACGTCGAGTTCGTGGTCGTGGACGGCGCGCTGAACATCACTCCGGCGGAAAACATCGCTGTGAAGATCGCGGGCAGCACGAAGACCGTCATCTATGACGGCACCGAGCAGACCGTCGAGGGCTACACCGTCACGAGCAATCCTGCGGACGCGACCGTGACGCTCGTCGGCGAGGCCGTCGCCTCCGGCACGGACGCGAATACCTACCCGATGGGGCTCAAGCCCTCCGACTTTACCGCGACTTCCCCGAACTACAAGAAAATCACCATCGAAGTGACGGACGGCTGGCTCAAGATCGATCCGATCGCCGATAAGGTCACCGTGACCGTCACCGAGAACTCCGCCGCCGTCACCTATGACGGCACGGAGCACTCCGTCACCGGCTACAAGTCCATGACCGCGGACAACACGCTCTACGACGTGGAGAAGAACGTCGCCGAGAAGCCGACCAAGGCGTGGACGGCGAAGGGAACGGATGTCGGCGAATACCCGGTGGGCATCAAAGCGGGCGACTTTGAGAACACCAGCGGCAACTTTACGAACGTCGAGTTCGTGATCGTGGACGGTGCGCTGAAGATCGCCCCGGCGGAGAGCATCGTCGTGAAGATCGCGGGCAACACGAAGACCGTCACTTACAACGGCGAGGAGCAGTCCGTCGAGGGCTACACCGTCACGAGCAACCCCGCCAATGCGGATGTAACGCTCGTCGGCAAGGCCGTCGCCGCCGGCACGGACGCCGACACCTACCCGATGGGTCTCACCGCCGCGGACTTCACCGCGACTTCCCCGAACTATGAGACCGTCGTTATCGAAGTGAAGGACGGCTGGCTGAAGATCAATCCCGTCAGCGACAAGGTCACCGTCACCGTGACCGAGAAGTCCGATTCCGTCGTCTACGACGGGCAGGAGCACTCCGTCACCGGCTACGAGACCATGGCGGCGGACAACGCGCTCTATAACACCGCGGACGTCGCCGAAACGCCGACCGACGCCTGGACGGCGAAGGGAACGAACGCCGGCAAGTACCAGGTCGGCATCAAGTCCGGAGACTTCAAGAACACGAGTGTCAACTTCACGAACGTCGTGTTCGAGATCGTGGACGGCGAGCTGGAGATCGCCCCGGTCACCGATAAGGTCACCGTCACCGTCGTGGAGAAGTCCGACAACGTCACCTATGACGCCGCGGAGCACTCCATCACGGGCTACGAGACCATGACCGCCGACAACGCCCTCTACGACATCGCCAATGTCGCCAAAACGCCGACCGCGGCGTGGACGGCGAAGGTCACGGAAGCGGGCGAGTACCCGGTGGGCATCGTTTCCGGAGACTTTAAGAACACCAGTAAAAACTTCGCGAACGTCGAGTTCGTGATCGTGGACGGTGCTCTCACCATCACGACGGACGACACCGAGGTCGTCGTCACCGTCACCGGCAATACGAAGACCGTCGTTTACGACGGCACCGAGCACTCCGTCGAGGGCTACACGGTGGACGTGAACGGCCTGCCCATCACCGTGACGCCGAAGGCCGGAACCGAGGCGAAGGCCAGCGGCACGAACGCCGGCACCTACTACATGGGTCTGACGGCGGACGACTTCACCGCGGAATCGAATAACTACAGCAACATCAGGATCGTCGTGACCGACGGCTGGCTCAAGATCGACCCGATCACCGACAAGGTCACCGTCACTGTTACCGAGAACGCCGACACCGTCGAGTATGACGGCAAGGAGCACTCCGTCACGGGCTATGCGTCCATAGTTTCCGATCACGCTCTCTACGACGTTGCGAACGTTGCCGAGACACCGACCGATGCGTGGACAGCGAAGGGCACCGACGCCGGCACCTACCCCGTCGGCATCAAGTCCGGAGACTTCAGGAACACCAGCGGCAACTTCACGAACGTGGAATTCGTGATCGTGGACGGCGAGCTCGTCATCACGCGCCGCGGCGAGAATCCGGGAAGCCCGGTAACGCTCCGCGCGGATGACAACGCCGTGATGTTCGACGGCGATTACCACGGCTATGTCGGCCACATCGCGACCAACCTTGCCGAGGGCCACAGCGTCCGCAGCGTGAAGAGCGACTTCACCGCGCGCAACGTGGGCCGCTACGAGGATAAGATCGACCTGCACGACGCCATCATCGTGGATGCCGACGGCAAGGACGTGACGCGCAACTATGTGCTCACCTACCAGCCCGGCACGCTGGAGATCACGCCGTTCGAGGGCGAGGTCGTCGTTACTGTCACTGGCAACACGGGTCTCTTCCGCTATGACGGCAAGATCCACACCGTTGAAGGGTATACCTGGGAAGCGACCGTGCCGTTCTTCACCGAGGACGACATCCGCTTCACCGGTGACGCCACCATCAGCGAAGTCCGCCCCGGCGATTATGTGATGAATCTGAAGGATGAGGAATTCTCCGCGGCGAACGATAACTTCACCAGCGTGAAGTTCGTCGTCATCGACGGCAGCATGCGCATCTATACCGTGCGCTACACCGTCGCGTGGATGTTCGACACCGACCAGATGCTCACCGGCGATTCTCCGAACCGCTACTTCACCTCCATGGCGAATTACATCGACCGCTCGGACATCTCCCTCGTGCTCCACAGCGGCAACGTTGTGGCGGACGCCGGAGCGCAGAGCCAGTGGGATGTGTTCAACAACGCGATGCAGCCGCTCTACGACGATGAGGAAGTGGACGTTCTCATGATCGCCGCCGAGAAGGAAGCCGCCTCCGGCAGCCTGTTCCTGCAGCAGCCGGTCCGCGAGGACTTCAAGGAGGAAGACCTCTTTGAAAACGGCAAGGGCTTCGTGCGCCGCTTCAACATCGGCGAGAAGAGCGTCATCCTCGTCGGTCTCGGCGCGGACGCCATGACCGAAGAGGGCTACAAGTGGGCACGCGAGAAGTTCAACTCCGACAAGGACGCCTCCGGTATCCTGCTCGTGAACAACTACCTGCTCGAGGATATGAGAAAGCCCGATAAGATCGACGAGCGCGCGCTCGATCTGGAGAAGAACGTCGTCAAGGCGTGCTCCAACGTGCGCATGGTCCTCAGCAGCAGCGGCGGCTACTCCAGCCACTACGAGTTCTATTACGGCGAGCGCAAGGTGATCGCCATCAACTCGGACATCGAAGCGGCGGCCAAGGCGGGCTACTTCACGCAGCTCACCTTCAACGAGGATCTCAACATCCTCAGCGTCACCAACCTCTGCCCGTACACCTACGACTTCGTGTATAACGAGAGACAGGCGTATAAGGAGTGCTATGTGCTGAACAACGTGCTCTGAGACCTCGCGGGACGAACGTCCCAAACCCCATAAGCAAAACGATCCCCGGCGGGCATGCCCGCCGGGGATCTTCCTATGAAAAAACTTTCCGCAAAAAGAAAGCTGTCAACGGGAACCGTCCCCGTTGACAACTTTTTTGCGTCACGCCGTGGCTGCGCTCTCCTGCATCGCGCGGAGAGTCCGGGCGATCAGCGTGTCCGGCTCCCGGCCCGGCATGGCCTTCACGCCGGGGACACCGCAGGTCATATGTCCGTCAACGCGCGCCGTACGCTTATCATTGAGGCACAGCCCATGACGTCCGCCGTGACAGACGCCCGTACTGTGCCCGACGGCAAAGGTCCTGCCGCGCATGGCCGCGCTCAGCATGGCCGCGGCGCAGACCCACTGCCCATCGGGATACGTCCTCGCGTCGGAGGGTTTCTCGTCGCTGAAAAGGATGGCGGCGGGCTCGTAGCGCAGGTGCAGTCTCTCAGCCAGTTTGCTTTGCATAACTCTTCTTCTCCCAGAATAATGTAAGCCGGTCTCTTTCCGGCAGACGCATATTCCGCCCGCGGAGGGAAAGCGTATGTGATGAAAATCAAATCTTCC
>ERZ773194.4765-NODE-4765-length-10378-cov-20.692919_pt1 | contig 10378 bp, 6 predicted proteins | sample MGYA00511240_ERZ773194 | MGnify/ENA primary metagenome ERZ773194 (study PRJEB29015, sample SAMEA2737774) | human gut metagenome | biome: human gut; feature: human-associated habitat; material: faeces | place: China | collected 2012 ... | reverse complement strand
AACTGTGCTGGCCATGGTCATGGCTCTGGCACTGTGCACCACCGCTTTCGCGGCGTCTCAGACCTATGATGTCTTCGGTAAGGATAGCGATGTCGCTCTCGCCGAGGAAGTCATCGTAACCTACCACAAGGCTGACGCTGATGAAAACACCATTGCTTACTATGCGCTGAGTGGCGACCAATTCAAGGACGAATATTACGTCAAGGTCACTAAGGCTTCCGATGCCGACCTGGTCCTGAAGTATGCCGGTAAGAGCACCATCGCCATGTATCTGGCTCAGGTTTCTGCTGTTGTGTATAACGGCAAAGGCACCGCGTATACCAACTTGGGTACCAAGTGCGGCCAGATTAACTACAAGGACTTTGATGGCCTGACCAAGAGCTCCAAGTTCTATACTGCTGTCAGCGAGGCTGACGATGAGACTTATCTGTTCGTCAAGGATACCACCAATGGCGATGAGTACCTGCTGGTTGATGGCCAGATGGTTCAGGTCACCAAGCTGGGTAATAACGAGACTCTGGCTGATCTGCAGGTTGCCCACACTTGGGTTCTGGATCAGGAGAAGCTGACCGCTAAGTGCTCTGCTTGCGGCGCTACTGCTAAGGTTTATGAGAACTACACCGAGGTTCCCTCCGGTGCTACCGCTGAGCAGGTTGCTGGTCTGTGGGTCGTTGCTGACGCTACTGCTACCACTCCCGCTGATGGTACCACTTCTTCCCCCAAGACCTTTGACGCTGGTATCGCTATGTACGTCGGTATGGCTCTGACCTCCGTCGCCGGCTCCGCCGTCGTCATCGGCAAGAAAAAGGAGTTCTAATTAAACTCAAAAAAGAGAAAGGCCCATTGGGCCTTTCTTTTTTTGTGTTTAATTATCCCACCCCCTGGCGGGGGTGGGGTGAATAGAGATTGTTTGCCCGCTGGACCTTTCTTTTTTTGCCTTTAATTATCCCTGGCCCGTCGGCCAGAGATAATTTAGCCCCTTCCGAGCTTGAATAACAAAAAGGCACCCCGTAGGGGTGCCTTTTTTGGGGCCGTCGGGGACGCCGGCCCCTACGAGGGAAACGGGCCGTACCCCAAGGGCACTTGCTGCGCGGCGTGGGCATCCGCCCTACAGGGGTACGTGATTTTCCTGCTTTTTATGTTGTGTGCGGCGGGGAAAAGTGGTATAATACCGACAGAAATCAACACAAACGAGGAGGTCTTGTGATGAGATTGCTGTTCAAGGGCGGTACCGTGGTCACCGGCAAGGGCCCCCGCCGGGCCGATATCCTGGTGGAGGGCGAGAAGATCCTCGATGTCTGCCGCGACATTCCCGCCATCGGCGCGCAGGTGGTGGACGTGACCGGGATGCTGCTGTTCCCCGGTTTCATCGATGCCCACACCCACTTCGATCTGGACGTGTGCAACACCACCACGGCGGATGACTTCGCCAGTGGCTCCCGGGCGGCGCTGCGGGGCGGCACCACCACCATCATCGACTTTGCCTGCCCCAACAAGGGCGAAACGCTGCACGACGGCCTGCGGCTCTGGCACGAGAAGGCCGACGGCAAGTGCGCCTGCGACTACGGCTTCCACATGACCATCGACGACTGGAACGAGACCATCGAGCGCGAGATCGACGATATGTACGCCGAGGGTATCTCCTCTTTCAAGATGTACATGACCTACCCGGCCATGATGATCGGTGACGAGGCCATGTACAAGGCGCTGAAAAAGCTGAAAGAAAAGGGCGGCATCTGCGGCGTCCACTGCGAGAACGCCGGGGTCATCGACGCGCTGATCGCCGAAAAGAAGGCCGCCGGCGAGAACGGCGTCCACTGCCATCCGGAGACCCGGCCCGACATCATGGAGGCCGAGGCCGTGGGCCGTCTGCTCCGCATCGCCGAGCAGGTGGACATCCCCGTGGTCATCGTCCACACCACCAACATCGAGGCGCTGGACGAGATCGCCAACGCCCGCTGGCGGGGCCAGAAGGTCTTTGTGGAGACGTGCCCCCAGTATCTGGTATTGGATGACAGCGTGTATTATAACGAGGACTGGCTGCAGGCAGCCAAATACGTCTGCTCGCCTCCTATTCGGAAACCGGCTGACCGTGAGGCCCTGTGGCGCGCCATCCGCCGGGGTGAGGTGCAGACCGTGTCCACCGACCACTGCAGCTTCACCACGCAGCAGAAGCTGGCGGGCCGCGACGATTTCACCGCTATTCCCGGCGGCATCCCCGGCGTGGAGACCCGCGGCGAGCTGATCTACACCTTCGGCGTGGCCAAGAAGAAGATCGGTCTGGGCGCCATGTGCCGTGTGCTGGCAGAGAACCCCGCCAAGCTGTATGGCCTGTTCCCGCGCAAAGGCGTGCTGGCCCCCGGCTCCGACGCCGATATCGTGGTGTACGACCCCAACGCCGACCACGTCATCCGCGCCGAGGACATGGTGGGCGCGGCGGACTACAACCCCTATGAGGGTGTGGTCACCAAGGGCTCCATCCGCCATGTGTGGCTCCGCGGCAAGCCCGCGGTGTCCTCGGGCAAGGTGCTGGCCGGGCCGGACGGCAAATACCTGCCCCGGGGCAAGTGCCAGCTGTAAGGAGACGAGGCCATGTTGGACAAGACATTGGGCTATATCCTCTGCTGCCAGTCCCCGGCGCTGTTTCTGGCCGCGCTGGCGCTGCTGGTGGCGTATCTGGCCGGGCGCAAGCACAAGGTCCGGGCCTTCTTCCGCCTGCTGCTGTGCATTTTGTGTGCCGCCGGCGGCGTGGCGCTGTATTTCCTGGGAATCTACAAGGAGTATTTCACCATCCGGGACTTTTTCCTGATTCGTACTGCGGGCTGGGTCGGCCTGGCCATCGCGGCGTTCTTCGTGCTGCTGGCACTGGTGCGGGCGTTCTTCGCTGCCGCTGATGCCCGCCGCGAGCAGAAGGCCGCCATCCGCGAGGAGAACGAGCGCCTGGCCCGTGAGGCCCAAGAGGCCGCTGAAGCCACACAGGTGGAGCCGGACCCGCAGGTCCCCGCTGCGCCCGAGGCTTCCCCGCAGGAGCCGCTACCCCAAGCGGCGTTGGAGCCCGCTGCCGATTCCACCGTCGAGACTCCGGTGCCAGAAAGTGAGCAGCCGCAGGGCTAAGTTGACAATAATACAAGTTATGGTAAACCCATCGGCCGCATTTTTGTGCGGCCGATGGGTTTTTTGTAGACAAAGCAAGGCGCCCGGGGACGGATATCCGTCTCCCAGGCGCTTCCCCTCCTGTCGCGCGGGGCCTGCACCTCGCGCCCCCTACGTTGTTTTATGGTAGCACTCTATGATTGTAGTTTCAAGAAAATCGGCGATTTCTTAACGCAGTTTTAACGGAACGCTAACAGGGGTGCGAAAAATCCCTCCCCCTGGGGGAAGGTTTTTGCCCATTTTCATGGGCTTTATCGTCATTCTGCACAACAATTCCCCTTAAATTTCTGCCTATTGCGAATTGAATTGTTCGGTGACCGGTGATAAATTTAGGTTGGTATTTACCGAAAAGTGGTGAAACGGAGGGGTTTTTAAGATGAAACGATGGTTTTCCGGGCTTTTAGCGGCGGTTATGGTACTGCTTTTGCTGCCGGCGTCTGCCAGCGGCGAGGATCCGAAGTACTACGTCTCTCTGGGCAGCACAGCAACATCTGCCGAAGTAAATAAACCAGTGTCAGTGGCGCTGTTCATGCATCAGGAGCCGGGGGATCTGACCTACAACACTTTCTTTTTTCAGTTCTCCTATGACGCGGAAAAGCTTGATTTCGCAAACGCAGCCATCGGCAACAGCAGTGAAACTCCCGCCATTATCAACGACAACTCTGACGCTGGATTGCTGACCATAGGCGGCTACGGAGAACCGCGCTCCGACCGCTTTATCACGCTGAATTTCACCGTAAAGGCCGCCGGTGAAGCCACTGTGAAATTGGTCAAGGCACAGATGGACGTCCGCGCCAACGCGGCAAAGGACGCCCAAACTGCCAGTGTACCGGCCGGCCAAAGCAACACGGTGACGATCCTGTGTGGCGGCTTCCCTGTTGAGCTTCCAAAATGTGCCACCGGCGCCGCTTATGTGACAGCAAACGGCGACTACACCTTCACCGCCGATCCCGGCTATGACTACGACTTTTCGGCCACTGTGGATGGTAAAACGGTAGCCATCATCAACAACGGCGACGGCAGCTACACGATCGAAAATGTCACCGGCGAGCTGGCCATCAGCGCCAACAGCACACCCACTGTCAAAACATACGCGGCGACCGTCAAGGGCGACGGCTCCGGCGACGTCAGCGCCCCCACTTCCGCAACGCATGGGCAGGAGTACACCTTCACGGTCACGCAGGCGGCCAACTACGACTATGCGGTGGCCGTAACGGTAAACGGCCTGCCGGTGACGTGCACTGTCAACAGCAGCGGCAGCAGCGTCTATACCTACACGATCCCGGCAAAGTCCGTCACCGGCCCGGTGGTCATTACGGTGAAGAAGGCCCCGCAAAGCGGCACCACGCAAATCGTGCTTGCGGGCAGCGGCGCCGCCGATGTCTGGGATGGCGTTACGTCCTATACCGTAAAAAGCGGTGAAGCTTTTACATTCGGTATCAATCACCAAGAGGGATTTGACTACACGGTCACCGTCATGGCCGGTGAAAAAAACATCACGCTCCAGCGCAATGCAGAAAGCACCAGCACTTACACCATTCCCGGGGACTGCATCACGGGCGGCATTATTATGGTGACCATCACCAAAACGGCGCAGCTTGCATTGACGGTGGACGCGGCCGAGTATGTGAAGTATACAGACGGCAGCGTTGTGTGGCTCATCACCGCCGCGCCGAAAACAAAGCTCCCTGCGACCAAGTCCCTCTACTACGGTGATACGGCTATGTTCTGGTCAGAGAAATACGAAGCCTACGCCTGGCTGCTGGTGGACAAGGGTACGGCGGCAGATATCGCCGCCGCGGCGAAATCTGCGATCTCCGTTAAGGGCAACTCCACTGTGTCGGTATCCTACGGCGGCGATGTCAACGGCACGGGACATACCGATATCAACGACGCCCAGTATGTCTATGACCTCTATAATGCCAAGCATTCCGCACTTGACATGGAGAAGTTCCTCCGCTGCGATGTCAACGGTGACCGCGGAGTTAACGTCGGAGACGTACGAATGGTTGTCAGCCTGCTGCTGCGCTGATAAATCAAAAGAGAAGCGCCCTTCAGGCGCTTCTCTTTTTCAGGCCGGTCAAAAAGCTTGCGAAAGCCGTTATGCAAGGCTCCACGGCGAAAGCCGCGGGGCTTTTTGTCAGGACTCCATGTGTTTGCCCAGAAAGGACGCCACGGTCTGGGCAAGCTTGCACTCCGTCTCCCCCGCCGGCTTGCCGTCGGGAGAGAGAAAGAGCACCGCGCCCAGCACGTCGCCGCCGCAGAGAATAGGTGCCGCCACAGCGGCCCGGAACTGCTCGTTCTCATCGCTGATGGCCACACCCTCGCCGCAGTAGAGGCCACGCTGGTCCATGACCTGCTCCAGCGCAGGGGAGACAGGCTTGCCCAGCAGTTCCTTCTTCCCCGCCCCGGCGATGGCGATGACCGCATCGCGGTCGGTAACAGCGGCGGAAAAGTCCGTGCTGCGGCTGAGGGTATCGCAGAACTGTGCGGCGAACTCCTCCAGCCCGCCGATAAGGGAATACTTCTTGAAAATAACCTCGCCGTCGCGGGTGGTGTAGATCTCCAACGGGTCGCCGTCATTGATAACATTGGCACGAAAGACCTTGTCCGGACGCATTTTTGCGCTCTGGACGATGGTAATGGTTGAGATATCTCCCGTGCCGTCAGGAAAATTTACGGTATCCTCCACGATAGCCATGGCGGCAACGGAGTCCTCCTCATGCGGCAGCTCTCCGCAGCGGAGCAGACAGTCAATGTCGGCTTTCAGCCGAATTTCCAGATGATCCTCATAGACCTTGATTTTCTCAATGATAAGCTGTAGATCCTTGCGGTCAAGATGTTCCTTGCTCAGCAGGTCATCAAAGACCTCCATGGCGGTTTTCGCCGCACGGTTCACCTGAATAATTGTGTTGCGTTTGTCCGCCGCCATTTGCAGCTGATTCTGCAAGCCGTTGATGCGCTGGATCAGGTCATGCTCCAGCTCGTCGTAGGTCTCCTCCAAAATGGCCTCCTGCTCCGGGTGCCGCGCCATATCCCGGATACGCTGGCGCTTGGTGGCTTTCAGTTCCTCCTGCGCGTCCAGCAACAGGGTTTCCAGATTCTTTGCAGTGCGTTCCGTTTCACTTATGTCCTTCTGCTCGTGGGCAAGGTCGGCGTTGAGACGCTCCAGCATATTGGCGGAGTTGTCCTTTACCTTTTTGAGATACAGCTTCATCAACTCGTCCAGTTTGTCCACCCGGATGTGGTGACTGGTGCAGCCGGACAGTCCCCGGCGGTGATAGGTGCCGCAGGTGTAGGCAGGGCGCAGATCCCGGCGGCTCATAGCAAACATGGGACTGCCGCAGTCACCGCACTCCAGAAAACCTGAATACACATTGTCATTGATTTTCTTCCCACGGTAGTGGTTGGTAGAGCGCTGTTCCCGCAGGGCGCGGACGGTGGCAAAGGTGCGGTAGTCGATGATGGCCTGATGGTGGTGTTCAATGACGATGTGTTCCAACTCATCCCGCTTGACATCCTTACCGTTGATTTTGGCACGGGTGTACTTGCCCTGCCGCAGGGTTCCGATGTAAAAATCATTGTCCAGAATACCCTGCACCGTGACAATAGCCCAGTCCTTTTTCGCCGTGCGGCGGGATTCCTCCCCCTCCGCCTCTTTGCGAAGCTGCTCTGACATCCGAGGGGTGGGCACACCAGTATCTGTCAGGTGGTTGGCGATTTTCTTATATCCCCAGCCGTCCAGATAGAGCCGGAAGATTTCTCGCACGATCTCCGCCTCCGTGGGGACGATCTCAAACTGCTTTTGTTTGTTGAGAATGTAGCCATAGGGCGCGGCGCAAAGCCACGCGCCATCTGCCTGACGGCGACGGATGACGGACTTTACCTTCTTGCTGGTGTCCGTCACCGGCATTTCGTTGATAAGAAACTGAAATTGAATTTTCAGCCAGTCATCGTCGTTTGGGAAGTCAATGTTGTCCCCGATGGAGATGATACGCACGCCGGCGTCCCGCAGATCCTCCAGTTCCACCAGCCCGCGGGAATTGCGGCGGGAGAAACGGGAAAAGTCTTTGACAATAAGAATGTCGTACTTGTGGCTCATCAGCCCTCGCCGCATTTCCTGATAACCCTCCCGCTGCTCGAAGGTATAGCCGGAGCGGTCACGATCCTCGTAGAAGGTCAGCGTGCTGTCGGGGAAGCGGTGCTTCACGAAATCTTCGATGATAGCCTTTTGGTTCTCGATAGACACATTGTCGCGGTCCAGTTCCTCGTCCACCGAAATGCGCGCGTAGCCCGCTATGGCAAAGCGTTCGATCATAGCTTGTCACCTTTCAGATATGCAGCGATCTGCCGGTCAAATTCGGAGATGTATTCGGCGTCCTGCTTTTTGCGGAATTCTTCGTAAATAGTACCTACTTTTTTCACTGCCGTCTCGTGGGAGATGCGGCCCTTGCCCTCCAGCACCTTGCGGCGGTTGTTGGTGAGGAACCGGTCTGTCTCCTCCAGCCAGTCCTGCATACTCATGAGTTGCTCGCCCTCCGCCATCAACTCGGCGTAGTCGATGAACATGGTCACAAGACGATTCAAACGGCTCAATTCTTTTTCGTTCAGGTAGTTTTTGGCCACCAGCGTGTCGCTTTTCAGAATTTTTCCGTCCGGCGCGCCCTTCCAGTTAGTCAGACCCATGGTGGGACTGTCCAGGGTAGCTCGTTCGGAAATCAGTTCCGCCGCTGTCTTACCGGTGACAGCAAAGTGGAGCTTGTTCTGCACGAAGGCGTAGAACGCTTTCGTGGTCTCGCTGTTTTTATCATAGTCGTAGCTGCACTGCTCAAACACATCGGCAATTTTCTGGTAAGCCCGGCGCTCGCTGGCCCGGATCTCCCGGATGCGCTCCAGCAGTTCATCAAAGTAATCTTTGCCAAATGGCCGACCATTCTTCATCAGTTCATCGTTGAGGACAAAGCCCTTCTGGATGTACTCTTTCAGGGTCTTGGTGGCCCATTGGCGGAAGTGGGTGGCCTTTTTGGAGTTCACCCGGTAGCCTACGGCGATGATGGTGTCAAGATTGTAATGGTCAATGCCGCGCCGCACTTCGCGGCTGCCCTCCTTGCGAACTACCGAGAATTTCTCGGTAGTTGCCGCCTGCTCCAATTCACCGTCCGCATAGATATTTTTCAAGTGCAGAGAGATGTTGTCGGCGGAGCAGTCGAACAATTCTGCCATGCCGCTCTGTGTCAGCCAAAAGGTTTCGTCCTTGAACACCACGCTGACGAACTGCTTGTCAGCACCGTTGTCGTACAGTAGAATTTCACTGTGTTGTGGAAGGAATCCACTCATAGGCGCACCGCCTTTCTATCAAGATTGTTTTGCCTGTTGATTTAATTTTGTAGATAATATTGTATCACGGGTTTTTTATAAAAGCAACCGCAAATCGCATTTCGTTTCACCGGTTTGACTAAGCGGTATCGGTCAGTACCGATACCGCTTGTACTTTTTATTCCATCACCGGTGCCTGCTGTTTCGCTTCCAACTCTGCCGCACGGTTTCGATTGTAGAGCAGGAGCTGATGGGTCTGCTCATACAGATCTTCCGTGCCGGACTGAAAGACTGCCACGGTGTATTTTTTGCCGTTGTATTCCTGATAGATTGGACGGAGCTGTTCACGCAAAGCGGCATCTGCCTGTTCCGAATGGCTGAGCCATATCTCTACGATCTTACGGTCATCATTGACATTGATCTCCAAACGCATCACGCTCCTTTTCCAATAGTTTCCTCTGCTTTTAAGACTTTATACCTGATGTCTGCCGTCATAGCCCTCCCATCGTTTGCTCATGCTGTCGCTTTTTCTGTTCTTCCCGTGCAACCTGTTCATCCAATTTTTCTTTCACAGCCATAGCCGCGCCCGCGGCGAAGCCGATCACCGCGCCGAAGTTTTCGGCGGCGATTTTCGCCTCTATGCGCCGCCGCTTTTCCTCGGCATCCTCATCTTCATCCAGTAGTGTCCCTGCGGCAGCCAGCCCAGCCGCAGCGGGGATTAGAGGAACAGGCCGCGGATCGCCGCCGCGCCATACCAGCCCGCCAGTGCCGCTGTGCCAAGGATCAGCACCAGCATGAGCCACTTGAGAGCCACCAGCGGGTTGAAATCCGGCAGCCACCGAATCCATTTGCAGGAATACTTCTCGCTCAGATTCCCAACCCGTTCCAGCAACCTGTTCATCTCCGTCAGCGATCTCTGCATCTCCGTGAGCGACTTCTGCACCGGTGTCAGGTCGATGTGTGCTCTCAGACCGGGGATTGCTTTCCGAATTTCCTCCAGCTCCCAGTTTATTCCGCCCACCTGCTTTGCCAGCTTGTTCATTGTCTGCGGCAGATCGCACTGGATCACAATGGGTTGGATCGTCTGCGCTGTTTGCTGCGGCGCAGACGGCGGCGCGCTGTTCGACTGGTTCAACCGTTTCAATTCCTCCATCGTTTTCCTCTGCTCGACGGAATGTTCTCTTAATGAGTTCTGCGCGTATTCTGAATTCACGTTCCATGGCCTCCTTGCAATACTTTTCCTCGTGTAATTTGCTGTCGCGGCACTTCATGCCGTCCGGCGTGGTGTAGGTGATGTACTTGCGGGTGCTCTCCCAACGGACGGCGTAGCCCTCGGATTCCATCAGAGAAACAAAGGCGTCCTTGTCGGCGGCGTATTTCATGCACTCATCAATGGTGTTCATGAGCCGCAGCTTCCAGCTTTGGCCCTTCAGCGCCGTGTGGTATTCCGCGCCGCTCATGCCGCGGGCCTGCTGCGTTGGTGCGTCAAAGACAGGAAGACCCATCTCCAGACAGATCGCGTCGTTGCGCCGCATCAACTCTTGCAGTTGTTCCTTCGCCATGTGCAGCTTTTTGCCGGTATCGAAGTTGACGGAGTTGATGATGCAGTGGGAGTGGATATGCTCTCGGTCTACATGGGTGCAGACCAGCACCTCGCAGCCGTCAAAGTACTCCGCCAGCCGCCGCGCGGCTTCGTGGGCCTGTCGGGGATCGACCGCCGCGCCTTTCGGAAAGCTCTGCACCATGTGGTAGAACATCACGCCGCCGTCCTTGTGGTAGAGCAGCTTCGTGTTCAGAAAATCGTCGTAGACGCTCTGCGGCTGGCAGTTGATGCCGCTGATGAGCGGCTCGCCATCCCATGCGGTTTTCTTTTCCTGCATGACGTAGAGCATCACGCCGCGCATGGCGG
>ERZ773194.4764-NODE-4764-length-10380-cov-28.168717_pt1 | contig 10380 bp, 6 predicted proteins | sample MGYA00511240_ERZ773194 | MGnify/ENA primary metagenome ERZ773194 (study PRJEB29015, sample SAMEA2737774) | human gut metagenome | biome: human gut; feature: human-associated habitat; material: faeces | place: China | collected 2012 ... | reverse complement strand
CAAGCCTCACAATATAGTTAAATGCGATGTTTTTGACGGTGTTTTCCGCGTTACCAGCAGCGTTAACGGTGATGGTATGTCCATGTGAACCAATCGCAACGGAGTGCGTATGAGCACCAATACCGACAGTATGTGCGTGTGCACCTGCGCTTGCAGCAGTACCCGATACAGAGTGCGTATGAGCGCCTGCAGAAGAAGTGTTAACACTGTATTTAGAATAATCAGGTGATCCACTTCCCGGAGCACCACTGGAACCACCTGAAACAAATGTCATCGAATGGGTATGTGCACCGGCTGAAGCAGCCGTACCGCTAACACTATGGGTATGCGCACCAGTGTTATTCGTGGATTTAGTGCCGTAATCAAACGACGATGTGGTTTTCGTCCCCAAATCCGTACTGGATACGCTGGCGCTGTGGGTGTGTGATTTAATGCCGTCCTGTTCCTGAGACAATACGGCTCGATCACTGGCGGGCTTGCCCTTAATCGTCCAGCCACGCATATCAGGGATCACGCCTGACGGATAAGCGGCTGCAAGTTTCGGGTAAGCAGATTTGTCAAAAGTCTGCCCCTGCATCAGGGCATAACCAGACGGAACGGTATCTGATGGCCACGGGATTGGTGCACCGACTGGATAAAACTCTGCAGGAGGATGAGCCGAGGTGTAAAGCTGCGCCCACGGCGACCAGTTTGCGTCGGTCGTATCCCGTCGTGAACGAATAAATGCCGGAGCATGAGCACCGCTTGTACCACTCCAGCCGATGAGTAACTCACCTTCGCCAACGGCTGTCATCCCTTTCAGGTGAATGATATTTCCATACGCTGTTGGATATCCGTTGTTATACACCTCGTATAACTCAAGACCTGTTGCCCCCTGCGTATTGTCTGTCAGCGCGGTTACCCGACCTTTTGAAGACAGATTAACTGATGATACTGCTGTTCCACCTGACGGTAACGCCCCGATCTCTGATGCCGTTGGCTTATTTCTGGAGTTATAGTCCCTTCGCCAGCCAGGTGAATAATCTGTTCCGTGATTAATATAGGTAAACTGGGCGTTAGTTGTTCCACCACCAGTGGAGGTGGTCGGTGTGGTAATGCGGATCGTCATCGCTGACTTTATCCCCATTACTTCAATGACAGCTCCGGCGAGATGAATATTACCGCAGCCAGTATCAGTAATGATTTTATTATTGCCATAAGACCAGGAACCCTTGCACATCCAGTATGGATGGTTAAATGCTCCCTGAGAATCCAGCCACTCGATAAACTGTGCAGTCGTCCAGTTTCCTGTTGTTGTGCTTACTGACCCACCGAAGGCACGGCAGGCACCAATATTTTTCGTAAAGGTGTCTTTGCCAGGGATATCCGCACCGTTCTGATCTTTCTGCAGACGTTTCTCAGCATTGTCATTGGCTGCTTTTACTGCCTTTGGCGTTGCCGCCAGCGTTTCAGACGTGCTGTTGGTCGCGCTGCTTAGCTGGATTATCCCTTTCTGTGCTGTCGTTGCATCCTGTGCGGTGTATTTCCCGTTAGCCAGGTCATACGCGGCCTTAACGGCTTTTGGCGTTGCCGCCAGTGACTCGGAAGTGCTGTTGGTCGCACTGCTGAGCTGTACTATCCCCTTTTTCGTCGTGCTCGCATCCTCAAGCGCCACGGCGGATGCAATATCCTCTGCCCGTTTTGCCGCTGTCTCAGCGCGCGTTGCTGCAGATTCCGCCGTACTTTTGCTCTGAGCTGCTGCCGTCGCACTGCCAGCTGCCTCTGTCGCCTTCGTGGATGCCGTCGTGGCGCTACCCTTCGCTGCTGACGCCTGTCTGGTCGCCTCATCTTTTGAAGCAGACGCCGATGATGCCGATGACGACGCCGAACTGGCTGACGATGCGGCAGCCGTTTTTGAGGATTCTGCGCTGGTTTCCGACGCTTTCGCGTTCGTTTCGGATGTCTTCGCTGCGGAAGCAGACCTCGCTGCTGCGCTGGCCTGTTCAGTGGCTTCGCCAGCCTTCGTTGTGGCTGTTGAAGCAGACGATGCGGCGCTTTCTGCCGATTTTCCGGCGGCGGTGGCACTGGCTGAGGCCTGCCCGGCACTTGTTGACGCTGCACTGGCAGACGACGCAGCCGCTGTTTTTGAGCCTGCCGCAGCTGAGGCGCTCTGTCCCGCTGCCGTCTCAGAAGACTTAGCGTTCGTCTCGGACGTTTTTGCCGCCTTCGCGGAATTTCCTGCCGCCGTTGCCGAGGAAGCTGCGCTACTGGCGCTCGAGGATGCGTTCGTTTCTGATGATTTTGCCGCCTCTTTTGAAGCCGCCGCATCCCGGGCTGAGGTGGCAGCTTCTGACGCTTTCGTAGTCGCGGTGGATGCAGAAGTGGCTGCTGATTGTTGTGACGCTGCAGCATTCGTTTCTGACGTTTTCGCGGCACTGGCACTGGTAGCTGCCGCGCTTTTTGAGGACTCTGCAGCGGCAGCACTTTTTGATGCTTCAGTGGCCTTTGTTGATGCCGTTCCTGCGCTGGAAGTCGCTGACTGAGCCGACGACGCGGCCTGTCCGGCTGACGTGCTGGCTGCGCGTGCTGAGCCTGCAGCATCAGTCGCATGGGTTGCCGCCTCACGGGCTGATGTGCTGGCATCACTGGCTGACTTCTTCGCGGCTGCCGTGTTCTGTGCCACCACGGACGCGTTACGCGCCACCTCTTCCACCATCAGCTCAAAACGGCGCAGTGCCTCCGGACGGGCATCATCCTCCGTCATGGCACCGAGAAAATCATTCAGCGTACCGGGTCGGGAATCTTCATACACTGTGATGGTCCCGGCATGTGACGGCGGGAATCTTTCCACCAACAGAATAACGCTGTACTGACCGTACTCAACGTCCATACTGTAACGCCCGGCTTCATCCGGATTTTCAGATGCCAGCGTGTTCACCACCACCGTGGTACTGTTACGTTTTGCTTTCAGCTGGATTGTGCAGTTCTGTACCGGTTTTCCTGTGCCGTCTTTCAGTACACCTGAAATTTTTACTGCCATATTCACCCCACAAAAAAGCCCGCCTGAACCGGCGGGCTGTCATAACACTGTGTTACCTGGCTAATCAGAATTTATAACCGACACCCACGATGAAACCGTCAGTGCGCCAGTCACCACTGCCGGAACCTTCATAAGCAAGGTCAATGGCCACGGATTCGGTCGGGTTAAACTGCACGCCAGCCCCCCACGCCAGAGACGTGTTGCTGTGGCGACCGTCATCACTTCCGGTCAGCACATCGTGCGTTTTCCCCTTGTTGTCAGTTACGCGGAGATAATCCCCGGAGAAAGTCGACACACGGCTGTAAGCCACACCCGCCATCGCATACGCGCTGAACCATTCATTCACGCGCACAGACGGCCCCACCATCACGCTGAACCAGCGGTTACACACGGAATCTTCATGCCAGCGGGTATCGCTGTAATGCGTTTTTTGCTCATCTTCAGCGTTGGCATAACTGAATGACGTAATCAGCCCCAGCGTGTCCGTAAACTCATAACGGTATTTCACGTTAATCCCGTTCAGATTATCGCTGCCGGGAGCGTTCGTACGGGCATGAAGATACCCTGCGCTCAGTGTGGCCTGCTGCTCAGACGCCCATGCAGGCGCACCGGATACGGCCAGACAGATGGCTGCGGACAAAATGGCTGCACAAACTTTACGCATAATTACCTCTCGCTTTTCTGCAATAAAAAAGGCGCCATTTCTGGCGCCCGTATCTGGGTTATAAAATTCAGCTAATCGTGATGCCTGCAGTGGCTTTCTTCATCACCACAACCAGCAAATCGCTGATACTTGCTGTGGGATACCAGTTATTTACCAGCCATGCTGACACCGAAAACTCCAGTGTCATGTGACCGTGACCGGCAGGCATATCAATAACACCACTGTAAATCAACGTATTATCCAGCGCGGTACGGTTATAAATTTCAGCACCGTTTTTCCGTACTATCAGGCGGCATGACGAATAAATATCGTTATTCTCCCGCTCATGTTTAGCGCCGCTGAATGCCACCGCCGGAATAACAATCTGCCGGTCAAACGGCTGATCGTCATAAACCCTGACGGTGATGGTCCCTGATGGCCACCGTTCCGGTGCACGGGAGTCCCGGGGGAAAGCTTTGCCCACTGTTTTAACGAGATCGCCTTCAATCTGGTTCGCGGACAGTTTTCCCAGAACCCGGCAGTTCTCGTTAATCGTGACGTTGTTGAGCGTCCCGGAGTTCGCATTCACGTTACCGCTGATATCGGCATTTTTCGCCGTCAGCCGCCCGTCCGGTGTCAGGGAAAATGCCGGAGGATTACCGCCGCTGGTAATGGTGGGAGCCGTCAGGCGTTTCAGGAACACTTCGTTCATGAATATCTGATCGCCCTGACCAACAAACATCGGCTTTGTGTTGCCATTCGCAGGATTAATCATCGCAATCCTGTCTGCCGCCAGCAGCACCTGACTCTGCATACCGTCGGGGGTGTTCTCAATACCGGCACCAATACCCGCGATATAAAGGCGTCCATCCTGCATCTGCTGCAGCTTCACAGCCCACATGCTGTTCAGGTTATTATTTGTATCAACCTGAACCTTCTGTATCTGCTGGATTGCCGCACTCTGGTCTTCCAGTTTCTTATTGACAGTCTGCGTGATTTCATTGCTGACATCCGTAATGGACGTCCTGATTTCAGCCAGGTCAGGCGCAAGCTGACCGTTATCAATCTGCGTCCACAGCTCCTGAGCCAGATGTGTTTTCCCTATCTCTCCTTTGAAAAAATCCAGGTAACCTTCCGCATCATCGCTCGCCCGACCGACAGCCTCCACGAATGCCGATTTGCCAACAGTATTCACACTGCGGATATAAAAGTAATAATCATGGCCCGGTTTGATATTGATACTGGCGGCTATCCAGTACAGCGCCGTACCAAGATAGCGGGCTGTGGTTTCAACCTGCCTGATATCGGTAATCCGCTTTTCCGAGAACCAGAACTCAAACTGTACCGTCGGGTCATAAACAGCAAGATGCGGCGTGGCGGTTATCTGAAAATAGCCCGGCGTCAGCTCAATCCTCGACGGTGCTGCCGGTGCGGCAATCCGGAACGATACCGACGCCGGATCGCCCTGCTGCCCCCGGGCATTTACCGCCCGGACTGTCAGCCTGTAGTTCCCCAGCGCCAGTTGCGTGAAGCGGTATGTGGTTTCCGTCGTCCGGGCCGTGCTGACCAGTCGCTCACTGCCGTCGTCCGCTGTTACGGTCAGACGGAGCAGGAAGCTCACGCCCTTCACCACCTTCGGTGTGTCCCATCGCGCCAGCACCTGATATTCCCCGCTGTCTGCAGTGACTTCGGCGGTCGATGCCGGTAAGCTGGATATACTCCTTCCAGAACTCCAGGTTCACCCGGGTAAAGGCGTTGAACAGCAGCGGTGTGATGGTGTTGCCGCTGAGAAAGGTGATGCCCCGGTGGTAGCGGAACAGGGCCTCGGCCAGCGCATCCGTCCCCTCCTGCGCCGCCTGCTCCGCCTGGCGCTGTAAGGCCTGCAGCGCTGCCATGTCTGCCGGTGTGTGCCGCGCAGCCAGCTCCTCCATGGCGGGGCCCTCCAGATAATAGCGCAGCTGAAGGATACTGCCCGCCGTTTTGGCATCCGGGAGACCGCCATGGAAATCCATGATGGCCCGCAGCGTTTCCAGGCTGCCGGTCTGGGCGTAGTCCGCCACGGTGACGCCGCGGCGGGAGGCGATGTCCAGAAAGCCGAGACGATGCAGCTCCCGCAATCCCTCATGGACCACGGTCTTGCTGATCTTCATTTCATCCGCCAGCTCACGCTCAGTGGGCAACCGATCCCCCGGGCGCAGCTCGCCGGAGAGGATCATGCCCTCCAGCTGCTGGATGAACAGCTCCTTGACGGTAGGGGCGACGATCTCACGAAAGGCCATAGCGCATGCTCCTTTGCTTTCTTTTCTGGTCCGACCAGGACCATATAAAAAGTTATCACACCTTTGGCGGAAAAGTCAATAGGATATTGGCAGAAAAGTTGGTATTATAAGTACAATAGAGCTTAAAATCACAACGCTGCTCCACTATAAGGGCAAAACGCCTCTGGTCAGAGCAGCAGATAACGGAGGAGAGAGACGATGCGCGACATCAACGGCAGCAAGCCTACCAGCTTCCCCCTGGACGAGGAAAAGCTCTCGTTCAAGATCCCCTGTCCCGACCGGCCGCCCCGGGAGAAGATCCTGAAACTGGGCAGCATGATCACCAACCGCATTGGCCTGAAGGCCACCGCTGACGACCCCGAATACTGGGGGCTGGATGCGCTGGTGACCGATGAGATGGCGGACGTGGCACTGAAAATGGGTGTCCGCAAGCCTAAGACCCTTGAGCAGCTGATGAAGCTGACGAAGATGGAACGCGAGCCCCTGCAGAAGCTGCTGGACGAAATGGCCTGGCTGGGTCTCATTGAGTACAACTGGGAGAACCTGGACGGCAAAAACCCGAACCACGAGAAGCGGTATATCCTGCCCCTGTTCGTGCCCGGCAGCGCCGAGTTTTTGAATATGCGGCGGAGCCAGATCGACGCGCACCCGGAGGTGGCGGCGTTCTTTGAGCGCATGACCATGCTGCCCCTGGAGAAGATCACGCCGATGGTGCCCCCCGGAGGCGCGGGCATCGGTATGCACGTGATCCCGGTGGAGAAGGCCATCGAGACGGAGCAGGAGGCCATCGGGCTGGAGAAGATCTCCTACTGGCTGCACAAGTATGAAGGCAAGTACGCCAAGAGTATGTGCTCCTGCCGCGCCAGCCGCGACAAGCTGGGCGAGGGCTGCGGCGACGATGTGGAGAACTGGTGCATCGCCGTGGGCGACATGGCCGACTATGTGGTGCAGACCCAGCGGGGCGAGTACATCACCTATGACGAGGCGATGGCCATATTCAAGCAGGCGGAGGACAACGGCTTCGTCCACCAGATTACCAACATCGACGGCGAGCAGAAGATCTTTGGTATCTGCAACTGCAACGTCAACGTGTGCAACGCCCTGCGGACCAGCCAGATGTTCAACACGCCCAATATGTCTCGCAGCGCCTATGTGGCCGCGGTGGAGACGGAGAAGTGCGTGGCCTGCGGGCGCTGCGTGGAGAACTGTCCCGCCGGCGCGGTGAAGCTGGGTCAGAAGCTGTGCACCAAGGACGGCTATATCGAGTATCCCCGGGCCGAGCTGCCCGACGAGGTGAAGTGGGGCCCGGAAAAGTGGAGCATCGACTACCGGGACCGCAACCGCATCAACTGCTACGACACCGGCACCGCACCCTGCAAGACCGCCTGCCCCGCCCACATCGCCGTGCAGGGCTATCTGAAGCTGGCAGCACAGGGCAAGTACCGGGAGGCTTTGCAGCTCATCAAGCGGGAGAACCCATTTCCTGCCGTGTGCGGCCGCATCTGCAACCGCCGGTGCGAGGATGCCTGCACCCGCGGCACCGTGGACGAGGCTGTGGCCATCGACGAGGTAAAGCGCTTTATCGCCCAGCAGGATCTGGACGCGGAGACGCGCTTCATCCCGGAGAAGGTCATTCCCAAGGTGGACGGCGAATTCAGCGAAAAAATCGCCATCATCGGTGGAGGCCCCGCCGGCATGAGCTGCGCCTACTATCTGGCGGAAAAGGGCTATCGCCCCACTGTGTTTGAAAAGGAGAGCCGTCCCGGCGGTATGCTGATGAACGCCATTCCCTCCTTCCGTCTGGAGAAGGACGTGGTGGAAGCGGAGATCGACGTGCTGCACGCGCTGGGCGTGGAGTTCCGCTGCGGCGTGGAGGTGGGTAAGGACATCACCATTGCCCAGCTCCGTGAGGAGGGCTACAAGGGCTTCTATGTAGCCGTCGGATTGCAGCACGGCGGCACCCTGGCCGTGCCCGGCGGCGACGCGGAGAGCGTGATCTCCGGCATCGACTTCATCCGCGGCGTGCATCTGCGGGACGAAAAGGCGCTGAAGGGCCGGGTGGTGGTCATCGGCGGCGGCAACATCGCGGCCGACGTGGCCCGCACCGCCGTGCGCTGCGGCGCGGAGAGCGTGAGCCTGTACTGCCTGGAGGGCTATGAGGAGATGCCTATGGGCGAGGAGGACCGCAGCGAGTGCGAGCGCGAGGGTATCGCCATTTACGCCGGATGGGGTCCCAAGGAGGTCCAGACCGAGAACGGCAAGGCCGCCAACATCGCCTTTGTCAAGTGCCTGAGCGTCAAGGACGAAAGCGGGCGCTTCGCGCCGGTGTACGATGAGAACACCGTGCAGATGGCCCCCTGCGGCACGGTGCTGTACTGCATCGGCCAGAAGGCGGAATGGAAGACGCTTCTCGCGGGCACCCAGGTGGATTTCAACCCCAACGGCACCGCCAAGGCCGATCCCGTCACCTATCAGACGGCTGAACCGGACATCTTCGTGGGCGGCGATGCCTATACCGGTCAGAAGTTCGCCATCGATGCCATTGCCGCCGGCAAGCAGGGCGCGATCAGCCTGCACCGCTGGGTGCAGGGCGCCACGCTGACCATCGGCCGCGACCGCCGGCAGTTCATCGAGCTGGACAAGAAAAACGCGCTGATCGCCGTGGACAGCTACGACAACACGCCGCGCCAGCGCATCGGCTACAACGACGCCCTGCGTAAGACCTTCCGGGACGAGCGCGTGGCCTTCACCGCTGAGCAGGTCAAGGCGGAGACGGCCCGATGCCTGGGCTGCGGCGCCAGCATCGTGGACCCCAATAAGTGCATCGGCTGCGGCGTGTGCACCACCAAGTGCGCCTTTGACGCCATCCACCTGCACCGGGAGCGCCCGGAGTGCAGCACCATGTACGCCTGCGAGGACAAGATGAAGGCCATTCTGCCCTACATGATCAAGCGGAACATCAAGATCAAGAAGGCGGAGCGCAGGGCTAAAAAGGCGGCCAAGTGATATGCATGAGCTGGGCATTGTTTTCCACGTGATCAAGACCGTGGAGCGCGTGGGCGCGGAGAATGACCTGACCCGCGTGGCGGGCGTAACGCTGGAGCTGGGCGAGGTGTGCGGCGCCATCCCAAGGGAGCTTATCAGCTGCTGGGACTGGGCCGTGCAGAGATCCGACCTGCTGCGGGGCGCGCAGCTGCACATCGACACGCTGCCCGCCGTGACACACTGCGGCGGCTGCGGTGCGGACTACCCCACTGTGGCCCACGGGCGGGTCTGCCCCCACTGCGGCAGCGGGGATACCTGGCTGCTGCGGGGCAGCGAGATCAGCATTAAAGAGATAGAGGGTGCGTAGTATGGATACCTATAAGATCATCGAAGTGAAGGAGAGCGTGTTTGCCGACAACGACCGGGAGGCGGCACGGGTACGGCAGGCACTGAAGCAAAAGGGGACGTTCCTGCTAAATCTGATGTCCTCCCCCGGCAGCGGCAAGACCACAACACTGCTGCGGACCATCGAGACGCTGAAAGGCGAACTTAGGATGGGCGTGATGGAGGCGGACATCGACTCGGACGTGGATGCCGCCGCTATTGCCGGCGCCGGGGTACGGTCTATCCAGCTGCACACCGGCGGGATGTGCCATCTGGACGCGGGTATGACGGAACAGGGTCTGCGGGAGATCGGCACGGACGATCTGGACCTGGTGGTGCTGGAAAATGTGGGGAACCTGGTGTGTCCGGCGGAGTTCGACACCGGCGCGGTGAAGAACGCCATGATCCTCTCCGTGCCGGAGGGCCATGACAAGCCCCTGAAGTACCCGCTCATTTTCACCGTCTGTGATGTACTGCTCATCAACAAGATCGATGTGCTGCCCTACTTCGACTTCGACATGGACAAGGTGATCGAATACGCTCACCGGCGCAATCCGAAGCTGGAGATTTTCCCGGTATCGGCCAAGACCGGCGAGGGTATGGACGCCTGGTGCGATTGGCTGCGTAAGCAGGTGAAGGACTGGCAAGCATGACAAAAGGCCCCGCGGCTTTGGGGTGTCTTTCCTTTTTATGAACGGCGTCTGCAGGTCAAAAGTCGGCCTTGTAAATCCAGGCGGTTTGGTTTATAATACTATGTACTGTCAAAACGGCTGCGGAATGCAACGCAGAAGAACATAGAAAAGGTGAGAATGATATGGAACGAATGAGAATTGCCGCGATCTTCGCCGATCAGGAGTCCCTGGGCGGCAAGGACGTGACCGTGTGCGGCTGGGCACGCACCATCCGCGACATGAAGACCTTTGGCTTCATCGAGCTGAACGACGGCTCCTGCTTCAAGAACCTGCAGGTGGTCATGTCCGCCGAGGAGCTGGCCAACTATAAGGACATCGCCGCACAGAACGTGGGCGCGGCGCTGATCGTCAAGGGCACCGTGGTGCTGACGCCGGATG
>ERZ773194.4760-NODE-4760-length-10389-cov-23.424715_pt1 | contig 10389 bp, 11 predicted proteins | sample MGYA00511240_ERZ773194 | MGnify/ENA primary metagenome ERZ773194 (study PRJEB29015, sample SAMEA2737774) | human gut metagenome | biome: human gut; feature: human-associated habitat; material: faeces | place: China | collected 2012 ... | reverse complement strand
GCTCGGTGAGGATGGCGACCTGGACCTCGGGGGAGCCGGTGTCGGTCTCGTGGGTGCGGTTGGCCTCGATGATAGAGGTCTTCTGATCTTTCAGCATCATAGTTGTGTTTCCACCTTTCTTGAAATACGCCCGCAGCCTGAGCCATGGGAGAGATGGAACGCTCCGCACCGCTAAGGCAGGGGTCATGCACGCTTGGCGCGTACTTTGTGATGATACCACAGAAAACCGCCGTTGTAAAGTGGTTTTTGCGGCATTTTCGGGGATTTTTACGCCGTTACCTGAATGGCGGCCACGGGACAGCTGTCCGCCGCCTCCTGCACGCCGATCTTCTGCTCGTCGGGAATGGGGGACACCAGCACCCGCGCCGGTTCACCGTCGTCCAGCGCGAACACCTCCGGGCACAGCCCGGCGCACAGGCCGCACTGGATACACGCCTTTTGCAGCACCATCGCTTCCATGGAACATACCTCCTTTTGATTGATGAAAGTATTTTCCCCGGTTTGCGGCGGGCGTATTCAGCTCTCCGCGATATGCCGCGCGAAGGCCGCCGCCTGCGCCTCGATGCCCGGCAGCTTCACAAGGCTGCCGCGCTCGTTGGCCGTCTCCAGCAGGGAGAACCGGGGCGGCAGGTAGAAGGACTTGTTCATGTTCAGGGCGGAGATCAGCTGGCGCGCCAGCAGGTCGCCGCCGGAGTAGCCGGAGACGATCAGCCCGAACAGACGCTTGTCGTACATGCGGGTCTGACGGAACAGCGCCGTGAGCCGGTTGACGCAGGCGGTCAGGTTGGCGGCCAGCGCGTCGTTGTAGTTGGCGCAGAGCATCACCAGCGCATCGCAGCGGCGGACGGCGGGATAGACCTCGTCCACCATGGGGCCGCCGTAGAAACAGCCGCCCTGCTCGCCGAAGTGGAGACAGGCGGTGTAGCTGCATCCGTTGCAGTCGGCCATGGTGCCGTTGCGCAGGCAGATCTCCCGCACCTCCATATCCGCCGGAAGCCCGGCCTTCACCAGCTCCCACAGCGCCAGCGTGTTGGACGTGGCGCGCTGGGAGGCGTGGAGCGCCAGCACGTTCCGGATAGGCGCGGGCTTTTCCCACGCGTCCAGCCGGGCGATCAGCTCCGCCAGTGCCGCGTGGAAGGCCGTGACCTCGTCCGTGCCGCCGATCTGCGCCTGGGTGCGGAAATTGCGCAGGGAGCCGGTGGCCTCCACCAGCGGGCGGCCGATGAAGCCGCAGCCCGCCTGATTGGCGGCGAACACCATGTCCCGCGCCACGTCCTTGGTGTAAAACTCGCCCACGCCGGTGACGATGCACCCGGCGGTGCAGCCCTCCAGCAGGTCGCTGCTGCGGCGCAGCCGGGAGAGCATCCGGTAATAGGCCATGCTGCAGCCGCCCTCGTCCAGCGCCACGGCGAACAGCAGGCGGCGGCTGTGCAGGCCGTCCAGCCCGGCGTCCGGGTCGCGGATGTCGCTGCCGGCGGGCAGCAGCGGCTCCAGCAGCTGCCGCAGGGCGGCGCTGCGGTCGTTTTCGGGAAGCAGTACGGTGAGCATGGTATATCCCCTCCGTTATTCAATAGCGTTCAGCCTTGCCCGCGTTTCGTCCAGACGCATTTGCAGCGCCGGAGGCAGCGTCAGCGCCTCCGTCTCGATACCGGCGGGCGTCAGGCGGTTGCGGCAGCCCATGAACACCTGCCCGTCGTACACGGAGGAGTAGTGCCACTGTCCCCGCAGCAGCGCCAGCAGGCTCAGCGCGCCGGAGCTGAGGGCGGGGGCCACATAGGGCTTGTAGCCCAGCTTGCGCATCTCCAGATTGGCGTGGGCGACTTTATCCGTCAGCTCGCGGGACAGGGCGTCGTCGTAGTGCGCCACGGAGTTGGCCAGCACCAGATCCTCCCCGTGGGGGCCGAAGGCGCGACCCTCCGTGAGATAGGACGCGAAGCGCCCGTCCCGCCGGGCGTAGTACAGGGCGCGGGCGTGCATGACGCCCAGTCCGAAGCCCCGCACCTGCGCCGGGGCAAGGCCGCTCTCCCGCATCGCGGCGCGGCACAGGGGATCCACCGGGTCGCTGACCACGCAGAACAGGCCGCGATAGTTCTTCTCCCGCGCCATGCGCGCGTAGATGGCCGCCAGCTCCCGGTTCAGGCCGTACTGCGCCATGCGCACGTCCCCGGAGGTGACGGACGTATCCGGCACCATGCGGGAGGCGCAGAACAGGAACACGTCCCCGTCAAAGAGCTGCTCCGGGGTGATGATGTCCACCGGCGGCAGGGCGGCAGCGTCCGGGGACTGGATCTGGTTCAGCTCGAACTCCCAGCGCTCCGATACGCCGGGGCGCACGTCACAGATGCCGATGGAGCGGATCACGTCGCCGCCCAGCAGCCGCAGCCCCATCAGCAGGGTGCTGCCCACGTCCCCCAGTGCCAGCAGGGTAACGCGGCATTTGTCCGGCAGGCACAGCCCGTCGGCAGGTCGGATCGTAGTGTTCATAGTGTCTCCTTTTCTGATATGGGACGTGGTTGAAACGGGACGTCGTACCCCAAGGGCATTTGTTCCGCTGCGCTCCACTGCGGGACGCCGTCCCCTACGGGTGGTTTTCCGTACCCATCCGTAGGGCGGAACCCATGTGTCCCGCCGCACGGTATGCATGTTTTCCTTCCGGCGGGGCACGCGGGCCCCGCCCTACAGGGCACAGGCCGTGTCCGGGCGGACAGAGTCGTCCGCCCCTACGAAGCGGTTATCGGTGGCGTTCCGTGCGGGACGTCGAGGACGCCGTCCCCTACGGACGGTTCTCGACGGCGTACCGGGTGTACGTCGAGGAGGGTTGACGATGGCAGGGCACAAGAGATGTACCTTTATTGTGCCTTCAGGCGCACCGGCAGCACCATATAAATAAAATTGTCGCTGTCGTCCACGGGCGTGATGATGCAGGGCGAAATGCCGGTGTTCAGATGCATTTTCACCGTGTCCGCCGGGGCGTAGCGCAGGGCGTCCATGAGATAGCGGTTGTTGAAGCCGATCTCCAGCTCCTGCCCGTCGCCGCGGACGGGGCAGATGTCACGCGCATCGCCGTTGCCGGTGCGGGCGGACATATAGACCTTATCCGCGCTGAACAGGCAGCGCACGGGGCTTTTCAGCTTCTCGCTGATGACCACGCTGACGCGCTCCAGGCTTTCGATCATGGTCTTGTTGTCCACCTCCAGGCAGATGGGGTTGTTGGTGGGGATGGCGTTGCGATAATCCAGAAATTCACCCTCAAGACGGCGGCAGATCAGCTGGGTGCTGCCCGCCTCGAACATCAGATGGCGCTTGCCCTGTGTCACCGTCACCATATCCTCGGTGTCGGCGCAGATCTTCTCCACCTCGTTCAGGGCGCTGCCCGGCGCCACGAACTTGAAGGCGCCGCCGTCGATGTGCTCCAGCGGCTCGCGCCGCAGCGCCAGACGGAAGCCGTCCACGGCCACCATGGTCAGCCCCTTGTCGCTGATCTCGAACAGCACGCCGGTATGGATGGGGCGCGTCTCGTTCAGGGACACGGCGAAGCTGGTCTGGTCGATCATGGCCTTCAGCGTGCGCTGCTCCAGCGTGACGGAGTACTCGTCGTCTACCTCCGGCATTTCCGGATAGTCGTTGGCGCTCAGGCCAATCATCTCGAAGTCCGTGTCGCCGCAGGTGAGCTTCACGTTGAATTTCTCGTCGGCGTCGAACACCACCGTGTCGTCGGGCATACGGCGGATCATGTCGCCGAACAGCTTGGCGTTCAGCACGATGCGGCCGCTCTCGCGGATGTCAGCCTCCACCTCGGTGCGGATGCCGGTCTGCATGTTGTAGCCCGACAGGCGCAGGCCGTGCTCCGTCTCCAGAAGGATACCCTCCAGCGCGGGAATGGAGCTTTTGGCCGCCACCGCGCGGGACACAGCGTTCACCGCCTGCTGCAAAAGCGTCTTCTCACAGGAAAATCTCACCATATCCGTCGTTCCTCACTTTCCGAAACGCAGTTCTATTCTGCGAAATCAAATCATAATCTAATCTTTATTCAGTAGTTATTAGTCGTAGGGGCTTTCAAACGTGGAAATTCCCCCTGACCCCGCGCCGCAGCTGGATTTTTTTCCCACACGGCTGTACGGAAAACCGCCCCGGTTTTCCCCATGGGTGTGGGGACAGGGGGTACCTGCCCCCTCGCTCCCTGTGGATTCCACAGGAAAAGCGGAAAACCGGCCTCTTTCCCGTTTTACTTCTTGCTGTTGATGTTGGTGGTGATCTCCTTCACCTTTTCGGCGAAGGCCGGGTCGGTGCGCATCTGCTTTTCGACCTTGTCCAGCGAGTGCATGATGGTGGAGTGATCCCTGTCGCCGAACTCCTTGCCGATGTCGTTGAGGCTCATGCCGCTCATGCGGCGGATGAGGTAAATGGCGATCTGACGGGCGGCCACCACGTCTCGGCTGCGGCTCTGTCCCCGCAGGGTGTCCTCGTCCACGTTGAAGTAGTTACAGATGTAGCTGACGATGATCTTGGGCGTGGGCGCGAAGTCGTTGCTCTTTTTCAGCATATCCCGGATGGCGCGCCCCACCGTCTCCTCGTTCACCTGGTCGTCCAGCAGGTCGCGGTAGGCCAGGATCTTGTTCAGCGTGCCCTCGATCTGCCGCACGTTGGAGGTGATGTTCTCGGCGATGTAGTCCATCACGTCGCCGGGCAGCTTCACGCCCAGCATGGCGGCCTTGTTCTGGATGATGGCGAACCGCGTCTCAAAGTCCGGGGGCGCCACGTCCACCATCAGACCCCACTCGAACCGTGTCCGCAGACGATCCTCCAGCTGGGTGATCTCCTTGGGCGGCCGGTCGGAGGTCAGCACGATCTGCCGGCCGGATTCGTACAGGGTGTTGAAGGTATGGAAGAACTCCTCCTGGGTCTGTATCTTGCCGGCGATGAACTGGATATCGTCCATCAGCAGAATATCCGTCTGGCGGTATTTCTCCCGGAACTCCGCGTTGCGGTTTTCGCGGATGGAGGCGATCAGCTCGTTGGTGAAGTCGTCGCCCTTGACGTACACGATGCGGGCGTCAGGCCGCTTCTTGCGCAGGGCGTTGGCGATGGCGTACAGCAGGTGGGTCTTGCCCAGTCCGCTGTCGCCGTAGATGAACAGGGGGTTGTAGTTCTCGCCGGGCTTCTCCGTCACGGCCTTTGCCGCGGCAAAGGCCAGCTTGTTCTGGGGTCCCACCACATACGTCTCGAAGGTGAACGCCTGGGATTCCGACAGGTCGCCGGGGCGGTCGGGCGCCACGCCGTGATAGGCCGCCAGCTGGTCGTCGTCCAGTATCTTCACCTCTAAATCGGTGGAGAACAGATCCTTCAGCGCCGCCTTGATGTGGGGCAGGAACCGCGCCTCAATGGTGTTTTTCTTGAAGGTGTTGCTGCAATGGAGCACGAAGGCGGAATCCTCCATCGTCACCACCGTCACCTCGTCGAACCAGGTGTTGATGGTGGTTTCGGACAGCTCGCCGCTCAGACGCTTGAGCACGCTGTCCCACAGGTCTTTCATGGAATTCAAAAGAAAAGCTCCCCTTTCGGCGGGAGGTGTGTCTGTGCTCCCGCGATAAAATGGCGGGGGGTGTACCGCCGCAAAATATCCCGCATCATTATAACAGAAAAGCCGCCGCAAGTCCATAGAAACTATACATATTCTAATATAAGTTACGGCTTTTTCATGCCTGTAAAGCGAAAACCGCTGCGTGCCGGGCAAATTTTTGTTGACAGTCACCCCTCCTGTCTGTATAATGGATTCCGCGTGGTTTTGCACGTTTGTGTGCAACACCTGTGGAAAAGTTTACTGCGGCGGCAAAATTTTTGCCGCTGTCGAGTAAGAGCGGGCGCGAAGGCTCCCGCCGGATATTCTATAAAATGGAGGTGTCATGCAATGTTCCGTACCTATCAGCCCAAGAAGCGCCAGCGCTCCAAGGAGCACGGTTTCCGCAAGAGAATGGCTACCCGCAACGGCCGCAAGGTTCTGGCTCGCCGTCGTGCCAAGGGTCGTGCCCGTCTGACCCATTGAGGTCACGGAAGGTGCATCGCACATACAGATAAGCCCTGAGGGACGGAGGATCGAATCCCCGTCCCTATCGGTGTATATGCGCTGTAAAAAGAGATGCTCCTGCTATGCGGCGTTTCAGAAGCCCCGACCCTGTCATTCCGAGCCAGTGACCGATGTCACTGGCGTGGGAATCCGGTTTCTCTGAAAAAGGGGGAACGGATTGCCGCACCAGTGTGAGCACTGGTTCACAATGACAACGCGGACAAGAGGTGCTGTATAAAGCAGGAAAAAGAGGAAACTATGGACGCAAGAGTAACGGTGAAGCAAAACGGCGACTTCCGCCGCATTTACCGCAGGGGACGGTCAGCCGTCGCCGGCGGTGTGGTGGTCTATTGCCTGAAAAACAGGCAGGGGATGAGCCGTCTGGGCGTCACCGTGTCCACAAAGCTGGGTCACGCCGTGGTGCGCAACCGTGTCCGCCGCCGTTTCCGGGAGCTGTACCGCCTGCACAAGGGCGATATGCTGCCCGGCTACGATATTATTATGGTGGCGCGTGTCCGCGCTGCGGAGCTGCCCTATGCCAAGCTGGAAAAGCAGTATCTCCGGTGCCTTTCGGAGCTGGGGCTGCTGCGGGAGGACGCATGAAAAGGCTTCTTCTGCGGTTCATCCGCTTTTACCGGCGGGCGATCTCGCCCCTGTTTCCTCCCCGCTGCCGCTATATCCCCACCTGTTCTCAATATGCGCTGGAGGCCATTGAGAAATACGGTGCGGCCAAGGGCGGCTGGCTGGCGTTCAAGCGTCTGATGCGATGCCATCCCTTCCACCGTCACAAGGGCGGCTGGTATGATCCGGTGCCCTGATCCCCCACCCCTCAAAATCTTACGGAGGAAATTCGCCTATGTTCGCACAAATCGGCTACTATATCTGTGTGCCGTTCGCGTGGCTCACCCGCCTGTTCTACACATGGACAGGCTCCTACGGCGTCGCTCTGATCCTCTTCACCCTGATGGTGAAGCTGGTTCTGCTGCCCTTCCAGCTGAAAAGCAAGAAGAGTATGCTCCGCATGGGGCGTATGAACGGCAAGGTGCAGGAGATCCAGAAGAAGTACGCCAACAACAAGGAGAAGCAGCAGCAGGAGATCGCCGATCTCTACGCCCGCGAGGGCGTGAACCCCATGTCCGGGTGCTTGTGGTCCTTCCTGCCCTTCCCCATCCTGATCGCACTGTACTACATCATCCGCACCCCGCTGCGGTATTTCATGTCCCTGTCCAACGAGGTCATCGCCAAGATCACCGAGCTGGCGGTGTCCCTGGGCTATGTGTCCGGCGCCGAGGGACAGGCCGCGGCCTATGACCAGATCTATCTGGCCAAGTTCATCCACGACAACTGGAGCAGCTTCGACGGGAAGTTCGACGGTCTGATCGACCTGAACTACACCTTCCTGAACATGGATCTGTCCGCCGTGCCCAAGGATCTGTTCAGCCAGTTCCCCTCCGGCGGCTGGCCTGTCATCGGCCTGATGCTCATGCCGATCATCTCCGCCGCCCTGCAGTTCCTGATGACCCAGATCTCCATGAAGTCCAACGGCAACAGCAGCGTCAACGGCTCTTCCAAGGCCATGCTGTACATGATGCCGCTGATGACCGTGTGGATTGGCTACATCCTGCCCGCCGCCCTGTGCGTGTACTGGATCGCCAACGCCGCCTTCTCCTGCCTGCAGGAGCTGCTGCTGAACAAGAAGTTCAACGCCATCCTCGACCGCGAGGAGACGGACAAGGAGCGCCAGAAGCGCGAGGCGCGCTACAACAAGATGCAGGCCGCCCGCGAGAACTACAACCGCCAGCTGGAGGAGGCCAAGGGCGCCAGGAAGCCCCAGCCCCAGCAGCCCAAGAAGAAAAAGTCCGGCGAGGGTACCACCGATGCCGGCAAGGTGGGCGGCCGCCCCTACGCCCGCGGCCGCGCCTACCGCGAGGATCACTACGACGAATAAGGAGTTTTGTCTATGAGTTATATCGACGTAACGGGCAAGACTGAGGACGAAGCGCTGCGCAAGGGTCTTGAGCAGCTGGGAATGGATCGGGACGACGTGTCCGTGTCCATTCTGGAGCGCGCCAAGAGCGGCTTTTTGGGCATCGGCGCTTCCCCTGCCCGTATCCGTATTACCTACGGCCCCGAGGAGGCGGAGGTCGCCGCTCCCGCCGAGGTGAAGATCATCCCCGAAGAGAAGCCGGCCGCGCCGGTGCAGCCCGCTCCCGCCAAGGCAGAGGAGCCCGCCGCTGCCCGTTCCGACAAGTACCGCACCGATAAGCCCCGTCCCCAGCGGCGGCCGGAGCAGTCCGACCGTCCCCGTCCCGAGCGCCGGGAGCGTCCCGCCCCCGCCACCCCCGCCATCGACCTGCCGGAGTGCGACGACGACAATGCCAAGCGCATCATCGCCTTCGTGTCCGGCCTGCTGGAGCGCATGGACAGCTCCGCCGAGGTGAAGGTCTATGAGCAGGAGAAGGGCCGCTACAAGGTGCTGCTGGTGGGCGAGCGTCTCGGCCAGCTGATCGGGCACCGGGGCGAAACGCTGGACGCCATCCAGCAGCTGACCAACTACGCGGTGAACACCGGCACCGACAAGCGCATCCGTATCCAGATGGACGCGGAGAACTACCGTGCCCGCCGGGAGCAGAGCCTGGAGAGCCTTGCCCGCAAGGTGGCCGCCAAGGTGCAGAAGTACCGCCGCAGCGTCACGCTGGAGCCCATGAACGCCTACGAGCGCCATGTGATCCACGCCGCCCTGCAGGACGTGAAGGGTGTGACCACCTATTCCGTGGGCGCCGAGCCCAACCGCCGCGTGGTGGTGGCCTTCGACCGGGGCGAAGCCCGCTGAACGAAGCCAATATGACAAAAGAGACAGCCGTAAGGCTGTCTCTTTTTCGTTGCCGTGTTTCGTAGGGGACACCGTCCCGGCGCAGGGGCGGACGACTCTGTCCGCCCTACGTCATCACGCGAAAAACGCCCGTATCTCCTCGGCGGTGCAGGCGGCGCTGCCCTGGGCGAAGCCGTCCCGCCCGCCGCCGCGCCCGTGGAGGGCTGTGTTCATGTCCTTCACCAGCGCGCGGATGTCCTGCCCGGCGTGGATGACGGCGTATTTATACGCCCCGTCCGCTCCGGCGAACACGGCGCAGCGCCCGCCGGCGCTCTGCGCCACGGCGTCGCACAGCCGCCGCACGCCGTCGCCCTCCAGCGGCTCGGTGATAAGCAGCACATCGCCCGCGCCGGCATATTGGGCGGCGGTGTGGGCAAATACCTGCTCCTCCAGCCGGGCGGCACGTTCCTTCGCGGTCAGCAGCTCGCCCTGCATCCGCTCCACAGCGGCGGCGGACGTTTCCGGCTTCACCGACAGCGCCTGTCCGATCTGCCGCGCCTGCTCCCAGCAGGCGGACAGATAGTCCAGCGCCCGCTGACCGCACAGCAGCTCCAGCCGTACGCCGTCCCGGAATTTCTGGCAGGAGAGCAGCTTCACCAGCCCCACCTGACCGCTGCTGTCCACATGGGTGCCGCAGCAGGCGCACATGTCCGCGCCGGGGAACTCGGTAATGCGCACAGCGCCCTCCAGCGCCTTTTTGCTGCGGTAGGGCAGGGCGGCCAGCTCGGCAGGGGAGGGGTACCAGATGTGTACCGGGTGATCCTCCCAGATGTACCGGTTGGCGCGGCGCTCGATGTCCAGCGCCTGCTCCCAGCTGATGTCGGCGTTGTAGTCGATGGTCACGGTGTCCGCGCCCATGTGAAAGCCCACATTGTCGCAGTGGAAGGCGCTGCACAGCATACCGGACACGATGTGCTCGCCGGAGTGCTGCTGCATGTGGTCGAACCGCCGCGCCCAGTCGATGTGGCCGCTGACCTCTGCGCCCACGGGCAGCGCCCGGTCGCACAGGTGGGTGACGATGCCGTCCTTCTCGTGTACGTCCAGCACCCGGGCGTCCCCCAGCGTGCCGTGGTCGGCGGGCTGCCCGCCGCCCTCAGGGTAAAAGGCCGTGCGGTCGAGCACCACCGCAAAGCCGCCCTTCACAGCCCTGCAGGACTCCACCACGGCGGTGAAGTCCTGCGTAAAGGCGTTTTCGTAATAGAGTCTGACCGTCTCCATCAGTCGTCCTTCTCCACGTCGCCCACGATGGCGATGTGCAGCTCGTCCAGCTGCTTCTGCTCCACGGTGGAGGGCGCGCCCATCATGATATCCTGCGCGTTCTTGTTCATGGGGAAGGGGATGATCTCGCGGATGGAGCTTTCGCCCGCCAGCAGCATGACCATGCGGTCTACGCCCGGAGCGATGCCCGCGTGGGGAGGCGCACCGTAGCAGAAGGCGTTGTACATGGCGGGGA
>ERZ773194.4758-NODE-4758-length-10391-cov-19.523510_pt1 | contig 10391 bp, 8 predicted proteins | sample MGYA00511240_ERZ773194 | MGnify/ENA primary metagenome ERZ773194 (study PRJEB29015, sample SAMEA2737774) | human gut metagenome | biome: human gut; feature: human-associated habitat; material: faeces | place: China | collected 2012 ... | reverse complement strand
TCGGCGACGGCAGCGGCGTCACCCACTCCCTGTCCCACGCCAGCGCCAGCGGCGTATTCGTGGCGCGCTATCTGGCGGAGAACGAATAAGCGCATCACAAAAACAGGGGCGGCGCAGCCGCCCCTGTCAGCTTGTCGAGGGTGCCGTGCTGCTTGCGTAGGGGACGGCGTCCCCGACGTCCCGCATCGTAGGGGCGGACGACTCTGTCTGCCCCTGTTTTCTTGTTTTCCCTTCCAAAATATGCTACAATGGAGAAAAACCGCAAGGGAGGGTACGTCCGTGGCTGATCTCAACACCGATATCCGCTTCATCAAGGGCGTGGGCGAGACTCGCGCCAAGGCGCTGGAAAAGCTGCACATCCGCACGCTGGGCGACCTGATCTCCTATTATCCCCGCCGCTGGGAGGATCGCACAAAGCTGTTCTCCATCCGCGACCTGCCGGAGGGGGAGTACGCCTGCTGCCGCGCTATGCTGGCGCAGGAGCCCACCGCCCACCGCATCTCCGGCGGTCAGACGGTGGTGAAGGTGCGCGCCGTGGACGAGGGCGGCGTGCTGGACATCACGTTTTTCCATCAGGAATACCGCAAAAACGCCCTCCACCGGGGCGAGACGTATATCTTCTACGGCAGGGCAGAGGGCGGCGGTATCCGCCGCCGGATGGCCAACCCCCTGCTGGAAAAGGAGGGCGGTCAGCAGCTGACGGGGCGCATCATGCCCGTCTACCCCCTGACGGCGGGCATCACCCAGATCATGATGGCCAAGGCCGTGCGGCAGGGGCTGGACGAGTGCCGCGACCTGCCGGAGGACGTGCTGCCCGACGAGATACGGCGGGCGCACCACCTGTGCTACGCGGGCTTCGCGCTGGAGAATATCCACTTTCCCGCCTCACCGGAGGCGCTGAACACCGCCCGGCGGCGGCTGGTGTTCGAGGAGCTGTTCCTCCTGAGCTGCGGCCTGTCGCTGCTGCGCCAGCGGCGTGAGTCGGTACACGGCCTGCCCTGCCGGGCGGCGGATATGTCCGATTTCTACGCCGCCCTGCCCTTTGCCCTCACCGCCGCCCAGCGCCGCGCCATCGGGGACGCCGTGGGCGACATGACCTCCGGCCGCCCCATGAACCGGCTCTGTCAGGGCGATGTGGGCAGCGGCAAGACCATGGTGGCCGCCGCCTGCGTGTGGTTTGCCGCCCGGAGCGGCTGGCAGTCGGCGCTGATGGCGCCCACGGAGATACTGGCGCGCCAGCACTACGAAAACCTTGCGCCCCTGTTTGCCCGCTTCGGCCTGCGCTGCGCCCTGCTCACCGGCTCCACGCCGGCCAGAGAGCGCCGCGGTATTTTAGAGGGGCTGCAAGCCGGCGACATCGCCCTCTGCATCGGCACCCACGCCCTGCTGACGGAGGACGTGACCTACAACGCGCTGGGGCTGGTCATCACCGACGAGCAGCACCGCTTCGGCGTGGATCAGCGCTCCGCCCTCAGCCGCAAGGGGTCGTCGCCCCACCTGCTGGTGCTGTCGGCCACGCCCATTCCCCGCACGCTGGCGCTGATCATCTACGGGGATCTGGACGTGTCGGTCATCGATGAGCTGCCGCCGGGCAGACAGCCGGTGGACACCTTCGTGGTGGGGGAGAGGTACCGGCTGCGGCTCAACGCCTTCATCCGCAAGCAGGTGGCCGAGGGGCATCAGGTGTTCGTCATCTGCCCGCTGGTGGGGGAGGAGGACGACCTGCCCGACGAGCGCAAGGCTGCCACCGCCTACGCCCGGCAGCTGCGGGAAAAAACGTTTCCCGACCTGCGGGTGTCGTTGCTCCACGGCCGCATGAAGGCCGGGGAAAAGGAGAAGGTCATGACCGCCTTCGCCGCCGGCGAGAGCGACATTCTGGTGTCTACCACGGTGGTGGAGGTGGGCGTGGACGTGCCCAACGCCACGCTGATGGTGGTGGAGAACGCCGACCGCTTCGGCCTGAGCCAGCTGCACCAGCTGCGTGGCCGCGTGGGACGCGGCAAGGCGCAGAGTTACTGTGTCCTGCTCAGCGACACACAGAATCCGGAGACGCGCCGCCGCCTGAAGGCGCTGGCCGCCACCAACGACGGCTTCCGCATTGCGGAGGAGGATCTGAAGCTGCGGGGACCCGGCGACTTCTTCGGCAGCCGTCAGCACGGCCTGCCCACGCTGAAGGCCGCCGATCTCAGCTGCGATATGCCGCTTCTTGCCGAGGCGCGGGATGCCGCCCAGACCCTGATGGCCGCCGATCCCCGCCTGACAGCGCCGGAGCACGCCGTGCTGCGCCGCCGCATCCAGGCGCTGTTCGACCTGAACGAGGGCACGCTGAACTGAAATAAGCCTCTGTGGTGTATAGGGGAATGGATGAGTGTAGGGGACGGCGTCCCCGACGTGCCGTCAGCGCGGCGCCGCCGCGCTGAGAACGGATTGCCGCGTCGCTGCGCTCCTCGCAATGACAGCGCTTCGCGCCGTAGGAACGCCGTAGGGGCGGACGACTCTGTCCGCCCCGTATGCCGCCGCAAAACTGGCAAAAAAAGGAAGCGCCTGTCCAACGGACGGGCGCTTCCCTGTAAGCATGGGAACACGCGGAGCACGAGCGTACTCCGCGTGTTTGTGTCGGGTAAAAGGGGGGAATACCCGACAGGGGGGGTTCACATAGAATAAAGGGGGGTGACTTTACCTATGCAAATCGTATTGTACACCTACTTCTCCGGTTTGTCAAATGTTTTTTTACCGGTACCGGTTCCGGGAATCGCTTTTTCGACTTGCTCCGCCGTTTTCCCGGTGGTATACTGTGGAAAAGACAGAAGACGAGGAGGTGTCCGCCGGTGACACGCGATCAGCTGCGCGCCAAGGCCAACGAGCTGCCCCTGCTGCCCGGTGTCTATCTGATGATGGACAAGACCGGGCAGGTCATCTATGTGGGCAAGGCCAAAAAACTGAAAAACCGCGTCAGCCAGTATTTTCAGGACACCGCCAGCCACAACGAGAAAACAAAGATGATGGTGGCGCATGTGGACAGGTTCGACACCATCATCGTCCGCTCGGAGTTCGAGGCGCTGGTGCTGGAAAACTCCCTCATCAAGCGGCACCAGCCCCGGTATAACATCCTCCTGAAGGACGACAAGGGCTATCCCTTTGTGCGGCTGGATGAAAAATCGAGCTATCCCAGGTTTTCGCTGGTGAACCGCACCGCCGATGACGGCGCGCGGTACTACGGACCCTTCGGCGGGCGGCACGAAACGCGGCTGGCGCTGGACGCCGTATGCGCCGCCCTGCGGCTGCCCACCTGCTCCCGCCGGTTTCCGCGGGACATCGGCAAGGAGCGCCCCTGCCTGAACTTCCACATGGGTCGGTGCGACGGCTTTTGCCGGGGTCAGCCGGACGGGGAGGAGTACCGCCGCCGCGTGGCGCAGGCTGCATCCCTGCTGGAGGGGCGGTTGCGCGCCGTCACCGGAGAGTTGACGGAGAAAATGACCGCCGCGGCGGAGGCGCTGGACTTCGAGACAGCCGCCGCCCTGCGGGATCAGATCAAGGCCCTGTCGGTGCTGAGCAAGGAGCAGAGGGTCATCGCCGGTATCTGCGCCGATACCGACGTATGGGGCGCGTATACCAGTCCCGCCCGTTCCGGCGTGGCGGTGCTGCACATTGAAAACGGCGACCTGCTGGCGCGGCAGACGGAGGTATTCCCCGATGCCGCCGACAGCGAGGACGCGCTGCTGTCCGCCGTGGTGCCGCAGTATTATCTGTCCCGCCAGTCCCTGCCGCGGGAGATCCTGCTGCCCACCGCTATGGAGGACGCGGACGCGCTGGCCGCCCTGCTGACGGAGCGCAGCGGTCACGCCGTGGCCGTCCGGGTGCCCCAGCGCGGCCAACGCCGCGCCCTGCTGGATATCGCCCATCGCAACGCGCGGGAAGAGGTGGAGCGGGTCACGGACGCCGCCCAGCGCATCAGCGGCACACTGCGGCAGCTGCAGCAGCTGGCGCAGCTGCCCACCCTGCCCCGGCGGATGGAGAGCTACGACATCTCCCACACCGGCGGCGACGATCAGGTGGGCGGCATGGTGGTCTTTCAGGACGGACGGCCGCTGAAGTCGGCCTACCGCCGTTTCCGGGTGGAGACGTGCCGGGAGGGGGACGACTACGGCGCCATGCGGGAGGTGCTGACCCGCCGCTTCCGCCGGTATCTGGACGGGGATGAAAAATTTGCGCCCCTGCCCGACCTGCTGCTGATCGACGGCGGCGAAAACCACGCCCGCATCGCCGAGGAGGTGCTGGCCGGTCTGGGTCTGGACGTGCCGGTGCTGGGCATGGTGAAGGACGACCGGCACCGCACCCGCGCCCTGATCACCGCCCGGGGGCAGGAGCTGGGCATCCGGCAGACGCCCGCGCTGTTCGCCCTGATCGGCACGGTGCAGGAGGAGGTGCACCGCTTCGCCATCGCCTACCACCACCAGAAGCACACCAAGTCCGCCAAGCGCTCTCAGCTGGACAACATTCCCGGCGTGGGCGAGGCGCGGAAGAAAAAACTCCTGCAGCACTTCGGCACCGTCACCGCCGTGAAGCAGGCGGACGTGGAGCAGCTGGCCGCCGTGGTGCCCCGCGCCGCGGCGCAGGCGGTCTATGACCGCTTCCACGGGGCGAAAACGGAATAAAAAACGGCACGCATTTCCAAATGCGTGCCGTTTTTCGTTATCGCAGCAGGATACGCTTTCCGCCGGTGTACTCACTGACGGTGCCGATGCGCTGCACGCTGGGCACCGCGCCCTGCAATTCCGCTATCAGCGCGTCCGCGTCCTCCGGCGCCACGGCCATCAGCAGGCCGCCGGAGGTCTGGGGGTCGAACAGCAGATCCTGTATGGCCGTCTCCGTATCGCCTGCATCCACGGCGGCTTCGGCAAAGCTGCGGTTGCGGTACATGCCCGCCGGCAGCACGCCCATGCGGGCAAACTCCACCGCCTCGGGGATGAAGTCCACCGCGTCCACATGCAGGGTGATGGTCACGTCGCTGCCCTGCGCCATCTCGAAGCCGTGCCCCAGCAGGCCGAAGCCGGTAACATCGGTGCAGGCGTGTACCTGATGGCGCACCATCACGTCCCGCGCGCCCTTGTTCAGCGTGGTCATCAGGCGGTTCATCAGCGCCACGGTGTCCTCCGTCAGCAGGTCGGCCTTGCCTGCGCTGGTGAGCACGCCGATGCCCAGCGGCTTGGTGAGCACCAGCACGTCGCCGGGGCGGGCGGCGGAGTTGGTGAGCATTTTGTCGGGGCGGACAAAGCCGGTGACGGCCAGCCCGTACTTCGGCTCATCGTCCAGAATGCTGTGGCCGCCGGTGATCAGCGCCCCGGCCTCGTACACCTTGTCATAGCCGCCCCGCAGGACCTGATGCACCGCGTCGCGGGGCATGGACTCCGGCACCGCCATGATGTTCAGGCACAGCTTCGGCTCGCCGCCCATGGCGTACACGTCGCTGAGGGCGTTGGTGGCGGCGATCTGCCCGAACAGGTAGGGATCGTCGGCAATGGGCGGGAAGAAGTCCACCGTCTGCACCAGAGCAAGCTCGTCGCTGATCTTGTACACGGACGCGTCGTCGCTCTTGTCGAAGCCCACCAGCAGATTGGGGTCGTGGTGGACGCGGATGCCCTCCAGCAGCTGCGCCAGCACACCGGCGCCCACCTTGGCGCCGCACCCGGCGCAGCGGGTCAGCTTTGTCAGCTTAATGGGTTCCTCTGCCATAAAACAGCTCCTCCTTATATTTGGCCAAGCGCCCCGCTCAGGTGCAGGATCGCCTCCAGCACGCCGCCGCCCACGGCCAGCGCCTTGTCCGAGGCGGTGGTGCAGTATTCCGGCTGGCAGCGGGGGTCTACGTCGCCGGATTTCATGCCCGTGTGTACCGGCGTTCCGCTGGGCAATATGCCCCGCAGCACGCCGTCAATGGTGCAGCGCATGGGCTCGCCGCCCACCGTACCAGCTATGTCGCCGGCCTTCACCTCCGCGCCGATGTCCAGCAGCTGGGTGAAAATGCCGTCTGCCGGGGCGCGAAGCACCCGCTCACCGGCATAGCCGCCGATCAGACCGGGAATATTGGTGTTGGGCAGGGCGCTGCCCCGATAGATCACGCGTCCCAGCGTGTGGCCGCGCATGGTCTCCACCACGGCGTGGCAGTCCTCTCCGGCGGTGAAGCCAGGGCCTACGCCCACGACCACCGGCGCGTCGGTCATGCGGGTGCCCAGATTGCGCTTGGCCAGGATCGCGTCCACCACCGCGTCGGGATGCAGCTCATGCAGACAGGTTAGCTCCGGGTCGGCCAGCACGGGCACCGCACCCTGTGACAGATATTTTTTCGCCGCTGCCGTGTCCGGCGCATATACGGCGCGCACGCCCTCCACCGTTGTCTCGCCGTCGGTGATGGCGGGGGAGAAGCAGACGGTGCGGCGGATGGCTGTGGGGCGGGGCAGGTCGGTCATGACCACCTGAAGGCCGCTGCGGTGCAGCCGCAGGGCAATGCCGGTGGCGATGTCCCCGGCGCCGCGGATAAGAACCAGCATAGTATCACCTCTTTACCATCGATTGACAAGGGCAAACACGCCTGACAGCGTGTCTTTCCGGCGCTTTTTGCCCTTTTCGCCTTGCTGGGCGTCAGCCCAGCGGCGTCTCAAAAACCAAAAATCACTCGAAAATACATCGCTGGCAGGTGCGGAGCAGTTTTGCCGGAGCAGAAATGTGTCCAGACAAGAAAAGACCCGCAGAGAATACTTGCCGTATTGTCAAGGGGCTTGACGCAGTATGGGCACATTTCTGCCCGTCAAAACCGTGTCTGCCCTTGTCAATCGATGGTATTCTGATGGTAACACAACGGAAAATGGTTGTCAACACGCGGCGGGTCTGGTACAATAAAAGAAACGGAGAGGAGGGGCGGCTGTGGAAAAGAACATCACCGTGCGCCTGACGGCGCGTCTGTTCGCGGAGGAGAAGTGCTACGGCCCCGGCGTGGAGCAGCTGCTGAAGGCGGTGGAGAAGCACCGGTCGCTGCGGGCGGCGGCGGCCTCCATGAGCATGGCATACTCCAAGGCGTGGAGCATCATCCGCGCGGCGGAGCAGGGCTTCGGCTGCAAGCTGCTGCACTCCACCATCGGCGGCAGCGGCGGAGGCGGCGCAGAGCTGACGGACGAGGCGCGGCAGATCATGGCGGCCTATGAGACGTACTGCGCCCGGTTGAACGAATACGGACAGGCGCTGTTCGGGGAGCTGTTCCCCTTCTGCGCCAGAGAGAATCATATTGACAGCACACGGAAGTAACGGTATAATGGTGCCATGCTACATCAGCAGGGAGGTTCTATCACAGGATGGACACAGCCGGCAGCGACTCTTGCCCTGAACGAAATACGAATCAGAAACAAACATAAGTGAGACATGACCTGTGCGCCGGGCACACAGGCCGTGTCTTTTGCGCTTTTCGCCGGGAAGGGCGGAGAGCAGGAAAGGAGATCGATCTTGGAAACTTCTATAGGTTGGCTATTGCTTTTACAGGTAGTGCTTATCCTCCTCAACGCCGTTTTTGCCTGCGCGGAGATCGCCGTGCTGTCGGTGAACGAGGTCAAGCTCAATAAAATGTGCGCCGAAGGCAACCGGAAGGCGAAGCGCCTCAGCAAGCTGACGGCGCAGCCGGCGAAATTTCTGGCCACCATTCAGGTCGCCATTACGTTGGCGGGCTTTCTGGGCAGCGCATTCGCGGCGGAGAACTTCTCCGACCCGCTGGTGGATTGGCTCATCGGGCTGGGCGTGACCATACCTCCCGCCACACTGAACACGCTGGTGGTTATACTGATCACACTGATCCTGTCCTACTTCACGCTGGTGTTCGGCGAGCTGGTGCCCAAGCGCATCGCCATGAAGCAGTCGGAAAAGGTGGCGCTGGGGATCTCCGGGCTGGTGACAGTGATCTCTAAGCTGTTCGCGCCCATCGTCTGGCTGCTGACCGCGTCCACCAACGGTATGCTGCGGCTCATCGGCATCGACCCCAACGAGGCGGAGGAGCAGGTGGGCGAGGAGGATATCCTCATGATGGATGGAGAGCAGACGTGCCCGGCGATAATGTACATTATGCGGACCGGTATGCTCCAGCACGAACTCCCGGTGGGCCAGCGAATAGAAGATATGGTGGAAATCTTCATCCAGACGGAACACGGTTGCAATGTCATCCATTGCGCGGGCGGTCCGCTGCTGTTCCACAATGGAGCACAGATAAGGATAGATCGCAGTAAGTGCGCCGGAATCGAACGCTTCCAGACAGACATGGGTTTCCAGAACTTCGCGCAGGTAGCGGGTCTGCTCCACCTGCTGGCGGTCGATCAGGCTGACAAAGCTTCCCCTTTTGGGGAACACATCCACAGCACCATCGGCAGCCAGGCGATGTAGTGCTTCACGCACGGGAACACGGCTGCATTCAAACTCGGCAGCAAGGCGCACTTCACTGAGCTTTTCGCCGGGGAGCAGATCCAGACTGCAGATCTGGTTCCACAGGCTCAGATAGATCTGGTCGGTAGCAGTGAGCATATCGGCAGGGAGAGAATTTGACATAAATGATGTCCTTTCAAAGAAGGTTAAAGCAGGTTTCGATATCTCTTGAAACTAGTATACTTTAAAATCTAAAAAATAACAATATATAAAATATCAAGATTTCAGGATAAATACTGGTCAAAAAGTGGAAAAAGCTGTAAATAGTAGAAAGAATACAAGATTCCGATGATGTATACTAGATTGTATAGAGAACTGAATCGCGAGAAATGGACGAAAAGACTGTAGAATGTGCATAAAATAACCATAAAAATTTGTAGAATCGGTAAAATTGTATGAAAAGTATTGTTTTTGAGATGAGGATATGCTATGATGATGACACAGAAAACTAGTATACAATTTGCGAGAATCGCAAAAATTGGACGAATAAATAAGTATAAAACATGGAGGACTTTACAAAATGGATACCTTGCAAAAAAAGATCCTTTGCCCGTCGATCCTCAATCTTTCCACAGACAACATGCGGGAAGAGATCGAAAAGCTGGATGCAACGGACATGGACATCTACCATGTGGACATCATGGATGGCACATTTGTACCGAACTTCGGCATGTCGGTGCGTGAGCTGGAAATGATCCGCCGCATCACCGACGCGTCGGGCCGGGTGCTCTACCAGAACCGGGACAGCGGCTCCCGTGTATTGAAGGCCACCTCGGCCTATCATGAACCCGCACCGCTACATCAAGAGGATCGCAGAAGCCGGTGCCGACATCATCTACATTCATCCTGAATCTGAGCTGATCCCCTCCGCTACGCTGGAGCTGATTCAGCTGGAAGGCAAAAAGACGGGCCTGATCCTGAACCCCTGCACCAGCCTTGAGACGGTGAAGGACATGCTGCCCATCACCGATTACGTCATGATCATGGCTGTGAACCCAGGCTTTGCAGGCCGCGAATTCATGCCTTACACGCGCCAGAAATTCATTGAGCTGGATAACTACCGCAAGGAAAAAGGCCTGAACTACCACCTGATGCTGGATGGCGGTGCTACCCGCGAGGTGATCGCCGACCTGTACCATAACTGCAATGTGGAAGGCTTCGTGCTCGGCAAGCAGGAACTGTTCTTCCAGCAGGATGATTACGCAACCTGCATCGACCGCATCCGCACTTTCTGATAAGACCGATTTTTGTGCCGGGGAAAGGCACCTAAAATAAAAAGAACGAGAACACACGAATCAAGGAGGAAATTTACCATGAAAAAGATCTCTCGCCGTAGCTTTCTGACCGTTGTTGGCGCAGCAGCTGCTACCGCAGCCCTGACCGCATGCGGCGGCAGCACATCAACGACCGAACCTGTTTGGCAGGCTGAACTGCCAAATACTGGCATCACGGTACAGGTATCCGGCTGCACACTGGAAGAGAAAACTGCCTCTTACTGGGCCAATCCCGGCGCAGCAGGGGAACCGCAGTCTATCATGGAGTTATACGCTACCGACAGTGCTCCGCTGCTTGAAATTGCCGCACCAAAGGCGCAGGTCGATATCCAGTTCGTACAGCCGGTGGCAGGCGGCATGGCCGCTTATGATCTGGCGCTGCCGGTCGAGCAGGTCGATATGGTATTCCTGACCCAACCGGAAGATAACAGCACGCGTGTCCGCTTTGATACCATTTATAATTTTATCGTCACGGTTACCAGCGGCGACCAGATTGACCAGTTCTTGATTATCTGTGCCCGGAACGGATATGGTTCGGTCGAATAATTTGCCATTCCATTCATAGAAAATCATACAAAAAAGCACATCCCAACAGGGTTTTGCTGCCGGCATTGGCCAGTGACATATCCTGTCAGGATGCGCTTTTTGTTTCTTTATTCTTTT